>SXGQ01130936.1_pt1 | contig 12852 bp, 7 predicted proteins | sample 3178371 | NCBI WGS metagenome assembly SXGQ01 (sample SAMN11356859, study PRJNA531348) | freshwater metagenome | isolation source: freshwater sample F1-20 | place: China: Fuxian Lake, Yuxi | collected 2017-12-25
CGTACCACGGACCCGGGCAGGCGCACGGCTTGTGTTTCTCGGTGCGACGCGGCGTGGCCGTGCCACCGAGTCTGCGCAACTTGTATCAGGAGTTGCACGACGATCTCGGCCATCCGATTCCATCGCATGGGAATCTCGAACACTGGGCGCGTCAAGGGGTGTTGTTGCTCAACACCACGCTCACCGTGCGCGCCGGCCAAGCTGCGTCGCATCAGGGAAAGGGTTGGGAGCGCTTCACCGACGAAGTGATCCGTCGGGTTAACGAAAAAACCGAGAGGGTCGTCTTCCTGCTGTGGGGTAACCCCTCACGCAAGAAGAAGACCCTCGTCGATACTTCGCGTCATGTCGTGATCGAATCCGCGCATCCGTCACCGCTCTCGGCACACAACGGATTCCTCGGATCCCGGCCGTTCTCGGCGGCGAACGCTGCGCTCACCAAGGCCGGCCGGATTCCGATCGATTGGCGAATCCCCGACTGATCAGCCCGCCGGGCTCGGGAAGTCGCGAGGTGCCTCGTCGGCTGGCGGCGTGTCGTACACCGCGACGGCACCCTCGGCCACGAAGAGTTTGTCCTCGCTCGGCCACTCGCCCGGGAGGTAACGCTTGCCGCCGTCGACGTACATGAGCATGCCCGTGCCGTCCTTGCGGTTCTCGTCGGGTCCGACGGCATTCGGATCCCACCAGAACAACGTGGCGTCGTCGATGCCGGCGTAGTCGGGCTTGTCCCAGATGCCGTGATCACCCCACGTGAGCCACGGCTGCGTGATCGCCTTCACGGTTTCGAAACTCCGAATGGCGGCAGCGAGCGTGTCGTGCGTGAGGTTCGGACCCGCCGACTGCAAGGCCGACATCATGAGGAAGTACGGCGGCATGTACACGCCGATCGATTCGTCGGCGGCCGGCGGCTTGCCGGTGTACCACTTGTACAACGACCAGTAGCCACTGATCTCCGGATTCACGTGCACGGCGAGGCTGGTCACACCGAAGGCGTGCGCCCATTGCGCCTGATCGTAGGAACGTCCGAAGGCCGTGGTGTCGGTGAGCGTGGCGGCGGCCACGATCCACTCGGGGTAGTACTCCTGCGCCGTGGCCTCGCGCGTGAAGTCCTTGGGCGCAACCGGATCGGTGGCGAGGATCACCGATGTGATCCCACTGGCCTTCAACTTGGCGATCACCTGCGATGCGGTCTGCTGGATCGAACCCGGATCGAGCACGTACGGAATCACTTCGGCGGGAGCGGCCCCGACTTCGGTGAGACGAGAGACCATCAGGTCGGCGAGCACCTTCGACTCGGCACTGCTCTCGATGTAGAGCAGGCCGAACTTACGAGTGGTGCTCACGAATTCGTCACCGGCGTGCGAAGCCGGCTTGCCGGCCAACTGCTTGCCAATGAATTCCACGACCGGAATCTGCTTCTGCTCGGCACTGCCGTCGATGCCCCAGATGTACGGATCGCGCTCGGCATACCACTCGGGTGAACCGCCACCGCACGAGATGCACAGGATCTTGTTGGCCGCCAATTCGTCACCGAAGGCATTGGTGAGGGCCGGTCCGCCGATCACGGCGAAAGGCTTGATCTCCTCGGCGATGCGCTGTGCATCGGCCCGGGCGGTCACCTCGTCGGTGGCCAGACCGGTGCTCGTGTAGTGAACGAGGTTGATCTTGCGTCCGTAGAACTCGTAGTAAGTCTCGAAGTAGCCGACGAAATCATCGATGACTTCTTCCTCTTGCGCGTTGGTGTCATCGACCTTAATGGCGTCGGTGATGTACCCGATGACCGGATCGTTGTCAGGGCCCTGGTAGTGGACGATCGTGATCTCGTCAGCGGTGACGCCTTGCGCAGTCGCGCCGCCGTTGTCGCCGCTGAAAGGAGCCATGCAGAACGGTGCGAAGTAATCGATCACCGCGACGCGGCCCACCGAGGTGTCACAACGCGCGCCCCAGTCGATCGTGTCGGCTACTCCGAGTTCTTCGGCCTGCGGATACGAGAGTGGATACGTCCATTCACCCGGTGCGGTCGATTCGCCGGGCACCTCGGTGCCGGCCGGTTCGGTCGACTCCGACGAATCGGAATCGGAACCGCCGCCGCCGGCGAGCGCGATCACGGCGATGATCACGATGACCACCACGGCGATGCCGATGAGCGGTCCCCACTTCTTGAGTGACGACGAGCCCCCCGACCCGGCGCCACCACTGCTTGCTGGTTGCATGGCTACCCCCCTTGCCCGGAACGGGCGATCGCGGCACTCGATGTGCCGAGGTATGACTCGACGACCTGCGGATGGGCGAGGACTTCGGCGGGAGCACCGGTGGTGACCACCGCGCCTTGGTCCATCGCCACCAACCGGTCGGCGACCGATGAGATGAATGGTATGTCGTGTTCGACGATGAGAAGAGCGGCCCCCATCTCGTCGCGCAGACGGCGCACGACCGGGGCCAAGGCCTCCACTTCGCGCTGGGCCAGACCCGATGTGGGTTCGTCGAGCAGGATCACCGCCGGGCGGTGCGCAACGAGGCAGGCGAGATCGACGATGCGCCTCGTGCCGGTGGAGAGTTCGCGCACGAACTTGCGCTCGTAGTCGCCGAGCCCGAGCACCTGGATCAGTTCGTCCACTCGGGTACGAATCGCTTGCTCCGAATCGAAAACGGGCGGCAGGTACATGGCCGCGGCCAGTGCACTCTTGGTTGAGACCCAACGCTCCAGCGACACGGCGAGGGTTTCGCGCACCGTGAGTTCGGGGAAGAGCCGCGCGTCCTGGAACGAACGACCGAGTCCGGCCGCGGCCCGCGCGTTGGGTGACGCCGCGGTCACGTCGTGCCCGGCGATCTCGATCGAGCCGGCCGTCATGGGCGTGAAGCCCGAGATCACGTCGAACAACGTCGTCTTACCAGCGCCGTTGGGACCGATCACGCCGACGATCTCGCGCTCGCCGACACTGATCGACACGTCGTTCACCGCGCGGATTCCACCGAAACTCGTGACCACCCCCTGCGTGCTCAGAGCCACTCCATCACCACGCGGAACCGTGGTGGTCGTCGATTCGGTGACCGCCGCCGATGCTCCCGACAGGAACACCGAGCGCAAGATGTCGGGGCGATCCAAGAGTTCGGCGGTCGGACCGGCGAATCGGATCTCACCGCGCTCGAGAAAGTACGCGCGCTCGGCCACCGTGAGGGCGACGTTCACGCTCTGTTCCACGAGCACCACTGTCACACCGTCGTCGGCCAGGCGGCGGATGATCGGAAGCATTTGACCCACGATCACCGGCGCGAGTCCGAGCGACAGCTCGTCGATGAGCAGAACCCGCGGGCGCATCACGAAACTCATGGCGAGTGCGAGCATCTGCTGCTGGCCACCCGAGAGGTTGGCTGCCGGCTGATCGAGTCGATCGGCCAGGATCGGGAACATCGCGAGTGCTTCGGCCTTGGCGCGCTCCACACCTTCACGATCACGACGGTTGGTCCAACCCGAGAGATCGAGGTTCTCGCGCACGCTGAGCGAACCGAACACTCCCGCACCGCCCGGCATCTGCACGATGCCCAAGGCCGCGATCTCGTGCGGCGGTGCGTGCGTGATGTCGCGACCGTCGAAGATCACCGCACCGCGGTCGGCCTCCACGGTTCCACTGATGGTCTTCAGGAGTGTGCTCTTGCCGGCGCCGTTGGTGCCGAGGAGGGCGACGATCTCGCCTTCTTCCATGTCCATGTCGATGCCCTGCAGAACCATGCGGTTGTCGTAACCCGACTTCACTTGGCGCAGCAGCAACAACTTGGCGCGTCCCTGGCGCCGATCGTAGAGCGCCTCCGATCGAGCGGCGGCCGACTGCCACACTTGGCCGATGTCGTCCATGATCACACTGCCGATGGAGCGTTGGATCAGGCCACCGATGAGGAAGAGCGGAATCATCACGAGCATGCCAATGCGAATTGAGAGTTGATCGGAGATCCAACCGATGAGCGGCAGCACACCGAGGCCCGGGATCACCCAGAGCGATGCGACCGAGAACCCGGTGGCGCGAGCCCGCGCCGGAATGGCGAGCGACAGACCCGAGAACACCGCTGGTGCGAGCACGGCGAGGGCACCCGAGATCACGCAGTTGACGGCCACGGCCACCACGATGTTGGGCGCCAGTGCGAAGGCGGCCGCGAGCACCGCAGCGGCGATCGACACGTTGGCCCCCACTCGTGTGAGACCGGCGACGTTGCCCGTGTAGCGCTTGGCGATCCAGCGCGATCCGATCACCAAACCCACCAACTGGAAGGGTTCGGCGATAGCGGCCGCCACACCACGAGCTCTTTCGTCCAGCCCGAACTCCTGCTCGTAGAGGAGTGACGCCAGGGTGACGAAGCCGATGAGTCCGGTGGCGAGGAACGGCAGGCTGTACCAGATGCGCCGGAGTGAATGGACCTTGTGCACCGTGCGCCAACTCTCACTGAACGATGGCGCGGTCTCTTCGGTGTCGGCTACTTCGGCCGAAACGCCCGTGGCCTGGCGTTCCCACTTGCCGCGGATGGGTTCGCGCAACTTCAACGCGAGCACCGCGAAGATCACCGTCGGCACCATGAACACCAGGAACGGTGTGCGCCATCCGAAGTAATACGCGAGCAGACCGGCGGTGAGCGGTCCGAGGAATGCGCCAACGGCGTTGGCGGCGCGGTGCACCGAGAACACCTTGGTGCGCGATTCGATCGGGTAGTAGTCGGAGAGCAACGAGTTGTGGGTGGGGTCGATCACGGCCTTACCGAGGGCCGAACCGCTACGGGCGACGGTCAGCACGATGAGACCAGTGGCGAGTCCGGTCAGACCCGAGAAGACGGCCCACACCAGCGCGCCGGCCACCGCGAGTGGCACCCGCTTCGAGCGGTCGGCGATCTGGGCGATGGGCACCTGCAAAGCGAGGGCGGCCACACTCGCCAAGCCGACGAGACCGAGCATGGTGCCGAGGTCGAGACCGAAGTGATCGCGGATCTCGGGTAGCAGGATGCCGAAGGCGGCACGATCGAACTCATCGACGGCATTGAGACCGAAGAGGATGATCAGCGGGTACACGGCCTCCCCACCACAGATGTCGGTGAGCCATGCGCCCGGGTGTCGTAGGCCCACGAGGAAGCGACGCCAGATGTTCGGTGCCTTCTCGCTCATGCCGACCCCTCCTCGTTCTTCTGACGTTTGGCGATCTGCGCGGCCAGTTGGTCACGAACCTTGGTGACGAGCGCACCGAGACCGCCGGGCACGGCGAGCAGAACGAACAACACACCCACGGCCGACGAGAGGAAGCGCCACTCCTCGGCGGTCACGAACCACTCGGTACCGCGCAGATACGCCGCACCGAGCACCGCTCCGAACATCGAACCGAGTCCACCCACCACCGAAGCCGTGAAGACCTCGAGACTGCGTCCGGCGCCGTAACTCGAGAGATCGAAGCTGTGGTTGAGATGGGTGAAGAGTCCGCCGGCCACACCGGCGATGGCGCCCGACATCGTGAAGGCCGTGAGCTTCAACTTGGTGGCCGAGATGGAGTAGCTCTGCGCGGCACGTTCGTTGTCGCGCAGCGCGAGGATCGCCCGCCCGGTGCGACTGCGACGTACGCCGCGGATGGCGATCATCACGACGGCCAGTACCACCAAGACGTACACGTAATAACGAGTCGGGGTCTCCACGTCGATCCGGCCGAACAGCGGCGGGCGCACCACCCGCTTGCTCCCCGGCACCCACGAGAAGAAGCGGTCGTTCAACAACCACGAGGTGACCGACAGCGCGAACACCAGAGTGGTGACGGCGAGATACAGGCCGCGCAATCGGAGGGCGGGCAGACCAACGATGAATGCCGCCACTCCCCCGGCCACCGCGCCGATGAGGAGGGCCAAGGTGAGGTCCACGTTCCACGTGCTGGTGGCCTTGGCGCTCACCGCGGCGCCGATGGCCACGAAACCCACTTGACCGAGCGAGATCTGTCCGGCCCAGCCGGTGAGCACCACCAGCGAGAGGCTGATAATGGCGAAGATCGCAATGGCCGTGATCTTGATGACCTGATCGGCGCGCAGGACGAGCGGAACGATCACGAGTGCGATGGCGATGACGGCGAACGATCCCCACCGCATGGCGCGAACGAGAGGCAGGCGGGCCACGGCCGGTTCGAGTTCACGGACCTCGTCGGCGAGTCGCCACGATGCAGTGGTGTCCTGATCGAGACGCGAACTGCTTCGACGCTGCATGAGGAGCGCGGCCATCACAGCAGCGCCAACGAATGGTGCGACGAGCAACGGGCTCTCGGCGTTCCACGAGATGCCGTACTCGAGGATGCCGAGGGCCACCGCGGCCACCGCGATGGTGCCGAGGTTACGGAGGCGGCCGATCACGAGCGCGGCCAACGCGAGCACGAGCGCGCTGATGCTGAGCGCGTTCCCGAGCGGAACACCGAGGATGCCGGCGCGCAGGAAGAGGGCGAGGAACGAAAGCAGCGACGCGAGCATCCACACGATGGTCGACAGGCCGCCAACCGGGATGCCGAGCAACGCCGCCCGTTCGCTGCGCTCGGCCGCCGCGCGCACCGCCGTGCCCACCCGGGTGCGGGTGAGGAAGAGACCGATCACCAGCATGGCCACCGGCGCGATGATCATGGCGATGAAGTCGTTGGCGTTCAGGATGAACGACCCGATGGTGAGTTTCCAGTCGAGTGGTGGATCGATGCGCTGACTCGCCGCGTTCTCGTCCCACAGGCGTGGGATCAGGATGGCGAGCACCGCGAGCAACTGCGTGATGCCGATGGTGGCCACGGTGAGGACGAGTCGCGGTGAGCGCGAGAAACGGCGCACGATGGCGAGTTCCACGATGGCGCCGAGCACCACCGACGACACGAGACCCACGAAGAGACCGAAGAGATAGGGCAGGCCCGAGAACACGATGAGCCCCACTGACAGCGCAGCCGGGATGTAGCCGAGATCGGCTTGCGCGAAGTTGAGCACCCGGTTGGCCCGGTACACCAGCGCCATACCCACCGCGAGCAGTGCGGTGAGCAGTCCGATCACCACACCACGGATCCAGGCGCCGGCCGGCACTCCGAAGAACACGAGTTGCACGACCACCAGCACGAGAGCCGGCGTCAGCGGACCAAGCGTTCGACGCGTCGCTACGACCGCATCTGCCCATCGCGCCGAACGCGTCACGCGTTACCCCCCGGTGCCCCCACCGACTGTTGTTTATCACACCTGCTAGTAGCCCTGATACGGTCGAAATCCATGGGCACGGTGCGGCGTCACGCGTTCATCGAACGTTCGGCCGACGTGGTCTGGGAACTCGTCGGTGATCCGGCTCGACTTCACGAGTGGTTCCCCATCACCTCCACCCGGGTGGAAGGCAAGAAGCGCTGGATCAACCTGCCGAGCGGGCTGAGTTTCGAAGAAGACATCGTCACCCTCGACCACGACCTCCGACGGTTCCAGTACTCGATCGTCAACAACCCGATCGTGAAGAGCCATCTCGGCACGGTCGACGTGATCCCCGACGGACCCGACCGGTGCATCGTGATCTATTCCACCGATCTCGATCCCGAAGTGATGGCACTCATGATCGCCGGCGCCGCCGGGGCCGGCCTCGCGCGTCTGCAGGAGATCTTCGGTTCGGGAGAACCGGGCAAGGGAGAAGGTCGCTGATGGGCCGCAAGATCCTCTTCATCACCACCGATCAGCAGCGCTACGACGCGCTCGGCTGCAACGGTGGACGGGTGGCCCGCACACCAGTGCTCGACGCACTCGCGGCGAGTGGTATCAACTACCGGCGTGCGCTGCCCCAGAGCGTGGTGTGCATGCCGTCGCGCTCCACGATGATCACCGGCCAGCACGTGGCGACGCACGGCGTGTGGATGAACGGTGTGCCACTACCCGAAGAGGCACCGAGTGTGGCGGCCACCTTGCGCGACGCGGGCTACGCCACTGCGCTCATCGGTAAGGCCCACTTCGAGCCCTTCCTCGACCCATTCCTTCGCTTCACCGAGAACCAACTCGGAACCACGGGTGATTTCAGCAAGATCGTCGATGGTCATGTGCACCGCGGCTTCGACCACATGGAGTCGGCTTCGCACGGTGGCATGGGCAACTTCCACTACGCGCGTTGGCTGATGCAGAACCATCCCGAGGCGATCGGCATGTACTACCGCGTGCTCGACATGAGCCTGCAGGTCAACGCGGCTGGCGGCGGCGACACCGGTGGGCCGCAGGTTCACGACAATGCGATTCCGCGCGAGTGGTACCACACCGATTGGGTCGCCGAACGCACGATGGCGTGGCTCGACTCACTACCGGCCGATGCCGATTGGTTCTGCTGGATGAGTTTCCCCGATCCGCATCACCCATGGGATCCGCCGGCGAGCGAGAAGCATCGCGTGAATTGGCGTGATCTCGATCTGCCCGAGGGTTACCCCGCCGATCGTGCGCGCCGCGAAGCGTTGCTCGACGACAAACCGCGTCATTGGCGCATGTGGTACGAGGGCGAGTTCGTCTCCAACTTCGAGGCTCCGGCGTCGTGGGTGCCCAAGACCCTCCCCGACGATCAGGTGCGCGAGATCAACGCGCTCACGCACATCGAGAACGAACTCATCGACGAAGCGATCGGCCGTGTACTCGGGCGCATCTCCGAGCGTGGTTGGGACGACCTCGACGTGGTCTACACCACCGATCACGGCGAACTACAGGGCGACTTCGGACTCTTGTTCAAGGGGCCGTACCACACCGATTCGCTCATGCGGCTACCACTCATCTGGCGACCAGCACCTTCGAGTGGAGTGAAGGCGGCCGATGTGTCGACACCAGTGGGTCTGGTGTCGTTGGCCTCCACGTTCTGTCACATCGCCGGCCTCCCCGAACCCGAGTACGTGGAGTCGTCGCGACTACCCACGAGTGACACCGAGGCCCGCGGGCTCGGTCACGAGCGTGTGCTCACCGAATGGGATTCGGTGCTCTTCGGCAAGATCGTGCGGCTGCGCACCATCACGCGCGACAACTGGGTGGCCACCGCGTGTCTGCCGGGCACGGTGCACGACGGCACTGAAGGCGAGTTGTACGACTTGTCGACTGATCCGCTACAACACAAGAACCTGTGGTCCGACCCGTCTCACCGTGCGACCCGCGATGATCTGCTGGCCGACATGTGGGACTCACTACCGCCAGCCTCCAAACCTTCAGTGGACTGGCAAGCAACCCGCCGCCAGTGCGACGCCCCCGTGTGAGCGTCTGAGTCAGTCGTCCTGACCGTCGAGCGACCACAACGGTCGGTACAACTCGGGTCGACGATCGCGGAACACTCCCCAACCGTGGCGAAGTTCGGCCACCGCGTCTAGATCGAACGTCGCCGTGAGCACCGTCTCGTCGTCGCGACCGGCTTCGGTGACGATCTCCCCCGTCGGCCCGGCGATGAACGACGTTCCGTAGAAGGTGAGTTCGTGCTGCTGACCCTTCTCCACGCCGAATCGATTGGCGGCCACCACCGGCACGAGGTTGGCCCCGGCGTGTCCTTGCATCACGCGCTGCCAGTGCCGACTCGAGTCCCACGTCGAGTCGTGTGGCTCGCTACCGATGGCCGTGGGATACAAGATGATTTCGGCGCCGCGTAGAGCGAGCACCCGCGTGCACTCCGGGAACCATTGATCCCAGCAGATACCGATACCCACGCGTCCGACCGCGGTGTCCCACACTCGAAAGCCGGTATCACCGGGATTGAAGTAGTACTTCTCCGAGTAGCCGGGGCCGTCAGGAATGTGGCTCTTGCGGTAGATGCCGAGCACCGAGCCATCGGCATCGATCACGGCCACCGAGTTGAACGCGGCGTTGTTGGCGCGCTCGAAGAAACTCACGGGCAGCACCACACCGAGTTCACGCGCAACCGTCGCGAAGTGCGCGATGGTCGGATGGCCCTCGAGCGGCCGGGCCCGGTTCATGTGTTCGGCGAGTTGGTCGGTGCAGAAATACAAACCCTCGAAGAGTTCGGGGATCAGGATCAGGCGCGCGCCGCGCTTGGCTGCATCGCGCACGAGCCGTTCGGCCGTCGCCACGTTGACCGACACGTCGTCGGCCATCTTCATCTGAATGGCGGCGACGGTCAGTTCGCGCATGAGGTCAGACGAGCGCGCCCACGAGGCGGGCGGCGAACTCCTCGGTGTGCGCGGCGAGCTTCGACCGGTGCAACGCCATTCCACCCACCACGTCACCACCGAGACGAGTGGCGGCTTTCTCCATGGCACCGAGGGTGCGGCCCGGATTGAGAGCGAACGTGCAGAAGTTGACGACCTTCTTGCCACCGATCGACGGCAGCGCGTTGATCGCGCCGATGGCCCACGGGGCCTGGCCGATGATGAACGCGCCGTGCACCCACGTACCGATCATCACCAAGTCGGCGTCCTGTAACGCCGAGTGAGTCGGCTTACGCAGCGGGTCGAGTCCGGTAATCGACCAACCTTCGTCTTGAAGGTGGCCGGCCACCATTTCGGCGGCTTTCCACGTGTTGCCGGTGAGACTTTCGACGAGGAGGGCTGCTTTCATGCCTCCGATTCAACCACAAGGTCCGTTTCTGGTTTGCCTTCTTGACCTATGCGGTGAATTTTCATCACCAGAACCACGGGGTCAGAGTTTTTTGAGGGGGGCCCAGGCGAGGAGGAGGTGCTTGGTGCCCTTGGCGCTGAAGTTCACCACCGCTTCGGCCTTGTCGCCCGTGCCCGTGATGTCGATGATCACGCCCTCGCCGAACGCCGCGTGCTCCACCGCGTCGCCGATCCGGAGTTCGAGCAGGTGGCTGTTGGAAGGCTCGACCTGCTTGGCCACCCGACCGGCGGCCAACGCCTGATCGACGATGCGTTCGCGTCGAGCGCGCGCGGCTTCACGATCTTCGTCGTCGATGTCGAACGACGACACCACACGCCGCGATCCGCCGCCACCCCACGAATCGTCACGCGTGGTGCGTCGATGACTCGACGCCGACACGTCACCTTCGTGTTCCACCAACTCCTCGGGGATCTCGTCGAGGAACCGCGACGGCGGGTTGTACTGCGTGGTGCCGAACTGCTGGCGCGACCATGCGTGGCTCAGGAACAACTTCTCCTGCGCGCGCGTGATGCCCACGTACGCGAGGCGGCGCTCTTCTTCGAGTTCGATCGGATCGGTGAGGGCCCGCACGTGCGGGAACAGCCCCTCCTCCACCCCCACGATGAACACCACCGGGAACTCGAGCCCCTTGGCGGCGTGCATGGTCATGAGAACGACCTTGTCGTCGTCGCCGAGTTCGTCGGTGTCGGCCACCAGCGCCACCTGCTCGAGGAATTCGTCGACCCGCGCGAACTCGCGCGCCGAGCCGATGAGTTCGCCCAAGTTGTCGAGACGGCTGTCGGACTCGATCGAGTGATCGGCTTCGAGTTCGGCCAGATACCCCGAACGCTCCAGCAACTGCTCGAGCAATGCACCCGGACCGAGTTCGATCTGGGCAGTGAATTCGTCGATCACGGCGAGGAACGAGTCGATCCCCTTGCGCGCCGCGCCCGTGACTCCGGCCTCGACCGACGATCGCAAGGCATCGATGAACGGGATGCCGGCGTCGCGCGCGAAGGTATCGATGCGAGCCAGGCTGGTGTCGCCAACTCCACGCTTGGGCACGTTGATGATCCGCTTCACGTTGACCTCGTCGAGCGGATTGGCGATCACGCGCAGATACGCGATGGCGTCCTTCACTTCGCGCCGCTCGTAGAACCGCGTCCCACCTACCACCTTGTACGGCACGCCGAAACGCATGAGCGCTTCTTCCACTGCACGGCTCTGCGGGTTGGTGCGGTAGAAGACCGCCATCGACTTCCAGGGCCGGCCGTCCTTCTTCAGCCGCTCGAGCGAACGCGCCACGAAGTTGGCTTCGTCACCTTCGTCGTCGGCGTGGAAGCGCACGATCTTCTCGCCCGGTCCGGCTTCGGTCCAGAGTTCTTTGGGTTTGCGTTCGAGGTTCTGCGAGATCACCGCGTTGGCGGCATCGAGGATGGTCTGAGTGCTGCGATAGTTCTGCTCGAGCACCACCACCGACACTTCGTCGAAGGCGTCCTGGAACTGCATGATGTTGCGGTAGTCGGCACCGCGGAACTTGTAGATCGACTGATCGGTGTCGCCCACCACGCAGACGTTGTGATGCGTGGCCGACAGCATGAGCACGATCTCGTTCTGGGCGAGGTTGGTGTCCTGGTACTCGTCGACGAGGATGTACTTGAACTTCTGCTGGTACTCGCGCAGTACCTCGGGGTGCTTGCGGAACAACCGCACCGTCTCCACGAGGAGATCGTCGAAGTCCATGGCGCCGGCCTTCACCAAACGTTCCTGGTACTCCTTGTAGATCTCGGAATGCTTGCGATCGAAGATGCTCTGACCGCGATCGGCGGCCTCAGCCGGCGACAGGAGTTCGTTCTTCCAGTTGGAAATGGCTGCGTGCACGGCCCGCGGCGTGAAGCGCTTCTGATCGAAACCCATGTCGCGGATCACGTAGCCGGTGAGGCGTTGGGCGTCGGTTTGGTCGTAGATGCTGAAGTTCTTGGGGTAGCCCAACTTGTCGGCGTGCACCCGTAGGATCCGCACGCACGCCGAGTGGAACGTGGAGATCCACATGGTGCGCGCGACCGGCCCCACCAAGGCCTCGATGCGATGCTTCATCTCGCCCGCCGCTTTGTTGGTGAACGTGATGGCGAGGACGTTCGACGGATGCACACCGTGCGAACCGATGAGGTGCGCGATGCGATGTGTGAGCACGCGGGTCTTGCCCGAGCCGGCACCGGCCCCCACGAGCACCGGACCATCGACGTGATCGGCCGCCACGCGGTGCAGCGGATAGAGCCC
>SXGQ01620783.1_pt1 | contig 12851 bp, 12 predicted proteins | sample 3178371 | NCBI WGS metagenome assembly SXGQ01 (sample SAMN11356859, study PRJNA531348) | freshwater metagenome | isolation source: freshwater sample F1-20 | place: China: Fuxian Lake, Yuxi | collected 2017-12-25
ACGGTGGTCGTGCCGTGGCGCACCACCTCAGCCAGTCCGGGGGCCAGTTCCACTTCCAGATCGAGGTGCGTGTGGATATCCAGCAGACCCGGCATCACCCACAGCCCGGCGCAGTCGCTGACCTCAGCCGTCTCGGGTGCCTGGAGGTTCGCACCGATGGCGGCGACCCGACCGTTGTGGATCAACACATCTGCGCAGACGGGTGCTTTGCTGACGCCGTCGAAGACGGTCGCGTTTTTCAGCAGACGGGTCTGGGGTGACAGGAGAAGGGGGGCGACGGGTGCGTTCATGTTGTCTCCGGGTACGGCTTTAGAATCATCCAGAGAGATTAACCCACCTGCGCCGGTTTGTGTGTCATCCGGATGACAGTGGTGCAAAATCAGGCACGCTGGCTGGCCGCGACAAAGCCCCCTGTGATGAATTTCAATGCCATTTCGACAATAACGTCTTTCGATGGGGCGGTGACCTGATCACCGGCCAGGGTATGGTCGCGTGTCAGCATGTGCGAGCAGATGAGGATCTCGACAAACGAGCAACTGGACATGAACATCATGGGCGCCAGTTCTGACGGTTTTTTGTCAGGCATCAGTCCTTGCAGCAGTCTTGCCATTTCGCCCATGTAGTCCTGGATGGGCGTGAAGGCTCTTGCCTGCTGGCGGTCAGTCATTTCATGTGACAGGTGCGACAGCATGCGCAGGCAGTCGTGGCCTTCCTGTCCCTGTTTGTAGAGTTCGACGAAAGGGTGGCTCATGACGCGCATGAACGACTCGATGGTCAGTTCGCCGCTGGCTGCCAGATGTTTTCCGCTCTCCAGCCCCTCTTTCATGGGAACTCCCAGCATTTCGCTGAGTCTGTCTGTTACGGCATCGAGCAGGCCGTCCTTGTTGCCGAAGTGATAATGGATGGCAGAGCGATTGTTCTGACCGGAGGCAGACCGCAGCTCACTCAAAGACACGCCTTCGATGCCGCGCTGGGCGAACATGCGCAGGGCTGTCTGAACGATGATATGTTTGGTATCGTCTGCAATCGAGACGGGTTTGACACTACGCTGTGCGTCCAGGCGGTTCATGGTATTTGAGTGTGTAGTGATCCAATGCCAAAATTATGTCACGGACAAACTTGCCGGCATGCAGTAAATTTACTACAGCGTGTTAAAAACACTTAGAGCCGTGATTAAATGATTTTTGATTGTCAATTGCAGACAATTTCTTTTTATGAATGATGACGTATGGCTCTTGAAATTGACGACTCTGCCCGCGAACGCATCATCGACGTCCTGGCTGCGGAGCCGGCCGGCAAACGGGTGCGTGTATCCGTTCAGGGAGGCGGCTGCTCCGGCTACCAGTATGGTTTTGATCTGGATGACCAGACCGGGGAAGATGATATCGTGATCGCAGTCACGCCGCCCGGCAGCCCCCGCAATTATGAGGTGGTGGTCGATGTGATGTCCATGACGTTTCTGGACGGCGCAACGTTGCGGTATACGCAGCAGGATTGGGACTCGCGGTTCACGGTCGACAACCCCAATGCGCAGAGTACCTGCGGTTGCGGTTCGTCTTTCAGTGTTTAGGCCCTGATAGCCCTGATGTGCCGCAGCATGCTATAGGCTTGTCGTTCCACCAACGACGGCAGGGTGTCATACAACCAGACTTCCGAGCGCATCAACCACCAGGCGCCCGCCATGAAAGTTGCCCAGCAAACGACCAGCGCAGTCAGGTTTTGCGCCGTTCCCATCAAAAACATCTGGTCGATGACGGCAAACAGCAGGATGGACAGGGGGTAGTGCACCAGAAACAGAGCATAGGACGATTGCTGGAAAAACTGCCCCGCCTTGCCGTCAAACCATGACGGGAGGGCTTTGACCCGGGGAGCCACCAGCAGGAAAGCCACGGTGGCCAACGTCACCCACAGACGCTCTCGGTATTGCAGCGTCAATGCGATCCCCACCAGGCCTGCGGCCAGCAGGGCAGCATCCATTTCCCTGCGTTGCGCCACGGCCCAAGCGGCCAGCATGCCCAGACCATATGAGCCAAAAAAGAAGATGCCGTAGCGGTCGAGGTCTGCGTCACGGTTGAACATCAGCAGCGATGCGACCGTGACGGCGGTCAGTAGCCCAAACAGCCATCTGCGGGCGTGTGTGGTGTTGCCTTGGCCCAGCCACAGGGCTGCCTGCAACATCAGCAGACCCATTGCGAACAACTGGAAGTCGATGGCGACATACCAGACACCGGCCGACAGGGCCGGAATATCCAGCAGGTTGTGAAGCAGCAGCAGATGTGCCAGCAGTTGCTGCGCGTTGGCAGGCGTCAGTTCGATGACCGGATCAATACCCTGCACCCAGACCAGCATCAGGCAGGCGACCAGCATGGCAATGGCATAGGGTCTGACCAGACGCTTGTAGCGGTTAAACAGTCCCTTCGCCAGTTCGGCAAAATCCATCGGGCTGCTTGTGTGTCCGTTGCCTTTTTCCAGTCGCTTGAGCAGACCCTGCATGCCCAGAAAGCCGCCGATGACCAGAAAAACCTGCACGGCATACCGGGCCGGGTCCGCCAGAAAACCGACCACGATCGGAAACGCATCTTCAAGCGGCCCGCGCATGCCGCTGTAGAACATCATGTGGTGTAGTACGATGACCTGCGCCGCGATGGCTTTGACCGGGTCTATCAGGGGCACTCTCATGATAAGTTTGTTGTGAGTAGGGGTCTGGTGTCGTGCCGGGTCAATGACGTTGCCCCGGCATCTTGAAGAGTCTGTGAAAAACTGTTTCTTCTGCAGTCCGCATTGTATCCGTGTCGCACCGAGGCAAGTTGCAGCGTCACTCTAAAGAGTGAATACCCTGCACGGTGTGATGCGGTTTTTGTCCCGTATGTGAACGGCGTCGGACATTTTTCGACCGATCGTTCTTTTTTACCGGCAAAAATGCCGGATTGGAGTCAGACGTGATCAACTATTTGCACACCATGGTCCGGGTCACAGACCTGGATGCGTCCCTGAAGTTTTATTGCGAAGGCTTGGGGTTGAGGGAACTGTCGCGTAAACAATCCGAGGCGGGTCGTTTCACGCTGGTGTTTTTGGCTGCGCCGGGAGACGACAAGGCGCAGATTGAGCTGACCTACAACTGGGATCCAGAGGAGTACACCGGCGGACGCAATTTTGGCCACATCGCCTATGCCGTGGACGATATATACGCCCTGTGCAGCCATTTGCAGGCGCAGGGCATCACCATCAACCGTCCGCCGCGAGATGGGCGCATGGCGTTTGTCCGCTCGCCCGACCAGATTTCCATCGAATTGCTGCAGCGGGGCGGTGCGCTGCCTCCGGCAGAACCGTGGCTCTCGATGCCCAACACCGGTAAATGGTGAGGCGGTCCATGAACATACTGCGCACGCCGGAGTCCTGTTTTTCAGATTTGCCCGATTTCGCCTACACGCCGAACTACATCGACCTGCCGGATTGCGAAGGGCTGCGCATGGCATGGGTGGAGGAGGGGCCCACCGACGGGCCGGTGGCATTGCTGCTCCACGGCGAGCCTACATGGGGTTACCTGTACCGCAAGATGATCCCGGGGTTGGTGGCGCGCGGCATCCGCGTAGTGGTGCCTGACCTCATCGGATTTGGGCGCTCAGATAAACCCTCGCGCATGGACGACTATAGCTATGCCCGCCATGTGCACTGGTTGACCACATTTCTGAAGGCACGCGGGTTGACCGGTATCACGCTGTTTTGTCAGGACTGGGGCAGCCTGTTGGGGCTGCGCACTGTGGCAGAAAACCCGCAATTGTTTGACCGTGTCATGGTGTCCAATGGTTTCCTGCCCACAGGGGATCGCGGTGCCAACAGTGCTTTTTTGATCTGGCAGGCATTTGCGCGTTTCTCGCCGGTGTTTCCCATTGGTCGCATTGTCAATTCCGGTTGTGTTCAAAAATTGTCGGATGCCGAAATTGCGGCGTATGATGCTCCGTACCCTGACAACCGTTTCAAGGCGGGGGCTCGGATGTTTCCGCGTCTGGTGCCGACAAGCGCGGACAATCCGGCCTCTGATGCTAACCGAAAGGCGTGGGCGTTTTTCGAGCAATCGACCAAGCCGTTTTTGTGTGTGTTCGGGAAAAATGACCCGATCCTGGGTCGAGCCGACAAGCCGATGATAGAAGCCTTTGCAGGGTGTAAAGAACAGGCGCACGAGCGCACTTGGGGTGGGCACTTCATTCAGGAAGACAGGGGTGCATACTTGGCCGGACGATTGGCCGACTTCATCCGGGGTGAGGCAACGATGTGCCGGCCAGACGAGGAGAAGCGGGATGACGTTGTTGCCGGGAAGGTGGCTGAAAGCACCTGAATCTTTTTTGCCTGAGGCTTTCTGTCGAAAGATCAATACGGCGGGCTTCAATGACGCCCGCCGCAACTGGATGCAGCGTGGTTTCAAGGTGGCTGCCGCGGGGCTTGCCGCTGGGGCCGCGGGTTCGGCTCTGGCGCAGGCCGCAGCGGCCGGTGCAGTCTCCGGTTCAACGGTTGGCGCCACCGCCGGCGATCCTCATGTTTTGGAGAAGAAAGCTTGGCAGACCATGCTCGGTCAGCCGGTTGCGGCCCGCCCCTATGGGGTTCCTTCAAGTTTTGAAGAGAATCTGAAACGGCGTGAGTCGCCCGGGCTTACCCGTGTGCCACAGGCTTCTGTTGCGTTTACACCCTTGCAGGGATTGTTTGGCATCATCACCCCCAACGGCCTGCATTTTGAGCGCCATCATCAGGGATGGGTGGATGTCGACCCCGAGCAGCACCGCTTCATGATCAACGGCCTGGTGGCCGCCCCGCGCGTGTTCACCATGAGCGATCTGATGCGCCTGCCATCGGTCTCGCGCATCCATTTCATCGAATGCGGTGCCAACACCGGGCTGGAGTGGGGCAATGTGGCAGTGCCGACTGTGCAGTACACACATGGCATGCTCAGTTGCTGCGAATTTACCGGTGTGCTGCTGTCCACCCTGCTGGACATGTGCGGCGCAGATTTGAAGCGCGGCAAGTACGTGCTGGCAGAAGGGGGCGACGGTTCGGGCATGACCCGAACCATCGACATGAAAGTGGCACTGGATGACGTGATTGTGGCGTGGGGCATGAACGGCGAAATGCTGCGTCCGGAAAACGGTTACCCGCTGCGTCTGGTGGTACCCGGCGTGCAGGGTGTGAGCTGGGTGAAATGGCTGCGACGCATCGAAGTGGGCGACCAGCCGTGGGCCAGCAAAGATGAGGCGGTTCACTATATCGATCTCATGCCCGACGGTGTGCACCGGCAATACACGTCCGTACAAGAAGTGAAATCGGTCATCACCACGCCTTCGGGCGGTCAGCAGTTGCTCGATCGCGGTTTCTACAATGTCAGCGGTCTGGCGTGGTCGGGGCGGGGTCGCATCAAACGGGTGGATGTCAGCTTCGACGGTGGCAACCATTGGCGCACCGCCCGCATGGAACAGCCCGTCTTGCCCAAGGCGCTCACACGTTTCAACATCGACTGGACATGGGACGGGTCACCGGCCATTCTGCAGTCGCGTGCGGTAGACGAAACCGGGCATGTGCAACCGGCCATCCGGCAATTGCGCGCAGTGCGGGGTACCCGGTCCATTTATCACAACAATGCCATCCAGTCTTGGAAGATTGATCCGAACGGGGAGGTGAGCAATGTCCAGGTCGGCTAAGTCAGACAGCATGTCAGGCCGTTCACGTACCGGGTTGCCCGCGACGCTGATGGTGTTCATGGTTGCGCTTGCAGCGTTGCTTGCAGCCCTGTTGCCATCCCTGTCCTTGGCCCAGACTGCGGCGGTGAAGGAGCGCAAGATAGAACGCTATCCCGGCATCGGCCGGATTGCCACACCGGCAGAGGTAAAGGCTTGGGATATCGACGTGCGCCCAGACTTCAAGGGGTTGCCTGCGGGCAAAGGCACGGTGGCGCAGGGTCAGGAGATATGGGATGGCCGTTGCGCGATGTGCCACGGCACGTTTGGCGAAAGCAATGAGGTGTTTACGCCGATTGTGGGCAACACCACGGCCAAGGACATGGAGCGCGGGCGTGTGGCTTCATTGAATGACAACAAGACGCCGCAGCGCACCACGTTGATGAAAGTGGCGACCGTGTCAACGCTGTGGGACTACATCTATCGTGCGATGCCGTGGTATGCGCCGCGCAGCCTCACGGTAGATGAAACATACGCGGTGCTGGCTTACATCCTCAATCTGGCCGAAATGGTGTCCGACGACTTTGTGCTGGGCAACGACAATATTGCTTCCATTCAGGCTCGCATGCCCAACCGCAACGGCATGACACGCGAGCATGGCATGTGGAGTGCAAAAGACAAACCGGACGTGCAGGGCGACAGTTGCATGAACAACTGCAAGCCCTTCATCACCATCGGGTCTGTTTTGCCGGACTATGCCCGCGACGCGCACGGCAACCTTGCGCAGCAGAACCGTCCATGGGGGCCTTATCGTGGAGTGGACACCACGCAGCCGCCTTTGCAACTGCTGCCTGCAGATGCACAGAAGGGTCTGGGTATCGCGCCCGCTGTTCCTGAAAATCCGTCGATGAGGATCGTCCGATGAGTTTGAGCAGACGCGAGTTTCTGCATGTCATGGCCATGGCCACCGCAGCAGGTTTGACCTGGAGCGACGATCTTCACGCCGCTCGCCGCAAGGCAGAAGATCTGTACGACGCACCGCGTTTCGGGCAGGTACATTTGCTGCATTTCACCGATTGCCACGCTCAGTTAAACCCCATTCATTTTCGTGAACCCAATGTGAACCTCGGCTTTGGCGCACAGGCCAATCAAGTGCCCCACCGGGTAGGGCAGGCATTGCTCGCCTCGTATGGCATCAAGCCTGGTACGGCGCAGGCGCATGCATTTACGCATCTGGACTTTGCGCGCGCAGCCGGCGTGTATGGGCCGGTCGGTGGATTTGCGCATCTGGCCACACTGGTCAAACGCATGAAAGCCTCTCGCCCCGGTGCGCTGCTGCTCGATGGTGGTGACACCTGGCAAGGCTCTGCCACTGCGCTATGGACAAAGGGGCAGGACATGGTGGATGCCTGTCTGGCCTTGGGTGTCGATGTGATGACCGCGCATTGGGAAATGACGCTGGGTGCGCAGCGCGTCAAACAGATCGTTGAGGGCGATTTCAAGGGGCGGGTGTCGTTTCTGGCTCAGAACGTGAAGACGCAGGACTTTGGCGATGCCGTGTTCGAGCCCTATGTCATGCGTGAAATGAACGGCGTGCCGATTGCCATCATCGGTCAGGCCTTTCCGTATACGCCGATTGCCAATCCGCGTTATTTTGTAGCCGACTGGACCTTCGGCATACAGGAAGAAAACCTTCAGGCCACCATCAATGAGGTGCGGGGCAAAGGGGCGGTGGTGGTTGTTTTACTGTCGCACAACGGCATGGACGTAGACCTGAAACTGGCCGGTCGCGTGCGTGGACTGGACGCCATATTGGGTGGGCATACCCACGACGGCGTGCCGCAACCGGTGCCGGTGAAAAATGCGGGCGGTGGCATCACGCTGGTGACCAATGCCGGGTCTAACGGCAAGTTTCTGGGCGTGCTTGACTTTGATGTGAGTGATGGCCGCATCAGGGACTACCGCTACAAACTCATGCCGGTGTTTTCCAATCTGCTGGCAGCCGACGCAGAGATGGCCGCGCTCATTGACCGTATCCGAAAGCCTTATGAGGCGCAGTTGCGCGAGCCTCTGGCTGTGACTGATGACCTGCTGTACCGGCGCGGCAACTTTAATGGGTCGTTTGACCAACTCATTCTGGATGCGCTGATGCAGACGCAGAATGCGCAGATTGCTTTTTCACCGGGCTTCCGGTGGGGAACCAGCCTCCTGCCGGGACAGACCATCACCATGGAACACCTCATGGACCAGACGGCCATCACCTACCCGTACACCACGGTTACGCCCATGAAGGGCGAGATGATCAAAACCATTCTGGAAGATGTGGCCGACAACCTGGTCAACCCCGACCCGTACTATCAACAGGGGGGTGACATGGTGCGCGTCGGTGGTCTGCAATATGCCATCGAACCGACAGCGGCCATGGGCAAGCGCATCTCCGATATGCGTTTGAATGGTGCACTGATTGATGCAGATAAAACCTACCGTGTGGCCGGTTGGGCCCCGGTGTCAGAACAGGCGCGGGAAGCCGGCGGCAAGCCGGTGTGGGAGGTGGTGGCTCCGTGGTTGCGCTCACAAAAGCGCATCGCGCCAGTCAAGCCCAATACGCCGCGCCTGATCGGTGTGGGGCGGAATACCGGCATTGCCGAATGAACAGTGACGAGTGACGAGTGACGAGTCATTTCGCAAGGAGCTGATGATGCATGCTGGCAAGAATGGTGTGAAGATTTTGGCAGGTTTGCTGATTTGTGTGCCCGGGTTTGTGCAGGCCACTGACCTGACAGCAACCCGAAAACTGCATGATGAAAAGTGCGTGGCCTGCCATGAGCAAAAATCAGCGTTTGGCGACCCGGATGCCATTTACAGGCGCAGCGACAGCACGGTCAAAAGCTATCAGCGTCTGAAGACCATGGTGTCGCTGTGTAATTCGGAGTTGAGGCTGGATCTGTTTCCGGAAGATGAACAGGATTTGGTGGTATTTTTGAACGAAACGTACTACCGTTTGAAAAAATGACAGGCTTGAGCCTCGTTAAGATACACGTGTGAGACAGAGAAATTCATGGGAATGCTTTCAACGGTAAAAGCGTGGGCCAAGCGTATCAAGCGCGATGCTGTCACGCTGTGGTTCGCACGGCGTCATCCCGATACCCCCGTGTTGCCCAAGGTCTTGTGCATTGTCACTGTGGCATATGCCTTGAGTCCGATTGATCTCATTCCCGATTTCATTCCTGTTCTTGGCTATCTGGATGAGGCCATTCTCCTGCCGGCACTGATCTGGCTGACTGTGCGGCTGCTGCCGGTGCACGTCCTGACCCAATGCCGCCAACAGGCTGAGGAATGGATGGCACAGAACAAAGCGCGATTGCGCAGCGTGGTGGGCGGCATTGCTATCGTTCTGATCTGGCTTGGTTTGATGTACTGGGCCTGGGTTACATGGGCTGCTTGAGAGGCCGATGAAAAGACAGGAGAACGTGTGGTTGAAGGTGCAGGCCCGGACCGGGGGAGTGGTTCCGGACCTGCGATGATGATTCAGATGCGCTTACTTTTTTGCGCCTGTTTCATCAAAGCGGTAGATCAGCGTGACTGAAAACAGGCGCGGCGCTCCGGGGGCAAAAAAAGTGGAGTGTCGTGTTTCGCGGTTCATGCCATCGTTGCCGGCAAATGCACCGTTCTCAAAACCCAGTGGCCCCAACTGCGCAGCGCTTGAATAGCGGCGGTCAAACAGGTTGCGTATGCCGGCCTGTACCGTCATCTGGCGATTGAACCGGTATTGAGTCAGCATGTTGACCACGGCAGAGCCGGCACTCTTGCCTCCTGCCAGAAAGTCTTCCCCATCGGCTTGATGCCCGCCGTTTTCGTTGCCGCGTGCAAGAGAGTTGCCGATGGCCTGCACCTGCAATGTATTGGACCATGCGGCAGTGGTTTGCCACTGCACGCCGAGCTTGATGATATGCCGGGGAATCAGCGGAATGCGCTGGCCTTTTTTGACGTCCACCACGCGGGCTGTTGCCGGCATGCCGTTGCTGTCGGTGAAATTGGCATCGCGCGCGCTGCTGTTGCTGGCTGCTACAAAGGTATCTTCGGATTCATAGGTGGCTTCCAGATAGTTGTAGTTCAACGAGGTGCGGATATCGCCCCAGCGCTGCGCCCACTCCATTTCAACGCCTTGTCTGCGCGTCTCCCCGAAATTACGGAAGAAGCCCAGATTGGGGTTCGTTCCCGATGATACGAATTGAATATCATCGCGATTGTTGGCCCGGAACACTTCAAGGTTGACTTCCGAGTCGCTGGTCGGTCGGCTGCGCATGCCCAACTCGACGGTGCGGGTCACCACCTGTTTCAGATAGGGGTCTCCCGCCATGGAGTTGGGCAGCCGGCATGCGCGCTCCGGATTGGCACAGCCCAGTTCAATCGAGGTGGGCGTGCGGCTGCCTTCGTTGTAGCCGGCATACCAGTTCAGGGTTTTGGTGGGAGAGAAGGTGAGGCCAACGGCAGGGTTGAAGCGCTGATAACGGTAATCTGCATTCAGCGTTTCGTCCGGATTCACGCCCGGTCCCAGTGGTTGCAAGCGATCGAAGTTTTGCAGACGTGTGCGGTTATAGCGTCCCGATGTGCTCAGATGCCAACGTCCCGCCATTGAGTACGTGTTGGTGGCATAGGCGCTGTACGTGCGGGTCTTGCCGTCCAGAACCACTGGCGCTCCATCTTCATCCAGTTCTTCTGTAAAGACGCCGACACCTTGGGTGCTACGGTCTGGCAACAGAAAACCGAATTCGCTGGTCTGCCGGAAATGGGTGCGATTCTGATCAATCGCTGCACCCACCGTCAGTTGGTTTGTGTTGCCGCCAAGGTCTTTGAATTGCGTCAGTTGAAGTGATGCACCCGTATTGCGTTGTCGGGTGTTACTGCGTCCGTTGACGGCTGTACAACTCACCTCAGCCGACTCCAGTCGCATGTCCGGGTCGGTCATGGCGGCAGCATCCATGCAGTTGCTGGACGGGAAGGGCGCATTGTTGCGGCTCTGTCCTGCTGCATATACACCGGTCGACTCAAGCGCCTCATCGTTAATGTCGCCATTAAACGTGCGTGTCTTGATCCGGCGATTGTAAAGATTGCCGGTCAGCACCAGCGAGTCGCTCAACTGGTGCTTGCCTTGCAGGTTAAACAGGATCGATTGGTTCTCCGTGACATCCGGTTTGGTGTAGACGCTGCTGTAGTTTTGCGCCAGTAACGTGCTTTCCTGCAGGCCGTTGCCAATCAGCCGGTTGTCAGCAGCCGCCATACTGAGCTTCAGCTCGCTGCCGTTGTTGCGATAACCGATTTTGCTGAACAATTGGTTTTGACGCGAGCGCGAGTCATCGCGCCAACCGTCTTCTGCAAATTGGTTGCCAAGTACATACCAGTCCCACCCCTGATCATTGGATCCTCCATGTTCAAGTTCCAGTGTTCGGCGGGCATGGGACCCCAGACTCAGTCGACCGACCGTGCCGGGGAAGTTGCGCCCATCCTTGGTGGTCAGAGACAACGCACCGCCCAAGGTGTTCAAGCCAAACAGCGGGTTGGATCCCGGAATCAGCGTTACCGAGGCCAGCGCCGATCGGGGAATCAGATCCCAACTGACCACATCGCCAAACGGCTGGTTTAAACGCACGCCGTCCAGATAGACAGAGATGCCCTGCGGCGTTCCCAGCAGGGGCGAGGCTGTGAAACCCCTGTAGTTGACGTCGGCCTGCAGTGGATTGCCCTGAATCTCATTGATGTGAACCCCCCCAGCGCTGCGATTGAGAAAATCGCTGAGGTCGATGGCCTGACTGTCTTCGATGTCTTTTGCCCTGTAGCTTTCCACAGGCGCGGCCACCTCTTCTACAAAACTGTTGGTACCGGGCAGCGGGGTGGTGGAGATGATGTTCACATCACTCAGATGTGCGTCAGCGGCAATGGCTTGAAGGCTGCCAAGCGGCAAGCCCAGCAGTGCAAGTGCAGCTGCGGCCACGCGTGTGGGTTTGAAACAAACGGACTGGAATGCAGGGGACTGGTGTCTCATGGTTTGGTTTTCGCTGATTGTTGTTGATGTCGGCGTTGTCGTATCGACTCCAGGGATACACTGGTGTCGATATCTGTCCGTAGCGAAAACCGCGCCAAGCGCAGGGGTGAAAAGCCGGGAATTTTTCCCGACGTGCGGTCACTGGCCCGTATCCTTTTTGATTTCGCCTGTGGTCTCGGGTGGGCACGTCATGAAGCGCAGCGAAAACCCTTCACGCCAGTCGCTGCCGTTTTCATTGAGAAAAATGTTCTGCACTTTGTAGGCTTGGGTTTCATTGGCCAGCACCGCAGGACAGCCCTCAAAGCGGGCATGTCCGCCTTGCTTGAACTGCAGAACGTGAACCATCTCATGCACGATGAAGGAGAGGGTGATGGTGTTGCGAAGATCCAGAGGTTTGCGAACATAGATTTCATAGGCCTCCGTATCGAACAGGGCGGCCATGCTGCGGCAGCGCTCGGGTTGATCAGGGCATACTTTCTCGATGAGTGTCTGCGCGGTGACCGGGATGACGGGCGGCAGATCTGCAATCGGCACACCGGGCAATTGCGAAATCCGTATCGCGGCGGCCAGCAGATCGGCCAGCAGTTCCTTCTCGATTGCCATGCAGGTGCTCCATGCGGGTACAACAGGACTCTCCGGAGCAAGCTCGATGCCAGCGCGAGTGTTCGTCCGCGCTGTTGGCGGTTGGCCCCGAATGTCCCACCGCGGCGGCTTGCTGTTCAGAAATGTGACAGCTCTGCCTATTTTGACACGACGGGGCCTGTTCCATGTGTCCGCGGGTTTCTCCGCATGTTCCGAAACCCGCATGAATGCGATGGCTCGTCCTTGGCACGGTGTTTGCTCTTCACCCTGTCGGTACGCTGTATATCGCAAGCGGACACATCCAAGTTGTTATACAAAGGGGGAGTTTCATGAAGAAAAAACTGATTGCATCACTGATCGGAATGTCCTTGTTGGGCGCAGGCGGCGCAATTGCTGCCGGTGTCACAGATGCCATGATCGAGAAAGATGCAGCAACAACCGGAGACGTTCTCAGTTGGGGTATGGGGACGGAAGGTCAACGTTATTCGCCGCTCAAACAGATCAATACCAGCAACGTCTCCAAGCTTGTTCCGGTGTGGTCAATGTCCTTCGGTGGCGAGAAG
>SXGQ01356329.1_pt1 | contig 12850 bp, 12 predicted proteins | sample 3178371 | NCBI WGS metagenome assembly SXGQ01 (sample SAMN11356859, study PRJNA531348) | freshwater metagenome | isolation source: freshwater sample F1-20 | place: China: Fuxian Lake, Yuxi | collected 2017-12-25
TGAGGTGGTGTGAGCGCGAAGTCGAACCGCAGTCCATCGCGGACCAGCAGGCCGAGGAGCCTGCCGTCGAGTGGAAGGATCAGTACCGGGGGACCCGGATCACCCACCGAATCTACCCGCACCAGTACGCCCGGGTCATCGTGGCCCGGGGGACGTGGAGACACTATGGCGAATGGTGACCTCCTGCGGCGAGCTATCGTCCGCGCTACCAAGGAGTTATGGCAGGCCGACTTGGCCGAGGATAAGCGGATGAGTCAGGCGTGGTTCGACGAGTTGACCTATTTGCTGAAAGAGTATAACAGCCCCCTTGACACCCAGCTCGCCACCGACTACCTTCAGGATACATCTGTGTAGACAGATGCTTGTCACCTTCCCCCTTGTGTGACCCACGGCCCCGGACTTGTTCCGGGGTTCGTGCGTTTCAGGGGGTTAAATATGGAAGCCGATACGGCGCTTGGCTTCTGGCGGCAGGACGAAGTCGTCGCCGTCAATCTCGTCCGGCATCTCGATGACTCCGCCGTGGATGGATCCGCCGTCCATCACCAGCTCCTCGTAGCCTGCCTGCTGGAGACCACGGATAGCGTCGAGCAGGCACTTGGCAACCAAGGCCGCATCGACCGCTGGCACGTCCGCCACCTCGATGCCCAGCCCGTTCCTCGAGATCGAGACCGAGGCGGTCTTCCCCGTCAGGACGTTGGTCGTTCGGCGTCTTTTAGCTGGCATCGTCTTCTTTCTCCGAGAGCGCCCGGAGGATGGCGTCGGTCAGGGTGGGAAGCCGTCCCCCGCACCAGCGGCAATGGTCGTAGCGGGTGGGGATCCCCCGGACGATCGTGAACCACCCTTGCGCCTCCCAGCTATACCAGCACCGCCCGTCCCGAATCGCTTGATAACGCTCGGGGCAGGCCGACTTCTGGTCGCGGCGGCACTCCTCCATACCGCCATAATCTATACGCTTTTGTCCGGATTGCTAACCGACATCCCGAGTAATGACCCCCCGCTGTGGTAGAAGAAGGTCTGCATCCCTCGAGGCTTTCCGACGTACCCCTCCGCCGAATGCCACCCGTCCGGGGGGCAGAGCGCCGGGGCGGTGCGGATCACCACCCCTCCCACCGTCTGGACCTCGGCCTCCCCGTGCAGGTGGCCCGTATGCCACTCTCGGTAAGTGCTGGTCCCCCACAGGGATGGGACCTCAGCAGGCATCAGCTCGCCCAGCCGCTTCTTGGCCTTGTCCCCGTGCGTTAGCCCCAGCAGGACCTTGCCGTGGGTGACATACTTCCGGCTGGTCTTGGCATCGTTCAGGGTGATACGGGGATCGTTCCGGAAGTAGGCCTTGAGGATATGCCGCAAGGCCACCGTCATCATCGCGTCGTGGTTGCCGGGAACCAGCACGACCTCGGTCGGGATCTTGGCCGACTGCTCGATGATGTCAAAGAGAATCGCGGCCCCTTCCTCGACCATCTTCTCCATCCGCCCGTCCCGCTCGAGGGGCGTCCCCTTGGTGGTCTTGGCGTCCGGGGTGTCGTAGTGGAAGTAGTCGCCGAGCAAGAAGATGGACCGCTTGCCGACCTTCCGGTACTCGCCCTCCGCCAGTAGCTCCCCAGCCGACGCCTTGAGCAGGCGCTTGGCGATGCCGATGTCATAGTCCTGCCACCCCGTCTCGTCCCCCCACGCATACTTCCCGACGTGCGGGTCAGCGATCACCAGCGCCTGTAGCACATCGGTGCTACGTCCCTTGATAACGGCTGGCGTTACTACCTTTCGAGGCAGAACGGCCCCCGTTATCAGCGCCGTTATCACGTCCTCGGTGGACGGACCCGCCTTAGGTCTGAGGCGGACGAAGACACGGTGCAGTTCGGTGACCACTGGCTTGCCCGTCTGGGGGTCCACGGTCGCCGTCTCCCACTTGGTCGCTTCGGACTTCTCGATCTCGAAGCGCGTCATATCGGCGTTAATGTGGCGGAGCAGATCCTCGACGCTCTTGATCTTGGAGCCGACCGACTTGACCTCGGTGGCGTCCTCGGTCGCCCGGGTCTCGACCTGTTGCTCGGTCAGGACGGTGGGCGTGAGCGGCGTCTGGTGCTTCTTGGGGCCGACCCAGACCTTGAGCTTGCCGCGCTTTAAGCGCACCGCCGTGGTGTTCCGGACCTGACGGCCCCCGTGGAACTCCCGGTTGAGGGTCTCCATCACCTCTTCGGCGGTGGACCCATCGGTGAAGAGTTTAGCTAATCGGCGACACTCGGCATCGGACCACCCAACGAGGTCGTTACGAACGCCCATACGACTCGGACCGGAGGGTCAGCGGGTTGTCCGGCACCTCGCCGAACTCAGCGTCCACCCACTCCTTGAGGCCACGAGGCAGACTCCCGTCCCCGTTCCGGTTCACCCGGATATGGCCCTGCGTCAGACACTCGCCGCACCCACGCCAGCCATCGCTGGCATTCCCCGTCCCGTCACAACTCGGACATATTACGTTCACCGTCGTCATTACTCCCCCCGGTAGTGGTTACCCGTAGGTAACACCCCGGGGATGATATGTCAATACCCGTAATTACCGGAGCAGTCCTGCGATCAGGCCGATCCCAAAGCCGATTGCCACGGCCTGCACGGTCGCCCTGTTAAAGCGCCCGAACCGTTGCTCCTTCAGCATCGTATCCTGTAGGGCGATCACCCCTTCCGCCTTCTCAAGCGCCACGGTCGCGGCTCTCCGCTCCTCCGCATAGGCGGCCTTGAGGCTGTCCACCGCCTGTGTATATGCCAGCGATATACCGCGCAGGGTGTCAAGCTGGTCTGCCGCCTTGGCGAGCGCGGCCCGGAGGGTGTCCGCCGTGACCGTCCCATCCGCCACGACCTCCCGGAAGTAGGCCACGCTATCCGATAACGCCTCGAGCCGTGCCGTTAACGCCATCTTGGCCTCCCGTTCCCGCTTGGATACCGCCCGGGAGACATAGCGAGTCTGAATTGCAACCGTCTTGGCCGTATCAAAGGCCGCCCGGGCCGTATCCACTTGGATACTCAGGGCCTTGAGTTTCGCGTCCTGTTCCCGGCCCGCCACCCACCAGACACCCATCGCCACCAGCACCCAGAGCAAGACGGTCATCGGCCAGTCCTTACGCATAGTCCTCGAGGCGGAAGTTGGGGATGTGCGCGGGGTCACTCTTCCGGCCCTTCGGGGTGGCGACCGCCCCGTGGGTGGTCACCGGGAGATGCCCATACCGCCTGCGGACCTCGGCGATCAACGCCTTCATCCCGTCGATCTGGGCTGGCGTTAACGCTTCCTTTCCGTCGTGACGGCTCGCAAAGCACAGCCCGACTGTGATCCCATTAACGTCCCGGCTTCCGAGCCACTCCGCCTTGCCCGAGTGCCACGCCCTGCGGTCATACGGCACACAGGTGTAGACCGTTCCGTCCCGCCCGACCAGCGCGTGGTAGCTCACCTTGCTCTGGCTGGACTGGATCCACGAGAGCGTCCCCTTCTCGGAGGGGCTGGCGTCGGCGTGGAGGACGATGCCCTGCACCTCCTGCGCCCCCCGGCTATTGTGATTCGGGCTTGGATGGGTGAGCATAGCGTCCTTCGATGTAGCCGTTGGCCCCGGCGTAGGCGGTGACGATGAGGGCGATGGATCCGTAGGCGGTGGCGTCGGCCCCGACCAGCGAGAGGGCAGTAATCGCCACAACCCCAAGAAGCGATAGGACAAACTTCCGGCCCCCCAGTTTGGTGATCACTCGCGCTCGTCCAGCCGCCCCTCGATCCGGGCGATCCGGCTGTGCGACTCCCGGATGAGATCGTACACTTGCCCCAAGTCTTGCCGCATCTGCATCAGGTCCTTCTCCATCACGCTCACCGTCGTCTTGAGGACGGCATAGCTGAAGATGGCTCCCACCACGGCAGAGATCGTGGGGACCAGTAACGGACTCATCGTCGGCTGGGCGGCGGCGGTCTGCATCGCGGACGTGCTGACGCCTGTCACGGCACCGATGAAGAGGGAAATTGTCTGCTGGGGCGTCATCGCTTGAATCGGTAAGAGGTTAACAGTCCCACGCCCGACGCGCCTTCCGGAGACGGCTGTCGGGATCCTTGGCGGCATCCGGCCACATCTTCATCTGCCCTGCCGATCGCGCACAGAAGGAGCGCCGACGTGCGGCCTCGCTCTCAGACCGCTCCGCCTTCTCCTTCGTGACCGGGGGCCGGATGTCCTGCCCCTGCGCCCGGAGGCTGGCTCGCCCCTTTTCGTTGAGGCCACCCTCCGGGTCCTGCCCTTCCTTCCGCGCCCACGCCGCCGTCTTGTACTTCTTGGTGACGTACTCATCGACCAGCTTCTTCGTCTTGCTCATTACGGGACCTCCGGATTTATGATGGCCTTATACTTTTCGGCCTCACGAAGGATGTTGCGAGCCGCCTCCTCCGTAATCTGGCGGCGGTACTCCGGGTCCTTGCTCTTCCGCAACTCGATGTTGCGCCGTGTCTTAATCGAACGCACCGCATCTTCGTACTTCTTGCGCTCGCGAATCCCTTGCAAGCCCTTCCGCACCACCTGTGGGCGGAGGCCAACCAGCGCCAGCGCATCCGTCGTCGCCGCCGCCGCATCACCACGCTCGAGGTCCTTCATAATGCGCGGAATCTGGAACGAGGCCATCGACGGGGTGGCAATACTCGCGGCCTGACCCGCCACGGCCATCGCCTTCTCGCGTCCGCTCATTCCCGGCTGAATCGTCTTCTCGCCAGTAAACGGATCCACGCCAAGCGCAAGCGCGGCAAGATCAACTGCCGGACCTCCCGGCTGAACAATAGCCGGAAGATCGATGTCAAGCTGAGAGGCAACCATCCCCGGGGCAGGCGATCCGGTAAGCGCCGAGAACGGCGTCCACCGCGCCACGTCGAACGTGTACTTGTCCCCTTCTGGCACCGCGACTCCCAAGGCCTCGAAAGCCGGACGGGCGATGGCATCAACTTGAATGCGACCGGGGATCAGGTAGTTGTAATTGCGCTGGTTCTCCGCCAAATCGCGTGGCTCAACCGCGCCGTACTGGCGCTGGCTCAGTTCGTTCAATCCGCCCCACATTGCGGCCAAGATCACCCAACGTTCCGGGTGTTCCATAATCTTGTCCAGCACGGCGGGAATGTACTTTGCCGAGAACATTACGAACGGCGAGTACACATTCTTGACTGCCTTCAGCAGGGGCGAGCGCGTGTCGTAAGCCGGGAAGGCTTCCTTGATTTGCGAGAGCGCCTGCTCATTGTCTAAGCCCTTATCCTTAAAGTATTTAAACAATGCCACGCGGAAGATGCCGTCCTCGAGAGAATAGGCGCGAGTCACCTTTGCATCCAGCTCACGAGCCAGCAACTCTGGCGTTCCCATCCGCGTGATGCCCTGCGCCTCAAGTGCTGTGCGCGTCTCTGGGCGCGTAGTTCTAGCAAGCGTCCGCAGAGCGGCCTTGTCCTCGGCAATACCCTTGACCGGAAGAACGCCATAAAGCGGGAGGCCACGTTCGAGAACGCCCTTCTCGGTGAGGAAGCGCACGTCAGGATCATACGGGATTGACGGCTTCTTGCCCTTTAAAACACCAGCTCGCCGGAGAACAGATGGCGCACCGCCAGCCACTCCAGCTCCAACAAGGCCGTACTTCACGCGCTCCTCTGGGGTATCACCAACCAGCGCCCCAGCGGCGGCTCCACCAGCCGTTCGTCCCACCCCACGCATAATCCCGGGATCGAACGCATTGGCGGCTTCGTTTAAATACTTTGGCAAGAGCGGAAGCGGCATCCCATTCATCTGAGCCACGCCGATGTTCGAGGCGAAGTTGCCCAGATGGGTACTGACGTTGTACACCGTCTTAATCTTTTTCCACACTTGCATCACTTTATTCCACGTCCCGCGAGTGTCTTCAAAATCATCGACATTCACGAGATAGTCGGCGACATCCCGACGCACCACCGCCTTTCGGAGAACCCCAAGGCCCGGGCTGTCCGGCAACGTGACGTATTCGTCGCCCTTGGCATACTCCTTCCGGATTGCCTCGAGCTGACCGTTTGCCTCGAGCCGCGCCCGGGCCGCTTCACGGGCCGCATTCGTATCGCCTGCCGCTCGCGCTCTCGCCCCTGCATCCTTTGCCGCGACGACCGCATCGACCGCCTGCTGATACCGTGGCTCAACCACACCGGGAACATCGACCAACTGATTAAATAGGCGAGCCGTGGCAACGTCCCGACCGCCGCGACCAAATGTCTCGGCTAGACGATACGACGCTTCGCGAATCTCACCAAGTTCATTGCGCTGATCTGGCGTGAGATCAAGCCGTTGCTTCTGGTCCTCGATGCGGAACTGTTGCGGCTTGGCTCCCTTAGGCACTCCGGCCATTGCCTCCTCGCCAGCGTATCGTCCATAAATACGCCGGAGATAAGTGCGCTCCCGTTCCGCAAAAGTGCGCGGCGAGATGAGCCGCTGGGCTACCTTCTCCTCACCCAACCCCTGCACCGCATCGGCAATGCGGTTCGCCAAGGCGACCGCCGCCGCCATATCATCAGGGTTCAGGACAGCCTTCTCAAACTGTTCCTTTTCGACCAGATCCGAAATGATGCGATCGCCTTCCGGTCCCAGCTCTCTCGCCCGAGCCGCCAACTCACGCCCGACTGCCCGATACTTCGCGGTCTCCTCGACTGCCGTTTCGACAATCTCCTTCACCCGTGGGTCAACCAGAATGTCTTGACTGATCATATTCAACATTCGACGACCCTGTGGTGTTTGCGCGAGCGCATCACGCACTGCACCACCAGCCGCCTTGCCGCCGCGCTTGAGCGCGGGATAGGCCAGCGATCCAGCACCCAACACCTTCATCGCACGACCAGTCGCCCGAAGCTGTGGGCTTCCTTCTTCGCTCTCGCCAACCGTTTCGACCAGTTCGCCAGCACCAATGACGCCGCCCTTCGCGGCAAGACGGCGACCTTCGGGCGTCCGGAGTCCTTCGCCCAGCGCCCCGCCAATGTCGAACACCTTGCCAGTAAACGGCCCTGCTGTTGGGCGAATCGTACCTTCCCGACCAGTCGCCTTAGCAAACTTACGAAGCGTGGGGTCATCCCAGCCTTCAATAGCCCGCTCGTAGGACCCGGGCGTCATTAGGCCCTGTGCCAACGGCGCTGGGGGCAACTCTCCGGCTCCTGTGAGCATTGCTTCGGTGGTGCCACTGCCAAGCGTAGCGTAGGCCAGTCGGTCTTCCTTGGCTCCCGCATTACGGAAAGCGTTCTTAATGGCATACCAACCCAATGCCTGAGCGCCAGATTCCGGCATATTGTGGCGGGCCGCAAACTCGGCCAACACCGACTGCATCCGGCGACGCATCGTCGGGAGGACGGTGTCGTTGAGCTTGTTACCACGGATGGCGCTCGGGTCACCCCGCAACGCATAGTCCATCCGCGCCATCCACAGGTCGATGGTAGACTTCCCACCGCCCGGGATGCCGAGCTTGTCCATCGCATACTGCCCGATCTTCGGGCCAAAGAGATAGACCAGCGCCGGACGCTCTTCCTTTACAACCTTGCCGCCCGGACCCATAATTGGCACAGTCCCAACCAGCGCCTCGATAGCCCCCTCTTCACCATAAGCCTGAACCAATGCATCAAGACGAGCCAGCGCCTGCTCGTGGTTCAGGGTACGCGGAGAAGCCGCCATCGCTTCGCCAAGTCCCCCACCGCGCCAGCCAGTAAAACCCTTCTTCCCGCCCGTCAACGCCTGCTTATACTGCGCCCCCTCGGGATCAAGAATTGAGAATCGCTTGGTCTTGAGATACTGGTTAAAAACATTCAACCCCTGTCTTGACTCGACCGGAACCTTCTGGCCCGAAGACAAGATAGAGTTGACGATAGTATAAAGCGTGTACTTTGGGTCCTCGCGCAACTCTGGCAAAGCCAGCCGCGCAATTTGCCGCTGATCGAGAGTGGCCCCGCGATACCAATCCTGCGCCATCTCACGCGGAATAACGCCCTGCGTGACAAGGTCATCCACCAGCTTTTCAAAGCGGCTGACCATCTCTGGCACCACCACCTCATCCTGTTGTGCGGGAAGAGGTGTGAACTGCCTGTAAACTTTTTCAGCCGCCTCAGCAACCGTAATTCGGCCAGCCTTCTCGCCGAGCGGTGGCGGCTGGTCTATCTGCCGGATGAGTCGGTCAAGGGATTCAACACGGGCGGCGACTTCTCGCTCGACGGCGGCACCATCTGCACCCATCGCTTCGGCATATCGGCGATATTCTGGGCCTGCACCCACGATAGCATCTCGGGCGCGTTGGAGAGCGTCTCTGTCTCGTCCGATAACTCGTAAATACGCAGTCGGCCCATCGAGGTACTCCGAGTAAAAGTTGGTGAATCGTGCATCAATGTTATGTCGCGGCACGACATTCTGCAAGAGGGCCTCCATCTTGACCCTGAACTCTTGGTCTGACATATCCGAGAAGTTCATAACCAGCAGATGGCCGTTCTTGTCAATCGTTGCCGCCGCATCCTCGCCAAACATCTCGGGAGCCTTCAGCCCCTCAATGACTTCATCCACCGCCTGCGGGTTTAGCGGGGCCTTATTCGGCTCGTGAATGCGGATACCCGTCACGACATTGCGCGTGTCCTCGGGTCGCGCTTCCCGAAGCCAGACCTGCGCGTCCTGCCCATATGATAGACCTTGCACCGCCGCTGTCTTTCGGACCGCCTCGTCAGACGCCGTCGCGTCAAAATGTATTTGCGAATTGGGCGATCGAACGCGCTTGTAATATCCAATACCAACAGGACGTTCGACGCTTGGAGCCACTACATTACGCAGAATCGGTTCCGTGACCTGCAACACACGCTGGAGATGGTCCTGCTCAAGTGCCATATTGGGAACAGCATTTTCTGGTAACCTGACAAATCCAAAGCGCCCAGTCGCCCGTACCTCTTGGGGAATCATAGGAGCAAGTTCCCCGCCAAGCCGTGGCACACCAGCCACACCAGCCGCCAACATCGCGAACTGCGCCCGTTCCTCCGGCGTATCGCCAGCGGCAAAGCCAATCCCCGCGCCAGCGCCAGCTTGCGCCAGCCCAATGCCAAGCCCCGGAGCGCGTTCGCGTAGCCGCTCAAGCGCCGTGCGCTGGGCGATGGTCGGCGCATTGAGCGCATCCTGCGCGGCCTGCGCCTCACGGGCGGCGATCTCCGCCTGTGTCCCAAGCTGTTCCTCCCGCGCTCCACGCACGGTCTGGCGGTAGCCTTCACGCCCCGCCTCCACCTGTGCCGCATTCTCGGCAAGCATCCGCTCGGCACGAGCGCGACCCACGAACGGCTCGCGCATCGCCTCCATTGCCTCACGCACCGAAGGCGCGGCAGGAGCCTCTGGACGGACAGGAAGTTCGAGCGCCCGGGGGCCATAGCCTGCGCGGAACTCTTGGAACTGCCGCATCGCCTGACTAATCGGCGACGGCTGTTCGGCCATCAACCGTTCGGTCGCCGCCGCTCGAGCCGCCTCGTCCACGGGTGGCGTCACAGCACGGGCGGTCACATCCTCGACCGCTGGCCGACGGCCAAAGGATTGGCGAAGCTGATCCATCATCGGGCTGGTCATCCGACGTATTCCAGCCGCGCTTGCAATCGCCGCCTCTGGAATTGCTCCAGCAACCGCCCCAGTAAAGGCACGTCCGGTCGGTGTCTGCGCGAGACGCTCGAGTTGCTGGGCGGCAGGCTCGAGCGAGACTTGCCCCATCCCCGGCACGTTGACAGACCCAACCGCCCGCGCCCCCATCGCCCCCAACGCGCCGAGCGATGTCTCAGGGCGGGTGCCAATATCTTCAGCGGCACCGAGGGCAAAGCCGCCAGCACCAGCGGCCCCAATCCGACCCAATGCCTGTCGTACCGCAGGAATCGCCTGCGTTCCACGGCCTGTTGCGTAATACTTTAGTAGCTCACCAGTAAGTTCCGCTCCAGCAGTCCCCGCCTCAAACTCCTGACGCCGCCGCTGGTCTTGTGGAGCCAACCGCTCTGTGACCCGCTGGGCCATTCGCTCAAACTCTGGAGCCATCCCAGACCGGAACCGCTCTGGCGTAATAACATCAAGCGCCCCGGCGGCTCGTGACAACGTCCCAAGTCCCATCCGCGCCAATCCAGCCGCGCTCGCTCGCGCTTGTGTCCCAAGCCACGATGGCGCATCCGGTCCCGGGCGGCTGGCAAGTTCTGCTTGCCGCCGCGCCTCGGCCTGCCGCTCCCGCTCCTGACGCTGGCGTTTCTCTTCTTCGGTTTCAGGACGCTTGTAAATGCTGTCGAACATATTGCTCGCCCCGCTGGGAGTGCGGGACGAGTAGATATTGTCAAAGAGATTCCCGGGAGCGGTCATTGACGATTACGGATTAAGGAACTTGTTAGCCTGCGCCTGCACCCTGCGCTTCATCTCCTGTTTCTGCTGAAAGGTCAACGTCGGATCCATATCAATTTCCGCCATCTTATTCCGCGCATCCAGTTCAATACGCAACCGCATCGGATTCGCCGGAGCAGGCGCGGGCGCACCAACATCCTGTATCCCGCCAGCCCCACCAAGCAATGCTCGCAGTTCTCGGCCAGCCTCTTCACGACGCCCAGCCGCATAGGTGGAATCCGCCCGCCAGTTCTTCATCGCCTGTTGGTACGCTGGCACATCAGGCTCATCCGTCATCCGATTAAAGAACTCGCGCTGTTCAGGTCGTTGGCCCATCGTCGTGCGGAATCCACCCTCCGCTCCGCGCAACTCGGTACGAGCCGCCCGAATGTCAGCGGGCGTCGGGCCAGACGGCGTCTCGCGCTCGCTGGGCGGACGGATCTTCCAGCTCTTGAACCGCCCATCCTCGTAGATCGCGACGCCACCACCCTCACGCCGCTCTTCGTAGGTCGGCTTGCCCTTTGGCTGATACATCTCCTGCAAGGCCGCGATGTTCGACGGCGTCTCGCCGAGCGACAACAGTTCCCGCGCCGACGCCTCGGAGAACCCACCCCCGCGTAACTGCTGAATCCGGCGGAGACGCTCCCGCTCGTTCTCCAGTTCCATCCTCTTGCGCTGGGCCTCGGCCTCCTCGGCCATCCGGCTCTTGGCCTGCGTGGCCCCGGTAAACGCCCCGCCAAGGCCTGCCATCAACTGGGTCAACCACTCGCCGTTTGCCATCTTAGAAACCGTAGCCACCGTAAGGGTTAAACATCGTCGCCATCTGCGCCAGCATCGTGGGCGTGAGGCCCGTATTCATTCCGCCAACGAACGCCTCCGGAGTCACCCCCGGGGCGGCAGTCCCGGTCGGGGCCGCTGTCGGCGCTGGGGTCGCGGCGGGAGCCGGAGTCCCCGCTGGTGCGGGAGTGCCCTGCGGTTGGGCCGAGAACCCGAAGCGGCTCATCACCTGCCCGAGCAACTCCGGCGATCCACCCGCCATCAGCCCTGCGAGCTGGACGAGCAACTGGTTCTGTTGCATCTGTTGCTGGTTCGCAAACTGACGGGCCGCCAGCGTCTGCTGGTCGCCCATCGTCCCCGTGAGTTCGGCCAGCCCGAGGCGCTCGCGGAGCGCACGGTCCGCCGCCGACTCGCCAATCTGCTGACCCTGTAGGGTCGTCCGTAGTTGACGTTCGAGTTCTGACTCTCCACGCTGGAACTCCTGCGCCCCCTGCTGGAGCAGAACGCGAGCCGCCCGCTCCGCTCCCGACTCCCCACGCATAAAGTCACGCTGGAGCTGGGCCTGCGCCTCTTCCTGCGCCATCTGACGCGCCTGCATATCCAGCCGCTGGGCGCGTTCCGCCGCACTCTCCTGACCCGCAAAGAGCCGCTGGGCCATCGCCTGCTGGGCCTCGAACGACTGAGCGCCGGACTGAAGCTGACGCTGGAGATCCCGCTGGAACTGGGACTCTGTGCCAGCGAACCTCCGCTGTTCGCCTGCCTGCTCGCGCTCAAATATCTGGGCAAGCGTCTGTTGCCGCTCCCGTGCCGCCCGTTCCGCCGCCGACTCGGTCCCAGCAAAGCGACGCTGTTCACCAGCCTGCTCACGCTCGAACATCTGTGCGCCCATCTGGAGACGGTCCCGCAACTCACGCTCCAAGGCGGTCTCGCCGCGCTGGAACTCCTGTGCGCCCGTCTGGAGCGCCATCCGCGCCTCGCGCTCCGCCGCAGACTCGGTCCCGGCAAAGGCCCGCTGGGCCGCCGCCTGCGCGGCCTCAAAGGTCTGACCGGAAGCTTGTAGCCGCTCACGGAGGGTGCGTTCCAAGGCGCTCTCACCCCCGGCAAACCGACGCTGGGCCTCCGCTTGGGCCGCCTCGAAGGTCTGGCCCTCGCGCATCAACTGCTGACGGAGTTCGCGCTCGGCGGCACTCTCGCCGCCCGTAAACGCCTGCTGGCGCTCCAGTATCGACTGCTCCTGCCCGAAGCCCGCCCGTTGCATCTGCTCACGGAGCTGGCGCTCCAGCGCCGATTCCCCGCCCGCGAAGGCCCGCTGGGCGGCCTCCTGCTCGGCTTGGAAGGCCTGCTGGGCCTGTTGCTGGAGGAGCTGGGCCTCGAGGTTTGCCAGCGCCCGGGCCTGCTCACCGCCGAGCCGCCCCATACTGGCGGCTCCAATCGTGGAGGCGGTCAGGCCACGCCGCGCCAAGTTCTCCTCGAGCGCCTGTTGCTGGGTCTGAAACTGTGCCTCAAGATCCGCACGGCTGGCGGCCCGCATCGCTTCCATCGCCTGTTGCTGGAGGCTGGGCTGGGCCGGAGCCTGCATCGGAGCCGGGGCCTGTGCCATCGGCTGGGCCTGCATCTGCATCGGCTGTGGCGGGGCCGGACGGGCCTGCCCGGACGCCTGCATCTGGGCGAAGGTCTGCTGACGAGGGGCCGGAGCCGCCTGCATCTGCGGGGCA
>SXGQ01526943.1_pt1 | contig 12848 bp, 9 predicted proteins | sample 3178371 | NCBI WGS metagenome assembly SXGQ01 (sample SAMN11356859, study PRJNA531348) | freshwater metagenome | isolation source: freshwater sample F1-20 | place: China: Fuxian Lake, Yuxi | collected 2017-12-25
AAATTGTGGTCATGCGCGATGGTCGCATTGAGCAAACAGGCTCCCCCCTCGACCTCTATGACATGCCCGCCAACCAATTTGTAGCTGGCTTCATTGGTTCGCCCGCCATGAATTTTTTACCCGGCAAATTGTTGGTCAATGGCGGACAGTGCCAGGTTGAGTTGAACGATGGACTTTTGTTGAATCTGCCAAGCCCTGTTCAAGGGCAAAACGGTCAGCCTGTTATTTTTGGCACTCGCCCTGAGCACCTTACCTTGGTTGACAGCGGCGGCATCAGCGCCCATGTTACGGTGCTCGAACCCACCGGTATGGACACCTTCGTTGCCTGCCGGCACGAGGGGGTTGAGTTCTCTGCGGTTTTCCGCGAGCGTCACGAATTTCAATTAGGCAGCACCATCCACCTTCAGCCCGACATGTCGCGTGCTCACGTCTTTGACGCAGCATCGGGCAACAGGCTCGCTGCCTGATATTGGAAAACTTTTAACCGCTTTTTCTCGTCGCTAACCCACTCAAAACAGGAGACTTATCATGACAAAACTGAATCGTCGCGACTTCCTCGAAAGCTCAGCCGGTGCTGCGGCAGCTTCAACCACCATTGGTATGGGCGCTTTGGCGGTCAGCCCAGCGGTGCAGGCTCAAAATATGGCCTTCAAGCCAGAAAAAGGCGCCAAACTGCGTGTTTTGCGCTGGAGTCGATTTGTGCAAGGCGACATTGATGCCTACATGGCCAATGTGAAAAAATTCACGGCGCTCACCGGCGTTGAAGTACGTGTCGACAACGAAGGCTGGGAAGATGTACGACCCAAAGCCGCTGTAGCTGCCAACACTGGCGCTGGCCCTGACATCATTTTGTCGACCAACGACGATGCCAATTTGTACCCAGAGAAATTGCTCGACGTTACCGATCTGTGCGAGTACTTAGGCAAAAAATATGGTGGCTTCTTCCCCTCATGCCACGCCTACTTGAAACCCGACGGCAAAAAATGGATTGGTGTGCCACTGGGTGCAGCTGGCGCCATGATGGTCTACCGTCAAAGTCACCTCAAAGCTGCAGGTTTTGACACATTCCCCAAAGACACAGACGGCTTCTTGAAGATGCTCAAAGCCCTGAAAGAAAAAGGCACGCCTGGTGGCTTTGCGTTAGGCAATGCAACAGGTGATGGCTTGTGGTGCAACTGGCTCATTTGGGCCTTTGGCGGTAAATTGGTCGATGCCAACAACAAGGTGGTCATTGACAGTCCCGAAACCATCAAGGCTTTGGAATACGCCAAAGAGATGTACGCCACATTCCCACCTGGCACATTGTCTTGGCTCGACCCCAACAACAACAAAGCGTTCTTGGATGGGCAAGTCAGCGTTACCAACAATGGCATCTCCATTTACTACGCCACCAAAACATCCACCGATGAAAAAGTGCGCGCATTGAATTCTGACGTTCACCACGCTGCTTACCCTGTTGGCCCTGTTGGCACGCCTACCGAGTCACACTTGTTCTTCAACCAAATGGTCATGAAGTACACAAAGTTCCCCAATGCAGCCAAAGAATTCTTGCGCTTCATGATGGAAAAAGAGCAATTCGATCCATGGCTCACAGCAGCTGGTGGTTACATTGCGCCGCCTCTTGACTTCTACACCAAGTCTGCCGTCTGGACCTCAGATCCAAAGCACACGGCCTACCGCGATTGCGTGAAAAACATGCGTCCTGCAGGCTATGCAGGCAAGCTGGGTTATGCCTGAGCAGGCGCAGGCGCCGATTTCATTGTGGTCAACATGGTGGCAGAAGCGGCCAGCGGTTCTAAAACACCGAAAGAGGCTGCAGAACGCGCACAAAAACGTGCCGAGCGTTACTACAAAGTTTGATCTTTGATCTTTACTGAAAAGAACCCATGACACCCTTGATCGAGAGAATTCAGAACAGCCGCAATGTACTCGGCCTAATCTTTATGATGCCGGCAGCGCTCTTGTTGCTGCTGTTTCTGACATACCCTCTCGGCTTGGGTGTTTGGCTTGGCTTTACCGACACCAAAATTGGCCGTGGTGGCCAATGGATCGGTTTAGAAAACTACATCTTCCTTCTGAGTGACAGCGTCACCCAGTTGGCGTTGTTCAACACCATGTTCTACACCACGGTGGCCAGTGCGCTCAAATTTTTCTTGGGTTTGTGGCTTGCCTTGTTACTGAACAAAAATCTAGCATTCAAATCGTTTTTCAGGGCCGTTATTTTGCTGCCCTACATTGTGCCTACCGCTCTTTCAGCCATTGCTTTTTGGTGGATTTTTGATTCTCAGTTTTCCATCATCAGCTGGGCCTTGGTCAAGATGGGCTGGATTGACAGCTATATCGACTTTTTGGGATCACCCTGGAACGCCCGTTTTTCCACCTTAGCCGCCAATGTATGGCGCGGTGTTCCCTTTGTGGCCATTACCCTTTTGGCAGGTTTGCAAACCATTTCACCGTCTTACTATGAGGCCTCCGCCATCGATGGCGCCACGCCTTGGCAGCAGTTTTGGCATGTCACATTGCCATTGCTCACCCCCATCATTGCGGTCACCATGACCTTCTCTGTGCTCTTCACGTTCACAGACTTCCAACTCATTTATGTGCTCACACGAGGCGGCCCGCTCAACGCTACCCACCTCATGGCCACCCTCTCCTTCCAGCGGGCCATTCCAGGTGGCGCTCTGGGTGAAGGCGCTGCCATTGCCATCGCCATGGTTCCCTTCTTATTGGCTGCCATTCTCTTCAGTTATTTCGGATTACAACGCCGCACATGGCAACAAGGCGGCAGCGACAAATGAGCAAAGACACACAAGACAATGTCGGCATGTCCTACTTGGACACCAATGCCAACAAAATTTTCAAAACCTACTTACCGCTTTTGATTTTTTTGTTCGTGTTGCTCTTTCCGTTTTACTGGATGGGCATCACCGCATTCAAACCCGACAACGAACTGCTCTCGCGAGATGGCAACCCCTTTTGGATTGTCGCCCCCACACTGGCCCACATTGAAAAATTGTTGTTCCGTACAGCTTATCCTCAGTGGATGTGGAACACCGTGGTGGTGTCTGTCACAGCCACCTTCTTTTCACTGTTTGCATCGGTCTTAGCGGCCTACGCCATTGAGCGTTTGCGTTTCAAAGGCGCCAAGCACACGGGCCTTGCCATTTTCTTGGCCTATCTGGTGCCGCCTTCCATCTTGTTTATTCCTTTGGCATCGGTGGTATTCCAGTTGGGATTGTTTGACACTCGTTTGGCGCTCATTCTCACCTACCCAACTTTCTTGATTCCTTTTTGCACATGGCTGCTCATGGGCTACTTCCGCTCCATTCCCTTTGAGCTGGAAGAGTGCGCCATGATTGACGGCGCCAACCGTTGGGAAATTTTGGTCAAAATCATTTTGCCTTTGTCGGTCCCTGGCCTTATTTCCGCTGGAATCTTTGCGTTCACATTGTCGTGGAATGAATTCATTTACGCCCTCACCTTTGTCTCTTCCAGCGAAGTTAAAACCGTACCTGTGGGTGTTGTCACCGAACTGGTGGAAGGAGACGTGTATCACTGGGGCGCCCTCATGGCAGGCGCGCTCTTGGGCTCCCTGCCCGTTGCCTTCGTCTACTCCTTCTTTGTAGAGTATTACGTGTCTGGCATGACAGGTTCGGTCAAAGAATAAGCCTCAACCAAGCAAATTAGGTAGGTTCATCACTTTGTTGGCAGCAAAGGAATACATCTTGATTTACATCAAGGCGTTCTTGCACTGAAAGCCTAGTATCAAATCTTCATTTTGAAGGATTGATATGAAATACCTGATTGCGGTCGATGGCTCTAAAGCCTCTGAAAGTGCCGTCAAATATGCGGCCAGCCTTTTCCAAAGCATGAAGGGCGAAAATCACATCACTGTGATCACAGTCCAAGACAACTCTGCACTCAAGATGTTCAAAAAATTCACCCCAAAAGGTGCAGTGGATGACTACCTTCGCGAAGGCGCAGACACCAATCTCGCTTGGGCCATTCGATTTCTCAATAAAGCCAAGGTGGCCCATGACATGGCCATCAAATTTGGTCACCCTAGCGAGCAAATCCTCAAAGAAGCCAAAGCAGGCGGATTTGACATGATCATCATGGGCACCAAAGGGCGCTCTGGTTGGGCTGATACTGTGTTGGGGTCGGTTGCGCAACGAGTGGCAGGCGCCTCCAAGGTACCCGTGCTCTTGATAAAACCATAAGCAAGGACATGGCGCAAAAACATGGCGCTTGTTTAATTCTTGATCTTGGCTTTGCGAGCTGTTTTCTTTTCTTTTTGAAGCGCTTCCTTGCGCAGTGTTTTCTCCGCATCTGCCTTCATGCCCGAAGCCAACCATTCAGAGAATTCTACGGGTGTCTCTAAAGTCAGACGGCCCAAAGCGGCTGATCTGAAATCGTGAATCACTATTTCTGCCGCTTTGGTGGCGTTGATCCGACCACCACTTTGAATGGCACCCCGAAATCGAGCAATGGCATCCAGCAAAGTTTCATCGGTGTGCCCAGGCACATTTTGAATTTTGTAGCGAGCTGTCAACGCCGCTGGGTAATTTGAAATCAAGTAATTCAACAGCTCGAGTGCCACCTCTTCATCGTCAAAGGCATTGACCCCAATGGCGCCACTGGCGGCCAAGTTGTAGCCGCTTTTTTCTACAATGATTCGAGGCCACAACACACCTGGCGTGTCATACAAATAAAAATCATCTGCCAAGGTAATGCGTTGTTCCAGCTTGGTCACACCCGCTTCATCGCCCGTCTTGGCCGCTTTTTTCCCCTTGAGCGTGTTAATCAATGTTGACTTACCCACATTGGGAATGCCACAAATGAGCACGCGCATGGGTTTGGCCATGCCGCCGCGGTTGGGCGCCAACTGATGACAGGCCTCAATCAAAGCCTTCGCCGGGGACACCATGCTGGTATCGAGTCCAATGGCTTTGACGTTGGGCAAGGCGTTGTAATGCGCCAACCACAAGGCCGTGCGCGTTGGATCGGCCAAATCTTGTTTGCTGAGCACTTTCAAGCCTGGTTTGCCTTGAATGAGCTGTGCCAACATGGGGTTGGCACTAGAGCCCGGCAGACGGGCATCGAGCATTTCAATTACAACGTCAATGTCTTTGATGCGCTCCTCTATGGCCTTTCGGGTGAGGTGCATGTGACCGGGAAACCATTGAATTGCCATAGCGCTATCAAAACCAAACTAAAAGTAATAGCGCTATTGTCCAATACTTCTAGCTGACTTGGCTTTAAGTCCCAATGACACCGCCGTCATTCTTTCGAATGGCGACCAAGGCTGAACGGGGTCGGCCGTTGGGGGCGTAGTTGGGCCAGTTGGAATACTGAGACGGTTTGGCCGGATCACTTCGGTCTGAAGGCGTTTCACCGGGATGCTGAATGCTGATGAACATGGTGGTGTTGTCGGGAGTGAGGCCAACACCCGTAACTTCGCAGTTGGTCGGACCCGTCAAAAACCGACGGGTTTCTCCTGTAGCAGGATCGCAGGCCAACATTTGGTTGTTGCCAATGCGAGCCAATTCACCTTTGTACATTTGCGTAGCATGAGCATCAGTTTGAATCCACAACACACCTTGCTTGTCAAACGCAATGCCATCGGGACAGGCATAGATGTCTCCCTTGATGTTGCCTTTGGCCTCGGCACGTTCATTGGCCGGATCACCAGCCAAAACCAAGTGATTCCACTCAAATGTCTTGCCATCAAAATCACCCGCATCTTTCCAGCGAATGATTTGACCCATCACATTGTTGGCTCTGGGATTTGCCGCATCAACGCCAGGTCTGCCGGCAGTGCCGCGTTGGCTATTGTTGGTCAAGGTGCAATAGACCCAGCCCGACAGCGGATCAATGGTGAGCCACTCGGGGCGGTCCATTTTGGTGGCTCCCAACAGGTCACTGGCTTGCCGGCTTTTGATGAGGATTTCACCTTGATCGGCAAAACCGTTGGCAGCCGTCAAAGGACCTTGTCCATGAATCATCGGAATCCATTGGCCTTTTCCGTCTGCATCAAATCGCGCAACATGCAACACACCATGGTCTAACAAATCTTTGTTGGCTTGCGCCTGTGTCAAGCCATTGCCAGCAGGCTTAATTTTGTCGCGACTCACAAACTTGTAGATGTATTCAAAGCGCGCATCTTCACCTGAATAAACGACAGCACGACCATCTTTTGTGACACCCACCCATGCGCCTTCGTGCGCAGCACGGCCAAGAGCCGTGCGTTTAACAGGCGTGCTGTTGGGATCCATCGGATCGAGTTCAACCACCCATCCAAAACGATGGAGTTCATTCGGATTTTTTTGCAAGTCAAAACGAGCGTCATGTTTGTCCCAAGCGTAGAAGCCAGCTTTGGGAGCACCCCAACGCAGTTGGTCTGGCGTGGGCTTGTCGCCCGCTCCAAAATAAAATGCAAAGTTCTCTTCACCCGACAAATAAGTGCCCCAAGGCGTTTTGCTGCTTGCACAATTGTTCAAGGTTCCCAATACAGTTTGGCCCTGCGGGTCGGCGCTGGTTCGCATCAGTGGATGGCCCGCAGCGGGGCCAGAAACCCGGAAAGGCGTGCTCATGGTCACCCGTCGCGCAAAGCGTGATGGCCTAACCATGTCCCATTTGCCATTTTTCATTTCGACTTCAATGACAGACAGTCCATGGGCATTTTGAGCTTTTCGAACTTTTTCAATGTTCATGTTGTTAAAGCCACCCACATGCAACAAGCCATCGTCTGTGTACTCGTGATTGATGGCCAGCAGGCCACGGCTTGAACCTTGAAGCGGGAAAAATTCAAGGCCGTCGTGGTGCATGCCAACTTGAACTGCCTGCTCGTCCGCAGTGTTGCTGCCATCCATTTTGAATGCGGGCATATTGCCCGCTATTCCCACAGGCTCGCCCCAAGGCGCCAAGGGTGTTGCAGTGTAGCCCTCTGCCACCACAAGTTTGTCGCCCATGCCAACAGGAATGGCTTTGAAACCTAGCTTGTTTTGACGACCCGCCAGTGCAGCACAACCGGCCAATGGCGCCAAGACTGAAGCCAATGTCACGGCTGTACCACTCTTCAAGAAGGACCTGCGCGAAGTTTCAATGACTTCGTGAATAGTTAAATTGGAAGAGCGATTGCTGTCTTCCATTGCGCTGAAATCTTTCGCCATGATCAATCCAAAAAAAGAGTTACTGATTACCTTATCACTTTATTGCGGAATTTGCGTGACACATTAGCACATACCCCAATCACCGCTGTGTTGTTGAGCTTATCTAACTTTGCTTAGGTCCGACTAGCTCGCATTGGCATCAACCAACTCTAGGCGAGCGGTGCCCAGCATGATGGGCTTGACCAATATTTTGTAAGTGTCTAAATCGAAGCTTTGTTGAACGCTGACCTTCAGCGAACCCGATTTTGAACAAGCCGTACTCAGATACCGCCAATCTTGAATACGATGGCGCTGAGTCCAATTGGCGTTTTGCTCAACCAAATCAATGGCGCCAGAAAACGGCCATGCGTGAACCTTCAAATCGGCCAAAGCTATCATCAAACGCTCATCGTGGGCATCACGTTGCTCATGGCCCACACATCCACCCAAACAGGTTTTAACTTGCAGCCCAAAGCATCCTCGTTGACTAATTTTTTCTAAACCCAGAAGACCCAGACACAAACGGTGTTGGTCACTCAATTCGCGCAGCTTGCTTTGTGCAGAATGCACGGAACTGAACAAGCCATACAAGCCATCCACCCGCCCAAGGCCTAAATCTTGGCCACTCACAATGTGGGGCGTCAAGCCATTTCCCTTGGCCTCTATTTGAATGGTGCAGAGCTTGCGCAATCGCCTGAGCCGCACATTGAAAATGGGATTTAAAGTCTTGATGAGGTTGGATTCAAGCAAGAGTGCGCCAATTTCACCAGCAGTCTCAATGTATTCAACCTGGGAGGTTTGTGACATCATTTCACGCTCGTCCTCCGCCCTCATGTGGGCCATCACCCTGCTGCGAATGTCAACGCTTTTTCCAATATAAAGAGGCAAGGTACCCGCCCCTTTGAAAATGTAGACACCCGATGACTTTGGCAAACTTGACAAGGAACTGGGGTGAAGGGGAAGACTATATGTCACAAGGGTTGCACAGTTAAGGGTTACGCCGCTTGAATTCTAATCAGCTTGGAGTAACCTCATAGAACTTTCACCATCCAATTTGAAGTTTTATGTCAGTTCACACACTTCACACGTCAAGCACTCAAGACGCCGTACAACAAGTCAAAATTCATTTGGCCGCTTCATTGCGCATGGCTGTCTTAGATGGATTTGATGAAGGCATTGACAATCATTTCACGGTCTGCGTCCCAGGGCGAACTGATCAGTATTTTGTGTTGCCCTTTGGCCTGCATTGGTCGGAAGCCAGGGCCAGTGACATGATGATTTTCAATGAGGCTGGGCAAACTCTGGAGGGCCGCGGCGTGGTCGAACTCTCCGCTCAAAGCATTCATGCACCACTGCACCGCCTCACGGGCGCTAAAGTTGTGTTGCACACCCACCAGCCATGGGCCACTGCCCTCAACATGCTTCAAGACAATCGGCTTTTACCGGCCACCCAAACGGCGGCATTTTTTCATGGTCGCATTGCCTACGACGACACCTACACCGGCCTGGCCTCCTCCATCGAAGAAGGTGAGCGCTTGGCTAATTTAATGGGCGACAAAACCGTGTTGTTCATGAAAAACCATGGCGTTGTCACTGTGGGCGATACGGTTGCACAGGCTTACCGCCGCTTGTACAAACTGGAAAAAGCATGCCAAACCCAAGTTTTGGCCATGAGTACTGGTAAAGCACTCAACATATTAAGCGACGATGTGATCCAACGTGTTCTCACGCCCTCAGGGGATGACCGTCATCCGCGCGGCGATCGCGAAAGGCTTTACTTTGAAGCCATGATGCGCATCCTAGATCGCACCAATCCTGGGTATGCTGATTAAGCCCTGAGGCTAATTAATGTTGATCTGACCCCATTTGTTTGACCCCATTTGTTGACCCCATTTGTTTCAATTGTTCATTCAGGTGGCCAATTGATTTCTGATTCTTTCAGAAGGTTGGGTGTTCATGGTCATTTGGAAGAGGCCAGCGGCAAGGCCAATGGCGACGGCCAGTTTCCAGGCCAGGTCGTAGTTGCCAAACAGGTTGAAGATATAGCCTCCACCCCATGCCCCTAAAAACGAGCCCACTTGGTGGCTCATGAAGGCAATGCCAGACAGGGTGGCCATGAAGCGCAAGCCAAACAGGTGCACGATGAGGCCAGACACCAAGGGCACCACGCCCAACCAAAGTGTGCCCAATACCGCACCAAAGATTAGAGTGGTGGTGGGCGATGGTGGGTAGGAAAAGAACATGAACAAGGCCAAGGACCTGAGCATGTAAATACCGCCCAGCAGCATGCGCTTGGAATAACGATCGCCAAGCCAGCCAAACAAATAAGAGCCAATCACATTGAACAAGCCGACCAGGGCCAGGGTGTTGCTGCCCACGGTGGGGTCCATGCCGCAAATGTCCAAGTAGGCTGGCAAATGGGTGGTGATAAACACCAGCTGCAATCCACATACAAAAAACGCAATGGCCAAAACCCGATAACCTTTGTGGCCCAACGCTTCAGTGATGGCATCTGTGGTCGATTGCGGCTTACCCATCACCGCCTCTGGCTCAATTTGATCGGCCTTGGAGCCCCAAAATGCGGCCGGCAGCATCACGCAAGCCAAACCCAAAAATCCAACAGCAGCCATCTGCCAATTGACATTGGTAATGAGGGACTGCGTCATGGGGGAAGCAATGGTCAAGCCCAAAGAGCCGATGGCAGATACCGCCCCCATGGCTGCCCCCCGCTTGAGGGGACTCACAGTTCGTGCGGTGATGTTCATGGCGATGTTGGATGCTGTGCATGACAAGGCAATGCCCACGCAAAAGCCAATGCCTAGCGTGACCATCCATGCCGAGTCGGCAAATCTCAAAAAGAGCAATCCAAGGATGTAAGTCAATACACCCAGAAGCGCCACAGGCCGAGTGCCATATTTATCTGCCCATATGCCAACAACGGGCTGCGTTGCGCCCCAAACAATATTCTGCAAGGCCACGGCCATTGAAAAATCTGCCGCAGTAATGCCAATGTCGCGAATCATGTGTGGCTGCAACAAGCCAAAACTCTGCCGCATTCCCATGGCCAAACTGAGCATGATGGCCGCGCCACCCAAAATGCCCCATATTTGAAATTTTGAAAGTTCTGTTTTTTTCATAGTGATATTCAAATTATGAAGCAGATCAAACAATTGTTCTAACTCATGTCTGCGCCCCTTGAATGGATGATGGCTTGGCTTCTAATTTGGGGCGTGACAGTGGCAGGCGATTCACCACAATTTTCAACCCTCACAGCAAGCAATGCACCGCCCCATGCCATAGGCAGCGTACTGACCCTCACCAACTGCATTGGCTTTGGCATTTCTATTGTGAGCATTGAGTTGTTTACACACCTGGCCAAGTGGCATGACTTGTCCACCCTTCTGCCATGGTTGGGATTGGGCCCTCTTCTGGGCATTTGGGCCATGTGGCCGCTTTTAAAAAAGCCTGCGCAGTCTCTTGGTCGCTAAATAGGTCGACAAGCGTGTTCCAAAAATTGCAACTCTTCTCCCTGCAAATAGGGGCTGAGTTTTTCAAACACCCTGGCGTGATACGCATTCAAAGAAGCCGTTTCTTCCGCACCCAATAAGTCTTTTTGAACCACACGTGTGTCAATGGGGCACAGGGTCAACAGTTCAAACTGGTAAAACTTACCGTGCTCGGTGGCGCAATGTTCTTTGCAAAGCAAAATGTTTTCGATTCGAATGCCATAACGGCCCGATAAGTAAACACCTGGTTCGTTGGTGACCACCATCCCGGGCTCTATGGCTTGGTCTATCAAACCCACACCGATGCTGTGCGGGCCTTCATGCACATTGTTGAAGTAGCCAACGCCGTGCCCTGTGCCACAAGCGTAATTCACACCTTCATTCCACAAAGCTTGGCGGGCCAAAATATCCAATTGCAAACCCCGCGTACCCTGCATGAAAATAGCAGCGGACAGTCGCAACATGCCTTTCAATACCAATGTGTAATGGCGCTTTTGTTCATCGGTGCAGGGACCACAAACAAAGGTGCGCGTGATGTCTGTGGTGCCATCGTCATACTGACCACCTGAATCGAGCAAAAAGAAACCTTCAGGCTTGACGGATGTGTCGGTGCCGTCTTTCAAACCATAGTGCATCATGGCTGCATTGGGGCCATATGCTGGGATGGTTGTGAAACTCAGACCTCGAAATAAATTCAATTTGGCGCGCTCGCCATCAATCTGGTCTGAAACCATGCGTTCTGTCAATTGGCCTGCGCCAACATGCTTGTAGAACCAATTCAAAAATTGGACCATGGCAACGCCATCGCGAACAAAACAGTTTTTCCAATTGTCCAATTCAACTGAGTTTTTAACGGCCTTCATGGCAATCGAGGGGGCGCGTTTTTCAATGAGTCTGCAATTGAAACTGCGAAGTTGCTTGAATGTGAGCAAATTGCTTTGCGCTGGATCAACCAACACGGCTTGCCCAGCCAAAGCCTTTAAATCTTCAAAAAAGATGTCGTAGGACCTTAACTCAACCCCCTGCTCTTTCAAACTTTTTACCAACTCGGCAGAAAAACGTGGGAGGTGTGCATACAGAATGGCACTCTGCTGTGTCACCACCAAATAAGCATGGAAATAAGGCGATGTGGGAACATCTGTGCCGCGAAGATTGAGCAAGTACCCAATATCGTCTAGGGCATTCAAAACATGTGCCTGCGCGTCCAGCTTGCGCATTTGATCGCGCACCCGATTGAGTTTGTCTTTCGCACTTTCACCGGCATAGGCCATGGCATGTGCAAACACAGGCGCCATCGGAAAATCAGGCCGATCGGTCCAAACGGCATCGACCAAGTCGTGTTCTGTCTGAACACTGATGCGTTTGGATTTCAGTTTTTCTTCAATATCGGCCACAGCCTTGACCATCATGGTGGCCCCATAGAAGCCCAGCCGAGCGCCTTCAGGCAACTGCTCGGCCAACCATTGATTCCAAGGCAAGACATCGGGACGCCCCAAATAAACAATTTGAATATCGGTGCCGACCAGCTCTTGTTCCGCTTGAAGCCAATATCGACCATCGGCCCACACATACGCAGCGTCTTTTAAAACCACCATGGTGGACACCGAAGCCGTAAAGCCCGACATAAACTTCCGCACCTTCCAGCGCAAAGGCATGTATTCAGAATTGTGCGGATCTGATGACGGCAAAACCCAAGCATCTAGCTGATGCTTCTCCATTTCAACGCGCAAAGCCTTCAACCGAGCTTGAACATCCAGATGTGACATATATTTAATTGGGGTCAGATCAACATTATTTTCTTGCCAACACTTTACACAAATTTACGCGGAACCTATTTTTAATTGCCAAATTGCGGCATTCTGAATGGTCTGCTCTAAAATAAGAACATGACCCCCTCCAAAGCACCCAAGATTTTCAGAACCCTCGTGTTCATCCTTGCAGGCGCAGTTGCCCTGTTTGCCCTGTACATCTACATTGCACTCAACTGGAGCTATTCAACCGGTGAGCGTGCCGGCTTTCTGCAAAAAGTATCCAACAAAGGCTGGATTTGCAAAACTTGGGAGGGCGAACTTTCTTTGGTGGCCATGCCAGGCGCAGCACCTGAGAAATTTCTTTTTACAGTTCGCGATGAGGCCATCGCCCAAAAAGTAAGCGCAGCGGCAGGCAAGCGAGTCACTCTCAATTATGAGCA
>SXGQ01395969.1_pt1 | contig 12847 bp, 11 predicted proteins | sample 3178371 | NCBI WGS metagenome assembly SXGQ01 (sample SAMN11356859, study PRJNA531348) | freshwater metagenome | isolation source: freshwater sample F1-20 | place: China: Fuxian Lake, Yuxi | collected 2017-12-25
CAATGAGCGATGCTGAAGCGCGACGCACGGGCGCGCGCGGCGCCGGCGGCGACGCCGAGGACGACCAGGAGGCCGACCGGCAGCCACGCCGGGGTGCCGTCGTGCTCGGCGACCGTCACGCCGGCGGCCGGTGCGTTGTTCGGGAACGGCCAGGCGCTGCCGCCGGCGCCCACGGCGCCGCCGTCGCAGCCGGTCTGCGGGACCTCGAAGCCGAGGGTCTGCAGCTCCGGGTCCTCCTCGTCTCCGGCGATTCCGACGGCCAGGAGGGCGTCGCGCGGGGTCTTCACGGTGCGCTGCTGGCCGGGCGCCAGCGTGAGCTGTCCGTCGGCGCGCTCGGCGTCACCGTCGCCGTAGAGGAACTCGATCGGGGTGCCGGCGATGTTGCGCACCGTGAAGCTGCAGGGTGCGGTGCTCACCGTGAACAGCTCGCTCTCGCAGTCCTCGCCGCTTGGGACGTCCCAGGTGGTGACGGCGCCGTCGGCCACGGTCACGTCGGCGCGCGGCTCGGCGACGATCGTGACGTCGAGGAACCCGCCGGACGTGAGCGCCGAGGCTCGGTAGGTGCCGGCCTCGATCGGCTCGGTGTTCTCGGTGTCGCCGAAGTAGGCGAGCCCGTAGTCGAAGGAGTCCGAGCGCGGCACGACCACGGTGCAACCCTGGACGACGACGGGCGGCGGCGTGACGCCGTCGGGCTCGTCCTGAGCGGTGACCGTGATCGTCGTGGCCGACGTGGTGCCGGTGGAGTCGGTGGTCTCCAGGCCGAACGTGAGCGACTCGCCGGCCGCCGGACCGGCGACCCGCTGGGTGCCGGAGGGGTCGAGCGTGCCCGACCAGCCGGTGCCCGTGGCGGTCACGGTGGGCGTCTCGGTGCTGGTGACGTCCCAGACGATGTCGAGCTCCTCGTCGGGCTGCAGCGTCAGGTCGGTCGAGGAGCCGTTGACGGTGAACTCCTGGATCACCGGCGCGGCGGCCGCCGGAGCGGCGAGACCGACGAGGCACAGCAGAGGTGCCAGGAGAAGGGACAGGACGAGTCGGCGCATGGGTCGGCTCACTTCGATCGGGGGACGGTGAGGACATCCGATCACATCCGCGCGATTCTTGGCCAATTCTTCAGAAAGATCCTGCTGACAGGATGACGTCCGTGCGCCCCCGTCCGCTGCAGGCCGTCATCGTGCTGCTGCCCCTGGTGGCCCTCGCGCGCGGCATCGACCTGCTGAGCCTGGTGGTGCTGCTCGGGGTGGCGGCGTGGTTCGGCGTCCGCCGCGACGCGAGCTGGACCGACGCCGTGGGCCGTGCGATCGACCTGTCGCTGGCCGGCCTCGTCGGCATCGCGTTGCTGCTCGGGACCGTCGCGGTGCTGCCGCGGGCGCTCCACGAGGGGCTGACGGTCACCCTGGCAGGGGCGTGGGTCGTGGCCGTCGTGGTCACCGCCGGCCTGGCCCTCACGACGGTGGACCAACCACGGTGGCGTCCTCTGCTGCGCCGGGCGCTCGACGCCCGCACCTAGCCGACCTGGGCGCGGAGGCGCGGCCGAGTCAGGCCGTCTCGCCGGCGAGCTCCTCGGGGGAGCGCAGGACGCAGAACTCGTTGCCCTCGGGGTCGGCCAGCACGACCCAGCCCGTCCCCGGGCCGTGGATGCCGCGCCGGTCGGCCACCTGGGTGGCGCCGGCCGCGACGAGCCGGGCCACCTCGGTGTCGCGGGTGCCCGCACGCGGGCGCAGGTCCAGGTGCAGGCGGTTCTTCACCGTCTTGGTCTCGGGCACCTCGATGAACAGCAGCTCGTGGCCGGTCTCGGGGTCGAGGATCATGCACTCCTCGTGGCCGGGCTCGTTGGGGTCGTCGGCGACGTCGACGTAGCCGAGCACCAGCTTCCAGAACTCGCTGAGCGCGTACGCGTCGGAGCAGTCGACGGAGGTGTGGGAGACGAACGACGTCATGACGTCCTTCCTCCCACACCTCCGCCCGGGTGTCGAGGGCTACTGCTTCCGCTCGGTGAACGCGACCGACGCCGAGACGCCGGTGTAGCCGTCCTGCGGCCGCGTGCTGCTGAAGCCGACGGCGGCGATGTTGCGCAGGCTGGTGAACACGTCGTCCTGCTCGACGTCGGGCTCGGCCTTCGCGACGGCGTCGAGGATCGCGCCGACGTCGACGAACAGTCCACCGCCCTCGCCGTCGCCGTCGATCACCGAGGAGAAGAGGTCGGTCCCGGCGAGGTCGCCGTCCTCGACGAGCTCCTTCGCGACCTTCGGCGAGGTCGCGATCGAGACCGCGTCGTCGCCCGTCGACGTGGCGAGCTCGACGCCGGCCAGACGCTGCAGCGACGCCGTGAGGCGGTCGGCGAGGTCGGCCGCCTTCGCCTCGTCGCCCTCCGTCACGAGGCCCACGGCCACGTCGGACGGGTCCGCAGGACCCTGCGGGCCGGCGATGTCCTCCAGGCCGTCCCGGCCGACGTAGACCGAGAAGGCGTCGCCGAGGAGCGTCACGAGGTCGTCCGGCAGCGTGACGTCGAGGGTCTTCTCGATCTCCTCGAGCGTCGCGTCGACGTCGGTGCTGCTCGGCGACGGCGGCGCCGTCTGCTGCTCCAGCTGGGCGAGGTACTCCTCCTCGTAGCCCTCCGGGTCGGCCGCGTACGCCTCGGCGTCGAACTCCGGCTGCGGGCTGGGCGACCCGAGACCGGGCACGGTGAAGAAGTCGCGGAGGCTGAGCAGGTCGCCGAGGCTGGACTTGATCTCGTCCCAGTTCTCCTCGACGGCCTTACCGCCACCCGGGACGGTCAGCCCGACCACGGTGTCGTCGGGCAGGGCGCCGAGACCCCGGACCTCCGGCAGCTTCGTCGCCTTGTCGCCCTCGCGGGCCACGGCGTCGAGGGTCAGCGAGGTCGAGGAGGCGGAGAGGGCGAACGCCAGGCTGCTCGTCTGGTCGGCCACCGTCTCGAGGTCGGCCGCGTCCGGCCCGAGCACGTCGTCGATCCCGGCCTCCTTGATCGCCGCCAGACCGTCCTTCACGTCGACCCAGCCGGACAGGACGCCCTGCTCGTCGAGCGCGTCCTGGTCGCGCGTGAAGTCGGCCTCGTCGGCGAGGGACTTCGTCGACGCGGCCTTCACGGCGGCGTCGGCGCTCTTCTGGGTGGGGGTGACGATGGCGTAGCCGTCGAGGAAGCCGATGCCGAACTCCTCGTCGCTGCACGCGAAGAGCTTGCCGATGCCGGCCTTCGCGGCCTTCTCGTCCGTGACCTGCACGGCGATCCGCAGCGACTCCTCCTCGTCCTCGAGGTTGGGCCCGACGCCCAGGCCGATGCGCTCGCCGAGCCACGGCTCGACGTCCTTCGCGTAGTCGACGTCGTCGCAGCCCTCGAGCGCGTCCTGCAGCACGATCTTGCGCAGGTCGTCGCCCTCGTCCTTGATGCCGAGCTCCTGCGACAGCTCGGGCACGCGCCGCGCGAGCCGGAAGAGGTCGATCTTCTGGCTGGCCGACGGGTCGAGGTCGAGGCGGACGTAGGCGATGGTGTCGGCCGGGAGCACGTCGTGGGGCTGGGCGCCGCTTCCGGAGAGCTGGGTCCAGGCGTAGGCGCCTCCGCCGACGGCGGCCACGGCGACGACCGCGCCGATGCCGAGCGCGATCTTCTTGCCGTTCCCGCCACCGGCGGCCGGCGCGGCCTCGGGTGCGGCGGGCTGCTCGACGGTGGCGTCAGGGGTCGCCGGTCCGTCGGGTGCGGGCGGGGGCGGGGGGCTGGTGGGCGTCTCGTCGCTCATGGGTCCTCCGAAGAATGGGTGCGTCGCAGCGTACCGATCCTCGACCCCGCTGCGAGCCAGAAGTGGGCAGGACGTACGAGACGTGTGCCACGTGGCGGGGCGTGCATACCTCCTGAACTAACCGTCAGACTTGCCTGTTTGTGTGCCCTGCGCCCATGATGCTCCCGTGACGACGACCCGGACGCCGCAGGCGGAGCGCACCGCGGCGATGCGGCTTCGGCTCATGGAGGCGACGGTCGAGTGCCTCGTGGAGCTCGGCTGGTCGGGTACGTCGACCACGGTCGTCTCGCAGCGCGCCGGGGTGAGCCGCGGCGCGCAGCTGCACCACTTCCCGAGCAAGCAGGCGCTGGTCGTCGGGGCGGTGGAGCACCTCACCGAGCGTCGCCGGCACGCGATGGCCGATGCGGTGCGCACGCTGCCCGACGTCGGGCGGACACGTGCCGTCCTCGACGTGCTGGCCGCGCAGTTCACGTCGCCCGTCTTCTTCGCCGCGCTCGAGCTGTGGGTGGCCGCCCGCACCGACCCGGACCTGCGCGAGGCGGTCGCACCGCTCGAGCGTCGCGTGGGTCGGGAGACGCACGCGTACGCCCTCGAGCTGCTCGACGTCGACGAGCAGCGCGGTCGCAACCGCGAGCTCGTCCAGGCCACGCTCGACCTGCTGCGCGGGCTCGGGCTCGCCGGCACCCTCACCGACGACAGCCGACGCCGGGCCGCCGTGCTCGACGCGTGGGCGGTCACCCTCGACACCGGACTGGAGCGCTGACATGTCATCCACGAGCCCACGGGAACGACTCGAGCAGGTCCTCGCCGACCTCGCCGCCGAGGGCGACCAGCTCGACGGCTGGGTCGCCGACCTGCCGATCCAGGAGTGGGGCGCCGTCACGACGCCCGAGGGCTGGACCGTCGCCCACCAGGTCGGCCACCTGGCCTGGACCGACGAGACGTCGCTCGCGGCGGTCACCGACGCCGAGGCGTTCGGCGCGCTGCTCAAGGAGGCCGCGCAGGACCCCACCGGGTACGTCGACACCGCGGCCGACACCTGGGCCGCGAAGCCCGTGCCGATGCTCCTCGACGCCTGGCGCGCCGGTCGCGCCGGGCTCGCCGACGCGTTGCGTGCCGTGCCGGACGGCGAGCGGGTGCCGTGGTTCGGCCCGCCGATGAGCCCGACGTCGATGGCGTCGGCCCGGTTCATGGAGACGTGGGCGCACGCGCACGACGTCGCGGAGACGTTCGGCATCGAGGTGCCCCGGACCGACCGCGTCCGGCACGTCTGCCACCTCGGCGTCCGCACCCGCGGCTTCGCCTACGTGATGCGCGGCGAGGAGCCGCCGACGAGCGAGGTGCGGGTCGAGCTCACGGCGCCGTCGGGCGAGACGTGGACGTGGGGCGAGGAGGGCGCGGAGCAGCGGGTCACGGGCGACGCGTGGGACTTCGCGCTGCTCGCGACCCGGCGGCGGCACCGCGACGACGTCGACGTCCGGGCCGACGGCGCGGACGCCGACCACTGGCTCGACGTCGCGCAGGCCTTCGCCGGGCTCCCCGGTGCCGACCCGAAGCGGTTCTCGGAGCGCTGAGGCCCGAGCGCAGGCGCCTGCGTCACTCCCGCGACCGCGGTCGCGGCGTGCCCGGTACGACGGTGCGAGGGCTCGGCGCCGCGGCCGGGTGCCGGCGCAGCTGCGGGGTGCGCGTGCGGATCGGGCGAGGTCGCACGAACGTTGCCTCCATCCAGTGCGCTCGCTCGTCGCCGGTCCTCGGGTCCCAGAAGTCGCAGAGGATCAGCTTTCCCGACCGGTGCGTGGCCCAGGCGGGCACGGTCTCCTTCACCTGGTCGCCGTCGTGCTGCCAGAGGCACCCCACCCACACGGGACGCGGTTGGGGGAGTGGCACGACGCCCGTGGTGGGCGCCGGCTGCTCGTTGACCAGGCTGCTCATGACGGCTCGCCGCCGTCCGCGCTGGCGGCCTGGTGGGTCGACCGGGCGCCGATCTCGTGAGGTGTCATCGGTGGGTCCCTGCTCCGAGGAGGGCGCGGCGGTCCCGGTGCCGCCGCGCTCCTCCCCACCCTGCGCGCGTCGAGGGCAGGTCGGACGGACCCGACCAGGACCTCAGTAGCTGCGAGGAGGAGAACGCGTAGCGCGCGATCCGCTTGCACGCGGATGCGGCAGGTCAGCGCGCGTCGCTGCCGCGCACTGCCGTGTCCAGGGCGACGAGCAGCTGCGCCAGTCGGCCGCGCCCGCCCTGCGGGCTGGGGTAGCGGCGCAGCACCGCGGGCACAGGGGGCGCGGCGCGGTCGGCCAGGGTCGCCACGACGCCGTCGACGTCCTCGCCCCGCAGCTCGGCGGCGCGTGCCACGCAGGCTGCCGACCGCAGGACGTGCCCGACCTGGGTCGCCTGGGCGAGCGGGTGCAGGTAGGCCGCGCCCGCCGCGTCCGCGCACGCGAGTGCGGCGAGACGAGCCACCTCGTCGGGTGCTTCCCGCGCGGCCCGATGCGCGGCGAAGGCGGTCGTGCGCTGGCGGTTCGAGCGCGCGGCACCGTTGGCGAAGGCCCGTGCGGCCTCGAGAGCCTCTCGCGGCCTCGCGTCGTCGACGACGCTGGACTCGTACACCGGCAGGAGCTCCGCGGCGCAGTCAGCGGCGAAGCGCGCCACGGCACGCAGCTCCTCGAGGGTGAGGTCGAGGTCGGGCGGCGTGGTCATGGCCTCATGGTGCCGGGCGGAGCGCGCGCGGTCCACGGACTCGCACGCAGGGTTGAACTCCGTTGATCCTGCGAAGAGAGCCATGGTGACTGGCCATGTGCGCATCGTTCGTCTCGACCTTCTTCGGTCCACGTAGTTGCAGCAACAAGGGCCGAACATGGTGAACGGACGTTCGCCCGGCCAGCGCGGTAGAGGCGGAGAGGGGCAGGGGTGCAGCGCAACCCGACTCCGCTTCCCGCGTCAACTGACGGGCGCCAGAGTCCGAACTGCTGCCAGGGTGCCGTCTTTGCCCACGAGATCCAGTCGTTCGTTCTCACTCGAGCCCGTCGCAGTGATGAGCTCTGACGAAACGTGTTCGAAGTCCAAAGAAGTGTGCTCCGTCTGCACGGTGAATCCTGGTGGAAGGAGAATGGCTGTGCGGTCCTGTTCACCTCGTCCCGCGTTGGAAACTAGCTCGACGCCAGAAGCGAGGTAGTCGGCGACAGGGACCGCCGCCGATGCGACGTACGAGCCGAAGTCGGCAACGAGGTGCTGCTGTCCCGCGTCGTCACCGTACGTCCAGTAGGTCGCCTCCGGAGTCTTCCCGACCATCCGCAGGGCTTGACCTCCGAGTGTGATCACCGAGCCGAGCTCGGCTCCGGGATCGGTACTCTTCGCGGCGCCTGCCATCGCTGACGGTTCGGAGCTCGACCGCATGCCACCGCTGGGCACCCCCGTCAAGCAGACGCCAGCCTCGAGCTTGCCGGGGTCGGTCGGGTCGACGTCAAAGACCCAACGAGCTTTCGTCGCCTTGGTTGTCAGATAGCCCAGGTCGATCTGCGCAGAGATTCGGCCCGTCGAAGAAGCGCTCCCGATCCAGACGGTCATGCGGAATGCGTTGCCCGTCGCCTTGACCGACCCAGCCACTCCCGTTCGAGAGAACTGGCGTGCGCCGCTCGTCTCGTAGAGCATCCGGTTGTTCTGAGCCTTGCCCTGGAACCACGTGTAGGTTGCGGCTGTCGAAGGCGCTTCTGTCGCAACGACCAAAAGTGAAGACACGGCGAGAAAGATCAGGAGCAGTACTGAACGGTTCGTACGCGCCGATGACTTCACGTTGCTCTCCTTCAGGGCGACGTCTGTGGCTACGCCAGCGCGGACAGCATGGTGCAGGTCGTGATCGCGGAGGCAGGTCGATCCTCGAATTGCGGAGGATTCCCTGGTGACGTCAGTAGTCCGCTCGCCCGGAGCCGATCCCGTCAGGCCTCGTCTAGCGTGCAACGAGCGCCGACGATCGCCGCTGTGCATGCCAGTCTCGCCGCGCAATCGCTCACGTGGTGCGCGGGCGGTGGGTCGTCGCCCCGCAATGCCCCTCTCGAGGGGCCTGACTATGGTCCCTGCCGTGCCTCAGGCAGCGAAGATGACGATGAGGGTGATCACGGCAATGGCGCAGATGAGGGACACCACCGCGATCCACGGCGAACCGCTGCTCGCCGGACCGTGGGGCGTCCTCATCGCTCCTAGATCGGCGTTCTGATTCACTCCGAATCCGCTGCCCGTGTATCCGTCGGCGGAGTTGCTGCGCCGCAGACGCTCGTACTCGTCGTCTGAGTCTGCGTCCACCTCGACCCCCTTCTCCGTGACCCTCGATCACGCAACGTCTTCCGATGATCCCCAGGGCGAGAGTGAGGAACCTGCGACGGGGAGCGATGTGTTCTCCGCGCCTCATGCTGTCCTCTCGCTCAGTGTGCCCGAGGAGGGTCGAGGACTGAAGGGGGCGACTACCGCCGGTTGGGGCGGACGGCTGGATCGAGATGCATCGGCGCGGCATCGCGCGTGCTCAGGCCTCGCAGCGGCTGAGACGGTCTGCCTCAGGCATCGACCACGTGCGGATATCCGCGATCGGCGCGACGACGGGTTCCTACGAACGCGTCGCGGTCGGGGGAAGGCGGCCGTACGTCATCATGCCGGTCGTTGGACACGGGGTCCACGGATAAACAAGCAGGCTTGACTGTTTGTTACGTCCGGTGCGATGCTGCCGAGGTGACCGTCCGCATCGGCAACTGCTCCGGCTACTACGGCGACCGGCCCACCGCGTTCCGGGAGATGCTGGAGGGCGGCGAGCTCGACTACCTCACCGGTGACTACCTGGCCGAGCTGACGATGCTCATCCTCGGCAAGGACCGGATGAAGGACCCCGAGGCCGGCTACGCGAAGACCTTCCTGCGACAGCTGCAGGACGGACTTGCTCTGGCGCGGGAGAAGGGCGTCAAGGTCGTCGCGAACGCCGGCGGCCTCAACCCGGCCGGCCTCGCCGCCCGCATCCGCGACCTGGCGCAGGAGCAGGGGATCGACGTGCGCGTCGCTCACGTCGAGGGCGACGACCTCCTGCCACGGGCTGCCGAGCTCGGCCTCAGCGACGTCGGCGGAGGCAGCCTGCTCACCGCCAACGCCTACCTCGGGGCGTTCGGCATCGCGGCAGCACTCGACGCCGGCGCCGACGTCGTCGTCACCGGTCGCGTCACCGACGCCTCGGTCGTCATGGGTCCGGCCATCCACGCGCACGGCTGGGGCCGTGACGACCTCGACGCGCTCGCCGGTGCCCTCGTCGCCGGGCACGTGATCGAGTGCGGCACGCAGGCCACCGGCGGCAACTTCAGCGGCTTCCGCGACCTCGACACCTGGCGTCCGCTCGGCTTCCCCGTCGCGGAGGTCGACGCCGACGGCAGCAGCGTCATCACCAAGCACGCGAGCACCGGCACGACCGAGACCGGCGGGGCCGTCACCGTCGACACCGTCACCGCCCAGCTGCTCTACGAGGTGCAGGGTCCGGCCTACCTCAACCCCGACGTCGTCGCGCACCTCGACACCGTCGCCCTGACGCAGGAGGGCCCCGACCGGGTCCGGATCAGCGGCGTCCGCGGTACGCCGCCGCCCGCCACGACGAAGGTCTGCCTCAACCTGCTCGGCGGGTTCCGCAACGGTGTCGACCTGCTCCTCACCGGCCTCGACATCGAGGCCAAGGCCGCGTGGGTGCGTCGGGAGGTGGAGGCGGCGCTGCAGGACGACCCGCCGGACGAGCTCGTGTGGACCCTCGACCGCACCGACGTCTACGACCCGCCCACGCAGGCCGCGGCCACGTCGTACCTGCGGTGCGCCGCCAAGAGCAGCCGGCCCGAGCCCGTCGGCCGAACGTTCAGCGACGCGTTCGTCAACGTCGCGCTCGCGTCCTACCCGGGCTTCACGCTCTCCGCGCCGCCAGGGCGCGGGACGCCGTACGGCGTGTACCGCCCGGCGTACGTCGCGCAGTCGGAGGTCCCGCACGTCGTCGTGCACGCCGACGGCCGGCGCGAGGACGTGGCCCCACCCGCCACGACCGCCGAGGTCGCCGTGGAGCCGGCTGACGTGACCGCCGCTCCCGACCTCGGCGAGAGCCAGCCCCGGCCGCTCGGCGAGCTCGTGCACGCGCGCTCGGGCGACAAGGGCGGCGACGCCAACGTCGGGCTGTGGATCCCCGCCGACCACCCACGCCGCGCCGACGCCGTCGCGTGGCTCGTCGGCGTCGTGAACGCCGGCTGGGTGCAGGGGATGCTGCCCGAGGCCGCCGACCTGGACGTCGACGTGCACCCCCTGCCGAACCTCGGCGGCGTCAACGTCGTCGTCCGCGGCCTGCTGGGGGAGGGCGTGTCGTCGTCGACCCGGCTCGACCCGCAGGCCAAGGCGGTCGGCGAGTGGCTGCGCGCCCGCGTGACCGCGGTGCCCACCCGACTCCTGGAAGGCCGACGCCCGTGACCACCACCGACCTCTTCGAGACCCCGGAGCGGCAGGCCCTGCGCTCCGCGGTCGAGCAGTTCACCAGCCGCGAGATCGCGCCGCACCTCCCGCAGTGGGAGGACGACGGCGAGCTCCCGCGCGAGCTGCACGCGGCCACCGCCAAGGCCGGCTACCTCGCCGTCGGCTACCCCGAGGAGGTCGGCGGTGCCGGCGGCGACGCGGTCGACGCGTGCGTCGTCACCGAGGCGATGCTCGCGGCCGGCGGCTCCACCGGCCTGCAGGCGAGCCTGTTCACGCACTCCATCGCCCTGCCGCACATCATCGACGCGGCATCGTCGGGCGCCGGAGGCTCGAGGCTCGTCGACCTGTACGTCCGGCCGACGCTGGCGGGGGAGAAGATCGGCTCGCTCGGCGTCACCGAGCCCAGCGGCGGCTCCGACGTCGCGCACAGCCGCACCCGCGCCGTGCGCGCCGGCGACCACTCCGTCGTCAACGGCGCGACGCCGTTCATCCCCGCCGGCGTGCGCGCCGACTTCGTCCCGACCGCCGTCCGCACCGGCGGTGAGGGCCACGCCGGCATCTCGTTGCTCGTCATCGACAAGGACTCGCCCGGGTTCACCGTGAGCCGGAGCCTGCGCAAGATGGGCTGGCACTGATCCGACACCGCCGAGCTCGCCTTCGACGACGTCCGCGTGCCCGTGGAGAACCTCGTCGGTGAGGAGAACGGCGGGTTCTACCTCGTCATGCAGCAGTTCGTCGGCGAGCGACTCGGGCTCGCCGTGCAGGCGTACGGCACCGCGCAGCGTGCGCTCGACCTGGCCGTCGCCTACGCCCGCGAGCGCGACACGTTCGGCAAGCCGCTCATCACCCGGCAGGTCATCCGCCACAAGCTCGTCGAGATGCACGCCCGCACGTCGGCCGCGCGGGCGTTGACCCGCCAGGCGCTGGTGCGCTCGCTCGAGACGCCGAAGACCGACCCGTCGCTCATCCTCGACGCCGTGACCGCCAAGAACGTCGCCGTCGCCGCCGTCGAGCACGTGGTGCACGAGGCGGTGCAGGTCTTCGGCGGCATGGGCTACATGCGCGAGTCCGAGATCGACCGCCACTACCGCGACGCCCGCATCCTCGGCATCGGCGGCGGCGCCACCGAGGTCATGAAGGACCTGTCCGCGAAGCTGCTGGGCTACTGAGAGGCATGCCGTGAAGACCACCATCGACCCGAGCTCGGCCACCTACGCCGAGAACCGTGCGCAGATGCTCGAACGCGTCGACGACCTCGCCGAGCAGCACGCGAAGGCGCTCGCCGGAGGCGGGGAGAAGTACGTCGCGCGGCACCACGGGCGCGGCAAGCTGACGGCCCGCGAGCGCATCGAGCTGCTCCTCGACCCCGACACCCCGTTCCTCGAGCTGGGGGCGCTGGCCGGGTGGGGCACCGACTTCACCGTCGGCGGCTCGCTCGTCACCGGCATCGGTGTCGTCGAGGGCGTCGAGTGCATGATCGTCGCCAACGACCCCACGGTGAAGGGCGGCTCCTCGAACCCGGTCACCGTCAAGAAGGGCTTCCGCGCCGCGCAGGTGGCCGAGGAGAACGGCCTCCCGACCATCAACCTCGTCGAGTCCGGCGGCGCCGACCTGCCCACGCAGAAGGACATCTTCATCCCCGGTGGCGCGAGCTTCCGCAACATCACCCGCGCCAGCGAGGACCGACGTCCGACCGTCGCGCTCGTGTTCGGCAACTCCACCGCCGGCGGCGCGTACATCCCCGGCATGAGCGACTACGTGATCATGGTCGACGGCGGCGCCAAGGTCTTCCTCGGCGGACCGCCGCTCGTGAAGATGGCCACCGGCGAGGAGTCCGACGACGAGTCCCTCGGCGGCGCGTCGATGCACGCAAAGACGTCGGGCCTGGCCGACTACCTCGCCGTCGACGAGCACGACGCCATCCGGCTCGGCCGCCAGGTGGTGCGGCGGCTCAACTGGCGCAAGAAGGGCGCGAGCCCGCGCGCCGACTACGCCGAGCCCGTGCTCGACGGCGAGGACCTGCTCGGCATCGTCCCCACCGACCTGAAGATCCCGTTCGACCCGCGCGAGGTCATCGCCCGCCTCGTCGACGGGCCAGATGGTTCCGGGGGAGGGTTCGACGAGTTCAAGCCGCTGTACGGCTCCAGCCTCGTCACCGGCTACGCGCAGCTGCACGGCTACCCGATCGGCATCCTCGCCAACGCGCAGGGCGTGCTGTTCAGCGCCGAGGCGCAGAAGGCCGCCCAGTTCATCCAGCTCGCCAACCAGACCGACACGCCTCTGCTGTTCCTGCACAACACGACCGGCTACATGGTCGGCGCGGAGTACGAGCAGGGCGGCATCATCAAGCACGGCGCTCAGATGATCAACGCCGTCTCCAACTCCAAGGTCCCGCACCTGTCGGTCGTCATGGGCGCCTCCTACGGCGCCGGGCACTACGGCATGAGCGGCCGCGCGTACGACCCGCGGTTCATGTTCAGCTGGGTCGGCGCGAAGTCGGCGGTCATGGGCCCCGCGCAGCTCGCGGGCGTCATGGAGATCGTCGCGCGGCAGTCGGCGGAGTCGAAGGGACAGCCGTTCGACGACGAGGGCTTCCAGGGCGTGAAGGACTACGTCGAGCAGCAGATCG
>SXGQ01322657.1_pt1 | contig 12846 bp, 7 predicted proteins | sample 3178371 | NCBI WGS metagenome assembly SXGQ01 (sample SAMN11356859, study PRJNA531348) | freshwater metagenome | isolation source: freshwater sample F1-20 | place: China: Fuxian Lake, Yuxi | collected 2017-12-25
CGCCCAAAATGGGTTGCGGGATCGCTTGGTGCCGGGTCCCAAGCCCCCTGAAACCCCGCCTCGCCCCCTCAAGGTTAGGCGGGCCAGAGGGCCACGGATCAAGGTTATCAGGGGGCTTCCCGTCACAAAGCGCTGTCCTCTCCCATTCTTGGCGCTCATTGGGCGTGTTAGAATCTGGCTCCGCACCCCGTTTGCCCTTCCCCACTAAATTCTCGATTGTGCCTTTTTTTGCAGGTGGTCATCAACCGACTGTATCGTGTTCAAATTCCGTTGCAGCTGTAAATCTCAGTCCCTCGGGCCTCGCCAAGCAACAGGAGCCCAGCCAGAATGAGTCCTCTGGCGTGAACCTGCCGATAAGGGTGGTCTTGGTGGAAGACGATCCGAGGCTGCTCAGCATACTCGCGGATGCCCTGGGTGATCATTCGGATATCGAGGTTCTTAGCTGCCATGGCTCGGCCGAGGAGGCGCTGGCCATTGCGGACTGGGAGCGCTGCACCATCCTTCTAGCGGACCTTAATCTGCCAGGGCTCGGTGGCGTAGCGCTCATCCTCCGGGCCAAGGCCTCGCGGCCCGGCTTGATCGCTGCGGCTTACACTGTCAACGATCAGCAGCAGGAAGTGCTGGCGGCGATCCGGGCAGGAGCTAGCGGCTACATCCTCAAGCGAGAGCCTCTCGATCGGCTTGTGGAGGCTATCGCCGAGCTCGCAGCTGGCGGCGCTCCGATCACCCCTTCCGTTGCTTCTATGATTCTGGACGTCTTGAGAAATGAGGGTTCGGAAACTGCTGCTCCGCGGCTCAGCCCTCGTGAAATGAAGGTTCTCCGGCTTGTTTCAGATGGTTACATGCAGAAGGAAATCGCCAGCCTCCTCTCTGTGAGTCTTCACACGGTGCAAAGCCACACCAAGCGAATCTACAAAAAGCTGGAAGCGAAGGGCCGGCAGGAGGCTCTGTCAAAAGCCCGTCTCAGCGGGTTGCTGTAGCTCTGCATCGTATTGTTCTCCGTCACCTCTGATGAGCGCCGAGCATTCTAACCTTTTCCCTGCTGCCATCGGGGCAGTGGCATGCATCGGGATATTTCTCGCTGTCTATCATCGGCTGTATAAGGATGCCGCTTTCGTCAGGAGCTGGACAATGGGGGCCGCATGCTTGATCGGCGCACTAGTATTGCAACACATGCGGCTGCAGCAGTGGAAGATACCGTCACAGAATTGGCAGGCTGTATGCCATGGATTGCTGCTCATACCTGCTTTCCTTTTTGCGTTTGGATCCCTATGTTATTGGCACGGCGTACGCCGATTTTTACACCTTCCCACACCATGGCGCTCTCGGCTCGCGCTAGGTGGTTTCCTGCTCGCGGGAGTGGCCGCCTATTTTCGATGCGCGCTTCCCCCTACAGTAATGAATACCTTCCGGGATGGTTTTGTTGCCGCAGTGTATGGCTTGGCAGCTCTCGATTTCCTGCGTGCAGCTGAGACCGGATCTCTACGTGCCCGCGGCATGAGGATTTTCAGCGGCTTCTCGGCGGCCATTTCATGTGCATTCTGGGTCTGCGTGGGTCTACGCTTCCTGCCGTCAATCGACGATGTCGTGGTGGAGAGGTGCATTTTTGTTATCATCATCCTTACAGTGTGCACTGGGGTTTTCACGGCCATGTTGCTTTTTCATGAAAAGAGATTCGCCGAGATCGCCGCACTCCATGAGCAGGCAGTCCAGCGCGAACGGGAACTCACGGGAATTCAGACCCGCCAGCGTATCAGCCGCTCCATCCATGATTCTATCGCTGGGGCGAACGCCAGCATTTCCTTGCTTGCGGCACGTGTCACACCAGACGCAACCATGGAGCAGTGCCTCCACAGCATCGAGCAGATCAAGTGGCTCTCTCGCGAGCTCGGGTACGACCTCTCCCTCGTCATCAACGGCCTAGAAAGCCCATCCGTCTCCGGTCGCCGCTGGCTGGGTGAGGCGCGGCACTACACCGTGCGCGTTTTGCAGGCCGCAGGGATCGCATGCCAGTGGAGAGCCGAGGGCTTCGATGATCGCCCGCTGGGGGATGCACTCGTCGCCGCCGAATTTCAGCGTTCGCTCAAGGAGGCGGTACACAATATCAGCCGTCACTCCGGTGCCAGCGCCGCCTCTTTTGCCTTGGCGATCCAAGGCGGTAGCCTTGCCGTCCGGATCGAGGATAACGGCGTGGGAATCCCGGCCACCCGGCCACCCGGGCGCGGCCTCACTGGCCTGAGGACCGCCGCTGCGGCCATGGGAGGAACCTTCGATCTCGAATCCTCGGAGGCGGGCACTAGGCTGCGCTTTGCAATCCCGCTGCCGCTTGCCGGGCGAGACTGAGTTTCCGCCGACCTTCCCCGGCTACCATACGGATCCAAGGATGGTTGTACCCATTTTTTACCCATTCGATGGGCTTGTCGAGATTGCGGGGAGTTCAAACACTGTCCAAAGCCACGCGGAAATTTCTGCCAGCCAATCAGCTCACCCGTCAGGATTTCTCATTAGCAGCATCACCTCCTTAAGTTATGAACTCGTCCACCATTGTCCGTCTCCCCACTACCGCGCGTAGGGCCAGCTTGCTGGTCTTCGGCGCGGTGGTTGCGTTCTCCGCAAGTCACGTTCGCGCCCAATACGCTGACTGGAACGCCAATCCACCGAAGATCCTGCAGAATGAACGCTCGGGATCGGTAGATATTCGGTCAGCAGGCAGTGGCAGGCAATATCCGAATGGCTATGCCTTCGCGGCCCTGAAGGCCGACGGCTCGGTGGTCACTTGGGGCGCTAATTGGGCGGGCGGAGACTCCGCGGCGGTGGCTGCCAGCCTCAGCTCCAATGTCAGAGCGGTGTATTCTACTGAATCTGCCTTCGCCGCGCTGAAGACTGGTGGCTCGGTCGTCACTTGGGGCAATGCCGGTGCTGGAGGAGACTCCACGGCTGTGGCCTCCAGCCTCAGCTCGGGTGTCACGGCGGTGTATTCGAATTTGAACGCCTTCGCCGCACTGAAGAACGACGGCTCGGTCGTCACTTGGGGCAATCCCAGTACTGGCGGCAACTTCTCATCGGTGTCTGCCAGCCTCAACTCGGGTGTCACGGCGGTGTATTCGAATAAATTAGCCTTCGCAGCGCTGAAGGCCGACGGCTCGGTCGTCACTTGGGGTGATGCAAACAGTGGCGGTAATTCCACTGCGGTGGCCTCAAGCCTCAGCTCCAACGTCACGGCTTTGTATTCGACTCAACGCGCCTTCGCAGCGCTGAAGGCCGACGGCTCGGTCGTCACTTGGGGGGACATAGGCTATGGCGGAGACTCTACGGCGGTGGCCTCCAGCCTTAGCTCCAACGTCACGGCGGTGTATTCTTTAGGTAGAGGTTTCGCCGCGCTTAAGACCGACGGCTCGCTCGTCATTTGGGGTGCTCCCAACGTTCGCAATTACTCCCAGGCCGTGGCCTCCAGCCTCAGCTCGGGTGTCACGGCGTTGCATTCGAATTACTATGCCGTCGCGGCGCTAAAGGCTGACGGCTCGGTCGTTACTTGGGGCGACGCAAACTATGGCGGAGACACGCAAGCGGTGGCTTCCCGCCTAAGCACCGGTGTTGCGGCGGTCTATTCGACTGGCTATGCCTTCGCTGCGCTGAAGGTTGACGGCTCGGTCGTCACTTGGGGCAGTTCCTCCCATGGAGGAGCCTCGCAAGCGGTGGCTTCCAGTCTCAGCTCGAATGTAACGGCGGTGTATTCGAATGGATGGGCCTTCGCCGCGCTGAAGTCCGACGGCTCGATCGTCACTTGGGGCGATCCCACCCTTGGCGGAGACTCGACAGCGGTGGCTGCCAGCCTCAGCTCCAATGTCACAGCGGTGTATTCGACCAGTTTGTCCTTCGCCGCGCTGAAGTCTGACGGCTCGGTCGTCACTTGGGGCAATGCCATCACTGGCGGAGACTCCACATCGGTAGCTTCCAGCCTCAGCTCGGGTGTCACTGCGGTGCAGTCGGTTTCCTACTTCCAGTATGGTCCATCCCTCAACACCTCTGCGGTAAATATCACATCGGGCTCGGCAACCTTGCTCGGCGAGGTGGTCAGCGAAGGACTGTCCCCGGTCACCAGCCGTGGATTTGTCTATGCGCTGGCCACTGTTACTGATCCGGAAATCGGTGATGCGGGGGTGACCCAGGTTGCAGACAACGGCAGCGGCTTGGGCAGCTACTCCGCACTCTTGAGCGGCCTCACTCCTAACACCGCCTATGTTTTCCGAGCCTATGTAGTCAACGGCGAAAGCACTAATTACGGGGCGCTGGAAAATTTCTCCACCAACTTGCCTCCTGTAATCATCAGTGACGGCGGAAACACCAACGTTTCGCTTAGCGTGGCGGAAAACTCCACCTCCGTCTCGACCGTGAGCGCCACGGATGCCGACCCCGGGCAGACGATCACCTACAGCCTCAGCGGTGCGGATGCCGCGCGCTTTGCCATCGGCGCGACCAGCGGCGTGCTAACCTTCGCCGCTGCGCCAGACTACGAGGCACCGGCCGATGCTAATGCAGACAATGTCTACACAGTCATCGTGCGGGCCACGGACAACGGCAACACTCCGAAATCCGCTACTCAGACACTCAGCGTAACCGTAACGAATGAGAGCGATAGTGGCATACTCGCCGTCGAGCAACCAGCAGGCACATCACTGGTAAACGGCGGCACAGCCAACTTCGGCAGCGTCACCATCGGTCAAACCAACGAGCTCACGTTCACACTCCGCAGCCAAGGCGAAGTCTCGCTCCTCATGCCGAGCGGAGCGGTCATCAGTGGAGCCGCTGCCTCGGAATACAGCCTGATTGGAACCGTGCCCACTTCTCTGGCCACCGATGGAAGCGCGACCTTCACGGTACGATTCAGGCCGACAACCAGCGGCAAACATGCTGCCACCTTGAGCATCCCCACCAACGATACACGGCCCGGTCGCTCGCCCTACACCATCTCGCTTAGCGGTATCGGTTCGGCGACGCAGGCCATTGCCACCTACGCCAACGCCGCAAGCCAGGTGCTCGGAGGCTGGGTGAATAACGGGAATTTCACGATCGGCTCGGCAGGCTCGACGTGGCCATCGGCAGAAGGCCCCGACAAGGTGGTGGACGCCAACACGGACAGCAAATTCCTCACCTTCCGCAACAACAATGCCGGCGTGATCCTGAAGCCCACGAATGCCAACCTCGTCTTCAACCGCCTGTCGCTCTGGACGGCGAACGATTGGATCGATCGCGACCCTGCGAGCTACATCATTTACGGCTCTACCAGCGACCTCACCGGCAGCGCGGGCACCAACATTCCGATCAGCAGCCTCACTGCGATCGCCTCGGGCAATGTGACGTTGCAAAACGCCCGTAGAACCGGACCGACCGTGATTCAATTCGCCAACTCGGTGGCCTACACCAGCTATGTGGTGGTTTTCCCAACCGTGAGAAACTCCTCGGAGCCCTTGACCCAGATTTCCGAAATCCAGCTCTCGCAAGGCACAAATCCTCCCCTGGCGGTGGCGATGGCTGATGCGCGCGGTGGTCAACTCCAGCAAGATGTCTTCGCATTTGGCGCCATCAGCACCCACTGGGCCGATTTCGAATCCCCTGACCATGCGATCGATGGAAATGTGGACACCAAATTCCTGATCAGCCGCTCCACAAATGCTGGTCTCCTCGCCAGCCCTCAAGCTGGTGCGGCGCGGGTGAACACTCTCACGTTCTGGACGGCGAATGATTCTCCAGAGCGAGATCCAGCGACTTATCGGGTCTTCGGCTTCACCAACCGCATCACGCAAACCAGCGGCAACCTGCCGCTCAATGCCACCCTGCTGGCCGATGCTACCTTGACTTTACCCGCCAATCGGAAGTCAGGCCCCGTCCAGGTGACTTTCGACAATAGCACCGCCTATGCCTCCTATCTCGTGGTGTTTCCGACAGTGAAAAACTCGCCATCCACGAACATGACGCAGATCTCCGAGCTGCAGTTCAGTTACAACGGCACGCCGGATTTTTCGATTCCGCAGCAGGTGCTCAGCTTGAATGAAAACCTCGGGGCACAGAGCAACGCTGCCTTCGTTACCGGGATCACCGCCGGTATAGGCGATGTCGGCCAAACGGTCAGCTTTGCCTGCACAAACGATAATAACTCACTCTTCAGTGCGCAGCCAGAAATTTCAGCGGAGGGCACCCTCACCTTCACCACCGCGCCCAATGCCTATGGCGACGCCACAGTGACCGTGGTGGCCAACGACAACTTCGGCCGCTCCAGCGCTCCGCAGACCTTCAGCATTGAGGTAGCCATCGTTCCTTTGATCTCACCCTCAGCGAGTTCACTGGGCAATTTCAGCACGACAGCTGGTACGGCGTCGGGGTCGCAATCCTTCACCGTGGATGGTAGAGGACTTGCTGGTCCGATCACCCTCACCGCGCCGGCGGGTTTCGAGATCTCCACGGACAATTCGACCTTCTCCTCCAGCCTCAGTGTGAACAACCTCGGCACGATCCAGGACGTTTACCGCGGGGATGGCAACTCCACCACCGCTTCGAGTAACATCTGGGCAACGGGGAGTGGCACTGAGTTTCCAAACAAAGGTGCCTTCGCCGCGCTGAAGGCCGACGGCTCGGTCGTCACGTGGGGCGGTTCCTTCTATGGAGGAGACTCCACGGCAGTAGCTTCCAGCCTAAGCTCGGGTGTCACGGCGGTGTATTCGACTTCCACCGCCTTCGCCGCGCTAAAGTCTGACGGCTCGGTCATCACTTGGGGTAATGCATATGGTGGCGGAAACTCTGCGGCGGTGGCTTCCAGCCTTAGCTCGGGTGTCACGGCGGTGTATTCGAATGCAAATGCCTTCGCCGCGCTGAAGACTAATGGCTCGGTCGTCACTTGGGGCAATTCCAACGAAGGTGGAGACTCCACGGCAGTAGCTTCCAGCCTCAGCTCGGGTGTCACTGCGGTGTATTCGACTCTGGGTGCCTTCGCCGCGCTAAAGGCCGACGGCTCGGTCATCACTTGGGGTAGTGCATTCGGTGGCGGAAACTCTGCGACGGTGGCTTCCAGCCTTAGCTCGGATGTCACGGCGGTGTATTCAGCTCTACATGCCTTCGCCGCGCTGAAGACTAATGGCTCGGTCGTCACTTGGGGCTTTAGCTCCTGGGGTGGAAACTCCACGGCGGTGGCTTCCAGCCTTGGATCAGGTGTTACGGCGGTCTATTCGAGTGCTTTTGCCTTCGCCGCACTGAAGTCTGACGGCTCGGTTGTAACTTGGGGTGATGCCGATTATGGCGGAAACTCTACTGGAGTGGCTTCCAACCTCAGCTCCAATGTCAGGGAGGTGTATTCGACTCGGGATGCCTTCGCCGCGGTGAAGGTCGACGGCTCGGTTGTCACTTGGGGCGGGGCCGATGGGGGCGGCAGCTCGACAGCGGTGGCCTCCAGCCTCAGCTCGGGAGTTAGGGCGGTGTATTCGACTCGGTCTGCCTTCGCCGCGCTGAAGGCCGACGGCTCGATTGTCACTTGGGGCAATTTCAACGAAGGTGGAGACTCCACGGCAGTAGCTTCAAGCCTCAGCTCGGGTGTCACGGCCGTGTCTTCAACTCAACTTGCCTTCGCCGCGCTGAAGACCGACGGCTCGGTCGTCACTTGGGGCGATGCCAGCAATGGTGGCAGCGGTGGCCCTGCGAATATTGCGGGACCCGCCACCATCTACACGCGCATCTCGTCCACCGCACCCGGAGGTCCCGTGAGCGGCAACATCACGCTCACCAGCTCAGAAGTGCAAACCCAAACCGTGGCCCTCAGCGGCACGGTTACGGAGGGGCCAACCTACACCCATCAGGAACTCTGGCGCTTCGCCAACTTCGGCAGCTACACCTCCGATGGATCCGCGGCAGACTCCGCTGATCCAGATGGTGACGGCTTGAGCAACCTCATGGAATACGCCCTCGGCACCGGTCCCAACACTTCCGGCGTCATGCCCGCCGTGCTCGCCCTCAATGGCGCGAACCTGGAATACACCTACACCCGCAGCACTGCGGCCAAGGACAATGGCGTCACCTACCAAATCGAGTGGAGCGAAACCCTCGAAGCCGGCAGTTGGAGCACGGAAACGGTGACCCAAGAAATCACCTCCACCCAAGAAGCCCTGGAAACCGTGAAAGCGAGCGTGCCGAAGGGAACCAGCGGCAAGCGCTTCCTGCGCCTGAAGGTCGAAGCCGCTTCCAGCAACTGACCGCACGGCCACCGGCCGTCAATCCGCCGATCCCGAGGTGGTCCTCCGCGACCGCCTCGGGATTTTTCTTTCGCCCCGGAGTCTCTGAGGGCAGTCCGCTCAGACAAAGCCCCTGGCCCTTGGCCCTTATTGATAGGACTCAGAGGCTATCAGGAGGAAGGTGGCGTTTGAAGTCCATGGCCGCGTGGAGGACGCGGGCGATTTCGAGTTGTCCGTCGTGGGCACGGAAGAGGATGACGTGTTTTCCTTCGGCTGCGATGCGGCATCCGGGAAATAGATCGGGGCGGAGCCGGTAGCGTTCGGGATTCTGCCGCAGGTCTTCCAAGCGTGACCAGATCCGGTCGAGATAGCGCTGGTCCTGATCCGATCCCCAGGTTTCCAAGGTGTAGGCGCGGATGGAGCGGAGATCCGCCAAGGCGGCCTCGGTGAGCCGCAGTTTCATGACTCCTGGCGCACGAGGTCGATGAACCGCTCCTTCGAATCCACACTGACGGTTTGGCCGGATTCAAGCTGTGCGTAGCCGATCATCGCCTCACGGGCCAGCCAGGTGTGCTCATTCTCCCGGGCCAGCGACTGCCGCAAGGCCTCGCGAATGACCTCGCTCGCATTGTTGTAAAGGCCGGACTGCACCTTGCTCTTTACGGCTTTCTCGAGTTCGGGAGTCAGGGAAATGTTCATGGAACTCGGATACAAGGATTAGCAAAGACTGTCAAATTGGAAGATCCTTCATTCCAAGGATTGACCCCGAACCTGTGGGGTTGTGATGCGTGGGCGGGGTGGCTGGGACGGGATGGAGCGAGAGAGAGGGGTGCAAGGATGGGCTCTGGGCCCAAGTGTCTGAGCTTGTGGATTTTGGCGGCGGATTGGGCTGGGGCGAAAGTAGGAGACTGACAAATGGTCGTCCCTCTGTCATATCCCAAAATGGGAGGTATGCGAGATTCCCGAGCTAAGGATTGATCACGTGAATCACAACTCGTCGGTATCGCGTCAATGCGGGCGAGCCGCTGTCCGTCACCTCACAGATCATGTGGATCTCGCCCCTCGCCTTCGCGTCCGTTGGGACGCTCAAGCTCGTTCTTGGAGTCGCCGAATCCTCGATCGTCATGCCGGAGAACGTGCCGACTTCGGCGAAGTGCCACCAGCGGACGGTCAGCCGGTCCCCGTCCGGATCGCTGCTCGCGCTGGCATCTAGCACTACCTCATCGCCCGGATTGGCCCTAATCTCCAAGGGAGTGTCCTTCAGCGTCACGACGGGCGGATGATTGGCTTCCAGATAACCTTTCACGCACCAGTCCGCGCGCGCCGCGAAGTCGTTCTGCACGGCGCCCAGCCAGCGAGAGATCGGCTTGAAGTAGGACTCGCGGATTTCGCGATCCTTCGGATCGGTGACGTTTTCCAGCTTCTTCGCCCAACTGTTGTGAATCGAGATCTGGCCATCGGGACGCTGCCAATCGGCGGCGGGTTTGGGATCCATCCAAACGTTGTGGCGCACCTTGACGTAGCGACCGCCCCAGCCACCCCAGCCAGGGTTTTCCATGCTGCGCAGGCCGTTGGGAATTGTGTGCAGGAAGGCCGGGGAGTCGCCCTCCGCATGGAACGCGCCATTCAGGTGCTCATAAGAATCGCACAGCGGACCGTGGCCCTTGAGAATGTGCTCCTGCATCCATTCCGCCTCGAAAAACTTCTTCGTCTGGTCCGGCAGGACCTTGGACCAGATGTAAGCCATGCAGTCGAACTGGTCGGAGATGATCGTCGGAATGTTCAGGTGTTCCCAGTTCGGGCGGATGTATTTCTGGTAGGTTTCGTCCTGCTCCCAGATCAGGAAAAGACGGAGCCGGCCGGCGACCTCCTTCATGCGGTCCGGGTGTTCCTCCTGGATGGTCCTGAGCGCCCGCGAGATTGTGTTGCATCCACCCCAGGCCTGCAACCAGACGGGTCGGGGATCGCTATCATCTAAGAGCACCCGGGTGATCCAGTCGGCACCTTCGGTGCGACGTTGATCCTCTCCGATCGCGCTGATGTTGCCGACCTTCCACTTTTTCAAAAGCTGGTCCGGGGCCGGGTAGTCGGGATGGTGCAGAAGCAGGTTGCGATACACTTTCGCGTAGAGGCCGATGGAGTCCTTGACCCACGTCGGATCGTGGAACGCGTGCCAGCCTTCGCCTCCTTCCCAGTGGAACTGGGAGCTGCTGTTGACGATGCCCTCGACGTCGAATTCGTTGCAAGTGAGAAGGAACCTCACCATCGAGCACCGGTCGTCGGCCTCGCCATCGGTGGTGACGAGCACCCGGGGTTTGGCCGCATCGGGCGGCTCCGCTCCAGGACAGGAACTCCATGAAGTCGCGGCTATGCAGAGTGTCGCGACCTGCGCGAACGCCCGCCGCTTGAGCCGACGAATAGTGGAAATCACCGGCGGGATTCCTGCTGTTGGTTTTCTTACAATCATCGTGTGAGCTCGGAGCCTGGACCAAACCTCAGGGTGAAGCGACTACCATCCGCTGGAAGAGCTTTGTGGCTGCTCCCACCAGTCGGGTGAGGCGGATCACCTGCACGTTCCCGTCGTCACCGACCTCCTGGGTCGCCCCGAAGGATTCCGGCCACGTCCCGTCCGGGTCGGTGCAAAGAGTTCGATAAATGGGCCTTCTCCCTGTCATGACCAAAAGCCAGCTTCTCTGTCCTCCTGATGAATTTTCCGTCCGATCGACTTTACCATTCTATCGTTCAAGCGATCCCCTTCCGCAGATCCCTCAAGCTCCATAAGGCTCCCTTCGCTGCTGCACCTTCGCCCTTCATTTTCCTCGCGCCGCTTTTGCGCTTCGGCCCGAAGCGGTTGCGAGCACTCGTAAAGGCTTCGTTCACGAATTCTTTGCTGCCAATCACCGCGCCGTCCGTGAAATAGCGAATCCGGCAGCGCAACATCTTCGCCATCGCGAGATCCTTCAACACTGTCTCGTTATCCTCGCTCTCCAGCATTTCCGCCGTGTTTTTCGTGGTTTGGCCGAGTCTTTTTGACGATCGGGAAACGGCCGCCCGGCCGGGTTGCTTTCCGAGAGCGAGCCCCATCAATCGCCGATACAAACGTGCAACCTCCTCCCATTTTTCAGCATCATATCCCACTCCCTGATCGCAAAAATACGCGCGTGCCAGGCCTTCGCGCGCCTTCTTGCCGTTTCCCTTCTTTCCGCCTCCCACCGCTTCCCCATAACTACTCCAGCGATAATCCGCCGGATCCTTCACCATGCCCGCTCTAACCGGATTCAGATCGATGTAAGCCGCCATCGTCCGCGCCGCCACGCCGTCCTCTACGATCACGCTTTTGAACCGATCCTCCCACAGCGTTCCCGAGCGCGAATGCGCGCGGTTGAACCACTGGGTGAAGCGTTGCAGCAGCCCCTTCATGAACTCGGCCAGATCCTGCATACGGTAGGTGAAGCGCTTGTGGATGGCCTCCAGCGCCTCGCTCATACCGTTTTCCTCAGTGTAGTCCGCCTTCCTCGCATCCGCCAATTCCTTCGCCACACCGGCCACAAATGCCTCACCGTAAATCGTCGACAGCCGCTTCAACAGCGCATCGTCCGAAATTCCACCTTCGGCCATCGGCGGAACCTCCAGCAGAAGATGGAAGTGATTGTCCATCAGACAGTAGGAAAGCGCCCGGCAACCCGTGAAATTCTCCTGCATCCGCATCAAGGTCCGGAATCTCTCTTTCTCTTCCGTTCCCAGCACAAACCGCCGGTCCACCACCCGCGAAATCACGTGGTAAAGCACCGGTTTCCCGGCGGATTTCCGCCACTCAGCCAGCCATCGCGCGCGTCTCATGGGGGAGGGATACCGGGCCGGGGGAAGAATGGCAAGCAAAGACTTCGACAAAAGGCCCGTCCCTCTGTCATACGTCCCTCTGTTACGTCCCTCTGTCATATGCCCAAGGAACAATCCATCGCGCGCGTGCCATGGCAGTGGTTTACTGGTGGAAAAGGCGACGAACAAGCACAAATTTGAGAATTTCTGTCTCTCGTAATTTTACGAGCCATCGACTACACCCTCGCCCTGTGGGACCGCCTCGGTCACTTCATCGGGCATGGAGAAGTCGAAATCGACACCAACCTTACCGAAAACGGCATCCGCCCCACGGCAGTAGGAAAAAAGAACTGGCTCTTCGTTGGAAGGTAAGCGGTTAACAGAACCCCACTATCCAGCGAGGACCGGGATTGCTTAGGATGCCCCACCATGTCATCTATCACCCAATCCACTCCGACCCACATCGACAAATCAGACCGCATTGGCCGCACGCGCTACACCCGCCAACACAAACAAGAGGTTCTTGCCGCCTTTGAATCCAGTTCACTCAGTGCGCCCGTCTTCGCGGCGCAATGCGGCATCAAATATCCCACATTCGCCGCCTGGATCGCGGCAAGCAAAGCGCAGCCTCCAAAACGCACCGACGGTTCTCCCACATTCCTCGTTGCGCAGGTATCTCACGCCTCGGACGGCTCCAGCCTGGAAGTCCATCTGCCGGGTGGCGCCGTTGCCCGCGCAACCGATGTGCATCAGGTGCGCCTCATCGCCGAACTCCTCCGCAATCTTGCCTGAAGCCAACGCCATGCTCAGC
>SXGQ01722543.1_pt1 | contig 12846 bp, 10 predicted proteins | sample 3178371 | NCBI WGS metagenome assembly SXGQ01 (sample SAMN11356859, study PRJNA531348) | freshwater metagenome | isolation source: freshwater sample F1-20 | place: China: Fuxian Lake, Yuxi | collected 2017-12-25
CGCCGTTCCAGATCGCGGACGAAATGCGGTTGGCGGAGCTCGCCGACACGGAAGTCTCTTCGACGGACCATGTCCCGCCGCGCGCCTCGCCACCATCGAGTTGGAGCGCTGCCACCGCTGCCTCGCCGCCCTGCGCAACACCAAGCACCCCACCGCTGATCAGCAGCGGGCGTTCACACTGGAGCCCTGCAAGAGTCACCTCACCGCCTGGATACACAACTGCATCTTGACCAGCGGGAATCACCGCAATCTCGCCGAACTGCGGCACGCCGTTCGGCTGCCAGTTCGCAGCATCGTTCCACTGGTTCGACCCACCGCCTCCCGTCCAATTTCGCTGCGCGAGGCTATTGCCGATGACATAGGACCCGACTCCAAACAGCGGGGTAGTAGTCCCTTGACGCTTGAAGCCCACGCGTAGGTGCGCGCGGTACAAGGGCAACTGCTGAATGAGGTCGTCACCAGGCCGCACTACCTGCAGCACCAGCATCTGAAATCCACCCGATGCGTTCTGCCCCAGCCAGCCGCCCTCAGACCCAGCGAGCACCAAGTTCGCTGTTCCAGGCGTTGCATCGAACCACCCCGCGCTGACGGGAATCTGCGCCAGTGCTGCAGGAATCGGATTCCCATCTTGATCAGCCTCGATGAACGATGGGTCCAGCCGCACTTGGCTGCTCTGCGGAAGCCCAGTCGTCGTGACCCACGAGTCCCGCGTTTGGTGCGCTGCACCCGCCTCCCCTACGGGAAGCCATGATTCATGCCCCGGCTGTTGGTGCGCGGCGGACATCGCCCCCACTTGCGGCGGCTGCCCCGTCTGCGGAACTCCATGATCAAACATGTTCAGCATGACCGCTTCGGCACTGCTGAAGTTGGCGTAGATGCGGTAACGGGTGTCGCCCTGCACCGTCATGTCGCGTTGCACACTGAAACCGGTGAACGCGGGCGCTGGGGTTTGCGAAGAGGCACCAAAGGACACGGCGAGCGCTGCCAGGAGCGCAACCCCGTGAGCCACGGCAAGCGCCAAAGCCACAACCGCCCGCGCCCACGAGCGGGCAGCCTCTCCCCACTGTGACCACGGGACAGGCTTCGAAAAAGACTTCGCGGCTGGCATTGAGTCGCGGTGCATGCGGAACGACCTCGCCTCACGGCGCCCTGAGCGTCGAGGTCCTCTGCAATATAAATGGAGTGCAATCACCGTCCTGTCAAGAACGGGTCTCGAACTTGAAACTTTTCCCCTTTGGGGCGCCGAATGGGGACCATACGAAGTTGGTAGTTTCGCCCGAAGTGACAATCTGAACAATGACTCTAGTCGCCATTCGCCCCATCTTCTTGGTTCTGGCATGCCTTCTGGCGGGCTGTGTCATGGACGGGCCGTTCGTCGACCGGGATATTGACCGACTGGTCTCCTCCGACTCCACAACAGCTTGGAGCCAAGGCGGCGGGCCCGCGCCAGTGACCCCGCTTGCCATCCCCGCTGCCGCGGCGAGCGCAAAGACCGACCCATCGGTGAGTTTGGCGACTGGCGACGCGCAGGAGAGCGAGAACGACACGCTCACGGGGACTCCGCGCGAGACACTTTCGCTCACCCGCTGCATCGATGTTGCACTCTCCGCGAGCCCTCGGACGCGCGGCGCATGGGAAAGCGCACGCGCGGCCGCCGCACAGGTCGGCATCGCCGATTCCGAATACATGCCCGACATCGGACTCTCGGGCGCGTTCGGGCCGCAGCGGCAGCAAGTCCTTCCCGCGATCGTCAACAATGTCAGTGGGAACGCCATGGTGGGCATGAGTTGGGTGCTCATGGACTTCGGTCGCCGCGACGCAGACGCCGCGCGAGCGCGCGCGCAGCTGACTGCCGCCAACTTTTCGTTCAACCGCGAAATGCAGCGACTGGTGTTCGAGGTGCAGCGCGCGTACTTCATGCTCGACGCAAAGATTTCGCTGAAGGAGGCCGCGCGCGAGAATGTCGCGACCGCGCGCAAGCAGCTGGACGCAACGGACGATCGAATGACGGTGGGACTCGCCACGCGCCCCGAAGTCCTGCAGGCGAGGCAGCAGTACATGCAGTCGTTGTACGGACTCGAGGAGGCGAAGGCAGAGGTCTACATCGCGCAGGCGCAACTTGCCGTGGCAATGGGGATTCCCGCGCAGTCGTCGCCCGAGATCGTTCGCCTTGCCGACCTTCCGCTGCCGTCCACCATCACGGACGGTGTGGAGGTTGCCATCCAGTCCGCGCTCGCGCAGCGTCCCGACATCGCATCCGCGCTGGGAGATGTGCGTTCCAAGGAGCAGATGGTCAAGCGCGCAGAGGCTGACTTCCTCCCGATCATCAACTTTGAAGGCTCCGCAGGAGTGACGGGAGGCAACTTCAGCTACACGCAGCCGGGCCTCTCGGGAAGCAACGCTGCTGCCTACGGCCTTTACTCCGCACAGGTGACCGCGGACTGGCTGCTGTTCGACGGCTACGAGCGCGCCACTCGGCTTCGTCAGGCGCGGAGCGAAGTGCGCGCTGCGGAAGCGCGGCTCGAGCAGCTCCGGCTCGAGACGACTGGGCAAGTCTGGTCGAGCTACTTCGACTTCTTCTCCGCGCAGAAGCAGTATGAGGCGGGCGTTGCGCTGTTGACTGCTTCGCAGGATTCCTATGACAGCGTCTACCAGAATTACTTGAACGGCCTCGCCACCATCAACGATCTCCTGCTGGCAGAGTCCTTCCTCTTTGACGCGCGCTTCGAGTTGATCAATTCGCGAGCCGACCTGCTGACGGCAAGCGCGACCTTCATCTACGCCCTCGGCAGCTGAACTCGGCGTGCGCGCATCCTTCCTCCAGGCAAAGCATGCAGCAGGCCTGCGGTGGAACGAGTATCTCGCCACGGATCCGCGGCGCGGCGGCACTTGGGACGAACGCGTGGCGAGCGCACCCATCACGGCAGCGCAGCGAACGCTCTTGGCGGGTTTCACGCGCCGCTCGCCGATGATCTGCCTCAGCGGCATGTGGTGCGGCGACTGCGCGGTGCAATGTCCGCTGTTGCAGGCGATCGCGCTCGCCTGTCCCATGATCGACTTGGTCTTCCTCGACCGCGATGAGCATCTCGATCTCGCCGACGAGGTTCGCATCGCCGCCGGTCACCGCGTGCCCACCGTCCTGTGGCTGACCGAGGAGTTCGAGTTCGTTCACATGCTCGGCGACCGAACGCTCTCTCGCTACCGCGCGATGGCAAGAACGCAGCTCGGTGCGGCGTGCCCCGTTCCATTTGCCGAGGCTGCAGCGGAAGAGAACGCGACCGTTGTGGCGGAGTGGATTGCCGAGTGCGAACGCGTGCAGTGGATTCTGCGGCTCTCCCCACGCCTGCGTGAACTGCACGGGGACTGATCCACCGTCGCGCGCGGATCAGCGCAACTTGAGACTGACGAGTGCCACCATCGTCAGCATCACCGACACGATCCAGAGCCGCACGACGACTTGCTGCTCCTGCCAACCGCCGAGGTGGAAGTGATGATGCACGGGCGCACAGCGGAAAATGCGCTGCCCTTGCCCGAATCGGATGCGCGTGTACTTGAACCACTGCGTCTGTGCGAAGACGCTGCCGAGTTCCAAGAAGAACACGCCTCCGATGACAAGCAGCAGCAGTTCCTGGCGCGCCGCCACCGCGAAGAATCCGAGCAGTGCACCGAGTGAGAGGCTGCCGGTGTCGCCCATGAACACGCGCGCGGGCGAGCAGTTGAACCAAAGGAACGCCAGACACGCGCCCGCCATCGCGCCTGCCATCACGAGCAGTTCGCCCACACCTGGCACGCTCGGCACCATCAGAAAGTAGGCCGCGCGTGGGCTGCCCGCGATCCACAGCAGCACCATCAGCGCCAGCGTCGCGATGATCAGCGTTCCCGTGGCAAGTCCATCCATCCCATCGGTGATGTTCACTGCATTGGATGTTCCAGCGATTGCCAGTGTGGCGATCAGCGTGAAAGCCCCTGCTCCCAGGACCCAGACCGTAGGCGACATCATTGGCGGCTGCAGCAGCGTGTCGATCGATGGCGTCGGCAGGTAGGTGCGCTGGAACGGCAGGTTGAGCACATGCGCATCAGGCCCCATCCCCCAGCGCCACAGGAAGAAACCGACGAGCGCGGCGAGCCCCAGCTGAAAGATCAGTTTCTCCCATGCGAACAGTCCATCGCGCATCCCTGCTTCTCGGCGGCTCTGTGTCAGCTTGAGCCAGTCATCCACGCTGCCCAGTGCCGCGAAACTGATCGCCACGATCAGCCCCAGTTGGATGTAACGACTGTGCAGCACATCACCCAGCAGCAGCGTGCTGCCGACAAGTGCCCCCACGATGACGAGCCCTCCCATGGTGGGTGTGCCCTTGCGCCCCTGCATCTTCTGGTTCAGCGCCTCGTTGCCGAACTCGGGAACATCGCCGATCTTCTTTTTCGCCAGCCAGCGGATCACGCGCGGGCCGAACATTGCCACCAGTACGAATGCCAAAAGCGCAGCAAAGAGCGCGCGAAACTCCACTTGATAAAGCACCATCACGATCCACGACAGCCCACGCTCGTCGAGCCATCCCTGCGTGGCCTCCACCAGGTTGTAGATCATCAGGCAGCCATCCTCTCCTGCAGCGAGTTGAGAAGCAGTTCGAGTCGGCAACCGCGCGACCCCTTGAGCAGGACTGCATCGCCGACTCGAAGTGCGCTGAGGATGCGCGCGATCGAACCGGGCGAGAGATCCGGCATATGCAGCACTTCGCAGGCGTTCTCGCTGCTGCATGCTGCCGCGCCGTGTGCGGACAGCGGTCCGACGAACACGGCGAGCGCAGGCGGACCACCACACGCCCCGGCAGCTACGGCTCGCCCCAACTCCGCGTGCAGCAGCGGTCCCGCGTCGCCGAGTTCAAGCATGTCCCCAAGGATCGTGACCTTGCGCTGCCCTGTGGCCACACGCTCGCCGAATGTCCGCAGTGCAGCGATCATGGCATCGGGGGTCGCGTTGTACGCATCGTTGAACAGCGTCATGCCGCACATCTGCTGCCGCACGAAGCGCATGTCCGACGGCGCGACCGCCGCGCACCCGCGAGCGATTTCATCGTCGCTCATGTCGCGGTCGATGCCGAGCGCGATCGCAGCGAGCGCGTTCAAGGCGTTGTGCTCGCCGTCGAGTGCAAGGCGGACCTCGAAACGCCTCCCGCACGCGTCGACTTCGATGTCCTGACCGCCCTCGGCACGCGCCGCACGCGCCCGCAGGCGCACGTGGTTGGCTGGACCAATCCCGAATCGCACCACTCGCACTCCCGCGGGCAGCGCCGCATCCAGTGCGGCATCGAGCAGAGTGCTGTCCCCACGCACGATCGCCAGCGATCCGGCGTGAAGCCCTGCAATGAGGGAGATCTTCTCGCGCAGGATGGCATCGATCGATCCAAGCCCCCCCAGATGCGCCTTGCCCACCATCGTGACGACCCCGACATCGGGACGCGCGAGAGCGGTGAGCATTGCGATCTCACCTGGACTGTTCATGCCGATTTCGGCAAGAAGGAAGTCATCGCCGCGCCGACCACCGAGCAGCGTGATCGGAACACCCACATCGTTGTTGAAACTCTTCGGGCTCGCCGTGCCGCGGAATCGCGTCGCGAGGACCGCCTCCATCAGGCGCCGTGTGGTGGTCTTGCCTGAACTGCCCGTGATTCCCACGACTTGGGTGCCGTGCAGTTGCATCCGCCAGAAACGCGCAGCCGCTTGCAGTGCCGCGCGAGTGTCTCGAACGATCAATACGGACGCGGTCTGCTGACCAGCTAGGCGGATCCGATTCCAACGCGACTCTTCGACAACGATCACACGCGCGCCAGCACGCACGGCTTCGAGCAGATGATCGTGTGCGTCGTGCCGATCGCCCCGAAGTGCGAAGAACGCGCACCCACCAAGATCGCTGCGCGTGTCCGTGCCGATTCCGCGGAGCACGGTGCCATCCGCGGGCGCTTCCACCCACGTGCCTTGGACCGCGCTGCGCAACTCATCGGGAGTCAGGAACGGCGATCGTGCTTCGCCACCGCCTTGGTTCGAACCGTTCATGCATGGACTCCTTGCGGCTGATGTTGTCGACCTGCCGTTGTTGCTTCGGTCATGACTGCATTCTGTGCCTCCCGCGCCCCACAGGAACGCAGCGCAGCGCGCGCCTCTTCGCAGTCGTCGAAGTGGCGCTTTTCCGTTCCGATGATCTGGTAGTCCTCGTGTCCCTTGCCCGCGATGAGCACGATGTCGCCCGTGCGCGCGGCAGCGATTGCAGCAGCGATCGCTGCAGCACGATCCGGCTGCACCTGCACACGCGCGCGGCGATCGGATGGAATGCCGGCCACGATCTCCGCAATGATCGCGTTGGGATCCTCCGTACGCGGGTTGTCGCTCGTCACGAACACGAGATCTGCGCCGCGCACCGCTGTTGCCGCCATGCGCGGACGCTTTGTGCGGTCTCGGTCCCCGCCGCATCCAAAGACCAACACGATGCGACCCGACCCGACCACCGGGCGCAGCGCCGAAAGCACATTCGAGAGCGCGTCATCGGTGTGCGCATAGTCCACGAGCACAGCGAATGGATCGTGCAGCGCAGTCACGGGCTGCAAACGCCCAGGCGGTGCAGATGCGCATGAAAGTCCGCTTGCCAGATGCTCCGCTGGAACGCCCAGAGCCCACGCTGCTGCGACGGCCTGGAGCGCGTTCATCGCATTGTGCCGCCCCACGCATGGGAAGTCCGCGTCGAAGGTGCCCCATGACCCATGCAGCCGAAGGCGCATGCCACCGAGTGCCACGCGAACCACCTCCGCGGTGCACTCCGCCGCCATGTCGGTCGTGCTGCAACGCGCGACGCGTGCCGCGCACGAGCGCACCATGCGCGCGTGCGCAGGATCATCGCTGTTCACGACCGCGCACGCTCCAGGCCGAAGCCCATCGAACAACTGCGCCTTCGCATCGGCGTACGCGTCCATGGACCCGTGGTAGTCCAGATGATCGCCAGTCAGGTTCGTGAAGACGCCCACCGCGAAGTCAATCCCGCGCACGCGTCGCTGATGGAGTGCATGGCTCGACACCTCCATGGAAACAGCCTCGCAGCCGTTGCGCGCCATCGCGCCGAGCATGCGCGCGAGTTCCACACCGCCCGGGGTCGTCAACTCGGCGGGAGTTCGCGTGGCGCCATCGTCGATCGCGACTGTTCCGATCAGGCCACACTTGGTCGATGCATGCATGAGCAAATGCTGCACGAGGAACGCCACGGTCGTCTTGCCGTTCGTTCCCGTGATGCCGATCATGCGCATCGCCGATGCCGGGAATCCCTCGAATGCGTGTGCGAGATCCACACCGCCGATCGCCGCGTCGCTCGACTGCAGCATCGCCACGCCTGCACTCCGCAGCTCCGTCATCGGCACGCTGCCATCGCACAGCACCGCGCACGCACCGCGTGCGATCGCCTCGGCAATGAAGGCGCGACCATCGCCGCGCGCTCCGCTGCGGGCAATGAAGAGAGAACCGCGCGTGACCTTCCTGGAGTCATCCGTGACACACCGAACTTCGGGGTCACAATCTCCCAAGACCGTCACGCCGTCTACTTTGGCGATCAGGTGAGACAACTTCATACTGGCTCAGCATGGATATCGGCACTTGGTTGTCCGCCGCTTGACCCTTCGAGCGACCGAAAAGGGTGACCGAACCAACGCGCTGCGAGGCGGGCGGGTCAGCGAAGCGTGTTCAGGGAAGAATGAGCATCGCGTCACCGAAGGAGTAGAAGCGATACCCCTCGCGCTGCGCGATTGCGTAGACCCGCTTGAGCCGATCGAGTCCGATGAGGGCGCCCACAAGCGCGAGAAGCGTTGACCTCGGCAGATGAAAGTTGGTCAACAGCCGGTTGGTCCAGCGGAAGTCGAACCCCGGTGCGATGAGGATGTCGGTCGTGTAGTCCAGTGCGGTGCGGTCACCCAGGCCTGCTCCGACCCATTCGCGCGATTGGGCGAGGGCATCGCGCGGCAGCGGGTGCGGCAGCGACTCGAGCAGTCGAACCGAAGTCGTTCCCACAACGAGGCTTGCGGCACTCACGCAGCGGTCGAGCGCACACAGTGCGGCGGCGCTCACTCGGCAGCGCTCCGAGTGCATCGGATGCGTTTCGAGCGTCGGCGCGTCCACCGGGCGGAAGGTGCCAGGTCCCACCTGCAGCTCGGTGCGGATCGTTGCAACCCCCTGTGCCGATATCCGTTGCAGGAGATCCGCCGTGAAGTGCAGCCCTGCGGTGGGAGCCGCGCAGCTCGGCAGATCGCTCCCGCGCGCGTAGACGGTCTGGTACTCACGGCGGTCCGCTTCATCTGCAGCAGCCGCAGCCAACGACTCCCCGCGCTGCTGCCGCGCCGCCAGTATGTAGGGAGGCAGCGGAGTCCAGCCAGCCGTGTTCCACGCCGCCGGAGCAGTCAGACCGCCGCACATCGACACGACCCAGTGAACACCATCGCGCCGCTCGAGCCGCACCCTGACATCGATTTCGTCCGCTGGCGGCGTGAGGTGCAGGACATCGCCACAGGCAAAGTGCTTGGCGCCCCGAATCATCACTCGCCACAGCCCATCACTCGTTGGATCGACGAACAGCCCCTCGCATGTCCGCCCATCTCCATCGCGCGCGGCGAGAAAGCGCATCGCCTCGACGCGCGTCTCGTTCACGATCATCGCGCCCGCGGCATCGAGGTAGCCGACAATGTCGCGGACATGTCGGTGCTCGACGCGGTCCGCCGCGCGGTGCAGCACCAGCATGCGCGCCGAATCGCGCGGCTCTGCAGGATGCGTGGCGATGGACGCGGGATCCAGCGCATACTCGAGGTCGTCGGGCGTGACGGCGCTGGCGTTCATGGGGATGGATCGCCGTCCTTGGCTGGCATGCCCGGACAGGAAACGACCGCCCCCGCAGCAATCTTCCGACCGCGGCGAAACGCATCCCATGACATCACGCTTCCGCCGGGCGGTTGCACCTCGAGCAGTTCGATCGTGCCGCGCCCGCACTCCACATGACCGAGCGAAGTGATTTCGCCCGCACGAGCAGTGGATGCAACGTCGTCCGCCGCCATTCGCGCCCGAAGAATGCGCAGCGGATGCTGCCCCACCGCCGCATCGACGCCGGGCCAGGGGCTGAGCCCATTGATCCTCGCGCACACCGCTTTGGCGTCGACGGCAAAGTCGACCCACGCATCCGCCCGCGAGAGTTTCGCGGCGCGCGTCACAAGACGCTCATCCTGTTGAACGCCACCGAGCGATTCGAGAGCGCGTGCTGCGCGCTGGTTTCGCGGCGTGTTCGAGTGCGCATCGAATGCCGCCCGCCACCGTCGCACGGTGTCGAGCAATGGCGCGCAGCCGAGCAGGCTGAGCCGATCATGCAGGTCGCCCGCAGTTTCCGCATCGCGCGGTTCCGTGGACGCTTCGGCGAAGACCGCGCCTGCATCGATTCGATCGGCGAGTCCGATCACCGTCACGCCAACGCGCGCATCGCCCGCCATCAGTGATCGTTGGATCGGCGCCGCACCGCGCCACGCGGGCAGCAGCGAACCATGCACATTCACGGCAGCAACTCCATCAAGCAGTTCCCGTCCAAGCCGCTGCCCGAATGCCACCACCACCAGGAGCGCTGCACCGGCGCCGCGAATGCGCGCCAGCGAGGCTCCCGACGACGCATCGTCCGTGCGTTCGAGCGGAAGCGCATTCGCAAGCGCCCATGCGCTGACTGGCGTCGGCGCGAGCGTCTGACCTCGCCCCGCCTTGCGGTCCGGCTGCGAGACGACACACGCCACATGCAACCCGAGTTCAGGCGCAGCCGTTCGCAGCGCTGCAAACGGCGCGACCGCGAACGACCCACTCCCAAGCAGCACGACCGGCACGGGCTCCAAACCGCTCAATCCCCCTCCTCGAGCGCCTTCAACTTCTTGCGGTTGACCAGCCGGTCCATCACACTCATCCGGTCAATGATGAGAACGCCATCGAGGTGATCCATTTCATGCTGCCAGCAGCGCGCCATGAGTTCGCTTGACTCCATCCGAAAGGCGCGTCCATCCAAGTCGGTCGCCTCGATCTCCACGAATGGCTGCCGCCGTACCGAACCGCGAATGTTTGGCAAACTCAGGCATCCTTCCTCCTGCGCCTCCAGTGTGCCATCCACGCGGATGATGCGCGGATTGATGTACACGATCCCGCCCGCATCATCTTCTTCGTCATCTTCTCGCTGCGTCACGAAGAGTCGAAGGGACTCGCCGACCTGCGGCGCTGCCAACCCGTACCCATCCTCCTCATGCATGATGCGAATCATCTGCTCGGCAAGATCGCGGACTCGCCCGTCGATTTCGCCAATCGGTTCGGCGCGCCGCCGCAGCACCGGATGTGGATGCAGCACGAGGGCACGCACGGGGCGGGAGTTTAGTGCAGGTGGGGCAGAAGAATTGCCGCGCCACCTGCGATGCGCTACCCTGTTCGATTCCGAGGAAGCGTTTCCCACGGAAAGGTTGTCGCGGAGACTCCCCTTGATCCTCCCCTGGAAGAAGAACGACGGCGACAAGAAGGCGGTGTTCATCCCATCGCCTGAGAAGGCGAAGCTGTTCCTCGAACGCGCGGAGAAGGCGATCGCGCAGTCGGGTTTCGAGGTGGGTCTCTTTTACTTCGCGAACGCACTGAAGTTCGACCCCGCAAGCGTGCAGACGCTCGATGCCATGTGGGCGTGCGGAAGGCAGAACTTTCAGGGTGGCGGGAAGCCCGCCACGGGCGCGGAGGTGAAGCCTCTGGAGGGTCCGACCGCGATCGATCGGCTTGCCGTTGCAACGCTGCTCTGGATGCGCGACATGAACAATGTCGAGCGCGGTCTCGACATGCTCGGAGCGAGTGTGAAGGCGGAGGTGCCGCCCGTGGGCAGTTGGGCTGCACCCAAAGTCTTCAATCTGCTGAGCGTCGTGCTCCGCGACAAGCCGAATCGCAAATTGGTCCTGCGCGCCAAGGATCTGTTTGTGGAAGTGGGCGCGTGGGAAGAGGCGAAGCTCTGCATCGAGAAGGCGCTCGAGATGGATCCATCCGACACGAAGCTCGATCGAGAGTTCAAGCAGATTCTGGCGAATCGTGCGATGGTCGCAAGCGGCTTCGACCGCGATGGCGGCCGCGGCAACTTCCGTGACAATGTGAAAGACCTCGACAAGCAGCGCAGTCTCGAGGAGCAGGATGCGATCACGGGCAGCGTCGGTGCGGAGGAACGCAACCTCGAGCGTGCGAAGGCGGACTATGAGGCGAATCCGCGCTCTCCCGATGCGGTGCAGAAGTACTGCCTCGCGCTCAAGCGAACGGGCACTCCAGAGCACGAAGCCGCCGCCTTCAAGGTGTATCTCGCGGCGTATGAGGCACTCAAGGAGTACCGCTTCCGCATGGCGGCGGGCGACATCAAGATCGGGCGGGCACAGCGCCATCTTGCCGCCGCAGAGGATGCAGCGACCAAGGCGCCCACGGACGCGGCCGCGCGCGCCAATGCGGATCGCCTGCGCAAGGCAGTGCTCGAACTTCAGGCGACGGAGTTTCGCGAGCGTGTGCAGAACTATCCGTCCGATCGCGGCATGAAGGCAGAACTCGGTCGGATCCTGTTCGAACTCGGCAACTATGAGGAAGCGATGGGTTGCCTGCAGGTCGCGAAGGAGGAACCGAAGATGCGCGTTTCCGCGGCGCACATGCTCGGACGATGCTTCGCGGCTTCGGACTGGCATGCGGAAGCGGTCGGTGAGTTCAAGGAAGCCGTCGCCGCACTCGATGTGACGAGTGCCGGGCGCGAGCAAGACATCCGCTACGACCTGATGCTGTCCCTGACCGAGTTGGCGAAGCTGGAACGCAGCGCGCAGCACGCGCGCGATGCGGCGGACATCTGCTCCGCCATCCTTCGCAAGGACATCAACTTCCGCGACATTCGCCAGCGCCGCAAGGATCTCGACGCACTGGTGAAGGAACTCTCCTGAGCATCCTGGGCACCATTGGCATGGCAACCACTGCGGAGAATTGCCCTCGGATCGCCGCCGTCATTCCCGCCCGCATGAACTCCTCCCGCTTCCCCGGCAAGATGCTGGCGGACGCGACGGGGCGTCCGCTGATCCAACATGTCTGGGAACGCGCTCGAGCCTGCCCTCGCGTGCACGAAGTCATCATCGCCACCGACGATTCGCGCATTGCGTCGGCGTCGGGGCGGTTCGGCGCTCGCTGCATCATGACCCGCGCAGATCACCCAAACGGCACTTGCCGCATCGCGGAGGCGATCGCGCAAGTCGATGCGGACATCATCGTGAATGTGCAGGGTGACGAACCAGAACTCGAACCAGGGCTCATCACGGCAGCGATCGATGCGCTGATCGCCGATCCGGCAGCGGACATGTCGACCGTTGTATCGCCGTTCCTCCCCGGCGAGGACCCCGCCAATCCGAACATCGTGAAGTGCGTCGTGGGCAGCACAGGGCGAGCCCTCTACTTTTCACGCGCGCTCATCCCTTTCGTGCGCGACGCCGGCAGCGAAGGCGCAGCAGCACCGCTCAAGCATGCCGGGCTCTATGTGTACCGACGGGAATTCCTGCCGCGGTTCGCAGCGCTCCCGCCAACGCAGCTGGAACGCACCGAACAACTCGAGCAACTTCGGGCGCTCGAGCATGGCTTCGCCATCGCGGTTGCCCATGGCATCGCGGGCTCACACGGCATCGACACGCCAGAGCAATACGACGCGTTCGTCAGCCGCTGGAAGCGCCAACCGCAGGTTTCGGCGCAGGCTTCGCCGCCGCATCCCTGATTGTCTTCGCCCACTCGCGTGCGCGGTCGCGAGCACGCGGGTCGCGA
>SXGQ01859260.1_pt1 | contig 12846 bp, 11 predicted proteins | sample 3178371 | NCBI WGS metagenome assembly SXGQ01 (sample SAMN11356859, study PRJNA531348) | freshwater metagenome | isolation source: freshwater sample F1-20 | place: China: Fuxian Lake, Yuxi | collected 2017-12-25
AAAGGTTTTGGTAGGGTTTAAGAATTTATCTGTTATATTACCTTCAGCAAGAGAACCTGCTTCGTCAACACAATCACCATCACACAATAGTTTAGCTAGAGTGCAGAGATCTATTTTGCATCGTTCCTTATCACACTTAAATAAAATTTTACGCTCCTTAATAATTACAACAATAGCTATGTCTGCATTGAGCTTTTGAAGCATGTGATTTTGCAATTCAGGAAATAGATCCTCCGCAAAACAACTAACAATTTTATAGTCTTTTAACGAACCTTCGAAAAACTCTGTTGTTGAAATTATATCTTTATACTTGAGAAGATATAATTTTAATTCGCTTAGCTCTTCAGTAGTAAGATTAGCTTTACCGCTTTTATATAAAGCGAGATTACGCTTAACTTTAATATTATTGTCTCTGCTGTTAGGAGTCACTTACTTATTTACATAAATAAGGAACTTAATCAACCGGCAAGTAACTGTAAAGTATTGAGAGTTGAATCGTCGCTACTAATTGCAGACTCTTCTGCTTGTGTAATAGTTAAGGTGGTATAATCAATTCTCATAGCCTGCGTATGACCTCTAGGACCGTATCTATTCTTCATCATACCAAGTCTAATAATACCTAGATCTCTATCTTCCTCATTCTGAAATATAGATACAATAACATCAGCCGTAGCAGCTAACCCTACAGATTCAGATATCGTCGCTAAGTCAGGATTTTCTGTATTAAATCCACTTCTATTCAACTGAGTTGCAGATATAACAGGACAGTTAAAGATATATGACATAGCTCTTACTTGCTCAGTTACGTTTTTAATTCGTTCATATGAATTTGTACCTACTGTTGAGTGTAGTAGGTTTAAATAATCGAGAACAATAGCATGTATAGGTACACCTGTATCAGTAAGCTTCTTAACAAAGGCTTTCAATTGATTTGGTGTAATAGTTGAAGGTGGAAATTCTTTAATAAAGATTCTACCGCTTCCATTCGTTTTTTCTTCTACAATAGCTTGTCTAAGCGCATGAGTATTGGTAGATAGATCTTTGAGAGGAATTTTACTGATGTTAGTACAAATACGGCGTGCATATAACAGCTCAGACATCTCAAGAGTTATTAGTAGAACATTCTTTCCCTGTTTAGCTATATTGGATGCTATATTACCTAAGAAGATAGATTTACCGATGTTTGTTTCACCTGCAAACACATAAAGAGATCTACCATTCTCAAGAAAACCGCCATTTAACGCATCGTCTAACCATTCCCATTTACTAGGTATGGATCTCTGAACGTTACACAAATCATCAATCAGAACATCTACATCGTTATGCAAATCAAATCCAGTATCTGTTACTAGATTTATATTACAAGATTTTTCAATCTTGTCTAAAATCTGCGACGTATCAATATTACCCTTAGCAATATCGCTAGCTACATCAAGCATTGAAGTATACACAGCCTTTTCCTTAAGAAATCTCTCTGTGTTGCAATATAACTCGTCTTTATCGATATTCTTATCGATATCTTTAAACGATTCAACAAGACCTTTAAAAGACTCTCTTACTTCATCAGTAGTAAGATACGCTTTTACCTCAGTAAGAGTAGGTAACTTATTGCGCTTATCGTAAAACTCTGAAATAATGCTGAATATATTAGATATACTCTTATCTTTAAAGAAAGTAGGTTTTACATGATCAACAATTGATGAAAGATATGTAGAGTCTACTAAGGCTTTAAAACAAATGATGCGTTCAAAATAATCTAGATCTAATTTACTCACTTGTATAGAATAACATTGTTTGGTAGTTTATCAACTATAGGTAATACTAAATTATATTGTAATCCTCCATATCCAATACCAGGAAAATTCATATGAAATTTTAAATCTGGTTTTTGTGTAGCAATACGAGCAAGTCTACCCGTACTCGTCTTAATTAGGTTAATATCTGCTTTATCTGCAAAATTATACTTAACCTGGAATACACCTAACAGTTTTCGTGGTGCGAGTTCAATAAACTCAACACAGTAATTGGGGGTATTTTTGCTCGCTTGAATTTTAGCTGCAAATTGTTTATCGCAACCTTCAAATAGGTCTCTGCAGGCTAATGCCGCTCCTCGACCCATTACGAGCTTTTTATTTTTAGTAATACAGCTGTTACCTGTAAAAAGATAAATATTAGGAATCTCCCAATTTGCGTTGTAATTTAGTCTTTCGTTTATTATTACCATTTTTCCACTTGTTTAGAAAATATTCCTGCCCTTTATTGAATTCTTCTGTAAATTCTCTCAAGCCTGGTGACGCATGCGTTATCATAATATCACCTACACCTACTTTAAATTTTTGTTTATGAGCTTCAAGGCTGTAAGAAAGATCGTAGAAGTGAAACCCTGCTGGATTCTCTTCATCAAATCTTACAGATGTAAAAACCTCTCTCTTGATAGCCATAAAAACACCATCGATAAGAACAGCACGGTGTGGATATGCTCCGAATGCTGTCATATACTTTGTATCGTCATTGATATGTGCAACAGCTCCGTGTAGTTTACCTCCTTGAAAGCCTCCGCCCATAATATGCCAAAGTGCTGGCTGTTCTAACTTACACTCTGTCGTACCTGCTACACCAATGACATCGAACTGTGCTTGTAATTCAGGTATTTTTTTGAATAGATCAGACTCGATAATGATATCATCATGCATCAATACAAGGGTATCGATTTCTTCTTTAATCGCGAAATCGATTGCTTTGTTGTATACTTTAGCAAGAGGTTTTGTGTTATCTTCTACAAAGAATATAGGGTAATCTTCTTTGTTGTTTTTATAAAGAAGTGTATCTTCTTTCTTACCTTTTGTTGCTGAGAAAAAAAATGTTTTCATAAGAATAAAAATGGTGATTTAGTTTTAAATTTGTTTACCTCTACCCATTCTTTATTATCTCTAAGCATAAGGATAATACCTTCTGGTAGAAGCTTGAAGCCTTCTCCTCCTAATGTTGAAAAGTCTCCTTTATCGTTGTAGTGTAATACAGAACCTTGTCTTGCAAGGTAAACATCATTACTATCTGTGTCTACCATGCAGAGTGCAAACGTTCCTTCTAATAATTCGAGAGTCTGTTTAATAATTTCGTGAGCAGGACACTCACCAATACATTTTTCAGTAAAATGTTGTAATAAATTTGGTATGACAGCAGTATCAACTGGGTTTACATCCCAGTCTATATATTGAGACCGAATATTTTCATAATTTGTTAATACGCCATTATGGACAACGGACCAAGAAAGTGATTCGAAGGGATGTGAAGTATCATATGACCATTCTCTTTGAGCAGATGTAGGTGCTTGAACGTGTCCTATAAAATAATTAGCATATTCATCCAAGTTTAGATTCTTTTGATCTTCAGAGTCAAAATTTATAGTACCTTTTTGTTTATGAAGTATTTGATCACCGTCTTTTGTTAGACCTAAAAGGCCAGAAGCAAAATTACCACGTGGTAGATTGGCTTGATATAAGACTTCAAACTTCGATAGATTATTAGATCCGACTATAGCGCACATATTTTTTTAAAAATAATACAATTTAGTAGTATATTGTATAAATATAGTATATGAATTCGTTTGGAAATCTACTATACAGAGTAGGTATTTTAGCAGAAGCTAAAACATCACCATTTGCTGGTACCCATCCATCGTTTGGGGGTATTACTAAGTCCATGTCAACTCGCGGTATGAGCTCTGCTCCATACGATACAGTTAAGTTTCTTGCAACATTTTTATATGAACTTGATATAATTAGTGATGATGAACGTAAGATGATCCTTAAAGGACAGGGATTTAAAGGTAAGCAGCTCGCTCTACTTGAAGTTATTAAAGGTAAAAGCCAAGAAATTGTAGCTAATAGCGCTCGAATTGAAGAAGCAATGCCTACTGAGCTCGAAAATTATATCAACCGCGCTACTCTTAACCGCGGTAGGGACATGATGCCTAACGCTAAGGTTGAAGGTGGTAGCGGTGGTAGACGTGATAAGTATGCTGCACAAGCTGCTGAGCTTGCTGCAAAAAGAAGAGCTGCAGGTGAAGCTAAGCAGCAGACTCTTGCGCTTAAAGCTGCAGCACGTGGAGAAGAAGCAGATGTTCAATCTGCTGTTGATGTACTTGTAAACACTCTTGATGATGCTGACCGTGAAGTTGTAGATAGAGCTGATGTTGCTGCTGGTATTGGCTTCAAAGGAGCAGAAGATGTAAAGTTAGATTTTGATGATATTGATATCAATATCGGTGTGATCAAAGACCGCGATACCTTGGTTGATAAGCTTGTTAAATTCTTCAACAAACAACCAAATTTTACTGCTGAGAAGACACGTCGCGGTGTTAATGTTGAAGGACCTTCTGGTTCTTTTGGTACATCAGTACAAGACGCAGAAGACATGATCATAAGTCTTGTTATGAGAGCGAGACCTGACATCGATGAGGCTCAAATTGTTGTTGATCTTCACTCTGATAAAGCTGTTTCTGAGGATGAAGAATACGGTAGTATGACGGAGGATGAAGAAGGTGGTGGTAATGTATATCAAGGCGAGGCTGAAACTGTTTTTTACGGTGATGACGGTGAAGAGGTTGATGGTGTGGTATATTATACTGCGACTAAAGATCCTAGAACGGGTCAGATTGATATTCAGTTAACGGGTGGCGATGTGACTGGCTATAATCCTGCATCTAAAGTAGATGAAGATTATATCGAGTATATTATATCGCATCCTAAATATATAGAGGATTATATTGCTGATGCTCGTGCAGATGCTGAAGGTAGGTTCGGTAGTATGACGGAGGATGAAGAATATGATGACGAAGACTATTTCTATGATAGATATGATGTAGATGACTTAATCGAAGATCAAAAAGTTAGAGAAAGACTTGAAGCATTAAGAAACAATGAAAGGTTGAGAGAAAGAGGCGTTCCACCTGATAAACTACCCGAGGATGAAGAATATGATGCTGAAAAAGCGGATCTAGATGGAGGCGGCGTGAAACCGTGGGAAAAACGTCTAGCAAAAAGAAGAGGCTTTAAAAATGTACCGCCTGTTACTGAAAGTTATACATCTATATATATAGCTGAACAAACTCGTAAAGATTCTTACAATACAACAAAAGCAGAAGTAGGCTTGACTTTTAAAGAAAAGTACAAACCTAAAACTTCCTATCAATTGGATGAATTAAGAAGATACGGGTTATAATACCCGTATCTCTTTACACTCACGTTGTTTATACAGTTCTTCAAGTTTATCTTGCTGAATATATTTGATTGGATCTCTATACCCAGCGTCAACAAAACCTCTTACACGTAAACTACTTGAAGGGGTCGTAGCATCTGCTAATCCGCTTTCATGGTTACTATAACATGTCCACGTGTCTGCAAAGTTGACCCCTAATCTTATACCTTCCAGTATGATTTCTGCTTTAGACATGGAGAGCAATGGAGCTCCCACGCGGATTCTATGTTGTCTGTTAAGTGATACTAATTGATTTACATTATCAACAAATTCTTGTGAACCATCCCAGTAACCAGCTAGTGAATCTACTTGAGCAGCACCATACCATACTTCCTCTGCACCGAGACTTTCTGCATACGCGCAACAAATAGTTAAAAACATTTGATTACGAAACGGTACGTACGAGACTGGCTGAGCATCTCCTGCTATTTTACTGATATCAGGATTATCAATATCGGTATTAGTAAGTGACGATGTAGGTGAGATCTCTTTTAGATAACTAACGTCTAGTACTTTGTTTGTAAATGTAACGTTAGGATATCTTTCTTGTAAATTCCATTTTTGAAGAGGTACACACTGCATTTCTTTGCAGTGTCGTTGACCGTAATCAAATGTAACGGTATGAATCTCATCATACCCTCTGTCTGCTGCCATAAACAGCAAGACAGAGGAATCCATACCACCAGAAAATGCTAACACTATTTTTTTATTCATCATCTTCAATAATTTCTGCTGGTGCTTCACCTTCAAGGTTACTGTATAACCATTCCTTCTTGATACGTTCTTCTACTTTTGGAAGAATAGTCTCTTCCCAGAGCTTCGAATCAGATCGCCATGACTTATAATAACCTAGCTTAGTACCATCTTCAAGAGCATAAGTCGATCCATTTTGAACAACAACACCCAAGCCTACAGCAAGGTCAAGCAAACCATAATACCTATCTAATCCATTAGCGAAAGATAGATACATTTCACCTTCCAAGTACTGTTTAATAAATCTATTTTTACGAGTAAGGGCTCTAATAATAATACCCGCGTAAGATTTTTGACCTACAGCAAGCTCACCATCTGTAGTTTTACCACCATCAGACTTCATCGGCTTACGAGCTAATTGAACTGTTACAGATGGTAAATAAACACACGCTTTACCACCAGGCATATTTTTCTCAATAGATGGAAACATTGCTGACGGATCATCATATACATGGTTAGTACAAAGAATTGTAGTTTGGGTTACAGCTCCTAAATTTGTACAAGTTTGCATTAAGGATTTCATTGCACGAGCTTTCGTACCCATATCGGCTGACGTGCTATCTTTACCCATTCTAGCTAATTCCAATTCAGATTGAAGATTACCTAGTGAGTCTATAGCTACAATAAATTTACCTTCAAGCTTTTTATCTTTTACAGCAGTTAAGAACTTAAAAAGAGCATTTCGTGTCTGTTCTATACTAACACACGGTACATATTTAACTTTACTAATATCTAAACCTAATCTTGCAGCTCCTTCTGGTTCAATAGCATTTTCTGTATCAAAAATAACAGGTATTAAACCTTCTTGCTGAGCCTTAGCTAGAATCTTTTGTACAAAGAGAGATTTACCTGTCATTGACTCTCCAGCTAACATAGTAACTCTACCTTTAGGAATACCACCGTGCAGTGAACCTGAAATAATAGCGTTTAAAACATACGAACCTGTATCTACCCAACCACCAACTCTGCTAAGTGTATTATCGCTTAAGTACGTAGCAAATGGATTAATCTCGTTAATCTCATCAAGAGCGCTTTTTATATCTTTATCCATACTATTATAATATACTAAAAAAGAAAAACCTCCAGGTATAAAAACCTGGAGGTTTGATAATCTATTTAGATTATTAATTAATCTTCGAACAACTTAATAACCTCAGGCTCCGCAACTGGTGCAGGTGGCGTGTTAATGTTATTATACTGAGCAACGATCTTATCATCAAGTTCTACTTCAGAAAGAACGACACTCGATTTATTAAAGGTCCAATGATTCTTATCACGTGATTCAGGAGTCAAGAACTCCATAAAAACGTAAGGAAAGGATTGAACTTGTAGCTGTCCTGTTTGTGCGTTCGGTTGAACGTGAATAATAACAGGATTATCAAGTGTGATAGTCTTATCATCTTGACTAACCTCTGCACCAATAACCGTTCTACCGATGTGATCAATAATTGTTTTAATTTTTCCCATATACTTATAATAGCTTTAGTTTTTATCTTTTCCACTCTTTTTATTAATAGATGAATTAATTTCATCTCTCCAGACAAGCAAAGCGCGTCTCATTCGCTCAATGTCTGGGTGATTATTTGCACCTGAACCATTATCTAATCCAAGCATAATATCTGATACTATTTTTAGGATTGAGTTAATACCAAGAGATTTACCTCTAAAAAAAGCAGGATGAGCTCTCGGGGTATCATCAAGCGCGGGTTTATCTAAATATTCCATATAGTTACTTATTAATTCCTTTCAATTATTCAACTAAAAAGATCAAATAGTTCAGTTTGTACATTATCAGTTGGTTTTCTAATCTGCCACTTAACATTTTCATAAAATCTTTCAATAGAATTGTATAAAATCTTCTCAAACATTTTTTCATAATCTACTTTCAAATCCTTTTCGTATTCTTCTGGTCGTGTATATTTAAAACCAATTACATCTACGCCGTATCTATTTGGTTGCATGATATAGTAAAAACGTATCTTATCACCGGAGGTAATATCTTCATATTTGTTATCTATACCGATCTTTTTATTGAGAAAATTATGTAAGTAAGCCGCTTTAACATGAACTGGTGTTTTCTTAGCAATACTAAATTCACGACATTTCACAGCATACTTTTCATAACCCTTTACACCCATAACGAAGGCAATATCTTCAATAGGTAGAGTCTTAAACACATCGTATGTCTCTTTCAAAACATTATTAGTTTGATGGAGAGATTGCGTAGTAAGCATTGTCTCAATTATCTTTTTAGCATAAGGCTTGACTGCATTCGGCATAGAAGTTCGTACAACCTCTACTCCTGTATATTTGAACTTATCAACTTTAATACCTTCATCATCTAAGATATGCATAACGTATCTTTTCTTCTGCAAAAATAGACCTACATCAGCTATACACTCACGTTTAAAAACAAACCTACTATCTTTCGTTCTCAAGCTCTTTTCAGCCCAGGTTGTAATGTTTTTATTGAGATAGCTTTCAATATCATTAACAACTTTGTAGAAGTCTGGATTGATATCATTATTAACTTTAACTGGTACTCTATCTTTAATACAATCGAGTGAGAAGTAACAAGAATCAGTATCAGAATATACCCAGCTTTCATCTAAAATTGATTCATCTGTTACATTAAACTTTGTATTGAGATATTCCTGCAGTAACTTACCAGCCTGCTTAATAATAGCCTGTCCGGTTAGAGTAACAGACGAGGCAATATCATCGTCTCCAATAGGCGCTTGCTTATTACCCATGTAACCGTATGCTGAGTTAATAAGAATCTTAATTACCATCTGCTTAGTATTCAATCTTTCAACCTCATACTTAAGAGATGTGTAGTCAGCATCATCTTTTTTAAGACTTGCTAGTTTTTGCTTCACCTTAAACAACTCTTCTCTAATTTTAACACGTTCATTATAATAATAATCAAGAAACTCTGGAATAATTCCTTTCTTCTTTTGAGTAAACAAAAAGTTTGCCTTTGTTAACGAGCATTCTTCCGTTTTTATAAACGTTGCAAACTTATCAGGAGTCAGTTCAATGCATTTTCCGGAAACATGATATATGTTTATGTTACCATTGCTATTTTTCTCTACTCTACCTACCTTAGTTTCAGGGGATAAGTTTAAAGAAATCATAACATTCGGATATAGCGAATTGGCATCAAACGATACAATGTTATTTTTAAAACCACTCTTCGGTTCAGCAACGTACGCGCCAGGATTTTTACCTGTCCCTTGGTTTCTAATAAACGTTGACAATACTTCCTTACGTTTTCTTGCTCTGATAGTAAGCGCGCCGTTAATTACTGATATGGTACCCATTGCACCTTCGAGAGTAGTAAGACCTACATAGGATAGCATACGTAATAGCACTATATACTGCAATTTATCCTCTAATCTAACCAAGAGATTAACGTCTTGCACGTTATAATCTACAAATGTAGTCCAATCTGTATCAGCTAGGGTTGAAAGGTTCATATTACCATAGTCAACCTTACGTTCACCTAATTCTATCTCACCAATAGCATCTAACTTGTACGACTCTCTAAGTTTAAGACAGAATCTCCTATAGATATCCAAGTAGTCAATACAAGCAATACCTTCAATGTAGTATCTCTTCTGCTGACGACCGAATTTACCCATAACTTCACGAAAATAGACGTTACCGGTAGGTGAAAGTCTATTAACATACTCTTGACCTAGTATTCTTTCGCATCTATTAATAATATACGGTATGTCAAAGAACTCAGAGTTCCAGCCGCTCAAAACATCCGGGTAATCTTGCTCAATATACTCAATAAACTTAATAAACAGATCTCTTTCATTCTTACAATGGGTATAAACTATAGATTTATTAGTACCTTCATAAGGTTTGAGACCGAAAGTATGGAAGTTTTTACTAAAATTATCGTAACACGTAATAACATTTACTGTATGATCCGGATTATCAGTATCAGGAAAACCATCAACAGAGTAGGTCTCGATATCTATAAAGGTTACCTTGAGTTCATTTTTAGCAAAACCAGGTTTTTCGTTTTCAGTCCAAAAAGTATCAATCAAATACTGCTGTACAGCGGGAAGATTTTCATAAACTCTTTTAATACCTGAATCTTGTATGAACTTATTGCGCTCATAGACATTATTAAATATCTTCTTCTTAGCTTTTGTACCAAAGATAGTAGTTTTATCACCAGCGTTATCTTCAATATAGAGATATGGTGATACAGATACGTCACACTGTATGCGCTTCCCGTCTTCATCCCACGTAAATAACTTTACAGATTGATTTCTACTATTGTAAACACAGTTGCGATAAGCCATATATGAATATTATAATTCTATATGGCTTAAATTCAACTGTTCCATCTCTTTAAATATTTTCTTTCTGGAGAACCATAGGGAGTATTAAGAACTTCAAGGTGACATCCGATGTTTTCCGGGTTTTCTAAGAATCTTTGCACTCCAATATTGCGGTAAAAATCAACATTATTGTAATACTTACCTTTATTCTTGAGAATACTTTCAAGCTTTTCTTCTAGATCTTGACTATTTTTAAATTTCAAGAAATCTGGTGCATCTTTATAAGTTTCCATGTCTTGAACCATACAAGGAAGTCCCAAGACGCAAGCCTCAATAAATTTAATGTCAGATTTTGATCTATTAAAATTATTATCAAGCAATGGTGCAATCATAACTTGTGCTTTAAGACCAGCTATAAATTTAGGGTATTCAGCAATTGATTTCCACTCATGAAACTCTATTTTTCCCTGCTGTACGTATCTAGCCAATGGAGGTGGATACGCTCCAACAAAAACCCACTGGTACTTATCAATAGTTCTTTCTACAAGACTTAAAACGTGTGAAAAATCATCTACACCTCCATTTTTATGATCTACATCATAATGAGCACCTGATCCTGTGTATAGAACACGTGGTTTTTTCTTATTCTTGTCGTAAGCATCATATATTGCACGTCTATCATAAGCATGACCCATCCAAGTATAAGGTACAAAGTTAGGTACCACAGTTATTTCTTTCTTACCAGTTTTTTCCTGGTATAGCTTCCTCATATAATCACAAGTAACAGTTACCTCGTCGCACATATTGATAATTTCAATACAATTCTTACGAATCTCTGGATCATCAAAGGCAAACTTAAATCTATTATAGTCAGGAATCTCTTCGCGGAATACTACATCATCTACTTCATAGATTAGTCTAAAGCCGTGCTGTTTCTGCACTTCCTTAAGGAACTTAACGAACTCTCGTTGATCAGAAGATGCTTGACGTTGTAGTTTTATAGCTTTAACACCTTGATACCATCTAGGATCAAATACCATAGCTGTTATTGAGGATGAGCTACCATATCCCATCTCGTTAATGTAGTTTTCCGGCCAAATAATTCGCCAATGCCCGCAACCAGAGTAATCTGCAAGATAATTTACATATCTAGGCAGGGAAAGTTCTCTAGGTTGCGGAGGTGGTACAGCTGCTGCTATTGATACTGCTTTACCGTAAGGGTCAACAAAAGGAGATGTAAAAGGATTAGCAAAAGGCTGTACTAACATATAGTGTATTTACTTAATAATCCGAATAGTCCACTCGTCTAGTGATACCATTCTCTTTAACTAAGTAAATAACTTCACCTGTAACCTCTTTAACAGATTCTTTACGGTGTGATATAACTATCGAGCATTCATCTAAAGTATCAACCCTCGATTTTAAGATGCTTGTAATCAAATCAATACCCTTTTCATCGAAAGACGTATCAAACAGCTCATCATATATTGCTATATTATAGCTTACACCGCCTTGCATACGTCTTATATCAGAAAAAGCGAATAAACAAGCGAGATCGATAGCTTTTCGCTCAGCTCCGGAGAAGTTGAAGTATGAACATATTTTATTGTTGTCATTTACTATTTGTTCTTCAAAATATTCATCAAAAACGCAAACGGAGTTTGAATCCAATAATTTTAGATAATAGAACAGTCTATTGTTAAGTAACTCCAATAATTTATTAACTATAAAGGATTTTACCCCCTCTTCGCTTATTACAAACTTAACAGCATCCAAAACACTAATTTTTTTAGATATTAACTTAATATCTTGAGAAAGATCTTGTTGTTTTTTATTAGTACTTTCGATAATATCATCAAACTCTGTATTAGTTGTATTCAATGCTTTTAAATCATCACTTAGTTCAACTTGCCACTGAGTAAGTTGATGTATACGGGATTTAATATTGTTGTTATGCTGAATACTGAGACTTGTTTCATTAATTAGCTTATTGTTTTGTTGAATCTTTTGTTTAATTTGCACTTTACAATTCTCAACATCCTTTATCTTGTTATTAATAACTTCTATCTCACCTGCCATATCGATAAGCTCTTGTTTAAGCTTACCTTTCTCACTATCTCTACGCGCTTTATCATGATCCTGAACAGGTCTTAAGCATATAGGACATGTATCTTCTTCTGTACCAATCTTTTTAAAGATATCTTTTTTATGCAGTATATTAGCTTTCTTATTAGAGCATTCATCAACGAGTTTAGTGTATACTCTATCAACGTCACCTAGCTTTTGCTCCATATTATCAATCACACGCTGAATATCTTCAACAGAACGAGTATCACTCTCTTTTAATAGCTCTGAATTAAGCTTATTGAGCTCTACTTCATTTGTTGACTGTCTATGTTTATAGAGTTTGTGTTTTTCTGCCTTTTTATCTAATATTTTTTGACGCTGATCGTTGTAATTAGCAATATTAGAATTAATCTCATTTAATTTTGCTGTATTAATGTCATAATCACGCTTTATATCGTTATAATCC
>SXGQ01670878.1_pt1 | contig 12845 bp, 8 predicted proteins | sample 3178371 | NCBI WGS metagenome assembly SXGQ01 (sample SAMN11356859, study PRJNA531348) | freshwater metagenome | isolation source: freshwater sample F1-20 | place: China: Fuxian Lake, Yuxi | collected 2017-12-25
CAATTCCGCCACCTGGGCATCTCAGGAAAAAGAAAGAGTGTATCAAAAATAACAGCCAAACCAGCGGCTTGCTGGACGAAATTGAAGGCACGGTACAAGGTCACCGGGACGGTCATGGCTTTGTTGCCCGCGACGATGGCGAACCCGATATTTACCTTGCTGCCAACGAAATGCGCGCGGTCCTACACAAGGACCGCGTCAAGGTTCGGGTGGTCCGCAGTGACCGCAAGGGCCGACCCGAGGGGCGGGTGGTCGAGATCCTGGATCGACCCAAGCAAGCCATTATTGGCCGCTTGTTGCAAGAGAGTGGCATCTGGATAGTTGCGCCCGAAGACAAGCGTTATGGCCAAGATGTGATGATCCCCAAGGCGGGGGTGGGTTCGGCCAAGCCGGGACAGGTGGTGGTGGTTGAATTAACCGAGCCGCCCTCCCTTTTTGGGCAGCCGGTTGGACGGGTGACCGAGATCTTGGGCGACATCGACGACCCCGGTATGGAGATCGAAATTGCGGTACGAAAATACAGTGTGCCGTATCAATTCTCTGATGCCTGCTTGGCATTGGCCCGCACTTTGCCTGACAAAGTACGAGCCCAAGATAAAAAAAACCGGATCGACTTAACCGATATCCCCCTTGTCACCATCGATGGCGAGGATGCACGGGATTTCGATGATGCGGTCTACTGCGAGCCTGCAAAAATTGGCAAGGGCCGAGCCGCCAAACCCGGTTGGCGTTTGCTGGTGGCGATTGCCGATGTCAGTCATTACGTTCAAAACGGGTCTGCCATTGATGTGGATGCCTACGACCGTGCGACCAGTGTCTACTTCCCGCGTCGGGTGATTCCGATGCTTCCCGAGAAACTCTCCAATGGCCTGTGCTCCCTCAACCCTGATGTGGAGCGTTTGTGCATGGTGTGCGACATGCTTGTCACGCAAGAGGGTGATGTTTGCGCTTACCAGTTTTACCCGGCGGTGATGTGGAGCCATGCCCGCCTGACCTACACCGAGGTGGCTGCGCTCTTGGCCAACACCCGTGGGCCTGAGGCCCTCAGGCACCAAGCCCGGGTATCTGACCTGATCAACCTGCATGATCTCTACCTGGCCCTGCTCAAAGCCCGGCTCAAAAGGGGTGCAGTTGACTTTGAGACCGTTGAGACGCAGATTGTTTGCGACGAAGGCGGACGGATCGAAAGAATCGTGCCCCGCACCCGCAATGACGCGCACCGATTGATTGAGGAGGCAATGCTCGCCGCCAATGTGTGCAGCGCTGACTTTATTGCGCAGGGCCGGCAACCCGGCTTGTTTCGGGTTCACGAAGGCCCGACACCAGAGAAAAAAGAACTGCTGCGCGCCTACCTGAAGGCCACTGGTTTAGGCTTGAGCATCAGCGACGACCCGCGACCGGGCGAATTTCAGGTGATTGCCAGCGCGACCAAAGACCGCCCGGATGCCCAACAAATTCACGCGATGCTATTGCGCTCCATGCAGCAGGCCATTTACACCCCGATCAACAGCGGGCACTTTGGGCTGGCTTTTGATGCCTACACCCATTTCACCAGCCCGATTCGGCGTTACCCGGATTTGCTGGTTCATCGGGTCATCAAGGCAATTTTGGCCAATAGCAAATACCAGTTACCGGTTTTGCCCACGCCTGGCGAAGCCCATGCCAAGCTCGCCCGTCGGCTTGAAAAAGGCATGGCCTCGCAGTCAGGTGAGCCCGGCCAAAAACCAAAGAAGGCCAGCGCCGACATGCAGGCCTGGCAAGCGGCCGGTATGCACTGCAGCGCGAATGAGCGCCGGGCCGACGAGGCAAGCCGTGATGTGGAGGCCTGGCTGAAATGCAAATACATGCGCGAACACCTTGGCGAAGAGTACGGCGGCGTGGTGAGCGCTGTGACCGGTTTTGGCATCTTCGTGACTCTGGATGCCATGTATGTCGAGGGCCTGGTGCACATCACCGAGCTTGGCGGCGAGTATTACCGCTTTGATGAGGCCCGCCAGGAACTCCGAGGCGAAAGAACCGGTATTCGCTATGCCGTGGGCTCGCGTGTACGGGTGCAGGTGAGCCGGGTCGACCTCGATGGGCGCCGTATAGATTTCCGCCTGATCAGCGAAAGCGAGGGGATCAGCGTGAAACCGGGTAAAGAAAAACCCGCTGAGCGGTCTGGCTTTGTGCCGCACGGACTTGACGAAAGTCGGCCTAACAAGCGGGGCAAACGCGCACAGCGGCTGATCTCCGAACCCCTGCCCATCGGGGTGAAGACCAAGGCCCGGGCCACCAAAGCTGCAGACAATAGTGCGGCGAGTGCGAAAAGCGCGCGCAAAACCAAGCGCTAAGGCCACGCCAGCCAGGTGGCATGGCCGCGGCTACCGCAGGATTCGGCTGGGGTCAAATCCGCAAACGTCCAGCGCCGGAATCCTGCCTGAGATCATGTCGGCCATGACTCGGGCCGAGCCACAACTCAGTGCCCAACCACTAGACCCTTGCCCCAGGTTAAGCCACAGCTGCGGGATACCGGAGGGGCCAATAACCGGCGGGCCGTCGGGCAGCATGGGCCGCGCGCCCTTCCATTCCTGCACACCGCCAGACAGGTTTGCGGCCCCCGGAAACCAGTCGCTCAGCACTTTGTACAGTGTTTGAATCGAGCCGTCGCGTTTTTTTGCCAGATCTCCGCCAAATTCTGCGCTGCCGGCGACGCGGATGCGCTTACCCAGTCGGGAGATCGCCACCTTGAAGCGCTCGTCCATGACAGCGCTTCGGGGCGCGTTGACAGACTCTCTGATCGGCGCACTGATGGAGTAGCCGTATACCGCGGCCAGGGGAATACGCAGTCCGCAGTTGGCCAACAGTTTGGCCGAATCGACGCCGGCGCAGAGGACGCAACCGTCAAATTGCCGGGCTTGTGCCCGGCCATCAAGCGTCAAGACGATGCCGCGGGATGGTGTGATGCTTTCTACTCTGGTTTGAAAAGAAAATACGACCCCCAGCTTTTGGGCCTCGGTTTTCAATTGCAGGGCAAACTGACGACAGTTTCCAACCTCGTCATCGGGCAGATGGATTGCACCCAACAAAGGGGTATTCGGGTTCAGTGCTGGCTCGACTTGCCTGGCTTGCACGCCGTCGATTTCCTTGAACACCAAATCAGTCGCCCGCAGGAATTTCAGTGCAGCTTGGGCCTGACTGTGGTCGCTTTCGCTGCGCAACAGAATCAGGTAGCCTGCGCTGCGTTCATAGTCAAGCTGGAGTTGGCTGCTGAGTTGGTGCAGCCGGTCCCGGCTGTAGACAGCGAGTTTGTTCATGTGCTCGCGGTTGGTCTGGTAAGTCTCGAGCTTGCAGGCCCGGTACCAATGAGCGATCCAGGTGAGCTCCCTTGTTGACAGTGGCAGACTCAGCTTGACCGGCGCGTGTTGGCGGAAAAGGTAGCTCAAAATCTTGAGCGGCATGCCCGGTCCTGCCCAGGGGGTGACATAGCCCGGGGCGATCACGCCTGCGTTGGCAAAACTGGCTTCCTCGGCAGCAGCGCTTTGGCGCTCAAGCACCGTGACCTCGTGACCATCTACGGCTAATTCAAAGGCGGTGGTGATGCCGATGATGCCAGCGCCGACGACTGCAATTTTCATAGATCATGTTTACCGATTCAAGGCTGGACCTTTGCCGTCCAAGCCCAAAGCTTGAGAGCTGCCCTGCTATACTCTAAAAGTTGATTCGGGTGAGGCCACTGCTGCTCAAACAACAAATCATCGAACCAGTTCAAACAAGGTGTTGCACAACAACAGCAAGCGTTAATGCTTCTACGTTGTGCAATAAGGAACTGGATTTTAGACCTAACCTTTTGGAGTCAGTCATGCCAGTCACCATGCGCGAAATGCTTGAGGCGGGCGTTCATTTTGGACATCAAACCCGCTTTTGGAACCCCAAGATGGCGCCGTTCATATTTGGACACCGCAACAAAATCCACATCATCAACTTGGAAAAATCCCTGCCGATGTTCCAGGAGGCCGCGAAATTTGTTCGACAAATTTCTGCCAAACGAGGCACTGTGTTGATGGTGGGCACCAAACGCCAGGCGCGCGAGACCATTGCTACGGAGGCCCGCCGCGCCGGCGTACCCTTTGTTGACCAGCGTTGGCTTGGCGGCATGCTGACTAACTTCAAGACCGTGAAAACCTCCATCAAACGGCTCAAGGATATGAAGTTTCAGCAAGAGGGCGGGCTCGACGCGATGAGCAAAAAAGAACAACTCATGTTCGCCCGCGAACTCGTAAAACTTGAAAAAGATATCGGTGGCATTCAGGACATGGCAGTCCTACCCGATGCTATTTTTGTCATTGATGTGGGCTACCACAAGATTGCGATTGCAGAGGCCAAAAAATTAGGTATTCCCTTGATTGCGGTGGTTGATTCCAATCACTCACCAGAGGGCGTGGACTATGTGATTCCGGGCAACGATGACTCCTCCAAGGCGGTTACGCTGTATGCGCGCGGCATTGCCGACGCCGTCATTGAAGGGCGTGCCAACGCGGTGGACGATGTGCTCAAAGCTGTTGTCGCAGACAGCGCCGATGAGTTTGTAGAAGTGGACGAGGCAGCGGCTGCCTGAGGGCGCCGAGCTCCCCACGGAAGCGGGGCCCTGGAGCCCCCTTTTTTTGATGTTTTGTTAGCCACCCTGATTGATACGGAGAATACAAATGGCTGCGATTACAGCGAGTATGGTTGCAGAACTGCGCGGCAAGACTGACGCCCCCATGATGGAGTGCAAACGCGCTTTGACCGAGGCACAGGGCGATATGGCCAAGGCCGAAGAATTGCTGCGAGTCAAGCTCGGGAGCAAGGCCGGCAAGGCAGCTGGCCGGATCACCGCCGAGGGCGTGGTCACCTGCTGGATTGAGGGCAAGCGGGGCGCCCTGCTGGAGGTCAACTGCGAGACCGACTTTGTCACCAAAAACGAAAGTTTCCTGGCCTTGGCGAATGCCGCTGTGGCCTTGGTCGCCCAGCACCATCCCGCTGATACTGCAGCCTTGAGTGCCTTGGCCTATGCGCAGGACGGCTTTGGGCCCACCCTGGAAGATGTGCGTAAAGGCCTGATTGGAAAAATTGGCGAAAACATGAGTTTTCGTCGCTTCAAGAGCTTTGACACTGGCCGCCAATTGGCCGCGTATTTGCACGGCACGCGTATTGGGGTGGTGGTGGAGTTTACGGGCGATGCCACCGCCGCCAAAGATGTGGCAATGCATGTTGCAGCCATGAAGCCGGTGGCTTTGTCGAGCCAGGATGTGCCAGCTGAATTGGTGGCGCGCGAACGCTCGGTGGCTGCTGCCAAGGCGGCCGAGGATGCAGTGCTGGCAACCGCCGCAGGCAAGCCCGTTCAATCTTCTGAGATAGTAGCCAAGCGAGTTGAGGGTGGCGTACAGAAATACCTCAAGGAGGTGTCTCTTTTTAATCAGGCATTTGTCAAAAACGACAAGCAAACAGTCGAACAAATGCTCAAGGCGAGTGCCACGCAAGTCAGCGCTTTCACTTTGTATGTGGTGGGCGAGGGCATTGAAAAAAAGGTTGACGACTTTGCTGCCGAAGTGGCGGCACAAGTGTCTGCGGCCCAGCAGGCTGCCTGATGCTAATGGTCAAAGCCATGGTTGAAGGTCCATCCGCAGGGTATCTGCATGGCCCTGATGCCCTGCAACGGATGTGATTTGCAAGGAGACCAGCATGAGTACTGCGCAGCCAAAACACAAACGGATATTGCTCAAACTATCGGGCGAAGCCTTGATGGGCAATGACCCGTTTGGCATCAACCGCGACACGATTGTTCGCATGGTGGATGAAATCGCCGAAGTGACTCGCATGGGTGTTGAAGTGGCGGTGGTGATTGGTGGCGGAAATATTTTTCGTGGCGTTGCTGGCGGCTCGGTCGGCATGGACCGTGCCACGGCGGATTACATGGGCATGCTCGCCACGGTGATGAATGCGCTAGCTTTGGGAGACACCATGAACAAGGCGGGCCTGACCGCCCGGGTGATGTCTGCCATAGGCATCGAGCAGGTGGTGGAGCCTTATGTGCGGCCTAAAGCGTTGCAATATCTCGAAGAGGGCAAGGTGGTGATTTTCGCAGCAGGTACCGGGAATCCGTTTTTCACCACCGACACTGCAGCGGCCTTGCGTGGCGCCGAAATTGGTGCGGAGGTGGTGCTCAAGGCCACCAAGGTTGATGGTGTTTACACCGCCGATCCAAAAAAAGACCCGCTTGCCACCCGCTACAAGACCCTGTCTTTTGATGACGCTATGCGGCAAAATCTTGGCATCATGGACGCCACCGCATTCGCCCTGTGCCGGGATCAGAAATTGCCGATCAAGGTGTTCTCGATACTTAAAAATGGCGCTTTGAGGCGGGTTGTGATAGGCGAGGACGAGGGCACGCTGGTCCATGCCTGAACCTGCCAAAATGCGGGCTCAATCTGACAAGGTCAACCCGCAACCAGGAGATCCAAAGTGCCGATTGCAGAACTGAAGCGAAATGTCGAGGCCAAAATGGACCAGACTATTGCGGCCTTTAAGGGTGGCCTGACCAAAATTCGCACCGGGCGGGCCAGTCCAGCCCTGCTCGACACGGTTCAGGTTGACTACTACGGTGCGTTGGTGCCGATCAGTCAAGTTGCCAATGTGTCTTTGCTAGACGCCCGTACTGTCAGCGTGCAGCCCTGGGAAAAAGGCTTGGGGGCGAAGATTGAAAAAGCCATTCGCGACAGCGATCTGGGCTTGAATCCTTCTTCCATGGGAGATTTGATCCGCGTTCCTATGCCGGCGATGTCCGAGGAGCGCCGTAAAGAGCTCACCAAAGTGGTTCGTGGTGAGGGCGAGAATGCGAAAATCGCGATCCGCAACCTGCGTCGTGACGCCAATGACGCAGTCAAAAAAGCTGTCAAAGACAAACTCGCCTCTGAGGACGAGCAAAAACGCTCAGAGACCGACATTCAAAAGGTCACCGATCGGCACATCTTGGTCATCGACCAACTCGTGGTAGCTAAAGAACAAGAGATCATGGCGGTCTAGCCGCTCGAGGCTCCGCGCATGCGCTGCATGATTTGGCCAAGCTTTGATGCTGAAACGCCCGCCCACAGGCGGTGCTGCCAGCGCCCGATTTCCTTGACAACCAGGCTTTTATGCTCAAGCAACGGGTGATCACTGCGGCGCTCTTGCTGGTGTTGCTGCTGCCCGCGCTGTTTATGGCTGAACCCGGTCCCTTTTGCGCCTTGGTGCTGGTGTTGATTGGTGCTGGTGCCTGGGAGTGGGCCCGCCTCAACGGCTACAAAAACAGGCCAGCGCTGCTGGCTGCGCTGGCCTGCACCCTGGCCTGTCTGGCCAGCTGGGTGCTCGGGTGGCTGACCCAAGCACTGCCCGGGCTGTGGTCGGTGGCTGGCGCGGTTTGGGTCCTGGGCGGCGCCTGGGTGCTGCGTCGAGGGGCAGCCGGCTGGACGGCGATTGACCAGCGCCTGCGCCTGCTGGTCGGACTTTGGGCTCTGTGGGCAGCCTGGTTGGCCGTGGCGCAGGCTCGCATGCAGGGGACAAATTTCGTCCTGTCTTTGCTGGCCCTGGTGTGGGTGGCCGATGTAGCCGCTTATTTTGCCGGGCGCGCTTGGGGCGGGCGTTTCTCTTCGGCTAAGTTGGCGCCGGCCATCAGCCCCGGTAAAAGCTGGGAGGGGGTTTGGGGCGGCTTGGCTGGGGTTTTGCTGCTGGCCCTGGCCTGGCTGTGGGCCGATCAACACTGGGCCATGAGCCTGCCCAGTTGGTACACCCAGTTGGCTCGGGCCGGCCTGCCTATTTTGTTGCTGGGCGTGGTGTTTCTCGCCGCCATGAGCGTGGTCGGTGACCTGCTGGAATCATTGGTCAAACGCAGCGTCGGTGTGAAGGACAGCAGCGCTTTGCTGCCTGGCCACGGCGGCGTGCTGGACCGGCTTGACGCCCTGCTGCCCACGCTGCCCCTGGCCATGATGCTGTCTCAGCCATGGGTTGTCCGATGATGCCGCTGGCAAATGAGCTGAAAAAGCGCGTGGCCATTCTTGGATCGACTGGGTCGATCGGGCTCAATACGCTGGAGGTGATGTCACGTCACCCGGGGCGCTTTGAGGTGTTTGCCTTGAGCGCATCGACCCGAACCGAGATTTTGCTGCAGCAATGCGTGCAATACCGGCCGGTATTCGCAGTGATGGCCAGCGCGCACCATGGGCAGGAACTTGCCCGCAAGTGCCGCGAGCTTGGCCTGGCCACGCAGGTGCTTTGGGGTGCGGAAGCGATCAGCATGGTGGCCTCACATGAACTGGTGGATACCGTGATGGCTGCCATTGTTGGCGCCGCCGGCTTGGCCTCTTGCCTGGCTGCGGCGCGGGCGGGCAAGCGCTTGCTGCTGGCCAACAAAGAGGCGCTGGTGGTCGGCGGCGATTATTTTTTGCAGGCGGTCAAACTTGGCGGGGCCAAGCTTTTGCCAATTGACAGCGAGCACTCGGCGGTGTTTCAGTCATTGCCGGATGATCCCCATGTTTGGTCGCAACGGGTTGACAAAATTATTCTGACAGCCTCGGGCGGCCCCTTTCGCCAGCGCGACCCGAGCACGCTTCGCGATGTCACGCCCGCACAGGCCTGTGCCCATCCGAATTGGGTGATGGGGCGAAAAATATCGGTGGACTCCGCCACCATGATGAACAAGGCCTTGGAGGTGATCGAGGCCCATTTTCTATTCGGCATGCGGGCCGACCAAATTGAGGTGGTGATCCATCCCCAAAGCGTGATTCATTCCATGGTTCAGTATACCGACCATTCCGTGGTTGCCCAATTGGGAACGCCCGACATGAAGGTTCCCATCGCCTATGGGCTGGCTTGGCCGGACCGAATGGTTTCTGGCGCGAAGCCGCTGGATTTTCGCAACATGCCCGACCTGAGCTTCGAGGCCATCGATGCTGGTGACCATGGCCTACGCTTCCCGGGCTTGGCATTGGCCTGGTCAGTGTTGGCAGCACCGCCTGGGTCAACGGCGGTTTTGAATGCAGCCAATGAGGTGGCGGTGGAAGCTTTTTTGGCGGGTCAAATTCGCTTTGACCAAATTCACGCGGTGAATGCTGACGCCCTGGGCGCGCTTGTCATCTCGCCGCCCCAATCCCTTGAAGAACTGCTCGAACTCGATGCTCGGGCGCGCAGCAAGGCGCAGGACTTGGTGCGGGGGATCGGGCTTTGATCAGGCACACCGGCTGGCTGGCATGCTGACACTTGCGGCTTTTCTCATTGCACTGGCGCTGCTGATCGCAGTGCATGAATATGGGCATTACCGAATGGCCTGCGCCTGTGGTGTCAAGGTGACCCGTTTTTCTATCGGCTTTGGCAAGACACTCTGGCGCTGGCAGCCCAAGGGCTCGCCCACCGAGTTTGTGATTGGACTGTTTCCCCTGGGCGGCTATGTCAGGATGCTGGACTGCCGGGAGGCACCGGTTGACCAAAGCGAGCAACACATGGCGTTTGACACCAAGCCCTTGCTGATGCGGGTAGCCATTGTCGGCGCCGGGCCGGCTGCTAATCTTCTGCTCGCCATCCTCTTGTATGCCTGTGTGAACTGGGGTGGCAGCACCGTGCCGGCGGCTGTTTTGGCAAGTCCAGTGCCTGGCTCTGTCATGGCCCGGGCTGGCCTGCTTGGCGCTGAGCGGGTGATTTCTGTGGCCATGGATGGCGCAGCACCGCAAAACATCAGCTCGTTCGAGGAGTTGCGTTGGCTGCTTTCGCGTGGCGCGCTTGAGGCGAGTGAGCTGCGCCTGCTGGTGCAGGCGCCGGCCCAGGGCAGCGCACGCGAGTTTTCCCTCAATTTTCAGCAACTCAGCGCCCGGGACCTTGATGCTGCCTTGATGCGTGACATCGGCCTGAGTGGGCCATTCACCAAACCCTTGATTGGTGCAGTAAGCCCCGGGGAGGCCGCCGATAAAGCGGGTTTACGGGAGGGCGACCTGGTCACCCAAGTCGGCGCGCAGCCGGTTGTCGATGGCCAGCAGCTGCGCCGCCTGATCCGTGCTGGGGTTGAAAATGGCAGAGCTGTGGCAGCCGACTGGGTGCTGCTGCGCAATGGTCAGTCTATCAAGCTGCGAGTCACGCCCGACCCGCGGCAGGATGGAGACCTGCTGGTCGGACGAATTGGCGCCATGGTCGGCAGCAGCCCAGAGCTGGTACTGGTCAGCTACGGCCCGATCGAGGGGTTGGCCCGCGGTTTTCAGAAAACCTGGGAAGTGTCATGGCTGACCCTCAGGACGATTGGCCAAATGCTGATCGGACAAGCCTCCCTAAAGAACCTGAGCGGGCCCTTGACGGTCGCCGATTACGCGGGTAAGTCGGCTAGCTTGGGGCTGACCCAATACATTCTTTTTTTGGCGTTGATCAGCGTCAGCTTGGGCGTGCTCAACCTTCTGCCACTGCCAATGCTCGACGGTGGACACCTGATGTATTATCTTTGGGAGGGTGTCATGGGGCGCCCGGTCAGCGAGGTCTGGATGGAGCGCTTGCAGCGGGTGGGCCTGCTGGTTCTGGTGCTCATGACTTCGGTGGCTCTTTTTAATGATATTACCCGCCTGTTCGACTGACAACATCAACATGCAAATCAACCGATTTGGTCTTCGGGCCTGGCTCTGCTTGGTACTGCTTTTGGGATTGCCCAAGCTGGGCTGGGCCGTGGACCCGTTCACGGTGCGCGATATCCGTCTCGAAGGCCTGCAACGTGTCGAGCCGGGTACGGTGTTCGTCTCCCTGCCGTTCCAGGTCGGAGACCTCTACAGCGATGACAAAGGCTCTGCTGCCATCCGCGCCCTGTTCTCCTTGGGTCTGTTCAAGGATGTTCGTATCGAAGTGAGCGCAGATGTGCTGGTGGTGATCGTGGAAGAGCGCCCCACGGTGGCCGAGCTTGAATTTGTCGGCACCAAGGAGTTTGACAAAGAAGTCTTGAAAAAAGCCCTGCGCGATGTTGGCTTGTCCGAGGGCAGGCCCTTTGACAAGTCCCAGTTGGACCGGGCTGAGCAAGAACTCAAACGACAGTACATCAACCGCAGCCTGTATGCTGCAGACGTGGTCACAACAGTCACGCCTATTGAGAGAAACCGGGTCAACTTGACCTTTACCGTGATCGAGGGAGACACTGCCAAAATCACAGATATTCGAATCATTGGCAGCCGGGCTTTCTCGCAAGCCAGTCTGCTCGACTTGCTTGATCTCAACACCGGCGGCTGGATGAGCTGGTACACCAAGTCCAATCGTTATTCCCGCACCAAGCTCAATGCTGACCTTGAAACCCTGCGCTCACACTACTTGACCCGGGGCTATCTGGAGTTCAAGCTGGAGTCCACCCAGGTCTCGATTCTTCCCAACAAAACTGATATCGCAATCACCATCAATATCTCCGAAGGTGCGCGTTTTGAGGTCAGCAGCGTCAGGCTTGAAGGCAATTTTCTGGGCCGTGATGATGAATTCAAATCGCTGGTCTCGATTCGTCCCGGCCAGGCCTACAACGCCGACGAGGTTGCCAAAACAAACAAGGCCTTCATCGATTATTTCGGCAATTTCGGTTTTGCTTTCGCCCGGGTGGAGGCCCGCCCGGAGGTTGACCGAATTAACAACCGTGTGGCCGTGGTTCTGCAGGCTGACCCCTCGCGCCGGGCCTATGTGCGAAAGATCAACCTGGCGGGTAATAACCGCTCGCGCGATATCGTGGTACGCCGGGAGCTCAGGCAGTTCGAAGCATCCTGGTACGACGGCTACAAAATAAAACTCTCGCGGGACCGGGTCGACCGTCTGGGCTATTTCGGCGATGTGTCGGTCGAAACCTCTGAGGTTCCGGGCTCGCCAGACCAAATCGACTTGAATTTGAGTCTGGTGGAAAAGCCCACCGGCAGCCTGAGCCTTGGGGCTGGCTTCTCTAGCGGTGATGGGCTTGGGTTGCAGTTCGGCTTGAAGCAGGATAACGCCTTTGGCTCGGGTAATTCTCTGGGCGTGCAGCTCAACACCAGCAAGATAAACCGGGTGCTCGATTTCAGCACCACAGACCCCTATTTCACGAGCGATGGCGTGTCGCGCACCATGAGCGCTTATCACAAAACCTTCAGCCCCTACCAGGACCAAAGCTATTACCAACTGATCACTTCTGGCGGCAGCATCCGTTTTGGTGTGCCCTTTACTGAGAGCGATACCGTTTACTTCGGCGCGGGCATCGAGAACACCACCATCGTGCCGGGAACATCCCTGCCAACCGCTTACCTCGACTATGCCAAGCAGTTCGGCTTTGAGAGCAGCGCCCTGCCGCTGACGCTGGGATGGTCGCGGGATCGTCGTGACAGTTCGCTGGCGCCCACGGCAGGACGCTACCAACGCCTCAGCGCTGACCTGTCGGTTGCCGGAGATGCGCGGTATTTCCGCTCGACTCTCCAGCATCAGGAGTATTTTCCGCTCAGCAAGCAGCTGACCTTGGCGCTCAATGCGGACCTCGGCTTTGGTGCTGCCGTGGGCGATCGCTCGTTCCCCGTGTTCAAGAATTTTTATGGCGGTGGCCTGGGCTCGGTTCGGGGTTTTGAGCAGGGCAGCCTGGGGCCCAAAGACATCAGCGGCACGGTGGTGGGCGGTACCCAAAAACTCAATGTGAATGCAGAATTGCTGGCGCCTTTTCCGGGTGTGGGCAACGACAAAACACTCAGGATGTATGGATTTTTAGACGCTGGAAGTGTCGGCGGTCCGGGCTACGGCCTGAGCGTCAATGACAATGCCAGTGATCTGAGGTCCTCCGCCGGTGTCGGTTTGAGCTGGATCTCTCCGGTCGGGCCCTTGCGCTTGGCATTTGC
>SXGQ01068306.1_pt1 | contig 12844 bp, 11 predicted proteins | sample 3178371 | NCBI WGS metagenome assembly SXGQ01 (sample SAMN11356859, study PRJNA531348) | freshwater metagenome | isolation source: freshwater sample F1-20 | place: China: Fuxian Lake, Yuxi | collected 2017-12-25
GAAGATCTGTTGTTGAAGGTTGAGCGTCGTCAGTTGCCGGGCTCAAAGGGTGCTCGTCTTGTGCGTGCTGCCGGACGCGTTCCTGCGAACATCTACGGTCTTGGCAAGCCCGGAGCCTCCGTATCAATCTGCGGCGAGGTCGTTGAAAAGCTGGTCACGACCCGCTCTTCCGTGGTGGATGTTGAACTGGACGGCGCTGTTGACAAGGCGGTTGTGCAGGAACTGCAGTGGGACGTATTCAGCACGAAGGTGCTGCACGTTGACCTGCGGCGTGTGGACCCGGCCGGTCGTGCCACGGTGGAAGTCGTGGTCGAGCTGCGTGGCGAACCTGTGGGCGTGAAGGACGGTGGCGTTCTGAAGCAGAACCTGAAGCGAGTGACCCTGGACTGTCCGGATTATCGGATTCCCAAGGCAATTCAGGTCAAGGTGGGGGCCATGAAGGTGGGCGATGTTGTCAGGGCATCCGACCTGCAGCTGCCGGATCACGCTGTTCTGGTGACTGCGGCTGACGCCGTGGTGGCCGAACTTTATGATCCTCGCAAAGCCGTCTGACAGCGGTCACAGTGGCCGGTCACAGTGGCCGGTGAAGGTGGCCAATGAAGGTTGTCGTTGGGTTGGGAAATCCGAGTTCCCAGTACACAGGAACTCGTCATAATATTGGGTTTGATGTGGTGGATCTGCTGGCACAGATGTGGCAGGCAGAAAAGCCGCAGCAGAAATTTCAGGGACAGATTCAGCAGGCTGCGACGGACGGACACAAGGTTCTGCTCGTTAAGCCACTGACCTTCATGAACCGCAGCGGCGAATGCGTGCAGCCTCTGCTGCGGTTCTTCCAGGTTCCTCCTGAAGACCTGGTGGTTGTGTGTGATGACATGAATTTGCCTTTGGGCAGACTCCGCTGGCGTGCCGGCGGTTCTTCCGGAGGCCAGAAGGGGCTGGCCGATATCCTGCAGCGTCTGGGCACCGAACAGGTGCCAAGGCTCAGAGTGGGCATCGGTCGTCCGCCGGATCAGATGGATCCGGTGAACTGGGTGCTGGCAAAGTTCAGGCCGGATCAGCGGCAGCAGGTGCAGCAATCGCTCGCCAGCTCTGCGGATTCCGTCCAGGTCTGGGTCAGCAAGGGTCTGACGGAGGTCATGAATCGGTACAACAGGTTGACCGAGCCATGAGCTTCAATTCGATTCCGTTGATTCGTCACCGGGTGTTTTAACAGGGAGCAGCAGTTCCGTGACTGTCGCAGTGCAAAAAGTCGTGAAGCCGCATAATTACGAAGGCATGTTTCTGGTTGACAGTGGCAAATTTGCGACTGACCCGGACGGCGTTATCAACGACATCATGAACGTCCTGAAAAGGGCGGGCGCTGAAGTTGTCGCGCATCGCCCCTGGGCCGACGGCAAACTGGCCTACGAAATCAATGGCATGAAAAAGGGCCTCCACTACATTGTGATGTTCACAATGCCCGGTTCAGGCATGAAAACACTGGTCCGCCAGTCACAACTCAGCGAGACCATCGTTCGACAAATGGTCATTCGTCACCCGCAAAGCATCTTTGATGCCAACGTCAGTGCTCTGACCGGCGCTGTGCCGGCTCAGCAGGAAGCGCCGGCCCCGGACGCCGAGTAATCCACTCGCTGTCTGTCCTGTGCTGATCCTTCTCAGCGTGATTACGGAGTCTTCCCATGGCCTCGTTCAACAAAGTCATTCTGATGGGCAATCTGACCCGTGACCCCGAGGTGCGTTACACCACCGGGGGCTCGGCCGTCTGTGACATCACGCTGGCCATCAATCACAACTACACCGACAAACGTTCCAATGAGCGTCGCGAGGAAGTGTCGTTCATCGACATCACTCTGTGGGGTCGGACTGCCGAAATCGCAGGTGAGTATCTGGCGAAGGGGCGGCCGGTCCTGATCGAAGGTCGGTTGCAGCAGGACAAGTGGGACGACAAGGAAACCGGACAAAAACGTTCAAAACTCAAGGTCGTCGCTGACGGCATGCAGCTGCTTGGCGGACGTGGCGACGCTCCCGGTGGTGGCGGTGGTGGCGGTGGCGGCGGTGCTCAGCGTTCAGGGGGCGGCCAGCCATACCGACCGCAGCCCGCTGCTGACGGGTTTGCCGCAGCCGACGGCGGACGCAGCCCCGAACAGACCTTCTACGACGATATGCCGTCAGGCTCTGACGACGTACCATTCTGATCAGAAAACAAGGATCCTTTGCAATGGCTGGTACTACTGCTCCTTCTTCCCGCAACGTGGAAGTGCTGCTCGTTCACGATGTCGAAAACCTCGGCAAACGCGGCGATATCGTCAAAGTTAAGCCGGGCTACGCCCGCAACTACCTGCTGCCTCAGGGCAAGGCCACTGTCGCCACACAGCACAACAAACGCATGGTGGAAAAGCACCGCGAAAAACTGGCGGCCCTCGAAGTCAGCCGCATCAAGCAGCTGCAGAAGGTTGCCGATGCTGTCAGCAAGTACAGCGCCACCATCGAAGCTCACGCCACTGCCGACAACCACCTCTACGGCTCAGTTGTCGCCCGCGATATCAGCGAAGCTCTCAGGGCAGCCGGACACGCTGTCGAAGCCGAACACGTACGGCTTGAAGGACCTATCAAAGAGCTGGGCATGTACACCGTGAAACTGAAGTTCCACGAGAAAGTACAGTCCGAAGTCAAGGTCTGGGTCGTGCCCTCCGCCACCAGCGGCTGAACACCCACACCCGCCCCAACTCCAGCAGCAGGTCCTGCTTTACCGCAGAACTGCTGCTGACCAACACCTGAGTCCTCAGGCAGCCCGCTGCCTGAGGATTTTTCACACTCTGGCGGCACACGACGATGTCCCCTGACAACTCCGGCGAATCACGGCCAAAACGCTCCCGCCGCAACACCAATTCCGACTCCCGTCAGGCGCCGGCCGAAGACAAACTGCGGCTGCCACCGCAAAACCTCGATGCTGAAAAAAGCGTGCTCGGCAGTATCCTGCTGATGAACGAAGCCATCGACGAAGTCGGCGAATCACTGAAGGCCGAACACTTCTACAGCGATGCACACCAAAAAATCTATGCCGCCATACATAAACTGTATGAAGCCGGCATCCGCGGCATCGACGCCATCACACTCGCCGAAGAACTGATCCGTCGCAGTGAACTCGAAGCCGTCGGTGGCCCCGCATACCTCGCAGAAATCCTTGAAACCGTTCCACACGCCGCACACGTTCGCTACTACGCCGATATCGTTCGCGACAAGTGGATGCAGCGCAGTCTGATCTACGCCTGCACCGAAATCCTCGCCGACTGCTACAATGCCGCCGACGACGTGGAATCGCTGCTGCAAAGTGCCGAACGGCGAGTCTTCAGTATTGTCGAGGAACAGGGCGGCACCGCCAGCATCGCCATCAGCGATATCCTCATGGATGCCTTCAATCGCATCGATGAAAGACTTCGCAAAACCGGAGACGTCACCGGAATCACCACCGGCTTCCGAGACCTCGATGAACAAACCACCGGGTTCCAGGCCACAGAACTCATCATCCTCGCTGCTCGCCCCTCCATGGGCAAAACAGCCCTCGTCTGCAACATCGCAGAAGCCGTGGCCCGCAAGTCCGGCAAAGGCGTACTGCTCTTCAGTCTCGAACAGTCCAACCTCGAACTGGCCGAACGCTTCCTCGCCATCACCGCCAAAATCAACGGCCATGACCTCCGCGCCGGAAACCTCAGCGAAGATCAGCACATGCAGCTCGTCAAAGCCTCTGACGACCTCGCACGACTGCCCCTGTTCATCGATGACAAACCCGGACGCACCATGACCCAGGTCGCCGCGCTCGCTCGACGTCTGCACCGCAGATCGCCCCTTGGCATCATCATCATCGACTACCTGCAGCTGATCGAACCGGAAGACAAAAACGCCCCCCGCGAACAGCAAATCGCCGGCATCTCCAGACGACTCAAATTCCTCGCAAAGGAACTGCGAGTCCCCGTTGTGGCACTCGCACAGCTGAATCGCGGAGTCGAATTGCGCGAAGACAAACGACCACGCCTCGCAGACCTCCGCGAAAGCGGTGCCATCGAACAGGACGCCGACATGGTCATGTTCCTGCACCGACCAGATGCCTATGACCCCGAAGATCGACCAGGCGAAGCCGAAGTCATCGTCGCCAAACACCGCAGCGGACCCACCGGCATCATCCGACTCACCTGGCGCAAGGAATTCATGCGATTCGAAAACTACAGCCCCATGAGCGATCAGGACTTTAATCTGTAGTCGTCATCACAACTCAACCTCCAGACCACGATCCTTCCAGCCGCGAAATCCACCGTCCATCGATATCACGGACGTATATCCCATCAGCTGCAGATTCTGTGCCGCCAAAGCTGAGCGGTAACCCCCGCCACAGTACAGCACCAGCGGCGTCGCCGGGTCCGGTACCACCTCCTCGATGTCCCGCTCAATCACGCCCTTCCCCAGATGCCGCGCACCGGGAATACGCCCCGCCGCATACTCGCTCTCCTCACGCACATCCAGCAGCAGAAACACATCACCCGCCGCTCGCCGAGTCAGCATCTCCTCAATCGTACACTCACGAATCTCCCGCCTCGCACGATCCACAATCTCCGTGAATTTCGCACCATGCGCCTTGGCCATCTGTCCAACCCCCAATAAGCTGAAAAACACCCTCGCAGCACGTCAGTGTAACACCACTGAAACAAAAACCGAAAGCCCCCCAACATGCCCATACCACAACTGCTGCTCGGAATCGCCGGAGGTTCCGGATCCGGCAAATCCACCGTCGCCGATCTCCTCTGCTCCGGACCCTGGAAACACCACATCTGCCGACTGACTCATGACTCCTGGTACCACGACCTGCCAGCACTGCCCCGCCTGCCCGACGGCAGCGGCAACTGGGATCACCCCGACTCACTCGATAACAGCCTGCTCCTGCTGCACCTCGACCAACTCCTGCAGGGCCATTCCATCCAGCAGCCAGTCTACGATTACTCCACACACCGCAGACTCGCACACACCCGGACCGTCAACCCGGCACCCGTGATTCTGCTCGAAGGAATTCTGCTGTTCGCCGTTCCCGCACTTTGCGAAAAATTGCAGCTCCGCATCTTCATCGATACCCCCGCTGACCTGCGACTGCTCAGACGCACCCTCCGCGATACCCGCGAACGAGGACGCTCGCTGCAGTCCGTCGCCACACAGTACGAACAGACAGTCCGCCCGATGCACGAGGCCTTCGTTGAACCCAGCCGAATCCACGCCCACCTCTGCGTACCGTGGATCACCGAAAATCAGCCGGCAATCGACACACTCAATGCCCGCATCGCCGCAGCTGTCGGTCACTGATCCGGAACCTGACGCCCTGCGCCGCAGACATCACGGCACAAATACAAACTCCGGAGAATTCAGCAGCACCCACACCACATCCTCCGCCACCAGACGCCAGTCCTCCCGCAACCGCTCCGTCGGCGGATCACCCTCCCGAGCCGACTCTTCCTGCTGCTGCTTCTGCCGCGTCGCCTCAGAATTCAGATGATTCGACCAGCTCACAGAATTCCGCCGTGACTGCGGTGGCCGTTTCACCGCACCCGGCACCAGCCGATCGGAAAAACCTGCCCGCAACTCATTCGCCAGCCCCTCCACCTCCGCTGCACTCGGCTCCCGAGTCAGCAGTCGACGAAACAGCTCCCGCACCAGCTGCTCCGGACTTTCCGCCGCCACCGCAGCTTCCGTCGCCGCCGAATTGTCACTGAACTGCACCAGACGATGCCCCGCATTCCCGTTCGCCAGCGTCAGAGGCTGCAGCACAGTCGCCTGATCGTCACGCACCGACAACCCGTGCGGCCGCGAATCACGCCAGCCAAACACTGTCAGCAGATCCACCAGACTCTGAGCCACCGGCAGCGCCAGCGCCGGACGGTCACGCTCATTCGACAGTGAACACAACTGCCACGCTCGCTGCGGCTGACCCAGATTCAGAAACGAATCATCCGGACGACGACCCTCCGGATCCAGCGTCAACAGCTCGGCATCAAACCCCTTACCCACCGCCGCATACAACGAATCCACCATCTGCTCAGCCGTCATGCGCCGCAATGTCACAGCCCCAAACAAACGCGCCACCGGAGCGTCCTCAGGGGCAGACTCACGCTGCCACGCATCAGTCAGCAGCAGCAGCCGTGCAGTCGCCTTCAGGTCATAACCCACTGCCATGTGCTGCCGACCCAGCAACTCCAGCAGCTCCCCATGCACTGATCGACCGCCCGACCAGTCATCCTGATCACGCAGCAATCCCTGACCAAACAGCTGCGACCAAAGCCGATTCACCATCACCCTGGCAAAATCTGATGTCACCGGGTGCGTCAGATGCAGCGCCAACTGCTCCCGCGAATCCCCCGGATCACGCAGCAGCCGCTGCCACAGAGGATCAACACCGCTCGCATCCGCACCAAATGTCCACGCCGGAGACACCACCGTTCCCGGTTCAATACTGACCGTCACACGGCCATTCCGCTCACCATCCGGGCCCTTCGGCACACTGCTGGTCGCCGGAATACTGATCGCCCCGCGATTCAGCAGCGCCGCCATCTCAAACAGCTGCTTCTGTGAAACCTCGTTCACCGGCGAATCATGGCACCGCGCACATTTCAGATTCCGCGCCCCAAATGCCGCACCCAGCACAATCGAACGCTCAGCCAGCGGCACGTCGTTCTGCGAAGCCATCGCGAAACCCGCAGGACCTCCGCCCAGACGACTGCCCCGCATCATTACCAACTCGGTCGCAAAACGATCCGTCGGACGATTGTCCAGAAATGACTCGTAAATCCACCAGCGAAACGGCCCGGTATTGTTCAGCTCAGGCTTCAGTATCCCCGGATTCTCAGCCAAAACATCCTGCCAGTACGACACCCAGTGATCCGCCCATCGCGAATCAGCCAGATACCGATCCACAGCCAGCGCCCGTCGACGCTCTGAAGGCTGTGACAAAAACCACTGTCGCTCCTCCGGAGTCGGAATCACTCCCACCGTACTCAATGCCAGACGCCGCAGAAATGTCAGATCATCCACCAGCGGTCGCGGCTGCAATCCCTCGTCAGCCAGTGTCTTCAGCAGCAGCCGATCCACGTCAGCCGCAGCAATCCCCGCCGCATCGGCCCCAATCACGTCACGCACCACCGCATGCCGAGCTGTCCAGTACGCCGACTCCTCCGCGCCCTGCCGAACCCGCTCCTCGGATTCCAGACGCACCAGAAACTGCTGCTGCTCTGTCAGCAGCTGACGCCAACCTGACTCGTCCAGACTGTACCGCTCTGCACCCGCCGACAACACCTCAAAACCACGCTCCGGGGAACCCAGTGCCACCACTGTCTCACCCAGTTCCACACGCATGCTTTTGCCGCCAGCCAGAGTCTCCAGTTCAAACACATGCTCCCCGGTGGCCAGTGAAACCTCAACCGTCACCTCCTGATCCCCGGCCTGCACCGGGTGCATCCCCGCATACAGCGGCTCCGGCGGCACCGGCACCTCCTGATGACCATCCGACGCATAGGGCAGCAGATTCAGCTTCGCCACCTCACGCCCGTCAATCAGCAACCGCGCCGCACTGCGCGCTCGCACCAGCACTCGCGTCTGCTGCTCTTCCGTACTGACCACCGTACGCAGACGCACCACACACGGATTACTGCGGTCACCAATCAGCCCACCGTCAATGTACTTCCGCGGCAGCCGCGACAAAGCCATCACCGGCTGCTCCCAGCGCGTCGTGATTCTTGTTCGCTCACGATTCCACGGATCCGACTGCTTCACATACTCCCGCACATCCACCGTCACCACACCACGCGACAGCTGCTCCGCCGCCAGCTCCGGCAGCGATTCCGAACGCCGCGTTGTCCGCCACCGCCCCGACACATCCGCGTCCGTCAGCATCCGTCGCCAAACCGCCACACCATCCAGCACGCCCTGAAAACTGCTCTCCGGATTTCCACCCATCGAAGAACCAATCCAGACCTGATCGTCGTCCACATAAGGAGCTCGCGAACTGGTCCGACCACCCATGTCCCATGACCCATCCGTCGGCTCACCGTCAATCCACGCCACCGGAGATTCACTGCTGCCAAATCGAAATGACACCGCCACATGATGCCACTCACCATCCGCCGCAAATCCCCGACTGGAATTCCAGCGATGCAGCTCACCAGCCGCCGCTTCCGTCTCCCGGCCCTCCGCATTCACACCTGCCGGCACGTCGGCTGAGCGGAACAGAAAACTGACTCGCGCCGTACCACCCATCCCCCGCAGTCGCAAGGCCCAGCTCTGATTCTCTTTCTTCGTCCCGGAACGACCCGTACGCCCCTTCCCAATCAGATAGACCTGCTGGCCATCCTTCAGCACGGAGGTTCGCACCCACGCCTCCAGACTGATCGCTTCACCCGCCGCGAAGTTCAGCCGACCACTGCCGTCATCCGCAAACTGCAGCCACGATCGACCGTCCAGCTGCAAACCCCGATTGTCCGGAGAAAAATCGGGAAACTCAGGAGGTCGAGGCCCGGCGGACTGCAGCACCGGAACACCACGCACGTCCGCCGGTCGCCACCCCCCCAGCGAACTCGCCAAACCACCTGACCCCTCATCAAACAACCACTCCGCCACCGGCTCCGTGCCCGCTGCTGCCGCCGAATCCTGCGCCACGCCGGATGCACTCAGTAAACACCACACAATCACCAGCCGCCGGATTCGCTCACACATCGCCATCACCCCCGCCAGGACCCGCAATTCTCAGCCGAAAATCTCCGCCACCGCACGACCACGCGCCAACGGCAGCGGCCGATTCAGATTATCATGAACTTCCCGCGTGTAGTCGATGCCCAGCGCGTAATACATCGTCGCTGCCAGATCCCCAATCGTCACCGCCTCCCGATCCGGCACCGCACCATAACGGTCCGACGCACCGTAAACCGCCCCACCTCGCACTCCACCACCAGCCATCAGCACCGTATAACACTTCGGCCAGTGATCCCGACTGACACTGTCGTTGATCTTCGGAGTCCTGCCGAATTCACCCATCCACACCACCAGGGTCTCCTCCAGCAATCCACGATCACTCAGATCACGGATCAGCGTCGGCAGCGTCCTGTCCGTAACCGGCAAATGCCACTCCGGCAGAATCTCGTACATCCGAGTATTATCAAAACCATGAGTATCCCAGCCGCCATCCGTCTTGCTGCGGCCGCCGATACTGGGAGCAAAATACACGGTCACAAACTTCACACCATGCTCCACCAGTCGCCGCGCCAGCAGACAGCTCTGACCATAGGTCGTCCGACCATAAGCCTCCCGCAACACCTCCGGCTCGCTCGAAAGATCAAAAGCCCGCCGCACGCGATCCGAATTCAACAGCTCCAGTGATCGCTGGTAATACGCATCCAGACCCTCTGCCACCGCCGATCGGTCCAGCTGACGCGACTGCGAATTGATCAGCTGCTGCAAACCACGGCGACTTCCCAGACGATCCAGTGACACACCCTGCGGCAGACTCAGTTGCGTCAGCCGAAATGCCGGATCATTCGGATCATCCTGAAAGAACAGCGGATCATGCTGCTTCCCCAAAAAACTGGCACGCTGCCCCGGTGTCGTGCTGCCGTCCGCAATCTGATAGGGATACGACACCGCAGTCGGCAGATCACTGACACCCGCCGCAGTCGCAGCCACCACCGAACCATAACCGGGAAACAGATCCAGAGATTCCCGCAGACGCTGATCATCAATCGGCGGCTCATAACCAGTCAGCGCTGTATAGCCCGCAGAATTGTGATTGTTCATCGTGTGATGCACCGTTCGGATCTGCGCGAAATGATGCAGCACCTTCGCCGTCTCTGGCAAATGCTCGCACACCGGCAGACCCGGAACCGAACTGGCAATCGGACTGAACAGTGAACGATAACCCGTCGGCGCCTGCAACTTCATGTCAAACGTGTCGACATGACTGGGACCACCCCACTGAAACAGAAAGATCACCGACTTCGCCCGCACACGAGGACCCGCCACAGACTGCCCGGCAGCACCCTCGTCCGCTCGCAGCCAGCGCGGCAGCGTCAGACCCAGCAGACCCGGACCATACGCCCGCAACAGATCCCGCCGCTGAAACTGACCAATCCTCGACAGCAATCCACTCATCCTGACCCCCTCACACACTCAAACACGGACTCACTGCCGCAGCAGAAATTCATTCGAATTGAGTACCGCCCACACCACGTCCTCCAGCCCCCGACGACGGTCCGGCTGACTTGCAACGTGCTGCACCATCGCCCGCAATTCCTCAGCGGCAGGCGGACGACACAATGCCCGCCACCAAAGCGATTCCACAAAAACCTCCGTCGACTCGCCGGACCGCAGAGACTCACTGATGCAGTTGTCAGATCGACTCAGCAGCTCCGACACCACAACCCCGCCCACCATCTCCATCGTCTGCGCCAGCGTCGTCTCACCCAGCCGCTCACATTCACACGTCTGAATCCGACCAGGTTTGCCAAACAGCGACAAAAACCGATCTCCCGACTCAGGACGACTGTAACGATGACCTCCCCCACGCACTCCCGCCAGCTGCACCGCTCGCACGCCCGCAGGCTGACCGCCAAACCGCGGCGATACACCCAGCACCACACCAATCCCGTCCAGCAGCTGCTCCGCCGTTAATCGTCGCGGTACTGCTCGCGCAAACAGCGGAACCGCATCCGCGTCCGACAACTCCGCGGCCGCTCCAGACTCCGACGAAAGCTGCCAGACAGCCGAATTCAAAATCAGACGCATCAGCGGTCGTACCCGCATGCCACCCGCCCGAAATTCCCGCACCAGTACCTCCAGCAGCTCCGGATTCGATGGCGGATTCGTACCGCGAAAATCATCGATCGGATCCACCACGCCCTGACCCATCAGCTGATGCCAGATGCGATTCGCCTGCGTCGCTGCAAAACGCTCGTTACTCTCCGCCCCCAGCCAACCCGACAGCACCTGCAGCCTGTCCACTCCCTCGCCACCCGCCAGTGCCGACAACTGCTGATCCGCAGTACCCAGAAATCGCAATTCGGCTCGCTCGCCCGTACGCGGATTCTTCACGTCACCGCGAGCCTTCATGAACACCAGCTGCTCACCATCAAACTCATGCTTGTCATTAATGTCCCGCCGCCGGTTCTCAAGAATCTTGTAATCCACCCGCGCAAAGAAATTCGTCCAGCCGTAATAATCGTCCTGCGTCCAGCGATCAAACGGATGATTGTGACACCGCGCACACTGCAGCCGCACACCCAGAAAAACCTGCGCCGCAGACTCCGCTCGCTCCTCAGGTGTTCGTAATGCCCGATAGAAATTCGTCGCCGGATCCGTATACGTGCTGCCCCGCGATCCTATCACCGCCGACGCAAACTGATTCAGCGGACGATCCGACCGCACACCGTCCCGAATCCAACGATGAAAAACCGACACTCCCTTCGCATCCAGCGTCTTGTCCTCCACACGCAGCAGATCAGCCCACCGCAGCGTCTGAAAATCCACAAACTCCTCAGACTCCAGCAACTCATCAATCAGACGCGCACGACGATCCACCGCCGTCGAACTCAGAAATGATCCGGCCTGCTCACGAGTCGGCAGCAGACCCGTCAGATCCAAATACAGCCGCCGCACAAACACCTCGTCACTGCACAGCTTCGCAGGATTCACCTGCAGTCGCCGCAACTGCCCGAAAACCGCCTCATCAATCGCATTGACCGCCGCCGGAGCCTCAAAGCGGAAATCCGCCACCCCCCGCAGATACTCCACACGAGCCACCTGCTGCTGATCCAGATAACGCACCGTCAACGTCGTCTGCCGAACACCCGAAACCTCCCCAAAATTCACCTCACCCGCTCCGCTCACAGACACACCCGGATGCGATGACTCAAACACCGCCAGATCATTCACCACACGCCGCGTCCCGTCCGAAAACTCCGCCGTCGCCGTCAGCCTCTGAGCCTTCTGCTCGCCCACCAATGTCGACATCCCTGGCTCAACCAGCAAACGCCTCAATCGCACCACTCCCGCACCCGCTGCCCCGTCACGCGGCATCCCGGCCCCGATCCAGTCCCGCAACACTCGATACTCCAGCGACTCCACTCCAAACCGACGACCACCCTCGTGAGGCACCTGCATCAGCGGCTTCCGCAGCAGCAAACTCTCCTCCGGCTGCTGCACGTTGACACGACGAGCACCCAATGAGCGAGTCAGTGTCAGGTAATCCAGGTCCGGGTCCTGACCACGCAGCGACAATCGCAGGCCTCCCTTCCCATTCTGGTTCCCATGACAGGTCCCCAGACTGCAGCCCGATCGCGACAGCACCGCCATCACCTCGTTCCGAAATGACGGAACTTCACCGGCCACAACCACACCACAGGCAGCCACACACAACCAACCCACAATCAGCAGACTGGTTGTCGCAACAATCTTCATGGCACACCCCATCCGGCAGGTCAGCGTTCGTAAATCGGCAGAAATCGGTAATTCAGGGCCATTGCCAGCAGCGACATCGCTGTTCCATACGCAGAACCATGATTGCTCTCAAAACTGCCGTCCTCGCCCTGCAACTCCCTGAGCTCCTTCGCAGTCCGACGATTCCACTTCTGCCACGAATCAAAATCACCCTGAAACAAAGCCTGAGCCATGTAGTAACGGTAGTACTCAGGATAACTGTACTCCTGATGCTCAAGATCAGCCGTGATCCTGCCCAGCACCGCCTGATACTCCTTCAGATCCTTCCTGCGGCTGATCGCATAAACCAAAGTCGAAATCGCCTTGATGTTCGCTGTCCCGCCGCCGC
>SXGQ01643731.1_pt1 | contig 12844 bp, 13 predicted proteins | sample 3178371 | NCBI WGS metagenome assembly SXGQ01 (sample SAMN11356859, study PRJNA531348) | freshwater metagenome | isolation source: freshwater sample F1-20 | place: China: Fuxian Lake, Yuxi | collected 2017-12-25
AATATAAACGTAATATTGAAGCAATTTTAGAGGAATTGTCCTACTTATTTAAGGTAGATTTAGATTATTAATCGTTTGGGAATATTCACCAACAGATAATACTTTTAAAATCAATAAATTACGCGTTTCTAAAAGAGGTAATCTTAAAATATTACATAAAAACATTAACTCAAAAAAAGATAATAAACTAGAAATAAAACAGTTATATAAAAGCATTAAAATCTATTGATAGACTTTAATCGAATTAATTATTTATCTAATTCAAAAAAACATCTTCAATCCTGATATCGTTTTTTTAGTTAACTCATATAATTGGTCATGAGATAATTCATCCTGAATTAATCCATATCTAGCTGCTTCACATATTCTAAAAATAGTTGTAACCTCATCTACTATAATAGAGTCAATGTTTCTATTATAAAGCTCCGCTAATAAGTCAACCTTATTAAATATAGTCTTAGAATCACTTACCTTCTCCCCTAAACAAACTAAAAATAACGATTGTTGAATGGAAGCATAAAAATTATCCATTTGATTTTCTTCCAAAGCTAATCTTGCAGACTCTATTTCATTAAGTATCGCTTTTTTATTTTCCTTTTTAATCAATGCAATATCTTTATTGCTACTATTTGATTTTTTACGTTTCTTCATAAATAAGAATAGTAAAAATGAAATTGCGATTGGAATTACTAAAAAAAGTATATAAAACAATTTATTAAAACTGCCTTCTTCCTTTTTTGATGCCTTTAATTTTGGGATGGAAGAGGTCGCTGTTTCACTTGACTTTTCAATCCTTGTCGTATTTGGGATTTTTGCAATTGTTGATTTCCCATTTGGAGTAGCTGAAATTTCCTCTCCAGCTTCTTTGACTTGAATGTATTCTTTTTTATTTAAATCAAAATATGAAAAAGCAATAAGTGGAAATTTGATTTCCCCGCCTTCTTTAATTTGAATGTTGTATTTATATTGAATAGAACCCTGAGATCCATTCACTCCGTATGTAATATTTTCTTCAATAATAGGATCACCATAAAAAACCAACTCTTTAGGCAATTTAAATTGAGGTGAAGATACCATATGTAAATTCCCTTCTCCTGATAAAATCAAAATCAATTCTATAAAATCCCCTTGCTTGAAATTCTTTTTAGTTATTTTCTTCTCTAATGAAAATTTACCAACTCCACCGTTAAAATTTTTAGGTGCATTTTCAGGCAATGGTAATACCTCTATAGAAGCAGATGAAGATGCGAATTCAAATCCTTCAAAGCCTTTTTTCAAATCCATTTTAAATGGACTAATCTGAAATTTACCAGTACCCGATGGAAATAATAATTGTTTATTTGCTTCAAAACAAAAATATTCCATTCCTCTAATATTTTTAATTTCCGGATCTTTCCCGACATTTATTTCATGTTTTTCAATCGCCCCCTCTAATTCAAATGGCTCATATCCTTCAAAATGTGTTGGTCTATATCTTGCGTATACTTTTGCTGTCAAAACTAACGGCTCGCCTTCGTAAATTTTTGTTTTCGATTTTTCAATCACTCCAAATGCAGGTTTTTTCAATTGTTTCCCTGAAAAGTCCCCTGGAGCAGTTGAAATTGGTTCATCGCTTTCTATTTTTACCGTAATTGTGTTTGATTTAAAAACTTTCCTATCTTTTTTAATGTAAGCAGGACCAAAAGTATAAACACCTTCTTTCTTCATCCTTCCTATATTAGATTTGTAGAAAAAAGAGGTCAACTTTCCTGTATTTGCATCATATTCAGTTTCACTACCTTGCATCAAAGCTCCACCTTGAATAAAAGCAGAAGGTAAATCAATAGTAATATTTCCACCCAAATTTGAAATAACTTTTACAGTAATCTCCTCTCCCACTTGCGCAACCTTTGGATCCACCATTAATTGAATCATCGGTTTTTGCGAATAACAAACACCGACTAATGCAATAAACATGATAACTACTATTCTATTTAACATCTTACCAATCTTTACCTGTTGTTGCTTGACCTTTTTCTCCTTTGTTCTTACCTACAAGTTTCCGCTTCGTTTCACCTTCTTGTTTCGAAAGTTTGTCTAGCATTCTATCCACCCCTTTTTGGTTTGGCGACTTATTTTGAGATTTATTTTGAGGTTGATTCTTTGATTTTGTATTTCCTTTTGGTTGATTTTGAGATTGGGGATTAGATTTTGGATTGTCTTTATTTTGTTTTTGCTTTAATTTTCGAATTGCTTCTGATAAATTATAACGCGTTTGATTATCATACGGATTATTACGTAAAGATGTTTTATACGAATCAATCGCTCCTTGATAATTTTGTTGCTTCATTCTACTATTTCCAATATTATGAAATTTTTGAGCATTTTTAAATTTATCTAACTTACCATTCGATGGCTTAGTATATATCTTTTCAGCATCAGCGAATGATTTTGACTTATAAGCCGATTGAGCTATTTCATTTGATAAATCAATTCTTTTAGGAGCTATTTTTTGAGCATTTTTATACAACTTCAAAGCTTTTGGATATTCTTTTTGCTTATAGGCTTTTCGAGCATCATCCAACGTATCTCTCCATTGTTGAGAAAAACTCAACGAATAAATTAAAACAAATAATATAGTATATAAATACTTCATTTCTTATTAACCATTTTATTTACCCAATCAAAACGTATACTTGCTCCTATTATATAAAGTATGTAGAAAAGTAATGCAAGAAATAATGGTAATTGATATTTCGTCTCTTTCACATTAAACTCTAAACCATCTACTTTGGTTCGTTTCATTCGGTTAATTTGTGTTAAAAGTTCTGTTAAATCTGGAAATGGGCTTGAACTCACCATCGAATATCCTTTCGCTTTTGAAGCAATTTCGTGAATGAATTCACCATTCACTTTTGAAACAATCGATTGACCATATTCATCTGTTTTATATCCTAATTCCGGTCGAGTTGGATGATTCGGAACTAGCCCACCAGATTCGGTTCCCAGTCCTAATACACAAAGTTGAATTTTATTTTTTATAATTCTAATTAATACTTCGTTTGGATTTTCTTCATGGTTCTCTCCATCAGTGACTAAAATAATCCCTTTTGTTGCGTTTAACTTAGAAAACATACCAACAGAAGTTGATAAAGCTTGCGCAATATTTGTCCCCTGATTCGAAATCATATTGGTTTGAATTTCATTGATAAACATTTTGGCGGCATAGTAATCATTTGTTAGTGGTAATTGAACATATGACCCTCCAGCAAAAACAACAATCCCTAATCGTTCACCATGTAAGTTGTTAACCAATTGAATCAAAGCTCTTTTCGAAATTTCTAAACGAGACATGTTCTGATCAATATCTCTCGTATTCATTGAATTTGAAACATCAATAGCAACTACTAATTCGGATGTATCAGCTGAACCTTGTACTTTTTTATTTCCATAAACTGGTATTGCTAAAGCAATAATTAAAAATACAATCGCATTTCTAAAAAAGAAAAATCGTACAAAAGTTTGAAAATTAGAAATCGGCAATAAAAAATAGTGCTGCAATTTTGGTTGAATCCCTTCAGCAATTTTATTTATCTTCAATAATTTCTTGAAAAACAAACTTCCAAGCGGTAACAAAACTAAATTAAACCAAAAAACATTCGGATATTTAAATACTAAATGGTCCATCGTGATTTCACTCCCTAATGTATCATAAACTGAAATTATGAATAAAAATAAACACCAGAAAATTGCCTCCCAAACAAGTAAACTTGTTAAAATAAAACCAATTCTATATGTAAATTTAGAGTTACTCATTTGTTCTAAATAAAATCGATTTAACACTCCAAGTTATGACTAAAAGTAACAATGCCCAATTTAAAAAACCTGATGGATTTGAGGGAGGATCTGTTTGATAGTGCTTATCTAGAATTTTACGTTTTTCTAATTTTTCTATTTCTTTGTAAATAACTTTTAATCGCTCGTTATCTGTTGCTCTAAAATATTTACCTCCTGTGATATCAGCGATATTTTTCAATGTTTTCTCATCGATTTCTACTGGAACATTCTCGAAACGAACTCCAAATGGAGTAATAATAGGTGAAAGTGCTTCACCATTTGTACCCATACCAATTGTATACACTCGAACATTTTTCGCTTTTGCTAATTCTGCAGCTGTTTCGGGTGATATTTCTCCAGCGCAATTACTTCCATCGGTTAATAATATAATCACTTTAGAAGGAAGTGAATCATTACGTAATCTTGAAACTGCTGTTCCTAAACCTGTTCCAATTGCAGTCCCTTGTTCTAAATCTTCACCCGTAACCTTATCTATTTGATCTTTTAAAATCGTGTAATCTAATGTTGTCGGACAAGCTGTAAATGCTTCACCAGCAAAAACGACTAAACCAATTCTATCACCTTTTCTTCCTTCAATAAACTCTTTTGCAACTATTTTGGAAGCTTCTAATCTGTTCGGTTCAAAATCTCTAGCAAACATGGACAATGAAACATCCATTGCAATCACAATATCAATCCCGTTTTTATAGCTTTCATTAAAGTTTTCATCAGAACTCCAATTAAAGGGTTTAGCCAAAGCAACAATCAATAGAACTAAAACAAACGCATAGGCAACAATGAAAATTTTTCTTACATCTGAAATCCAAACCGATTGTAACTGATTTTGTTCAGCGTCTGTTCTTGAAAACTTTACTTCTCCAGATTTCTTTTTTTCATTTTTCCACATTAAATAAATGAAAACAGGGATAAGCAATAACAACCACAACCAATGTGGAGCTAGAAAATCATATTCCCAAAATAATATATTCCAATTATTCAACATCTTCTAGTTCTAATAAGGAAGTTTGTTCTACGATTTGTTTCGCTGTAGATGAAAGTCGAATAACCGTAATTTCTTCTGGTTCAGACTTCGCAAATTTCACCATATCCGATTGATTCAAAATTTCTCCAATTTCATCAATCGTTAAGACAGGGATTCCTTTTTGAGTCAGTAATAATTTAGACTCATACGATGTCTTCTCTATTAAACTTAAAATATATCGTTTAGATAAATATTCTCTTAATATAAAAGACAATTCAACATAGTGTTCTTTTAAAAGTCCTTGTTTCCACAATTGTTTTTTCTCTAAATTCTCAATAGCTAAAATGGTTTTTTCTTTTAATGAAAGTGGTCGAACAACTTCATTTAAAATCGGTTTTACATTCTCTTTTTTACGGTTTATTAATCGATAGAAAATAAATAATCCAACCAGAACAACTAGAACCGCATAAAACCACCATCCGTTTTTGGAATTAAATTCCTTTAATGCTTCTTTGATAGAAAACTTTTTTGGCGGAAGTTTTACAAACGACTCTTTAATATCATAAATATCTTGCCCTTTTTTAGATTTCACTAAATCAACTAAAAATGAAACAGATGGAAAATAATTAGTTTTCCCGTTAATTGTATATTTCACTGTCTGAATTTGAAAAAAACCTGAATCCCAAGGAGTTACTTTATACGACCCAAACCATTCTCTCTTTCCTTTATTAATTAATATAGTATCTTCAAACGGATAAACAATTTCAAGACTCGTTTTTTCTTTCTGATTTTTAGGATTTTGCGCCGCTAAATTTAATTTAAAAGGATCAAAACTAATATTTTCACTATTTTTTAAAGTCACGTGATAGGTAACGATAAATTGTTCACCAACCAAAAGTTTATTTTTATCGAGAATGGTTTGGCCTTCTTGTCCGAAAACAAAGAAACCAATCAAACTCAAACAAACTATGTAAATCCAATTTCTCATTTTCCTCTTTGTTGGAATAGTGTAATTAAAGGTCTAATAAAATTATCATCTGTTGAAATTGAAACATAGTCAATTCCAGATTTTTTAAATTCTCCAACTAATTTATTTTCTAAAACTTTATGTCCGTTCAAATAATTCGACCTCACTTTTTCAGAATTTGTGTTCACCCAAGTTGTATTTCCTGATTCGGCATTGTATAATTGAATCAATCCCATTTTAGGAAGTTCATATTCTGCAATATCACTCAATCGTATCGCTACCATATCATGCTTTTTGTTACTCACTTTTAGTCCTTCCATGAAATTATTATCATCCATAAAATCACTGATTACAAACGATATACTTCGCTTCTTTTGGGTATTTCTAAAAAACTTTAAAGCTTCATTGATATTTGTCCCTTTACTTTTAGGATTAAATTCTATTAATTCTCTTAAAATAACCAATGCGTGTTTTCGACCTTTATCAGGTGCTATATACTTTTCCACTTGATCCGAAACGAAAATTGCGCCTACTTTATCGTTGTTATTTATTGCAGAAAATGCTAAAACAGAAGCTATTTCTAAAGAAAGTTCTTTTTTCGATTTCTCAACCGTTCCAAATTCTTCAGAACCAGAAATATCGATTATTAACATTACAGTTAATTCTCTTTCCTCTTCAAAAACTTTCACAAACGGACTATTAAAACGAGCTGTTACATTCCAATCAATCGTTCGCACCTCATCTCCTATTTGATAATCTCTAACTTCACTAAATGCCATACCTCTTCCTTTGAACGCCGAATGGTATTCACCAGAAAAAACTTGTTTTGTCAAGCCTTTCGTCTTGATTTCAAGTCTTTGTATTTTTTTTAGAAGTTCTGTGGTATCCATTTATTTATATTTTTAAGTGGTTGGTCGCGACCAACTATTACAACGATTAGTTATTAGCTTTTTATCCAACATCAAAAATTAAGAATCTATAATTATCAAGGTACTTCTACTTTATTAATGATTTTTGAAATAATATCGTTTGCTGAAATATTTTCTGCTTCGGCTTCGTATGTCAAACCGATACGATGACGCATTACATCTGGGGCAATTGCTCGAACATCTTCCGGAATTACAAATGCTCTATTTTGTAAAAAGGCAAATGCTTTTGATGCTAATGCTAGATTAATACTCGCTCGAGGTGAACAACCAAAATCAATTAATGATTCTAAATGTCCAAGACCATATTTTTGAGGAGTTCTTGTTGCGTAAACAATATCGACAATGTATTGCTCTATTTTTTCATCCAGATAAATATCTCGAACTAATTCTCTAGAGCGAATAATATCAGTTGCTGATACTACTTTTTTCACTTTCGCTAATCCTTCTTTTCTAACATTCGAACGAATGATTAATTTTTCCTCTTCTTTTGTAGGATAATCTAATAACACCTTTAACATAAATCGATCAACCTGAGCTTCGGGTAAAGGATAAGTTCCTTCCTGATCAATTGGATTCATAGTTGCTAAAACCAAAAATGGATCTGGTAAATTAAACGTCTCATCACCAATTGTAATTTGACGTTCTTGCATTGCTTCCAATAAAGCACTTTGGACTTTAGCAGGGGCACGGTTAATCTCATCTGCTAAAACAAGATTTGAAAAAACCGGACCTTTTCGAACTGTAAAAGATTCTGTTTTTTGACTATAAATTAAAGTCCCTGTAACATCAGCTGGTAATAAATCAGGCGTAAATTGAATTCTACTAAAATCAATATCAATTGCTTCAGACAATGTTTTGATAGCTAATGTTTTAGCCAATCCAGGAACACCTTCAAGTAACACGTGGCCATTCGCTAATAAAGCAATCAATAAGCGATCTACCATATATTGCTGACCTACAATTACATTTGAAATTTCTTGCTTCAGCAGTGACATTAAATAATTTTCATTTTTAATCTTTTCTCCTAAAATGCGTATAGCTTCAGAAGGATTAAGAGTATTATTTATTGTATCCGACATAATCATTGTAATTTTAACATGCAAAGTTGTTAAAGTTTCATCGGAAGCGCTTGTTTTTGCTGTTAAATAATGTTAACATTGCTCCTCGAAAATGAATAAAAAGTGTTAAAATGGAACCACGTAAATGCCAAGAATGTGCTCAAGTATTAAGAGGTAGAAAAGATCAAAAATTTTGTTCTGATTATTGTCGTAATACTTATAATAACCGATTAAATGAAGATGCTACCAATTACGTTAGAAGAATCAATAACATTTTAAGAAAAAACCGAAGAATACTTGCAACCTTGAATCCAAATGGTAAAATAACTATTGAGGGTATTAAATTAGGTGAAGAAGGATTTAATTTTCATTATTTTACTAATATCTATAAAACTCAAAAAGGAGCTATTTACCATTTTTGTTACGATCAAGGTTATTTAAAAATGGAAAACGATCAATATATGTTAGTCCAAAAGCAAGATTACGTAAAATAGTTTATTTGTTAAATATTTGATTTACAGTTAAATAAATTAAATTTAATGTTTTTAATTAAACCTTTTCACAAACATTGTGTCTAATTTAAAAACAAGATTATTATTTTTAACTTAAATTTTTGTACTATGAAACTTAAAACTGGATTATCGCTTTTTTTAGCAGGGGCAACTTTAAGCCTTGCAATTGTAAGTTGTAAAAAAACAACTACCACACCTTCTACTGACATTGACACTGATACCTCAGTTGCAGCAGATAATAGTTTAGCAGAGGGGATATATAACGATGTTCAAAATATTTCTGATCAAGCATCAAATGGGGATTTAAAATTTTACTCCCCCCTTTACAATGGTGATCTTCAAGATATTCAAACTTTTGAAAAAATTAGTTGTGCAACTATAACACACGATTCCCTTTCAACACCAAGAACATTAGTAATCGATTTTAGTTCAATTAATTGTTTATGTCAAGACGGGAATAATAGAAGAGGTAAAATTAATATTTCATATATTGGAAAATACAGAGAAAGTGGTTCTGTTCATACCATTTCATTTACTGACTATTTTGTAAATGACAATCAAGTTATTGGTTCAAAATCTGTTACAAACAATGGTTTAAATGCAAATGGGCACACAACATTTACAATTGCAGTTGATGGACAAATTATAAAAGCAAATTCAGCTGGAACACTTACCTGGAAATCAAACAGAACAAGAGAATGGTTAGTAGGTGAAGACACAAAAACTTGGATTGATGATGTATATTCAATAACGGGCTCTACTTCAGGGTCAAATTCAAATGGAAATTCATTTACTTCTTTAATTACAACAACTTTACATTTAGCCTTAAACTGTCACTGGTTTGATTCAGGTGTTGTAGAAGTAAATCAAACAGGGAAGGTTTTAAAAACAATTAATTACGGATCTGGATCTTGTGATGCGAATGCAACTGTAACAATATGAGGGAAGACGTATCAGATTACGTTGAAATAAAATCTTTTAAAAAGATACATGAAAGGCAGTCAAAAATGACTGCCTTTCATGTATATAAATCATTCCAATATTTTCTCCATAACATAATCCTCCATCAAAAAGCCATTCCCGATTTCTATATCTTCCTCCTTGATTATTTTAAACCTTTTTTTTAAATAAAAATCAATTGCATTATTATAACGGTTCACATTTAATGACAAACTATTGATTTTATTCAATTTGGAATACTGAAAAACATGCTCAATTAATTTATCACCCACTCCTTTACCTTGAGATTCTGGCAAAACATAAATTTTATGAATTTTAGCATTTCCTATTGTTGGATAATTTAATTCAATTCCAATAAATCCTAAATCATTTCCATCATCAATCAAAATATAAAATTTATGGCCATTTTCAATCTGGGATGATAAAATATCGAGTGAATACATCCAATCCAACATATATCTAATTTGTTCATTGGTAAGAATTTCTTTAAATGTTTCTGGCCATGTTAATTCAGCAATTGCTTTAATTCTGAAAACATCTTTTTTTGAAACTTCAATTATTTCCATTCGCATAAATTGTTTTGATAAAATTAAAATTGCATTAGTAAATAACCTAAATTATTGTCAAATTTTTCTGTTAAAATTTGATTTATATAGATAGAATTGTTATATTCGATAAAACGTATAAAAATTGATTATGAATACAATCACAACAGAAGGAGTGAAAATCACAGTAGAAACCCAATTTAGGTCGGATTTATCTGAAGTGAATCAAAATCAATTCTTTTTTAATTACCACATTGAAATAACTAACAATAACGATTATTCTGTTCAACTTTTACATAGAGATTGGTATATATTTGATTCATTAAATTATCCAAATAAAGTAAGTGGTGAAGGAGTAATAGGTGAGCAACCTATTTTAAAACCAGGTCAAACATTTACCTATGTAAGTGGTTGCGATTTAACTTCTGAAATTGGACTAATGAAAGGCTTTTATACTTTTAAAAACTTAATTAACCACGATTTTTTTAAAGTTGTGATACCTTCTTTTCAATTAGAATATAAGGGGAAATTAAATTGATCTAAAAAAATAAGGAAGTTCATATTTTTAATTAACTGTTGTTGCATACATTTGTATGTAACAACAGTTTTTTTATGAAATATCTTTGTCTTGTCTTTTTAATATTACTAATTACATCTTGTGCAAGTATCCAACCTGAAACACCTACTATTTCAGTCACTGAAACCCCCGCATTAGTTCAACCCTCCTCTACTGTTGTTGTGCCTATAAAAATAAATTTAACCCCTTACTTTAAAGATACTGATAAATCAATCCCTAAAAAATTTACTGGAAAAGAAGAAAATTGTGAAGGTGTAAGTTTTGCATATTCATTCTTAAGAGATCCTATTTCATTTAAAGGAGATGGAAATGACTTACAATTTGACGTTAATGGAAAATACTCTTTGAATATCAATTATTGTCCTCAATGCACTGATTTATTTAATAATAAGGGGAATTGTATTGTCCCTCGACTTTATGCTAGTTGTGGGAATAATGGCGAGCCAATGAGAGAAATTTCTGTTGGATACACAACTTCAATTGATTTAGCGAATGATTTTAAATTAAAATCTTCAACCAATTTAAGAAATGTCGATATAAAAAATCAATGTGAGATTACCGTATTCAAATATGATGCATCAAAAACACTAAAAAAAGAAATTACAAAAGCGTTAGAAAATTTAGAGAAGGACATTGACAAAGAAATTGGAAAAGTAAACTTAAAACCTGAAGCAGAAAAAGCGTGGAAAATAATTGCTCAACCAATTTCACTCGGTAAATTTGGTTATTTTCATACTAACCCATCAAAAATTGGATTCGACAATCTTAATTTCAAAGATAATTATGCAACTGCCGAATTAGCATTGGTTTTAAGTCCAACTCTAACCACAACTAAATTAGATTACAAACCTATTACCTTACCTAAACTAAGTGATGTTAAACAAAGTAAAGGCTTCAATATAACATTAGATGTAGTTGCAACTTACGATTCGTTAAGTAAAATATTGACCTCCGAATTAAAAGGTAAAGAGATAATGCTAAAAAAGAAAAAGGTAATTTTTGAAAGTATTGATGTGTTTGGAGCATCTAACAATCAATTAAATCTTAAAATTGGTTTTTCAGGTAGCAAAAAGGGAACCTTATACTTGGTTGGAACACCTAATTTCAATGAAGAAACACAAACAATTTCATTTCCTGATATGACTTTTGATGTTAAAACTAAAAGTGCTTTATTGAAATCTGCAAAATGGTTATTCAGTGATAAAATAACAGATGCATTGAGAAAAAGTTCAACAGTTGATTTACATCCTCATCTTAAAAATGTTCAGCAAATGATGGAAAAACAGTTGAATACAAAACTTGAACAAGGTGTTGTTTTAAAAGGATCGATTACTCAAATATCAATGAAAGGCATTTACCCAAACAAAGAATCACTTATATTAAGAGTTAATACAACTGGTAATTTAGAATTAGAAATGTAATTTAAGGTTTAGGTTCAGATTGAGGCTGATGTTAAGGTTGAGGTTAAGGTTGAGGTTGAGATCTAAAAGAATTATCTTTTTTGTCCTCTTGTTTTTGGCTTTTTATATTTCTTTTTAATTTCAATTTTGTATGATCCCCCCAAGTTAACTTTCGTGTTTTTCTTTTTCTTCTCATGAAAAGCACCTAATGAATCTTTAATGTTTGCCTCTGGAGAATAATTTACTCCTGGAATTTCTGGACGTTCTTGTTCGATTAACTCATCAGAAATTGCAACTTCTTGAGGAAAATCTAGCATTGGAATTTTCATTTTCATCATTTCCTCAATTGGAAACTGATATTTTTGTTCGGCTAATGTTATAAAAGAAATTGCAACCCCATCTTTATCCGCTCTTCCTGTTCTACCAATTCTATGAATGTAATTCGAAGAATCATCTGGCATATCAAAATTGATCACATGCGTTACATCTGAAATATCCAAACCTCTTGATACTAAATCTGTTGCGATCAATCCTCTACTCACTCCATCTTGAAAATGTCTCAATGAATTAAATCTGAAATTTTGAGATTTATTAGAGTGGATAATACCAAATTCACCTGGATATTCTAAAGAAATTAAATCATGTAATTGATCCGCTAATCGTTTACTACCCGTAAAGATTAACACTTTTGTCATGTCTTTATTATTCGCTAACAAATGAAGCAATAAATTTACTTTCGTAAAGAAATTTGGAACCGAATAACCAGATTGAATAATTTTTTCTAATGGAGTTCCGTGAGCTGCTGCTTCAATTTTTTGAGGACTATTAAAATATTCTTCAATAATTAATTCAACATTTTCATCTAATGTAGCCGAGAAAAGTAAATTTTGACGTTTTTCGGGCATCAATTCTAAAATGTTTTTCAATTGAGTTCTGAACCCCAAATTTAACATTTCATCCATTTCGTCAATCACCAATTTCTGAATACATTTCATTTTTAATGTACCATTCAATGACAAATCTAAAATTCTTCCTGGTGTTGCGACAAGGATATCAAGACCTTGTAATAACATTAATTTTTGAGTATTAATGTTTGCT
>SXGQ01069426.1_pt1 | contig 12841 bp, 8 predicted proteins | sample 3178371 | NCBI WGS metagenome assembly SXGQ01 (sample SAMN11356859, study PRJNA531348) | freshwater metagenome | isolation source: freshwater sample F1-20 | place: China: Fuxian Lake, Yuxi | collected 2017-12-25
AACGTGATCGCGTCAGTGAACCTGATCAATGCAGCGATCCAGCACGGGGTCAAGAAGTTCATCTTCACCTCCTCCATGGCGGTGTACGGCAACGGCCAGACTCCTCCCTTCTCTGAGGAGACGCGGCCCAGTCCCATCGACCCCTACGGCATCGCGAAGTACGCAGTCGAGATGGACCTGGAGATAGCCCACATCCAGCACGGGCTGCGGTACACGGTCATCCGGCCGCACAACTTCTACGGCGTAAACCAGAACATCTGGGACCGCTATCGCAATGTCCTGGGAATCTGGATGTACCAGATCCTGAACGGCGAGCAGATGACAATCTACGGCGACGGTGAGCAGACACGCGCCTTCAGCTTCGTTGACGACGCGATGCATCCGCTGTGGCTTGCTCAACAGCCTCAGGTCGACGGACAGACGATCAACCTGGGAGGCATCCACGAGTACTCCATCAACCAGGCGTGCGATGCACTTATCAAGGTGACGGGCACAGACATTCGACCAGTTCACCTGGAGCCTCGCCACGAGGCGAAGCACGCGTGGACGACCTGGGAGAAGTCTGTAGAGTTGCTGGGCTTCAAGCACACAGTTGAGCTCGAGGACGGCCTTGACAGGATGTGGCGCTGGGCGCAAACGCAGCCCAAGCGACACAGGAAGACTTGGGAGTCGTACGAAATTGACAGGGGCCTGTACGGATACTGGAGAAAGTGATGAACATTGAAACCCGTGCAGGAACCTTTCAGGTCAGCGTTCTTGCCGACAACTTCCTTGAGGATGCCACTGCGACGGTCATCATCGTGAACAGCCTCACGTCCCGCATGACCATCAACGCGGTTTCCTCCTTTCGAAAGTTCAACGACATTCCCGCGAACTACGTGATCGTCGACAACTTCTCGGAGCAGTGGGTTCTCGACGACCTGGCGAGAGAGCTCGGCAGTTTCGCGACCATTGTCTCCAACCACGGCGAGCCGAAGTCCATCAAGCTGGGCCACTGGGACTCCCTGCTCAACGCGATCGGAGTGGACATCGGATCTCGGTTCTGCAGGACCCGCTACGGATTTGTCTGCCACAACGACGTGCTCGCCTGCAGGCGAGGATGGCTTAGCCACCTTGTCGAGAGGATGGGCAGCGGTTGCGGTGGGGCAGCCTTCTCTCGCGACAACGACAGGATAGGCGCCATGCACGTGTCGGGCTACCTCTACGACTCTGCGCTGTATCCGCTTGAGACTGCCGACTGGTATCCGAAGCCGGGCGTGTGGGATGTGGGCGACCACTACACGCAGCACCTCAGGGACGCTGAGATCGGATACTACGTCTGTCCATCGACCCACAACGTCCCGGGACTTTCGCCCAGCGCAGAGACCGATCCCATCCGCGCCTACGGCAGGACCATATCCGCGGACTGCTCTCTTGACGAGCACGGGAACACGCTGTACATGCACATGGGACGCGGGTCGTACAAGTCCATCGGCGCCTACAACAAGCCGGGCAAGACGACCCACGACGAGTGGGTGGAGTTTGGAAAGTGGATAGTCGATCGCTGGCAGTAGGAGACGAGGTGGTGCTGGTTGGTCCAGCGTGGGATGACCAGTACCTCGGACGAGAGACGATAGTGCTCGAGGATCAGGGCATCGATCTCCTGTGCATGGAGAGGGAGCTCCTGATCCTCGATCCAACAAGGCCGCGCCAGATGCGGGTCTACGAGAGCGATCTCGCGCTTAAACGCCCAGGTCATCCTCAGACTTGCCAGAGCTAGACTTAGTGCCGAAGTAGTACGCGAAGATCATCAGCGCGATGTCCTTGACAAAGCTGAGGATGAGCGTGTGCTCCTCGTCGGTGAGCAGTGACGTGTCTGGTCCGGCGATGAGGAGGTCCGCGATGTACGCGCCCATGACTAGGCCGACAAGCGATGTGACGAACCGCGTCAGGTATGCCTGCTCGCTCTTTGCGGAAGTGTACATCCTGACTATTGCGATTTGAATCGCTGCAACAATCGAGACGCCTAGAATTACTGCGAGCACGGTAGTTCCCTTTGTGTCGTAGAGCGAGGGATATTCTCTACCGTACACGGGCTCCGCGTTAATCTGGCTCTCGCTGGGTGATGCCGGCGCGAGAGGAGCGACACCCTCCTGAGCCTCCGCGGGCGGATCGGTAGGAGGCACGGCGATGGGCGGCGCGCCTTCCATGAGTGGGTTGTGTAGCGGGTTGTGCTCTGGCGCGACTGGGGGGTTGACAACGGGATCCATTTTGCCTCCTTTTTGGAACAAAGATAACTACTTGCCTGTACAGAAACTTAACAATAGATTATAGTTTATTAGCAAGGAGGGTTCATGGAGTTCATGTCCGGCGTCACTGAGCATCTCGGCTACTACGTCTACCAGCTTCTGGATCCGAGCGATCGGAGGCGGGTCCTCTACGTGGGCAAGGGCATCGGCAACCGCATCCACTCTCACTCCACGTGGGCGGACGTGGCGGACGACCAGAAGTCTCGGGCGATCCGTGAGCTTCGGAGCACGCTCGGGAGAGATCCCATCCACATTGTCGTCGCGCACGGCCTAGAGGAGAAGGAGGCGTTCCTGCTCGAGGCGGTGCTGATTGAGACCCACCAGGGACCCCACCTCCTGAACCGGGTCCGCGGTCACGGCCACGCGGACATGTTCCTGGACGCGGAGGAGCTGAACGCGCGATACGGCGCTAAGACCCTTAGCGCCGAGGACATCTCGCTCCCCACCATCTTCGTGTCGCTGAACGGCGGCAAGGTCCCGGGAGCCGCATATCCCAACATCAAGGGAGACGAGGCCAAGCTGCGGGACCGGGTGCTCGGCATCTGGAAGGTGGCAGACTGGCGCGCGAACAAGCTGCTGCAGATCGCGGGCGTGTACGGCGGCATCGTCCGCGTCGTCTACGCGGTGAACGGCTGGGACGAGGCTGACCATCCCAAGGGCAAGAGGAAGCGCTTCATCTCCGACACGGGCATCATTCCTTGGAGCCCGCTGATCGGCGCACGTGTGGTGAACAAGGACGGTGACTGCATCACCGACTTCCTGTACGGCAAGGAGAAGGCGTACGCGGGCTTCTAGCCCGAGATAGTTACGCTGTGTACGACAGCGACGACTTTCCGCAGGGACCGAAGAGGGAGGGGCCGTGGGTCAGCGTGACCTTCAGCCCCTTCTTTCGCGTGAGCGTGCACCCGTGGCTGACCGAGCTTTCGCAGACCCAGGCCTTTCAGCACTTCTACTGGCGCGCGAACTACGCGTTCTACCGCTGGTCAAAGACCAAAATTCGCACGGACATTTAACGGCCGACCGACGCCAGCTGCCTCCCGTTATAGTTACCGTGCGAGGTTTCGCTGATGCGTAGGACCGAAGAAAGCAAGCTTAAGTCGCTGATTGCCGAGGCCGTAGCGTTGAGCCTCAATGAGGCACCAGGCGAGGGCAGAGCCGGGAGGATAGAGCGCCTCGCCAACATGATGCTGGCAAAGTCGCGCAGAGGCTTGTCCAGAGAGATGTTGAGCGCGTTTGTTGCGGATCTCGGTCCGTCCGACAAAAGATTTTATGACGAAAACGCGCGTGAGATTATCCGCGCCTACTCAGACATTAGGGTCGGGTCACAAGGCGAGGAATTCAGTTCAGCCGCGCCTCGCGCAGAAGGTGATCCTGTCGCCTACGAGCCAGAGGGCGGAGCGGTAGAAGGTCAAGAGGGAGAAAACGTAGACAAGGAGACAATGCGCTTCCTCAAGCAGAGGAAGGAGGCTGAGGCCGCATACCTTGCTGCGAACCCCGAGGCTGCCATTAAGGCGGCCAAGGCGGCTGAGATTGAGATGGGCACTAGAGTGCGCAGAGCGCGCCCTGAGTCCATCCTTCTCTCTCCCGCAGAGGAGAAGGGCAGGGTCGGACAGTTTCCAGGACGCATGCCCTCTGTCGGCATTAGCCACAACCACCTGGAGCAGATCGTTGAGAACGATCCCGTCTATGAGGCGCGCAGAGACGCTGTTCGCCATCTTGCCGCAGTAAACAGTCACCACGTCGACCCGACACGCATCATGAAGCAGGCGCTTTACAGCGACGCCACGCTTCTCTCGCAGGTCCCAAGCTCTCTCTCAGCCTCGATCATTCGCGACATGGTCATCACGACCGCGGTCGCAGACATGCTCGAGCGAGATCTGAAGAAGAGCGCGTCGAACATGCCGACCATCCCGGGACTTGTCACCTCTTCTGGCGCGAACAAGTTCGCGAACGACATGGTGAACGCGTACACTCGTCTTGCTCAAATGCAGGACGAGGACGCGACAGACGAAGTAATCATGAAGGAGGCTGAGGACCTCCACACGAAGTCTCGCGGCGACGTTGTTGACGTTCTAAGCGACATCGCGGACTATTACTATCCTTCGCAATCAAGCTCTATACAGGCCAATCCCAAGCCGGGTGAGGAGTACACAAGCAAGAAGAGAAACCCGCAGGACGTCAAGCTTCTGTTTCTTCGCCTGAAGCACCAGTCTGACGAGCTGCGTCCGCACCTCCAGCGGCTCGGCGCATCAGAGAGAAAGATAAGGCGTCTGACGGGCGGCGGATCTGTCACCGAGGTCGAGACAATGCCCGTTACGGGCAGAGACCCGGTCACAGGAAAGCGACAGACTACGGACATCTTCGCTGGCGTCAAGACTCGCTCTGTGGCGGGTGGGATTCTTATCCCGCGCGCACTGATAGGAGATGAGCCCGAGGGGGAGACTCCCGGCCTCTCTGTGGCCGAGGAGGCTGTCTTCGAGCAGATGGCCTCCACAAAGTTCAAGCTCACGCAGGCGCGTGGCTTCTACCTTGTGGCGCGCGCCTGCGAGATTCTCAAGTACAGGAATCGGGTAGAGACGTTCTACAGAAACAAGAACATGACGCGAATCGCCGACGACCTCACAGCGGTGTTCGATGGCCTCGACCAGGTCGTGAGCGCTCACCCGTCGGGCAAGCTCGGCATTAGAGACGTCAAGGCAGCAATGTCCGCGATCAGGGACGTCATGAGCTCGGGCGAGACCGCTGGCGGAGAAGCTGCTGCGCCCGCTCCCGAGCGTCCGCCCCTTGTCATGAGCGACAAGGCGCTTCAGGCCGCAGAGCGCATCAGGCCTCTCGCAAGCTCAGACTCCAAGGTGACGTCCTCGCTAGACAAGATCATCAGCGCAGCAACTGAGGGAGGATTCCTCGAGCGCGCCGACCTTGAGGACGTCTTTGGCTGGATGTCCGACAACTTTAGGGCGCAGCAGTCGGGCGCTCTCCTCTTCAACGCAATCAGCGACGCAATTGAGCTCGAGGGCGATGAGTTCGCAGTCTCTGCGGCGGAGGGATCAACTCGTGTGAAGTCCGCGGACATAGACGAGGAGGGAGCCTCTGCTTCTGCGCCCGAGGACAAGTCTTTCCGGACTGAGGGCAACGAGGCGGACAACGCAATGCTCCAGGAGGCGATCGACAACATCCTCGGCAGCGAGACTGCATGGCAGACAGTGCAGGCAGGGATGTACGAGATCGAGAAGAATCTCGTCGTACCCTCAGCCGCCTGGCGAGGAGGACAGCGACACCTCGCGGAAATCAGAGCCGCCATGAAGCGGCACCTTGAGGACCCGCAGGGCGGCAATGTTCACGTCTCTGAGCGCATTAGGCGCGCTATCGGCACCAGAAAGAGCCTGCTTGAGGTAGTCGACGGCGCGACGAGGAGCCTCAACGCCCTTGTCTCGAAGGTGAAGGCGGACCAGGCGGAGGCGTATCGCCAGGGTTTTGCGATCAAGGAGCGCAACGAGAGGAGCCCGCACAGGTCTGCCGCGATCAATGTCGCCCTCAAGGCAGCGTACGCCGCGTCCGCAATGCCCATGAACATGTTCCGCGCTGTTGAGCAGCGGATCACGACCGCCAGGACCATTAGAAGCGAGTCAACGCCAAGCAGGGTGTTTCTCACCCCCTTCAACGCGCTGCAGGGCGCGTCTCAGACCGTTGCGGAGCAGGGCTTCAAGGACGACCTGACCTACATCCCGCCCTCGAACAACGGCTCACCCTACGCCATACCGATGGGTCCGGCAACAGGCACCGGAACGATCACGGGCAAGGACAAGAAGGAGGCGCTCGAGAACCTCTTTAATCGAATCGACGGCCTCTACACGTACATGCTGGGGGACTTTGTCTCGCCGGGAAGCGTTGTTGTCATCCCGTCGATGATGAGGACCCCGAACACAGAGAACGTGCTAACCCTTGGCCTGGGAAGGGTCGTCTACAGGGACGTCCACAGCATCGTGCTCACTGACAGCATCATCAGCTCGCTTCCCGAGGACATGCGCAAGCCGCTCAAGAGGGGAATGCAGGTCAACCTCATGAGCGTCACCGTGTCCTTCCCAGCGGGCCAGTGGAGGATCGGCAAGCAGTCCTACGATATTCGCAATAAGCGCGAGATGCAGAAGGAAATAGCGCGGCTTGTCACCGAGCTTGAGTCCATGTCGAGCGCGAGCGACAGCGATAGAGAGGCAAAGCGCCAGGAAATCCTCAGGCAGCAGCACAAGCTCAACCTGACTGTTCCGGTCAACGCATCAAAGGTGCGTGCAACCCTCACACGCACAGATTCGGCGCTCACAAGCCTCTTCGTCAACGACAACGTCGCGCTGGACGAGGCGTCAGGCGTGCTCACGCTGTCCAACATCGCTCCCGCATTTCTGGACAACCCCAGCCGCCACGAGACAGAACGCGCGGTGTACGCGTGGCCGAGCAACACTCAGCTGTCAGAGAGGAGCCTCCGCGACGCGCAGTCCCTCGAGACGCTCTCGTACGGCGAGCACATCTACGTACCGGCAAGCGCAGTGCAGATCAAGCCCGAGCACCTTGCTGAGACTGCAAGCCCGTTCAACATCAACCAGGTGCCCAACAGGGAGGGAGCGAGGTTCATCACCTACCGGGTTGGAAATCAGAACAAGGCACGCAGCTTCTCTCTCACATCTTCATCGTTCAAGTTCGCTGAGCTTGCAGACGAGGCGCGAGTCTACGCGGGCAAGATAAATGTCGCGCTGAGGCAGATCGAGGAGAGCGTTGGGATTGGAAAGCGGATCCTCGCGCAACCGAGCGGATTGGGCCTCACAGATAAGACAGACTCCCACCCAATAACGATCACGATTCCGGGCGGTGTCAGCCAGGAGCAGGTCGATCAGATCAGGACCGCAGTCGAGACAGTGTCCGGATTTATGCGCGACTACTACCTTCTCGGCAGGAGCGAGGAGGCGGCTAGGCGCCTCTCAAGGGGTGCTCCGGGCAGTGACCCAGGATTCACCCTCATCTATGAGCTTCGCGCGGGCCGCAGAAGCAAGGTGAACCGCATCACGTCGTTCTCGACTCGCGGCGGCGAAATTGGCGTTGGAGACATGGTCTACATCGCGCCCATGTACGAGGCGGCAAGCCTCCAGACCACGTCACTTCGCACGGCTGGCCTGTCAGCCGCGAACAACAGCATGCCTCCAGAGCTTTACGGCGTCGGTAAGGTCACTCGAATCTACTTCCACGGCACGTCTGGCGGAAACGAGGCGATGGACATCGACAGCTCCAACCCCGCTGAAGTTCGCGCGCTTCTAGCTGACATCGAGTTCAGGGGCGATCAGGTAAAGACAAACTGCGTCCGCGGATCGATGAAGTCGCCCAGCGTCGCTCTGAATGGCGTTGGCGTGGCCTTCCTTTCCAAGGCAAGAATGAGGACCATCGATCGGCTTGACCCCGATCGCACAGTGTCAAGCGACCCTGAGCAGAACTATCCTGACAGGTCTCAGGAGCTCGACGATCCCTACGTTCTGGCGGGATGGCACCTGCCCAGCCCGGCGGACAGGAGCGAGAGAAGCGCTCCGGCCACCTCGTCCATGACTGTTGGCAGCAGGTGCAGGATTGTCCAGACAAACCATCCGTCCGTGGGCATGGTGGGCACGCTGTCTGGATTCCTTGGGTCATCCCAGCTCACGCAGGGCCAGCGGAGCACCGCGGCGGGCGGGGACATCTCGCCCACTCAGGTCAACGCGATCGTCACTGTCGCGGGCGCCAACCTCATCGGCGCGATCAGGGTCGTCCTCGACGACCTCACGGACAGCGTGATCGGCAAGCCATACACGTCAGGCGCGATCAGGGAGCTGTTCAGGCACATTGATCGAGACATCACGCTTCGCTACATCAGAAATCCGCGGGGCGCGAGAGGCTATGCCGCGTTCAACGCGGGAACGTGGAACGTTCCCGAGGCCGCGAAGGTTGTGGGACCCGGCGCGGAGCGCGGCTACATCGAAGACAGGGTCGGGACAAGAAGGATAAACAACAGGACCGTTCCAGAGCACGGATCTGGAGCGTGGGCGGCCTTCCACGCGGCGGGCAACGCAGTTCACCCGGGCAGCGAGGCGTTCGGAAAGCTCACAGGCAGGCGCGTCGAGGTCAAGCCAATCGCGAGGCCGGGCCAGGCGAACACGCTCTACGGTTGCAACGCAATACTCTCCGCAATCCTTCAGCACGGCCCCGAGAAGACGATGTCTGCGGAGGAGTCCTACGAGGCAGAGCGGCACCTCTTCACAGCAGAGCAGTCATCAAACATCGCGGGATCGTACGATAAGACTGCCCGCGATCCCTACGCTAGCGGACTCCACACCGACGAGGCGCAGTACTTCCAGCACCTGAAGGCCGTGTGGCTCATGGCGGGCGGAGGAAAATCTGGGCGCTCGACAGAGGGCGCGCAGAACCAGTACTACGGGTACGGCATCGATAGGGTTGGATCGCCTGTTGGCACGTCCTTCAGGTTCCAGCTCAGCGACAGCCCCACTGATGGCGGTCTCGAGTACACGCTTCTCCTCAGGCGCGAGATGCGGTCAGTCCTCGACGTGGTGCAGACAGCATGCCAGGACATCAAGGACCTGATCGGCGCAGCTGAAAAGCCCGGCGCGCAGGTCGACGCCGAGACGATCAGAAGCGCAAAGTCCATCCTGTCAGGCCTAGAGAAGAGCGTGCGCGATCCGATTCAGACGGGCATCAACTTCGTCAGCAACCTGGGCTACGAGGACGCAGAGGGCAAGAAGGTGAACACCCTCGACGTCTGGCTCAAGGCGAAGGAGGAGCTCGACCGCGGAGCGTACTCAGTCAAGCACGACTTCTCGCCCGACATCAGAGAGGCCATAAAGCGCATTCGCGATCAGATATGGTCGCTTCACGCCCACGAGGGCGAGGATGGCGAGAGAATATTCGGCGTTGCTCCGCTTCCCGGCGCAGCCAAGGTCGAGGTGGGCCATGGAGGCCGCATCATCGTGACGTTCTCGAATCCGATTCCCGCTCACAGGCCTGAGTCGCGGACGCGGTGGGCTTCCGTCCAGACAGCCGTGATTGACAGCATCAGCGAGATTATTTCCTCGTCAGTGCTCAGGATAACTGGGAGCGCTCCCCGTCCGGAAAGCGTCGAGGTGATTGAGGATGCCCCAAGGGCGCGCGCTGTGAAGAGAATTATGAGCGACGCCAAGAACAGGGTGCGAACCAGGACGCTGAGCGACAGCAGCCTCACTGCTTGGGAGTCCGAGGTTCTCTCGCACAAGTCGCTCGGCGAGATAATCAGCCAGGACGCCATAGACGACCTGCTTGGCCAGGAACCGGGTCAGGGCCTTGTGACAGGCTTCCCTGGTCGCATTATGGGCACGTCGACCGCAAAGGGCAGCGAGACCGTCATCCTGAAGGAGGACAACGCCTACTCTGACTTCTTTGGCAGGGTTGAGTTCGCGTACGATCAGCACTTCATCGACTCAGAGCAGAGGTTCATCACAGAGATAAAGCAGTTCGCCCAGAGAACTCTCGTTCCCGCGCTGCAGGAGCTCGAGAACCTGCTGAAGAACGCACCCGAGGATCAGGTCAATCCGCGCCTTGCAAGCAAGATTCTCGCGGCTGTCGAGTCCTACCACAGCCAGATGAGCCCTGACGCGCTGAAGCAATTCCTCGAGCTTGCCGAGGATCGACGCACAAGAAACAGCGCGATGACAAAGTCATCGTTCGTCGCCAAGATTCAGGGCCTAGAGGACAGGACGCCCGACGCGGTCGCGCGAAAGGCTGCTGAGCTCTGCCACTCGCTTGAGATCGCCTTCAGGGACGTGTCTCAGATCGCGAACGAGGGATTCGTCGTGGAGAGGGGCATTCCGTCCGACAAGGAGAGCGTCATCCAGGTGATGCAGGACTCCCACGTCGCAAACGAGAGGAGCGCGCTTGAGAACATGGGCGGCTTCCCCAGCGCCAGCGGAGTTGCGACCGTGATCTCAGAGCTCAGGAAGCTGCAGCGCGCGTCGTCCTCGACGAGGATAGACCAGGTGTGCGTGCCCATAAAGTCGGACAACATGAGGGCGCTCCTCCCGCTCCTCAGGCTTCGGCCCGGGCAGGACATCCCGCCAGACGCCCAGGGTGAGCTTCTCAACTCCATCGAGCCCGCCTAATTCGCCTGTAAATCAGCCCCTCTGCACGCTAGAATTGTCGTTGCAGAGGGGAATTTATGAGCCGCCATGACAAGCGTAATCCAATGGAAGTTCCCCTCGCCGAGTGGTTTCCGAGGGAGATCTCCCACCCGTTCTCGGGCATGGCGAGGCCCACAGCGGGAACGTCCGCCGCGCTGATCGAGCTGTATCGCGGAAAGAGCGGCAGCAGGGACGCGGAGACAGGCGTCATCTGGAACAGGTCCGAGAAGTTCGTACACTTCAGCTCGAACCGCGGCCCAGACATCGTCGCAGTCCTGAAGCGCGTGGGGGACGAGGGCATCGTCGCGTTCATCCCGCCCATCAACCTCGAGGACGAGCTGATTCTCTACATCAAGCTCGCGCGGACCCGACGCGCATGGGCGGTGGTGCGTGTGCTTAGGGCGTCCGGCGATGACGACGCCGAGGACGAGGGAGCTGATGCCGGCGATGAGCAGGATGAGGCAGAATCGCACGACGAAGAGGAAGCAGACTGACATACCTAAGTCATGAGCTCCTATCTTCGCGGCCTTGTCCGCTCAATCCTGCGCGAGGACACAGCAGCGCAGAAAGTATCCATGCAGGTGTACGCCGGCTCTGAGGGCTTTGGCGAGGACGACGAGGGCGAGATTGCAGGCGACGGCGCGCAGAAGCTCTTTGGTGACGCGACTGGCGACCTGGCTGCGAGAATGTGGGGAGACAGCTACAACACGGGCGCCGAGAACCACAGGAAGCGCTCTCTCGGCAACTGGGAGTCAGACAACGCGTGGGACGTCTTCGCGCCCGAGGGCACGCCAGTGTACGCAATAGCGGACGGCAAGGTGGGGCGAGTGAAGCCCTCTGATCCCAACGGCCCCAACGCGCACGTCGTCTATGGCGACCAGATCAGCCTCACGGGCGCCAACGGCTACCCAAGCGTCTACTACACGCACCTGACCTCGAGAGTGCAGCCCGGCCAGGACGTCAGGGCAGGCGACCTCATTGGCACCATCCTCAAGCACCCGACCAACGGCAAGATGCCGCAGCACGTGCACATCGGCATCGACAAGGGGATGGCAATGAGCACCTTCGTCGCCGAGGACGGCACGATCAAGGGCGCGATGAGCAGGGAGGATGCGGTCGCGGTCGGAGAGGACAAGAAGCTTCCCTACGCTTCTGTGGTGCCCAGTGAGGACATCAAGTTCTACGGCGCTGTGCTGCGCGGGATAGGCGCGCCCGAGTCAGAGAACAACCTCCGCTTCATGAGCGCCTGGCGTCAGGCTGAGGGAGGCAGCGCGCGCTTCAACCCCTTCAACACGACGCAGGGGGCAGAGGGTGCGACGAACTACAACTCCGCGAAGGTGAAGAACTACACCTCTGAGGAGCAGGGGATCGCCGCCACCGTGAAGACCCTCCTGCTCCCATACTACAGCAAGATCGTCGCCGACCTGCGCGCGGACAGCTCCGCTGTGAAGACCGCGTCCAACCACGACCAGCTCAGGACGTGGGGAACTGGGACGTTGATCTCGTCTGTGCTGAACGGCAGCTCACTGCGATCCACACCGATCGCGCGCTCGGGCGACGCGCCGCTAGCACAGAAGAATCAGCAGAAGAAGGGCGAGGAGAAAAAGAAGACCTGACGGTGTAAAGCGCTGCATGGGCTAAGAATAATGAGCGACTTTGCTATCATACGAACTCTCGGTTCAAATTCTCAATGAGGATATTTAGAACCGAGAGTTCCAATCATGAAGTGCATATGCGACTTTGAGACTGAGTCAATCAGAGTGTTGAAGCGTCACTTCTCGTGTGCGCATCGAAGCTTATCATTCATCGAGCATTTTCATGCTGAAGTGACTGAGAATTGGTCTGAATTAGACGGAAGGGTGCGCCGTTTGATTTTGCTACAGCGGTCTGACTATTGCTGCAGTCAATGCGGATTTTCTAAGCGAAGAAGCTGTGGCTCAACAATTCTTGAGATAGACCACATTGACGGAGATCACAAGAACAACGACTCCTCAAATCTTCGTGTGTTGTGTCCCAACTGCCACGCCATGACGCCAAAGTATAGAAACTGGAACAACAAGGGCAACAAGAAGACGTCAGACGTTTTGCGGCCAGGGAACAAAGACTACGATAAGCGTAAAGAGATTGCTGCTCAGCGTCAAGCGCGCACACAAACTCCCGCAGGCGTCTCGCGTGTTAGAATGCGCAAAGCAAAGCGAGAAGATGAAGCTGTGATCAAGCTCAGAGCGATGAAGGCGCAGTTCGAGGAAGACTTCAAGAGTGAAGTCCTGCGCATGCACTCTTCCGGCGAGATTGACTTCTCAAAATACGGCTGGGTGCAGATTCTTGCAGACAAGCTTGGTGAGATACCACAGGTCGTCAGCAAGAGGACAC
>SXGQ01388088.1_pt1 | contig 12841 bp, 20 predicted proteins | sample 3178371 | NCBI WGS metagenome assembly SXGQ01 (sample SAMN11356859, study PRJNA531348) | freshwater metagenome | isolation source: freshwater sample F1-20 | place: China: Fuxian Lake, Yuxi | collected 2017-12-25
CAGCAAAAGAAGTATATCATAATTTGTTAGCTACATTTTCTCCAGACGCTCAGTTAACAGATACTATGAAAGAAAATGCTCAAATAAGACTACGAACTTGTCTTTCGTGTGAGCTTTTCCATAATGTCGTTGGTTCGTATCATTGTAAAAAATGCGGTTGTTCTACTAAAGGCAAAGTATTTATGGGTGCACAAAACGGATGTCCAGAAAACAAATGGGAGATATAGCAATAGTAATAAATAATCGAAATCGACTAGGTACTACCAAAAACATGGTCGATAAGCTCTTGTCACTAAATCCTGACGAGCGAATTATCATTTTAGATAACGATTCAACTTATCCGCCTCTTTTGGATTGGTACGAGTCTATGCAAGACACTATAGATATTCGTTTATGCCCCAATGAGGGACACCTTGCTATATGGGCTACTGGTTTGTACAAGGAGCTAGGACGTTTTTTTGTTTACACTGATTCAGACCTAGAATTAAACGAGAGCTTTCCGGCGGATTGGAAAACCAGAATGTTCGAGATGCTGATGAAATATGAGAAAAAGGTGGCTTTAGCTATTCGTGTAGATGATTTACCAGACCATTACAGATACAAAAATCAAGTGATACGAAACGAGGGCAGATGGTGGTTGAATGAAATAGAGCCATTTGTGTATACGGCTGATACCGACACCACGTTTTTTATGATGGAGAACATTGGCGATAATCGATATTCGTCAGTTCGGATGGCACACCCAGATATGATATGCCGCCACGTACCTTGGTACTTGGATTTATACAATATGGACATAGAGGAGCAATACTATTTAGAGAATTTAGGACCGCGAGTTACTACCCAGTACTCAAAGCAGCATTTAGAACCAGAAAAATATAAAGACATATGATTTCCGCCGTAATGTGTACCTATGGCAGGTTTACTTGTGTAGAAAGAGCCCTTAATTGCTTTTTAGAGCAGGCCTACCCCGATAAAGAGCTTATCATATACAATACCGATGTAGAGAGCCCGTATATCGATGAAGATTGTAGGTTAATGCCACACAATGTTTTGATTATCAATAATAATATCGATTCTATTACAAAAGAGCCTTATACAAATGTAGGAGCGATACGGAGGGATGCCCTCGTTTTTGCTGGAGGTGATTATGTCGTGACCTGGGATGACGACGATATATGGCTACCACATTTTATGCAGCAAGCGATGGACAGAATGCAAGAGACGGGATTACCCTCCTTTAAGCCAGAGATGAGCTTTTTTTATAGCGGCGATAACCTGCGGCTGGTCAGAAACACATTAGAAGCCTCTATAGTGGCAGATATAAAAAAGGTAAGGGAGTATGGTTATTTATTGGAAACTGGCAAGGAAGGGCTGGGATGGTATACCAGAATGAGAGATAATAGGGAGCTGGACGAGCACGATACGTATTATGTGCCGGGATACTGCTTTAATTGGCAGGACAGCCAGCTTATGAAAGCACCTCACAAGCAGTCTGGAGACATCGATAACCCTGAAAATTTTGAAAATCACAAGCGCCAGTCGCTGGACAAGGTAGATGGTCGTCAGCTTCAAGTATGGTCTCCTGAGATGGTATATAAGATGTATGAGCCCTACTTCACATTTATCGAACGAACAAAGGAAAACTACCCCACTGAGCTTTTAGAGAGATATGGCTATCTACGAAATTCATAAAAATCGTTATTATCTAAGGGTATATACTTAACCTTGCTTTTATCTACCGCTTTGCTTGCTGCTTTTTTGGGAACGAGTGGGTTTTGTGTTCTAAAGAGTATTGGTACGATGTTAGCGCAATACTTATAGTCTTCTGGCAAGTACTTTTTAGGAATATATAAGACGTTCTTTGCTCTGGTAACAGCTACGTAAAAGATATTGACCTCCTCGATTATCTGTTCCAAGCTAATCTCTTTATTCGCTAGATAATCTTTTACCTTTTCTTCTGTGATAAAGTCATCTGCTAGCTCTACTAAATCATATTCGATACCTTTTGCCCTATGAACAGTTGAGTACACTACGTTAGCTTGTTCTTTTTCAACTTGATTTTCTTTAAGCGTGCGAAATATATCTGGTATCTGATGGGTATATTTTTCGACAATCTCAGCTATGTTCGCTAATTGATTATCATCTGAGGATTCTATATAGCTCAATAGCTCATCAAAATCTTTCATAGCTCGTATGGTCTCATCTCGTATGTATTCGTGCTTATTATTATACAAACTATACACATCATATATTGAAGCCCCATTATCGGAATAGATATAGCTATTTAGACCTCCCTCGAAATATATTTTAGGGAAATCATCCATATACTTTATTGCTTTTACAATTAGCGAAACACCCGTTCTAGCTAATATGGCTTTTGTTTTCTTTTTAGTCGAATCACCAACTCCTACGATTTTTATATCAGGGTATTTTTTTATTGGTGCTTTCCAGCTAAGTATAGTGTTAGCTAAATCTGCAATTGGCTGAGGGAACCGAAAGCTAGTGGATAGATTGAGTGTATCGAACTTGCATACCTCAAGAGAATTGATAGCAAATCGCCACGCATAAATCTGCTGGTGGGTATCTCCCACTATTACTTTGACGCCCTTTTGCTGTAAAAAAACATCTAGCATAGCCGGGCAAGCGTCTTGACCCTCATCAAATAAAATGTAATCGAACTCTAGTATTGGTTTTGATAATTGGAATTTTTTTAGATAGAAATCGTGGATAATCTCTATTTCGCCTTTATCCATCTTAGCTAAGATAGCCCTAGTATAACTTTCAATAGTAGCATAATGTGTTTTGGCAAATGCTTTAGCTTTTTTATCCGTAACAATATCTAAGTAGTTCAGATTCTTAACCGAGGTCTCTTTACTATTACAGAAGTAAGATATGAACTTTTTTACGTGACCAGCTATTGATATTGATTGTGTATTCGTAGGAACATTTATCTCTTTGAGTAAATCAGTAAGCTTATATTTATCACGGACTTTGTAATAATGTCTGCGGACTATATTCTTATACGCAAGAGAGTGTGCCGTCTCAGTAGTTACATTCAAAACACCCGATTCTGCGAACTTGCTAATAGCTTCTACTTTTACGCTTTTGTTAAAAGCCAAGTATAATATCTTACTATTGGGTCTTGCTTTTGCATATTCAACTAATGTAGTGGTTTTGCCAGAGCCCGCGACTGAATTTACAATGATGTTCTTTTTAGAATCGACTACTTTAATCTGCTCTTTGGTCAGCTTATTCATTAGGTATCGATTTTAAGCTGCCGTATATATTTCTATAACGATTTGGCTTAACGGGAGCATCTTCTACTAGTTTTACTTTCTCCTCATCATCTAAAGTCAAAACAGCCCCTCCCTCCAATCTGTTATCAAGCTCAATGGCTTTTGTGCCATAGTAATCCTTGTCCAGCAGCTTAGCAAGCTGTATCAGACAGCATTTCTTTTCCATCCAGCGATTTGGATTTTCACGGTCATTAAAATACAGCTTATTGTTGTACTTACTCAGGTCTCGTATAGCCATAATTTCGGCTCTAGTAAGCACCTGAAATTGGCATCTGCCGCTTTTGTAGTGCGCCACTGCGTACACGTGTGTTATCGTATCAGCGGTCCTGGGCAACGTAAAATTAGGTGTGTGCTCGAGCTTAGGGTTTGTACCCAGAGATACATTAAACTCCTCTCCCTCAAAAACCACCTGCGCCTCTATGTTCTCGATTTCTCCACTACGAAGTAGTATTTTGTGCAATCCTTTATACCCTATTAGGGGTGTTACACACATTTTATAGCTTCCATTTGACTGCTTTATATTGCGAGGTATCAAATAGAACTCTCCTAAAAGGTCAGATGGTACTAGCCCGATTTCCGCACCCGCCAAAATAGATGCAAACATACTACCAGGGTTTTCATTAAAGGCTTGTAGCAGCTTCTCGTTCTTTTTGACCTCGTTTATCACAATCTGTGTGAACTTAGCTGGGGTTACTTTAGCGTGGGTATCATTGAGTAGGGATGGCAATATCTTTTCCTCATAGCGGCTCATATAGGTTATGAATCGCTGAATGGGTGTATTGTTTTCCCCTACTTTATCTACTGACTTTACAAAAGCTAAAAATTCTTCTAGGGTGGATGTCCTAGCTAAGTTGTATAATTTCTCAAAATCCATTAGTAATATATTTTATTGATGGCTGGATATTCGTGTCTATATTCACAAGTAGAAAACAAGGGGCAACTTTTACAATGGCGATAATCAGGGAAAGCCTTGAAGCCGGTATTGGTATAGTGAGTAAGCAGTCTTTTAGCATCTTGTACCGCTTCTCTGTGCTTTTCGAATTTATCAGGGTCTACAATCTCCTCTAAAATCTTCATATCGGTAGCGTCCTTGCTATTAAATACAAAATAATAGAATGGAGCATCTACATTAAAAGCATCTTTTACTAAAATCTTATAGTGCACCCCTTGAATCATTAGTGAGTGCTTATGCATTAAGCTGTCGTTGTTCCAACCCAACTCATTCCACTTATCGTCGATAAGGCCAGAGTATTTCAAGTCAATGATGCATAACTGGTCATTCCATTCTCCCCAGATATCTATAATTCCAGTCATATGGTCCGTAGATACGGAAAAACCAGTCTTTAGTATTTTGATATTGTAATGAGCAATCACTTTTTTGAAAAGCTTTGCCGCCTCCTCTGCCCGAGCATAAGCAGTAGTGGGCAGCCCTTTTAGTGTACGCTCGGGTTCAGGAACCTTTCCGTCTCGAGGTAGCGCTCCTGTACATAAATACTCGAAATAGATACCTTCTTTCATCGCACTTGACGGCTCCTCGTGCATATCTATTTTATCAACATACTTAGCTTTGAAATAGATACCGCAATGATGGTAACTTGATGCAGATACATCGACATTCGGATTAGCGACATTGTGATAATCCGTAAGAGCCTTCATTAAGCTCTGGCTAACTTTAGTAGACATAAGGGGCTATTTGAATCGTAAATGATTTATTTTCTAAGCCGTAGAACTTGATTATCTTCTGTAAAATCCTCTCCCTTTCTGGTTTTGATATGTACTTTTTTCCATATACTACTTTAAATTCGCTGTCCAACAAATAAATAAAACCCGCTATCATAAATTTAATCTTTTGAACTCATCTATCGTTAACCAGTGTGTCTGCGATAATTCTCCAACCCATACCATCGTCACACCATTTAACATCTTTGTCGTTTCCCCGAAAATCGGTATACTTAGCGTCTCAGATATCACTTTTGCACCTTGCAAATCAGGTCTACTTGCTACGTGCTGTCTCAATATGTTTCTTGCCTCACGCTTGTTATACGCCTCCACAATTATCGGTTCGCTATACCCGGAGAACTTATACTTATAGAAGCGAATAGTATGCTTCTCAACCGGGTAATTGAACATAAAACAAATATAAATATATTGTCCCTAAGAATAATCAATAAGTCGAAAGAACTTTTTTCACATCTCCCCAAAAGGCGAGTAAGTCTGTGTCCAGCCAGCCTTTCATATTTTCATCGATGTAAATGATGGTTCTTTCGCAGTGATTGATAGCGAACTCTTTAGCTATTTCAGCCTCCCTTTTAGTCGCAGTCAAGCCAATGGCAAGATGCGATAAGTAGTAGTTGAATAACTCAGCAGCCTTTTCGCTACTATTCATCGGGGTAGTTTCTCGGGTTAGTAAGAATATCTTCTTTCTTTTTGATGGCGTCTTTAAGGGCTATTTTCTCACTGACTTGGGCTAACATATCCTCGTTTTTGAACTCGTGGCTCTCGCAGAGGTAAAAGTCTTTTGTGATGGTAAAAACGGTACGTTGTAAGGTAAAGGCAAAGTATAGGGGTTTCATCTTACAATATCCGAGGGTCTGATTTTCTTCATCAGCATAAGCAGACCAAAATTTGCAGTTGAAGCACCGTCTTATTATAGGGAACCCCTTTCTGTTTTTGAATGTTTCTAAATTCTCTATCATCGTTTTGTTTGTTGTTGTTATATAAAATTAAGCTAACTGTTTCATCAATAAGTCCTTCTCCTCGAAAAATTTTCTGACCTTTTGCCTATTGCCATTACGGTCTGCATAGTATATAGCATCAGTTTTATAGGCCAAAAAGTCTTCTCCCAGCATCTTTTTGACTTGGCTCATATATTTGTAGCAGGTAAGGCGAATTAGAGTATATACCTTTTGAAGCTCAGGGTTCCCTTTCACAAGGTGATAATCCTTAACGAAGTCGCCCGCCTCTATTTTCTGGTATCGCTTATCAGCTCCCAGGGTGCTCAATGCCGCAAGCCGCACAGATTTGAACTTATCGTCCAGCCCCTTTTCGTATGTCCTTTCGGAAATAACCCCCAGATTAAGCGCTATACGCCAATAGGCGTGGTTTAAGTCAGTGCCGGCTACTTTACCCAAAATTGACTCATCCAAATTCCGAGCATATTCTACTTGCGGTCTCCTTTTAGGTAGCCTAACTGAATGCCGGGCCAAGTACCGCATCGCGTCCGCCCGGACCATTCCAAACAGAAACATACCGCTTTTGAAGGTTTTCTGTGCTCGCTTGCTGTTATTGCACGGAATAATATAAGAAAAAGCCCCCCATACTATCTCGTTAGTAAAGGTGCCCTTTTTGATATACCCATCAGCTCCCTGGCGTTTCATTTGGGATAAGATATATCTCTCTGACTGCTTAGTAGCGTACTTTATTACCTTGTTTTTCAATCCGTATATTCTTTCATCATACGCTGGAGGCTCTTATCATACTGATATTGTGTGATGATGCCCTCAGCCAGATATTTGTCCAATAATTTCGCTGTGTGTCTGAATTGCTTGTCTCGTACCACGGCAGCCGGTGCTTTTTTCTTCGACTTAGTGGTTCGTTGGCTAGCCTTGACGAATTTAGTTACATTCTTTAAGAGCGTTTTCTTTGCCCTGCGCTTTTTGTCCCGCTGCTTTTTGAGTGTTTTTAATCGGTCTTCTATGACGTTCTTAATCTTCTTTCTCTTTTTTAGGGAGGCTCTGGTTCTGGGAACCACGAACTCGACCTCATCTGTGTCTCCTTGTGGTGCTGCATTACCCCGGCTGTCTAAAACATTCAATACAAAATCTAGGTAGTAGTTTTCCCCCTCCCCATTATTAGGCTTTCTCGGTCTTAGCTTCTTATAGCCGGTAAATATGAATTTGCCACTTTCATTCTCTGCATCAGGTCTTATGCTCTCTATAATCCTGCGAACACCGTTTCTACCATACTGATAGTTTCTCGTGTTAAATATTCCAGTGTCTCCATAAGGTCCAGCACTGACTTTAATATAAACGCAATCAGGTACTATCTGTGTTAATGTCTCGTCAAGTGAAAACCATTCTACATATGCAAAAGTGGAAAGGTCTAAGTAGTTAAGATTACATATTTCTTTTGGCGGAATCTTTTGTACTTCACGTAGAATAGATTTCTTTACTATGCTAATCTTAAAGGCCGACTTCGCCTTACCCTTGTACTTGGGTAGAATCTTCTCCTTAATTATTTTACGCCTTTCTTGTATCGACAACTTCCGCTCCTCTGGTAGCTTATCATTTATCTTGGTAAACTCCTTTAGAACTTTGTGATATGTTGTCGACCTCTTTTTCGGCATAAAGATTTTACGTTACTCGGACACAATCAAGTCAATTATTTGAGGCGTCGGCTCAGCCGTCAGCTTAGCTTTCTTTTGTCCATTGCTAATCTCTACTCTCATTCTAGGTCTGCCTGGCTTTTTCTTCTTTGACGAAGCAGCACTAGAGTTATCTTCTATCCACTGGCTGATTTTCTGCTTATCAAATAGCAGCTTACCCCCTAATTTAGCAAATGGTATCTTCTTTTTATTAACCATAAAGTACACGTGCGATTCAGATAGTTTTAACCAAGTTGCTAATTCCCGTACCGTCAAAAATTCTTGTAACTTCTCTTTTCTTTTCATCTTGTTTATTTTAGTTAAAAATATAGGCGGGAGGACAAATATAATAAAACTAATCTCTTGAAAAAAGAAATCAGAACATATTATAATGTCCTTAAAATCAATAAAATACGAAAAAAAATCGTGTAGCTAATTTTTTATGCGTACTCCGTTGAAAATCAGCCTAGATGCTCTACGATTGTGGTCGTAATGACCTTTAACTCCTTTTTCCACTTCATAGTTTTTACCTCTGGGGTGGGTATCTCAAGTAGTCGTTTGCAGTAGTCTGAGACCTTCTCCTTGTCCGAAAGACCAGCTATTCTTTCCTGCTCGGCTTTCTCCTCTTGCTCCTTTCGGATAGCTTCAGCTTGCTCGGCCTTTCTTTTCAGCTCGTCCAGCCTATTTTTCTCATCCTCGGCTTTATAGCGGTCTACAAGCTGTGATATGTTTTGTAGTATTTGATTCCAATCTTCTAAGCTATGCTCCTTGACCTCAGAAGAACTAATAATGGGCAAGTAAGTGGTGCCTCGTAGATAGCAAAATTGGTCTACGCCTACAATCGGATTCACAACCAATCCTAAATTAGTAAGCTGGGTAATCCGGTGCAAAGTCCGCATTGATTTCATCTGTTCAATCTCTTTTCTCATCATCTCTTGCTCCTCTTTTAGCTTGCGTTGCTCCTCAAATAAACGCTGACGTTCCTCGGCAATAGCATCTTCCTCGGCTTTTCTCTTTTTTGCCGCTTCCTCAAATAATGTAGTTTCCTTTTTTATTATACCAGAAAGCTTTTCTACATATTTTTCAAATTCGCTATCGCTCAGTGTTTCTAAATTTACACTTGCCAAAGACTCTGAGTGTACTGCATTATTCGGGTTAGTCCAGACGTATTCGTTACCCACTAAGTTCATACCAGCCGCTAAAAGAGCGTTGTGTTTGCTACGAAGCCTGGCTTGCTTTTCTTGCTCCTCTCGAACACGAATTTGCTCAAACTCATCATCAATACGAGCTTTCTGTTCTTTTAGGTATTCCTCAATAGGGGTAATCATAGAGGTTATTTCTCTCGCTCGTGCATCTACGGCTCTACCATACGCCAAGCTATCTGCCTTTAGCTCTTTGCGCTTTTCCTCTATTTCGTTTCTTTTCGTGATGATAAAACGAATAGCATCTTTTACTTGCTGATATCCGTCTTTATCTTCTATCGATTCGATAGTTAGCGACATATACTGCGCCTTTAATTCCTCTACTTTGGGAATTACATCATCATACTTTGATAATTCCGAGCGTACTAACTGCTCAAAAGTGGGTAATTGACTCATAGTTCTTTTTTTATCTTGTTAAATACTTGTACCATACTCCCGGTCAGGAAAATCTTTCCCCGCCATTTAATACATCTCTTATTTTCAGTTTGCCCTTTCATCAAAACAAATTTAGCTTCTTCTCTAAATTTTTTATACAAGGCTTCATCTCTTACATTTCTACTTCCCATATATAAAATAACTTTACTTAGCAATACTTTACTACTCAATACTATACTACACTGTACATTAAATAACTATACTCCGCAGTACACAACCAAACGGCGCCCAGCATCGATAAACAACTAAAAAATACTTTACTATACCTTACGCAACATAACGCGACGGTACTCGACTGTAAATTGCTTTACTCGGCCTTACGCAACATCACATGACAATACCACACACCATTAAGACTTCTTTTCTTGTATGCTGACTATTTCGAATCTGCCAAATTCCCCGGTATGCTCAGGTCTATAACTACCAATACCAAGATAACGACCACTATAACCAATGATTGACTCAATAGTGTCGGTAGTTACCCCATTTTTTACATCATCATCAATCAACAACGTAAATTCAGCATTCCATTTGTTCCATTTTGGTCTGTGAACAATCACACGAGCCTTTACATTTTTGTTCACGGCGCTTCTTGTATCTACCTCGTCGAACTTATGCAGTGGTATTTCCTGCTCTAAAATTCTCCACATACCAGCTACGATGTTTTTCATACTCTTTTTAGAGTTTCCGACCTTTGCTTTTACAAAAGCACCGCCTTTTATAAAGGACTGCTTAAAGTGTTCCGCTGGAATAAAGTAATTGCCGCTTAGGTCTATGTAAGCGTGAAAAGCGGCCTTTCTTTCCGGCTCGAGGTCTAGCCCATCTCTTTCAATGATAGAACCCCTCTTTTTTTCCCATTCTTGTAAGCTGACGTCATCCATCCTATGTTGCATATAGGGTGTAACGCCTTGTACTTTCACTTTGAATTTTCTCATTTTGATTTATATTTATATAATTTTTCTCAAAAAGAGGGGCTAGAGGTAGAAACCACGCCCCTGAAACAAACAAAACAAACAGAGGGCTATTCTATTAGACCCAGTTCTTTTATTAGCTTCATATACGCATCTAGCTTACCTTCTAGATAATTTATCTTGTTGTAAAATCGTTCTCTCGCGGATGATGTATCACGTAAAGCGATTAGCTCTTTGAGTATGTCTCCATTCTCAAATGCTTTTAATATCGTGTCCTCGTGTTCCCCTAACATAGCTTTCTCTAAGATAATTTCTCCTTGAATTTGCTGGATTTCGTCCATCACGAACTTGATTAAATTCATTTTTTATATAATTTATAGCGAATTTCACTCCAATTTTATCTGTCTTTGTTTCTTCGTACACGTATATTGGTACTCCATTTACGAATATGCACATAATGTGATTGTATCTACACAAGAACCTAAGGTCGTCTTTTACAAACCCCCACCACTTTGGTCTTGGATTGTACTTTGTCTCACTAAGTGCTTTGATAATAGTTTTCATCTATCTGCTATTGAATATCCCGCAGAATCATACTCTGGTCCCTCATCATTCTCAAATTCTTCGTCGAGCAGCTTATCATAAATATAAGCTATTTCGTGTATGTTCAAAACGAAAATAGAGATACCCGCTTGTTCTGTATCTAGCATAACGCTATCATTATCATCTAAATAAATAGCATTTGCGATGTAAGGAACTTGCACATACCTATCTCCCTCGGATTCGGATATGTATACACGAAAGGTAGAGCTAAAATACAAGTAGGTATTCATTCCGCTTTTCTTTCTCTCAAGAAGAAAATCAGATATTTTTTCTAGCATATTTTCACGTAGTTCCTCTACTTGGTCACGATTAGATTTTATCATAGCAGATATTTTTATGATTCACAACTTTTTCTCATTTCAGCAACATTGTATCCCAGCTCTTGTAGCTTATCAAATATGAAAGAAGGTAAAGAAAAAACACCATCATAATCTACAAGTTCATTGTCCTTAAATTTCAAATACCCCTCTGCATACCAATCGCTACCCCCGGTCTTAATATCATATATCTCGAACCATCCATACTCCTCTGAATTTATACCGACAGAAACTTCTAGCTTAACATTTTCCTCCCTGGCTATCGTTCCAAAAGAATTTTCTAACGAAAGCGATTCAACGGCTTGAAAATTGTATACTTTCTTTTCCATAAATTAGAATTTATAGTTGAGTGTAGGTTTACGACACTTAATTTGCCATTCGTTATTGTTTTTCTCTTGTAATCCGTAAGATAGCTTTGCAGATTTTCTTTTCAGTACCACACCCTCATACAAGTCGGTGCTTACGATACTTTGATACAGCTTATCAAAATTCTTTTCGTATGATGGGGCACGATATACGTTTTGATGTTTTGTGCAACAAAGGTGCTTATAGCTTTCCATTTTATCCTTTCCTACGAGCATAGAACTACAAGGGTACAAGCTCTCGATTAACTGCAAACGCTCCTCCAATGTAGAAGCAATAAGATATTGTCCATCGAATACTAAAATATCCCAGATAACGAATTTCAAATTGAAAGGTGTGCCATCCTCTCCCTTTTTGTTTTTATTCAAAAACTCGCCGCAAAGCACCATCCATCCCTCTCCGCGATGTAGTCCTTTAAGGTCGATGTGGTCATAACGAGATGTAATTTCGCCACGATGTCTGTTCATAACCACCAACTCATCTTTTGAGATAAATACGCAACAACACGTTCCGTTGTACTTAGGCTGAGCAATAAACTCGCCATTATCGTACTTACTCAATTCGGTGTGCTTTGTGGTCTGTACGGGTCTGGGTGGAAACAAGTAGCTGTACTTGTTGTAAGGAACGGCTCTCATTGTTTTCATTTGTTTTGATTTGTTTTATCAAAGATAATATATTATTTCGAAAAACAATCAATGAAACCCCTCTTTTTTGTTAAAAAAGTGTGAAAAGGATAGGGGTATTATGCCTTCTTTTGATAAATGTAGTCTGGGTATTTTAAGTAGTAATACCTAGTTGGTATCTTATTCAGTAGCTTTTCGGAGACATTGCCTAGTGCGTTTGCTTTCCAATAGTATTTGTTTTTTTTCCTTCTTTTCTTTTTTGGACGAGCTGGCGGCGTTGCCGGTATCGGAGGTAAGTCATCTGGGTTAGTCTGTTTTAACATATCAAACGCCTCTGCCATTGTATCTGGTAGTTTCTCGACTGTAGGGTCAGATTTTGGCCTGCCAACTTTACCAGTGAGAGCGGTCTTATACCTTTTTGCTGGGGTATGCGAATAGATATCAGGGTATCGAATAGAAAGAAACACGGCTAGATTGATACCAAAATAGCTAATCGATATCAGTAAAATTCGCCAGGCTACAAACCAATTTGCTGGATTCCAATCCCATAAACAAAAGGCAAATAGCAAATAGAACATAGCCACAACATAAACGAAGCTAATCAGGATGGATTTAGTAGATATAGTTTTCATATAGTATTGATTTCAATTATTTTCTCTAAAACGATTGTCTCTGAGCCACTATCATAGCTACTGATTGCAGCATACTCTATGCTATCACTAGAA
>SXGQ01062874.1_pt1 | contig 12840 bp, 12 predicted proteins | sample 3178371 | NCBI WGS metagenome assembly SXGQ01 (sample SAMN11356859, study PRJNA531348) | freshwater metagenome | isolation source: freshwater sample F1-20 | place: China: Fuxian Lake, Yuxi | collected 2017-12-25
ACCACCTTCAGAAAACGCCCCTTCAACTTCGCCTCAAAAAAGTGTGGTCTATGTCGACCCCGCTAGCCGCCATCTTCTGGCATTGGCTCAGCGTGTAGCGCAAGCCAATGTCACTGCCCTCATCGAAGGCCCAACTGGTGCGGGTAAAGAAATTTTGGCGCGTGTGTTGCACGAGTCTTCTAAGCGCGCACGCGGCCCTTTTGTCGGTCTTAACTGCGCCGCTTTGCCTGAGCAGCTGATTGACGACATGTTGTTTGGCCACGAAAAAGGCGCATTCACGGGCGCACAAAAAGAATTCAAAGGATTGTTTGAACAGGCTCAAGGCGGCACTTTGTTCTTAGACGAAATTGGCGAAATGCCTTTGCACTTGCAAGCCAAGCTGTTGCGTGTGCTACAAGAACGTTTGCTCACACGCTTGGGCTCGGAGCGCCAAGTAGCCATTGATGTTCGCATTGTTGCGGCTACCAACAAAGACTTGCGTGTCGCCATCGCCAATCGTGAGTTCCGCGAAGATTTGTATTTCCGGATCAGCACCTTCAAGTTGCGCGTGCCGCCATTGCGCGAACGCAAAGGCGATATCTTGCCTTTGGTGGCCAGCTTGTTAATGCGTCATGCACCCAACGCACAAGAATTTACCTTGAGCGATGAAGCTCAAGCGCAGCTCTTGTCTTACCCATGGCCAGGCAATGTGCGCGAACTGGAAAACGTGGTGCAACGCGCTGTGGTGTTGTGCGCCGACCAGCACATTGACACCCAACACCTGATGTTTGACGACACTGCCGATTTGCAAATGAGCATGTCGTCTGACTTGCCAGAGGCACCTGTGCCTTCGTTTGCCATGCCCACAGAAGCCTTGCGCTACCCGGACACCAGCAATGCCGAAGACAACGCGGTCATTGCGTCTAACTTGCAAGAAGCTGTGAAAACCAGCGAGCACCAAATGATTTTGGCAGCCATTCAAACCACCGAAAGCCGGATGGAAGCTGCCGCCAAGTTGGGCATCAGCCCCCGCACGCTGCGTTACAAACTCGCCAAGCTCAAAGCTGAGAACGGCACTATGGCCTGGGCCGCTTAAAGGGAACACTCATCATGGAAAAAATTAACTCCCAAGGCAACATTCAATCGATGTTGCAAACGCTTCGCTCTTATCAAAGCCAAGCTGCTGGCGGTATGGACGATGAAGGCAACAAGGTAGGCAGCCTGAATGGTCTGAGTGGCTCAAAAAGCACAGAAGGTCCTTCTGGCTTTAGTGATTTAGTTCGCCAAACAGTCAACAAGGTGAACGAAAACCAAATGAATGCCTCCAATATGGCCTCCTCTTATGAGCGCGGCGAAGGCGTACCACTAACCGATGTGGTGCTGAGCATGCAAAAGTCATCTTTGAGCTTTGAGGCCACTTTGCAAGTGCGCAACAAGGTGCTCAAAGCCTACGAAGACATTTTGAACATGCCTGTTTAAGGCTCATTTCGAGTAGCTAATTTAAAAGATACGACTGAGAGATTTCAAACATGGCCACTACAACAGCTTCATTCACCCCGGCCTTGGCCACGGGTGGCTCGAACAGCACTGCACTTGCCACCACCGGCGGCGCAGGCTCTAACGCAGGCGGTGCGTTGGCAACCTTCACGCCCGGCATAGACGTGCAACAAGCCAACGGCAACACTTATGGCGGCGCAGGCGGCGGCCCCTTGGCCTCTGTGCAGCAAATGCTGCAACAACCCAGCGTGAAAAAAGCCATGCCTCTCATCTTGATGGCCTTGGCTGTTTTGTTGTTTGCACTGTTGTATATCTTGATCAACATGCCCAGCTATCGCCCCCTCATGGTGAACATGAGCGAAGCCGATCAGCAAACCGCCATGGAAGCTTTGCGGGCCAGCGAATTCAAGCCCGTGCTCGATCCCTCTACCGGTCAAATTACAGTGCCTTCCAACAAGTACCACGAAGCACGTATTTTCTTGGCCTCGAAAGGCTTGCCCAAAACAGGCAACATGGGCATTGACTCCCTCAAAGACCAATCGGCCATGACCACCAGCCAGTTCATGGAGCAAGTGCGCTACACCGCGGCCATGGAGCAAGAGCTGGCGCGCACCATCATGCAAATTGACTCCATTCAACAAGCGCGTGTGCACTTGGCTATGCCCAAGCAATCGGTGTTTGTGCGCGACCGCACACCCCCCAAAGCTTCGGTCATCATCACGCCTTATGCGGGCCGCTCTGTGTCACAAAACCAAGTACAAGCTTTGGTTCATTTGGTGGCCTCCAGTGTGCCCCTCATGACACCCGAAAATGTGGCCGTGGTAGACAACCAAGGCAAGCTCATTACCGACTCAAGCAATGCTGCAGCCCTGGGTTTGACTTCGGCTCAAAGCACACACAAACAAAAAATGGAAGATGTGTATCGCCAGCGCGTGATGCAAATTTTGTCTCCCATTGTGGGCGACAACAACGTGCGCTCACAGGTCAACATGGCGCTCGACTTCACGCAAACCGAAGTCACCACCGAAGATTTTGACACTCGCGAAAAAGGACCCAAAACCCGTTCGGAAGCGCTGAGTGAAGATAAAAGCGGTGCCGCAGAAGCCGCTGGTATTCCTGGCACATTGTCCAATACACCACCGCCAGCACCTTCGGCCACCACCAACTCTTCAGCATCAACGCCTGCAGGATCTGGTGGCACTACCAACAGCACAACTGCACGCAGTACGCGCAATTACGAGTTAGATCGATCTGTTCGCCATGTGAAGAATGCAACCGGCACGGTCGAGCGTTTGAGCGTGGCTGTTTTGATCAACGAACGTGCGCCTACCACCACCAAAAATGAAAAGGGCGAAGTCACTGATTCCAAGCCCAACCCCTACACCGACGAAGAAATTACCCGCATGCAAGATTTAGTGCGCGGCGTAGTGGGCTACGATGAAAAACGCGGTGACGTGGTTACGGTGGTTCAAGCCAAGTTTGAACCAGAAACTGTTTACGACTTGAGCATTCCTTGGTACAAAGACGAATCCATGCAGACCTACATCAAGAGTGGTTTGTTGGGCGTGATGTTCCTGGCATTTATCATGATGGTCATTCGCCCTGCCGTACTGCGCATGCTAGGCTTGCTCAAAACGCCAGCTGAGTTGGAAGCAGAAGCTGCTGCTGCAGCCCTGGCAGCCGAGAAGATTGCGCTGGCCGATGGCGAGTTGTCACCAGAAGACATGAATGCCATCCAATTGGGCGAAGGCGAAACCTTGGAAGAAATCAAGGCCAAGCTCAAGCCCAAGAAATCGAGTATCTCTATGGAGATGTTGGACACGGCCAATACTTACGACGACAAGGTTGCGCTGGTGCGCATGATTGTGGCGGAAGACACCTCGCGTGTGGCCAGTGTGCTTAAGAAGATGATCAAGTTAGCCTAAGGAAATACCATGGCCGAAAAAGAAATCAACAAATCACAGGCAGAGATCGAAGCCGCAGAAAAACTGCGTATCGAGATGTCCAACATCAGTGGCGCACAACGAGCAGCCGTTTTGATGCTGTTGCTGGGTGAACAACAAGCGTCTGAGATCATTAAGTTTTTAAATCCTACCGAAGTGCAAGCTTTGGGCGGCGCCATGGTGGCGGTGTCTGATGTGTCACAAGAAGCCGTGAACGAAATCTTGGACGACTTTGTGTCCACCATCAAAAAGCAATCGAGCTTGGGTTTGGGCACCACCGACTATGTCGAAAAAGTATTCAAGCGCGCTTTGGGCGACGACAAAGCCGCTTCTGTGTTGGGCCGCATCTTGCCTGGTCAGAGCACCAAGGGACTTGAAATTTTGCAGTGGATGGACGCTCGCGCCATTGCCGACATGATCAAAACCGAACATCCTCAGGTGACGGCCATTATTTTGTCAGTGCTAGACCACCAAGTGGCTGCCGACGTGCTCAACTTCTTGCCCGACGAAACTCGCCCAGAAATTATTCAGCGTGTGGCCAGCTTAGAAACTGTGCAGCCCTCGGCCATGCAAGAGCTTGAGTCTATTATGAAGTTGCAGTTCTCTAACAACACCAGCTCCAAGTCTTCCAGCTTTGGCGGTATTAAGGCAGCTGCGCAAATCATGAACTCCACGAAGACCGCTTTGGAAGCGTCCATCATGAAGGGCTTGGAGAGCATCGACGCCGACTTGATGATGCGCATTCAAGACAATATGTTTACTTTCGAAAACCTCAGCGCCGTGGACAACAAAGGCATTCAGGTGCTCATGCGTGCGGTGGACAACAACCAGCTGATGATTGCCATGAAGGGCGCCAGCGAAGAAGTCAAAGCACGTTTCTTCGACAACATGTCCGAGCGTGCGCGCGGTATGTTCAAAGACGAGATGGACGCCAAAGGCCTCATGCGCTTGTCGGATGTGGAAGAAGCGCAGAAACAAATCATGCGCTCTGCCCGCAAGTTGTCTGACTCTGGTGAGTTGGTCTTAGGCGGAGGCGATTTTGTATAACGCTTCACCTGGCCCCACAGCCAAATTGGGTTTGCCAAAGGGTGCGCCTGTGTGGCAACCCCTCAAGCCCCTCAAACCGGTCGAGTTGCAAAACGCGGGGTTTGTGCAAGAGAAATATTTGCGAGGCAAATCTGCACACTTCTCTTTGTGGACGGTTGAAGAACAACTGGCTGCGGGCAAAATTGCACAAGAAGCCGAAGAGCTCACCATCACAGACGTGGTGGATAAAAACCATGAAGATGCCGATCCTTCCGCAGAAGCGGTGCTATCTGGCATGGACGCCGAAACCCTCGAGCAAATTAAAAAAGAAGCCTACGAGCGCGGTGTGCTCGATGGCCAAAAACTGCAGCAAGAAGCTGCCGTGCAAGAAGCTGAACAAGCCCAGGCTGACAGCTTGGCGGTCTTGGCCGACAAAGCAAACCAACTCTTGGTCAATATTGAGCAAGGTGTTTTAGCTTTACAAGAGAACCCTGCCGCTTGGAACGAACCTTTGAAGCGCTTGGCTTTGCATTTGGCAGAGCAACTCACGCTTACTGAGTTGAGCATTTCTGCCAATGCCATTCAAACCATGATTGACCGCTGCATTGAAACCCTGGATGTTCAATCGGCCGCCAGTGTGGTGGTTGAACTCAACCCCAACGACATGGCTTTGCTGCAAAACCACAAGGCCGTCCCTGGAGAAAAAACACATCAATGGCGCTTGGTGGCAGACGCTCATTTGCTGCCCGGCAGTGTGCGTGTGCGCGCAGACGATGCCGTGGTGAGCGATCTCATTGAGCATCGTCTTGAAACTTTGGCGCATGCCTTGTTAGAGAATCCCAAGCCTTGGCAATCGCAAACAGCCTTCCAGCCCGAGCGCTTAGCGGCTCGCAGAGGCAAAGCCGAAACCGTAGAAGATGCATTGCCGCGCGATGCCAGCGCTAGGTTTGAAACAGCAGAACCCTTGAATTTATCGTCGCTAGATTTGCCAGACTTGGACTTGCCCGAAACAAGCCCCAAGGCCGATGAAAACACCGCAGGGCCAGCGCATGACTAATTTTGCCGCTGAAGTTGCTCGCAGCATGTCCATCGCACGGGCCTCAAGCCCCGAGCGCTGCGGCACCTTGGTGCGCTTGGTGGGCCTGCGCATGGAAGCGCGCGGCATCATGGCGCCGGTAGGCTCTAGTTGCGAAGTGATTGGTCAAGATGGGCACCGCATTGAAGCTGAAGTGGTGGGCTTCAACGACAAAACCTTGTACCTCATGCCACTCACTGAGCCTGTGGGCATTGGCCCTGGTGCCTCGGTGCGCATGGCGTATGACTTGGGCACTGCCTGCTTGGGCCCCGAACTTTTAGGCCGCGTGATCGATGGCCGCGGTGAGCCCTTGGATGGCAAACCCAAGCCTGCATGCAAAGCGCGCCTGAGCTTGCTGGGCTTGCCCATCAACCCCATGGAGCGTGGCCCCATCGACAGCGTGCTAGATGTAGGTGTGAAAGCCATCAACGGATTATTGACACTGGGCCGCGGCCAACGCGTAGGCTTGGTAGCCGGCTCTGGCGTAGGCAAGAGTGTGCTGCTGGGCATGATGACCCGGTTCACCAAAGCCGATGTGGTGGTGATTGGTTTGGTGGGAGAACGAGGCCGCGAGGTGCAGGCCTTCATTCAAGAATCTTTGGGTGAAGAAGGTCTGGCCAAGTCGGTGGTGGTGGCAGCACCTGCCAACGTCTCGCCCGTGCTCCGCTTAAAAGCCGCGCACATGACCCATGTCATTGCAGAATATTTTCGGGATCAAGGCTTGAATGTGTTGATGTTGGTCGACAGCCTCACGCGCGTGGCCCACGCCCAACGCGAAATTGGCTTGGCCATTGGCGAACCGCCTACCGCCAAAGGCTACCCGCCATCGGTGTTTGCATTATTGCCCAACCTGATTGAGCGTGCAGGCGTAGGCCGGCATGGTCATGGCTCTATTACCGCTATTTACACCGTGTTGGCCGAAGGCGATGACGCCAACGATCCCATTGTGGACATTGCCCGAGCATCCTTGGATGGTCAAGTAATGCTGTCGCGCAAATTGGCCGATGCGGCGCACTACCCTGCCATCGATTTGAATGGCTCTATTTCCAGGGTGATGCAAAGTTTACTGTCGCCCGAAGATTTGAAAATGGCCAACAAGTTCAGACGCCTGTGGTCTTTGTACCAACAAAACATGGACTTGATTCAAGTGGGCGCTTACGAAGCTGGCAGCAATCCCACATTGGACGAAGCCATTCGATTGCGTGAATCGATGGAGCAGTACTTGCGCCAAGACATGCACGAAGGCAAAGACGAAGCCAGTACCCGTGAAGACATTCGCAACATGATGGCGGTGCTGGCATGAACGACACTGTAGTGGCTCGCCCCTGCTGGACCATTTTGGCGCAAAAGGCCGAAGATAAAATTGCGCTCATTCAAAACGAAATGATGCTGGCGCGCCAACGCCTTCAAAGCCTTCAAACCAGTGAACAGCGCATTCAAAAAATGTACGACGAATACCGCGATGGCCTCGCCCAGTCTGATGCCCAAAGTATGGGCATGCGCGAAGCCATGAACCAGCGTCAGTTCATGTCACAACTTTTAAGCCTGATGCAGCGCGTTAAAACCGACATTCTGTACACCGAAAACGCCATCATTGGCATCAAAGAACAGTTGATTGTGCAAGAGCGCGAGCGCATCAAAATGCAAACCTTGGCCGATCAAAATGCCATGGCTGTTCAACGTGAAGAGAATAAAAAAGACCAACGCCGCATGGACGCTTTGGGAGTGATGCAGTTCAACCTCAAGCCACAAGCATGAACCTCACGGGCGGCTTGGCTTGGCACTGGCTGGCATGGCGCTCTCAGGCACGTTGGGCACCCACTTCGCAAGCCATTGAACAATGGCTTTTGTCGACGGCTCAAACCTCTTCACCCCGCAACTCCGAAAGCCGCCCTAACCTGCTGCTCATTGGCGCCAGTGCGGGTTGGATGATGTCTGACTCATGGCTTCAGCAATTTGCCAGAGTAGACACTTTTGACATCGATCCCAGAGCCGCCCTGCTGTTCAAATGGCGCCATGGCAAAGCACTGCAGGCCACACGCACAGAACTTCATTGCCACACGCGCGATGCGCTGCAAGACTTGAACGCTGTGCTGTCGGCACACCCCAATGCCTGTGTGTTTTTTGACAATGTCTTAGGCCAATTGCGATTTCAAAACTTGGCCACCGATTGGCAACAAGTAGAACGCCGGCTCAAACAACTCAAGGTGCAACTCAAAGGCAGAGAATGGGGCAGCTTGCACGATCGAATGTCGGGGCCATGCACAAAGCCTATTGCGCTTGAAAGTGATTTGCCGGTTCGGCATCCCGATTGGCACGACCAACATTGGCTCACGCAATTGGATGCGCAAAGCCCCTGGCTGGATCACTTAACGCAAGACGTTTTTCCAACCGGGGTGTCGGTGCAAGATTTTGCTTGGAATTTTTCTGCCCAGTACAGGCACTGGCTGCAGGCCGGATGGGTGCGGCCATGACCGCACTAAAGCGCTTATTTGCCGCAAATGAATTTGTAGAGCGCTACCAAGGGCGTATCGGGGGGAATGGTTTGCCACTCGCGCATCACACCCTGAGAGTCGATAATTTCACCCGTGAGCATGGGGCCGCTGTGCATGGAAAACTGCAAGATGTGAACCATTTCTTTGCGGCAATCCATTTCCATGTGGGTGCGAGTAGATACAAAAAATGCACCTCTTTGCGCTTTTTGGGGCGTTCTGTAATCGAGCAAGCTCCAAAACGACCGAATGGGGCCGTTGCGTTTGATGGTGCCGTCATCGACATAAATAATGCCCGAATCGGTTGTGGTTACTTTTTTCCACTCAGCCTGGGCAGAAAGCGGTGCCAACAGAACAAGCAAACTGGCCACAAGAGCCAAGCCAACATTCAAAATAGCGCCCCAAGCATATGGGAGAGCCGAAATTTTCAGAAGATGGGGTTTGGTATTCATGCGCCCTACTATAAAGTAGCGCACTGATCTTGAAAAGAGCCATGCCATGAACCACCTTACTCCCACCGTCTACAACACCCACTTCCAAAACGTGAGTTTGTGGAAGAGGCCTTTGGTAGCTTCTTTTTTAGCTTGCCTTTTGGCCGCCGGCATAACGGCCTGCGGAGGCGGGGGCGGAACGGATGCTAGCAGTGGCAACCCACCTGCTTCAACACCCGAGGTACCACCGGCCTCACTCATCACGGCTGGCGCGTATGTTGGTACTTTGGCGGGCAAATTAGACAAATTGGACAAAGACTTTGTAGCCATCTTGCTACCCACAGAGCCAGCATCAGGCGGCGCCACCAAGTTTTATGCCTTGCACTACGACGACGCTAACCCTGATATTTACAGCGGTACTGGGCAAATTACAGGCAAAACCTCAGCGTCTTTGGCTGAAGTTTCTTACCAACGCTATTTCGCACCTTTAGTTCGAACTGGCACAGCAAGTTTGAGCAGTATCAGTTCTGGAAAAATGAATGCCTCGTTTAATTTTCCAATGATCAGCTCGGACAATGCAGTGGAAATAAAAGACTTAGAGCTTAAATTTCCCACAAGCTACATCAACAACACACCTGCAACACTGAGTGCAGCTCAAGGCAATTGGCTAGGCATATTGTCATACAGCAATGGCTCCAATGACGCTTACTCAATCAGTATCTCCTCGACTGGGGCGCTCAGCAGTTACATGTCCTTTTGGGGCGATTGTCAGCTCACCAAGGGAGACATCAAGCCTAATTTTGACGGCACCAACCTTTACAAATTGTCGGTGAGTATTCCAGACGCTACTTCATGCACTCAAAATAAATTGGGAAATAAAGATTTAACCGGGGCAGCTTTTATCACCCCAAGCCCCGTTGCTGGCAAAACACAACGCCTCTACTTGGTAGGCGTGACTTCCGACGGCCGAGGAATCAGTTTCAAAGCCGATCGATAAATTCAAGTTTTCAAGCTTACTGACGAATCTGTCTAAGCACGGAAATTACATTCTGGAATAGACCATGATCAAACTTATCGCCATCATATTGCTCGCCATCTCTACAGCTGGTGCGGGCTACTTTGGCTGGACACAAAAGAAGTCGAGCGCTGCAGCGACCGAGCAAGTGGCTGAGCTTACTCAACAAGTAGAAGAGGCAGATAAAAAAATCGAGGCTACCCAGGAAGAGTTGGCTGCTAGCAAAGAAAAACTGCCAGCCTTGATGACCAAAGCTCAAGAACTTGAGGCTGTAAAAGCAGCTTTTGCTTCTGGCATGGTGTTGAAAGACCTTGAAGCCGCCTATGCCAAAGAGAAAAAAGCACTTTCCACCGAGCGCCAATTGGGCTTGGCTGGTGTTCGCCTCTTAACCAATGGCACCAAAGATCCCGCCACCGTAGAGGCGTTCCAAAAAGCGTTGGAAATGACCGACTGGAAAGGCCAACAAAAAGTCATTTGTGCGGCTCAAAATGCATTGGCAGCGGCTGGCGAAAAAGTGAAGGTCATGTCGGAATGTCAGCCTGAGGCTGCAGCTGGCAAAGTTGAGAGTAAGGCGGGCTCCAAAGCAGCACCAGCTGACAAAGCAGAAAGTAAAGACGCTAAAAGCTCTGACGAAAAAAAAAATGATAAAAAATTAGACAAGAAGAGTGCCAGCGGACCTGCCGAGGCATACGCTGTGAATTGGGAATACGAAGGTGCCATGGGCCCAGAGAATTGGGGCAAAGAATTTCCCACTTGCGGCAGAGGCAAGTCGCAAGCACCTTTGAACGTCAAAGGTCCGTTTGAAAAGGTTCGCTACAGCTTGGCGCCCGATTACAAACAAGGCCAGCTCAAAATTGTGAACAACGGCCACACCATTCAAGTGAACGTGCCCAATGGTTCCAAAATTCGAATTGATGGCAGACCTTACGACTTGGTTCAGTTTCACTTTCACCGCCCTAGCGAAGAACACATCGACGGCAAACCATCGGCCATGGTGGTTCACTTGGTGCACAAAAACATGGAAGGCGAACTGGCTGTACTTGCTGTGATGCTGCGCGAAGGCAACGAAAATTCAGTCATTAAAACTCTATGGACTCACGCCCCAAAAAATGAGGGCCCCGAAGTTGTGCCAGATGGGGTGATGTTCAACCCTGCCAACTTGCTGCCTAAAGAACTAGATTTCTTCCACTACGACGGCTCACTCACCACGCCGCCTTGCACAGAAAAAGTGAAGTTCTTCATCTTAAAAACGCAAGTGAGCATTAGCAAAGAGCAAATAAGCGACTTCCCCTTCAAGATGAACGCGCGCCCCATTCAACCTACCAATGGTCGGCCTATTTATTCCAATTAAAAGGCCTCAGAGTTCTTGATTGGTGTTGCTGGGGTAGTGAATCCATTCGGCTGTGACTGGGCTCGGTGCAATGGCACTTGGGAACATCACCCAGCCTTCGGCCTTTTTAGACAAGGCAAACCTGGAAGCGGGAAACCTCACCCAACTTTCAGTTTTAGGATTGATTTTGGGTTTGGTGGTTTTTGTACCTGCCAACATTCCTTTGGCCGGCGTCTTTGTATCTGATGGGCTTGCATCAGCCAATTTTTGAGCTTGAGCCGCTGCAATTTGAGTCAATTTGTCACCTAGCTGCGCTTCCACCATATTGAACACTTGATTCTGATTGGGCACCTTCAAGGCCGTGCTCAGTTTGGTCACACTGTTGACGTCTTTGCTGAAGTGCAAGGGGTTGAGTGCTCTAAAGGCTTCTGCCAAAACCTCTGGTTTGAGGTCATGATTTGGCATGGTTTTGGCAATGATTCGCTCCAGCGATTCGCCCGCTATGGGGGTGTAAGTGAAACTTGACTTGAGGCCCTCCCAATTCACCAAGCTGGAAGCTTGAATGCTAGGAGTTGCTGCTAAACCAAAGGCCAGAACAGCAACTGCAAAAATGGGGCGGTAGGCATGTGTCAAGGTTTCGACTCCTAAAGGGAGAAATCAAGGGTTTTGACACTCCCTCCTGCAAGACACATGCCATCGAAAAATTGACAGGGCTAGACCTTAGGCGATGCCACTTTCTTCAAACGCCACAACAAAAACAATGCAATGCACAAGTTCAAGGCATTCCACAGCACCCCATTCACAAAGGCCGCGTGGTAAGACCCTGTTAAGTCAAACACCTTGCCCGACATCCAGCCCCCTAGTGCCATGCCAATCATGGTGGCCATGATGGCGGCGCCTACCAAAACACCCACACGCTTGGCTGGAAAATATTCGCGAACAATGATGGCGTAAGACGGCACGATACCGCCTTGGAACAAGCCAAACAAAGCCGAGATCACATACAAAGACACCATGCCATCAAACGGCAAAAACAAAAGCAAGGCCACGCCCTGAAGGACCGACCCGAGCACCAAGGTTCTAAGGCCCCCAATGCGGTCACAAATGGCCCCCGAAATAAGCCGACTCACAATGCCACACGCCAACATGAGCGACAACATTTCAGAACCACGCGCCGCGCCAAAACCCAGATCGGTGCAGTAGGCCACGATGTGCACTTGCGGCATGGCCATGGCCACACAGCAGGCAACACCCGCTACACAAAGCAAAGCATGCGCGGCATTGACGGGCAAACCAAATGGCCTTTCTGAAGCCATTGATTGCACACTGCCCGGCGCAGCCACCACCATCAGGGGCGGACGTTGCCGCATCAAAAACGACAAGCCCAACATGCCAAGGCCGCACACAATGCCAATCCAAATATAGGTTTCGCGCCAACCCAAAAGTTCAACCCCTTGCTGAGCAAGTGCAGGCCAAATGCTCCCCGCCAAATAATTGCCACTGGCACAAACGGCCACAGCAATACCGCGACGCTTGTCCCACCAAAGTGAAGTGTCGGCCAGCAAGGGCGCAAATGTGGATGAGCTGCCCAGCAGGCCCATGAGCAGGCCATGTGCCAAAGCAAACCACCAAATGTTGGACGCCATGCCTGCCAAAATAAAACCGCTGCCCACACCCACAGCGCCAATCCAAAGGGCAACATGCACACCCCATTTGTCGGCCAATTTGCCCATGGCCAGGCCACCGGCCCCAAAGCCCAACATCATGAGGGTGTAGGGCAAGGATGCATCGGCCCTGGAAATGCCAAATTCTTTTTGTACCTCCGGCAATACCACCGACACCACATACATGCTGCTTCCGCCCAGCGTCATGAGAAGAAGCGTGATGAAGAGACGGCGGGCGGCGTAGGCCGAGTCGATGAGGGAGGCGTCGGCTTGGAGGGTTGATGCAGTATTCACCGGCTCACCTTATCACCCCCACGGGGTATCCCTACTACCTGATTTCCCCTAAAAGCAGGCATTTTCCTGATGCTATAATCCCGCTTCTCCAAGG
>SXGQ01275208.1_pt1 | contig 12840 bp, 9 predicted proteins | sample 3178371 | NCBI WGS metagenome assembly SXGQ01 (sample SAMN11356859, study PRJNA531348) | freshwater metagenome | isolation source: freshwater sample F1-20 | place: China: Fuxian Lake, Yuxi | collected 2017-12-25
CCTAGACGATGGGGACTAGAGGAACGCGAATCTTACCTCGAATATATTGTGAAAATAACCCATTAGCCTAGGCAAATGAGCAGGATTACGGTCACAGGTGGAGCTGGTTTTGTTGGTTGCAACCTTGTTCGAGCTCTTCTGAATGAGAACCACGAGGTTGAAATAATTGACGATTTTTCAACGGGCCTGGAGAGCAATCTAAAAGGCTTGGACTGTCAAACGATAAAACTCTCATTGGTTGATGCCGAAAAGGTTTTTAAAGCCCTAGAAAAAACCGAATACATTTTTCACTTGGGAGCGCGTGGCTCGGTACCAAGATCCATAAAGAATCCTAGAGCTACCACTGATGTCAACGTCTTTGGTACTTTAAATGTCCTGGAATCTGCTCGTGCAACAGGAGCCACAGTTGCGTTCTCATCGTCGTCTTCAGTCTATGGTTCAAATCTCGAGCTACCGAAGAATGAAAAAATGTGGATGGCCCCTCTTACACCCTATGCTGCAAGTAAATTAAGCGGGGAAGCTTTGGTTGCAAGTTATGCAGCGTCATTTGGCATCTCAGCAATCACTTACAGATTTTTTAATATTTTTGGACCATGGCAGCGCCCAGATCATGATTATGCCGCTGTGATCCCAAAGTGGATTTGGAAACTAATGCACAATAAAAGCATAGAAGTTTTTGGCGATGGGAATCAATCTAGAGACTTTACGTATATTGACACTGTCGTGTCAGTCTTAATTCAAGGGTTAAAACAAAAGGTTAATCATCCAAATCCAGTTAACCTAGCCTTTGGCTCCAGAATAACGCTTAATCAATGTATTGATGAACTTAGAGCAAAGTTTCCCAAGCTTGAGGTTCAATACTTGCCAGAGAGGAATGGAGATGTAAGAAACTCTCAAAATAATCCATCTCTTCTAAATTCAATGTTTCCCAAGATTAAACCTATAAGTTTTTCTAATGCTTTAGAACATACATACCATTGGTTTCTGGAGCATGGTGCAAGTATTGCTAATGGCCCTCGGGTCAGAGACTGATACTTACTTCATGTGTGGTATCTCGGGTATCTTCTCCAATCGGCTAATCGAAAATGAGCTCGTAGAAGCCTCGATCAGCAGGATTTCTCATCGCGGCCCTGATGAAAAGGGCTTTTTTAAACATCAAAACTGTGTATTGGGCGTGTGCCGTTTAGCAATTATCGACATTTCCTTGGGTCAGCAACCAAGTTATAACCAAAATAGCGATGTTGCTTCAGTTTTTAACGGAGAGATTTATAACTTTCGCGAATTAAGACAGAGCTTAATCTCAAGAGGACATCGAATCAAGGGACTGGGAGACTCTGCGCTAATCCCATTTCTTTACCAAGAGTTTGGGGACGCTTTTCCTAGCAAAATACAAGGAATGTTTGCGATTGCACTTTACGATTCAAGACGAAATCGATTAATTCTGGCTCGTGATCGATTAGGCAAAAAACCACTTTGGTACAGCAAGCAAGGTGAAACCCTCTATTTTTCATCTGAGGTGAAGGGACTTATATCGCTTGGTTTGATTCGTGAGTTAGATGAGAGCGTAATACCTGAATTTCTATGCTTTGGTTATATAAATGCTCCTCGATCAGCAATTGTTGGAGTAAAGCAACTACCACCAGCATCACTTCTCACTATGGAAAATGGAAGAATCAAGATTGAGCAATATTGGAGTCCATCAGAAATTCCAGAATCCAAAATGTCGTTCGAAGATGCTAAGGTTGAAACAGTCCGGCTCCTTCGTGAAGCAGTTAAAAGTAGGCTCATTTCTGAAAGACCGATTGGCTCCTTTTTGAGCGGTGGGATTGACTCGACAATTGTTACTGCTTTAATGCAGGAGGAATCTGAGGGCGCAGTTCATACTTATAGCATTGGTTTCTCTGACGAGAAATTTGATGAATCAAGATTTGCCAGAAAAGTTGCAGCGGTGCTTGGCACCAAACACCACGAGAAAAAAATCGGAGCGGACCCATTTCTAATTGTGGAGAACCTCTCAAGAGTTTTGGATCAACCTTTTGGAGATTCTTCAATAATTCCTACCTATCTACTATCAAAATTCGCACGGGAAGGAGTGGTTGTTGCTCTGAGTGGAGATGGCGGGGACGAGGGTTTTGCGGGATACGAGCGTTATAGAGCCGGCAAGTTCCTCGATTCTATCAATCCTTTACTCTTAATTAATCCTTTACAGTTTCTACCAGTCAGCAGGATTACAAATCAAAGAATTCGAAAATTAATTAGGCACTCAAGCTACAGATCATTGCCAAGTAGATATATTGGTTTTCAATCACTATTTCAACGTAATGACTTTCATTCACTCCTAAACCCTGAGTTACTAAAGTATGCCTGGGAGTATGATTTTCTGAACATATGGAATTCGATACCAACTCAAGACAGAATTCGAAAGATGCAGGAAATAGACTTGAGGACATATTTACCAGGTGACTTGATGTATAAAGTTGATATAGCTTCTATGGCCAATGGTCTTGAAGTAAGATCACCTTTCCTTGATTATAGAGTCGTGGAATTTGGCTTATCGCTACCTACTAAGTACAAAGTTGTCAATGGAGTTAACAAACATATCTTGCGAGAAATAGCTCGAGAATATGTGCCAAAAGATCTCATTGAGAGACCAAAAATGGGTTTTGGAATTCCAAGAGCTAGGTGGTTGCGTGAAGAACTTCGGAATCTGGTTCAAGATGTTCTTCTAGATGAAAGAAGTAAATCCAGAGGGTGGTATCAGTTCAATAATGTTGAGGCGATCATAAAGCAGCACAACCAGGGTAAAGAGCTAGACTCTATAATTTGGCCAATGTTTATGCTGGAGCTCTGGGCTAAAACTTGGATTGATTGATTAATTCGTGATACAACTTTGTGTGGTCTGACATCAATCTATCCAACGAGAAATGCTCTAAGGCATTATTCTGACCGATAGCACCAAAAGCTGTTTTCAATCTAGGGTTATCTGCCAAAATCTCAACTCTATCGACAAAGTTTTTCGCAGAGTAATCCAAACAATACCCACTCCTCCCATTAATCATCACCTCTGATGTCGAGCCAACGTTTGTTGCAAGAACGGGGATTCCTGCCATCTGGGCCTGAATGAGCGCAACTGGAGTGCCTTCATTTTCGCTGGTTAGTAAAATGAGATCACTAATACTCAGAATTCTCTCAATTTCTGATTGCCATCCCAAAAAGATTATCGGCAAATTTAGTGATTGGGCTTTTCTTCTTAATTCCATCATAAGTGGACCATCTCCAACTAGAACAAAAGTGGCAACAAGTCCTCGACTCTTGCACTCCATCGCAATTTCCAGTACTCGATGAGGTGCTTTTACAGCAACCATTCTACCAATCCAACTAATGATATACGTATCTCTGGGTAGATGAAAAAAATCAAGCGACTCATTTTTATCCGGTAATTTATTGACTCTAAGTCCAGGCCCAATTACTCGATATTTATCAGCAGTACCTATTCTTGACCTAACCAGTTCATTTCTAACATTGATTCCTACAGCTATCAGTACGTGCGTATAGCGAGCAAGTAACCTCTCGATTGCTACCACTATCCTGGTTTTTGTCTTACCAAAATATCCGTGGAGCAAGTGACCATGAAAAGTGTGAACTCTAATCTGTCTATTAAACGTCGAGAGTGATGCAAGTCGACCTATAAGCCCAGCCTTAGCCGTATGAGTATGGATAATATCAGGATTGAATCTTTTAATAATTTTTCTAATCTCGAAAAGTGACTTTAAGTCCGAGGTTAAGCTAACTCTTCGACCAAATCCATTAATTCGTATTAACTTTTCAATCTCAATTCCATTTTGAATTAGATAATCCATTTCACTCTCATCACAAAAACCAGTAACTAGAACTTGGTCAAATTCTTCTTGAGATAAGTTTTTCATGATTCCACTGATTTGAATTGCTGGACCACCAACATTCATTCGAGCGACTAATCGCAACACTCTAATCTTTTGCACTGATTCCCCTCGCCTTGACGCTTTAGTTTAAAACCAAACCATTAAGTCTATCGACCAGGTCACTCATGTAAGTCAGAACTTCTATTGAGCCTAAACCTGAAATTCATGTACGACAAAGTGTGCACTTAGTTGTCCAGCACTTGTCTATCCCAATACAATTGGGATTCGGGCTAATAAGCTCAGTGTAGAGCTGATCCCACACCTCATCAAATTGAAGGCTTTGAAGAATGTAGATCATATTTTTGTTGAAACTCACGAAAAGAAATGGCCGGAATTAATGAGGAAAACGATGGATTTGAAACAAATTGTCTCTGAGAGTTTGCACCATGAACAGGTTCGATGGGATTGGCCGTAAAAGAATTCTTGACCTAAATTATCGAAATAAGTGATTGTTTGATTGATGGGCCATTGCTCCCTTTCCAAGGTTGGGCATATCAATTTACGGCTTAGTGAATCATTCGAATCCCTGAAGCTTTCGGGCTAACAACTCTACATAAAACTGTGGCAGGTCTTGGATTTGCCTTTGCCTCATTAGCTCTTTGGGATAAACCTTGTAGTGCAATTGCAGCATTGATGACATAAGATGTCCCAATCAAGTAAGGCTCGGATAGTAAGTAAATGAATCATTTGAGTCTATGAAACAGTGGGGCCTATAGCTCAGTCGGTAGAGCAACGGACTTTTAATCCGTGGGTCGACGGTTCGAGCCCGTCTGGGCCCACCCTCAATTTCCAAACGATGCACTGGATATAGACCCGTTGATTTATTTTATTTGTAAATATTCCTTCCTCGTCGTCAAGAGGCGAAGGGAATAAAGTGTAAAAAATCGGAATTAATTTAGCCGGATAAAACCTCAATTGGAATTGAGCAACTCAAGAGCTCTCAAAAACGCTGAATACACATTTGTTGAAACTCACGAAAGGAAATAGCCCGAACTGTTATGTAGAACTAGAGATTTAAAAACTAGTCCCTTTTAGTGAGTATTACGAGCAAATTCGTTGGGACAGATGTTGAATAACATCTTGATCAAATTAGTCAAATGTAGAGTAATGCCTTTTGGCAAATGACTTGTGTGTTTTAAAAATAGACTGATTGAACAATGGTCTCACCGCTCTTTTGAATCCATAAATCTTTAGAGTTGATAGTTCCAAAAATAGATTTGAACGGGCGTGGCGCACCCTCTGTCTAATTTGCGATTGAGGTATGTAAATCTTTAAATCCTTGTCCACCGTCTGCCATAAGCCGCTAACCATAAGGACTCAGGCGTATGGCTTATTACTTTAACTCGACGTCGTTCACAATGCACTCGTATTAAATTAACTGAGTACAAAACAGATATGATTCTGACAAATTTAGTTAATTAACCTCAACGACATGTGCGAACGTAATCAGTGAACTACTTCGGTTGGCAATCTAGTTATTTTCAGCAGTTAGTGGGTCCAAAGTTGGAGCAAGTACCACAAAAGTTCAGTTTTAGCGCAAAGCCTTTGATTACTGAATACAAAACTAATGTTCGCTCGGTGCTCCCTCTCAGGGATTTGATTCACATTCCTTATCCTAAATCCTAATACTTAGAGAAAATCTTGAAGGCTCGGACAGAACTAGAAGGATCAAGGAAATTGCCCTTTTTCCTTAGTGAAATTAAGAACTGGATAGATTCATCAGCTTTGGTCGTACAGGTCACCTACAAAAAACCTTGATTGGAGCCATGGATATGACTTGTAAAAATTAATTACCAGTCGCTTAAGAATACATCCAGATCAAGAGATTCATGTCTTCAAAAGTGGAACGCGCGGATTGTCTTCTCTGGTTATGACAAAGGCAATTTTGGAATATGGAAAGAATCCTAATTTAATTACAATAGACATACTCAATCACGCTAGACCAAGATATGGGAATTGTATTGGTGACATTTCTGGAAGAAGAAGTAAGGTGCAGATATTGCAGACGATAAAGAATCTACAGGGGATATTAAAAACATTCAATGCAGAAGTAGTCACCTTCAATCCATTAAGCGGATCCTGAACAAAATTGATTTTGCCTTCCTAAACAGACTGTACACATCTTCGGCAGTAAAAGAGAGTTTGAATTTGTACGTAGGTTATCTCACGATAAGGCTATTGTAATTTTAGATGAGGTCAATGCTAAGAATCAACCAGGTATTTTCAGAATTTATAAATAACTAAGAGAGTAAAAAAGGATACAAAGTGAAAATGATTGAATGAAAAGTGTCAAATCTCGATTAAGGTTAAGTAGATTTTCCAAGAATTTGAAGATTATTATTGTATTTGTTCAGGTTAATACATAAGTCTTGATTAATTTTAGCAAATTAGCTTTCCGGAAAGTCCTAAAATCCTGAAAAGAATCACGTGCCATTTAGATTCTTATTTAACAAATGAGATGAGTAAGGCTATTTCGTAAAAACCATTTCACGGTAATGAATTTTATGTAAAGCCTTTTAAATAATCACTGATCTGACTACTTTGAGGGGTAAAAGTCAAACATCGAAATAATTTTCGAAGTGACTTTCAGTGGATCGCAAAACTCTTTAATTGTAGATTTATTGTATTGACCCATCTCTAGAATTATGCTTGGATCGCTGATTATCGAGGTGAATATATTGTCAAGCTGAATTATACTTTCTACAATAAAACCGCCATGCAAATGGCGTACGTAGTTTGCCGTCCCGTTTTTGCTCCTTATAATTACCATTTTTCCCATAGACATCGCTTCTAAATTAGAGACCGAAGCAGGCTCCTTATCTGAGAAGAGCAAAAAAATGTCACAGCTTGAAAGTAATGATTGACATTCTTTATAAGGAACATTTACTAGTACTTTTACGCGGTTGCCAAGGCTAGATCTACTCAAGGTGTCAATCAAAAAATCATAATTGTATTTATGCTCTTTTGTGCTAACCTCGCCAATAATTGTGAGTGTTGCACCATTTGAAATTAACAACTTGTTTGCCAAGAAATACTGAACTAGCTCAAGGTGATTCTTTCTGCTTTGAAATTTTCCGATAGAAAGTAGATTTAAGGACTTAATGCTTGCGTTTGTTTCGTATCTAGATTGGTGATTAGGTAAATTTGATGTTTCGATAGCAAAAGGAATAAAATTAATTTTAGAAAGACCATCGCCATCTTTGCTGTCAAAGCACCAATCTGTTTCTGTAGACTTTACAGGAGAAAAGAATTTTACAGATAGAAGTTTACAAACCAATGCTCGAAGGTACTTTCGATTTCCCTTCAATCCGTTTATGGGCCACTGCGAATAAAGAATAAAGGGAATCTTTGAGGATCGAACATTGATCACTTGCCAAATGTCATAGAGTTTCAATTCAAGACGGCATATAACAAAGTTTGGGTTAGATTCAATCAGTAAACTGCGTAACTTAAAGAATCTCTTACATATGTTCCTAATTGATTTGGTCTTCTCTACATATAAAGTGGAAGAGCTAATTACTCTTGGCTTGAGATTTGCATAGTCTTCAGAAATTCCTAAATTTCTTACCCAAACCTCACAATCTACTGAGTGTTCTTTTAGTCCTTTGACCCACCCCATCATGTTAGTGTGATATCTAGGTACTAAAAAAATTACTTTTCGAAAAGTTTGACCTTTGACTACCGCTGATGTAGTTTCATTCATTGCAGAGTACTCTACAACACTAATTCCTGAGTCCCTCTATTGCTATGCTTAGATATGGCAAAAATTCTCATTACTGGTGCAGTTGGTTTCATAGGATTTCATGTTGCAAAGCGGCTTTTAGGTGCACAAATGCATGAAATCGTAGCTTTGGATAGTTTTAATCCAGCTACTCCCACGAAGCTGACTTTTGTTCGAGAAAACTTGCTCATAAACGAAAATCTAATAGTAAAAAAAATTGATTTATTAGAGGTGAATTCCGCGAAACTCTTCGCTTTAGTGGGGGAAGTCGACTTAGTCGTTCACCTCGCAGCCTATCCTGGCGTGCGAATTTCAAAAGAAAGAGAAGAGTTTAATTTTTATAACAATATAAAGAGTTTTGAAACTGTATGTCAATTTTCCAGACTAGTCGGAGCGAAGCTAATTTATGCATCGTCATCCAGTGTTTACGGTGACAGTGGATTAGAGGGTTCGTGTGCTGAGTCCTCACTTCACGATTTCAAAGGAAAGGGTACATATGCGAAAAGCAAATGGGAAAACGAAATATATGCCAACAATCTCTTTGCAAGTCAGGAGCTGGATAGTATTGGTTTACGTCTATTCTCTGTTTATGGAACTCTTGGGCGAGAGGACATGGCGTACTTTGAGTTCGCGCGTAGATTTATTTTTAGCGAAGGGTTAGAAATATTTGATAGTATAGAAGACTATCGAGACTACACCCCGGTATGTTACGTAGTCGACGATATCGAGCACCTTATAAATAAAGTTCTTTACATCCCAAACTATATTCGAAAAGATCTTGCTAGTATAGATGGTAACACCTTGATAAATATTGGTAGTGGAAACCCAATACAATTAGCAAGACTCATTTATACTTATGAGGAAATATTCAAAAAGAGAATTGAAATTACTAATTTAGGTCGAAATTCATCAGAAAGTAAGAGAACGTGGTCTGATAATTCCAAGAGAAATACTCTCTTACCGGGTAGATCTGACACGACATTCGAGGATGAAATTTCGAAGTTTACGGAGTGGGTTGTTCCTTACCTTACTGGGAAAATCTAACACAATGACTACTTTAGATTTCATTTCCATGTGTAGAAAAGTTCTTCTAAAGTATGAGCTTTTTAGTATCTGTACTATTTTTCTCTTAAAGATAGCTCTAGTACTTCTTGATATTTTAGCCTTGTTGATTGCTGGAATACTTGCAAGTGTTTTTATACCAATCATTCAAAGTAAACCAGAAAACATTTCTAATTTAGTACTTAAGATCTACGCTTCGGCCGATAGATACATCTCTTTATACGAGTTTATATTCTTACTAGCAGGAGTTTCGGGCGCCTTATTAATTTTAAGATTAAGTTTAACAGTATTGCTAGAACAAAGACTTTTTCGCAAACTTGGAATCATATCAGAACGCTTAGCTTTAAAAATTTTAAAATCTCATTATAAGATTTTCCTTGAAAAAAGAGTTAAAAAAACTTATGATGAGTTTTTTGATGGGATTACTAATTCGCTCAATTCATTTACAATTTATGGGATTTCAAGCTTGATAATTATTTCTACAGAAGTCCTAAGCTTAATCGTGTTATTGACAGCCCTACTGATTTGGCAACCACTTGTTACTATAACGTTTGCATTAATATCTGGTATTTCAATTGGATTGGCGTTCAAGATTCATGTGAACAAGATGTCGCATTTTAGAAATAATTACTCAAAATTTTATTCAAAGAATATGTCTGAAGCTCGAAAACTAGAATTGCTTTCGCAAGAATGGTCACTAAGAAATCAGCTTGATGTAAAGACTAAAAAGTATATAGAAATTAGAAAAGACCTTTCAGATGCAATTATTCATACTCAAATCCAATTTGGTTTCCCAAGACTTATTTTGGAAACTTCAGTAATTGTAAGTGGCTTATTTGCAAGTTCTCTAGTTTGGTATTTCTACAGTATTTCGCAAGGTTTAGTAATTCTAGTGACCTATCTTATTGTCGGACTTCGGCTAACGCCGTCGATGTTGAAAATTCAGAATGCAATTCAAGTCTTTCTGTTGCATAAAGGATCCTGTATTGAGGCCATCGAACTAATTGAATACTATAGTGAACTAATTCATATTGACCCTAAATATTCACAAACTCAAATCATTGACAATAGGGTAAGGCTACAAATTAGACACGTGGAATACTCTTTTTCTCAGGATTTCAAAGACCAGTTTAAATATAATCTGACCATAGAGGGTTATGGTATTTTTTTGATTAAGGGATTCAATGGCTCTGGTAAAACTACTTTATTGGAACTGGTGGCTGGTATTCGATCACCTAAATCGGGGATAATAGATTTTCAGGGTAAAAACCTATCTTTATTGGAAAGCGATGAACGAAGCCGATTAATTTCATATGCTCCACAGGCCCCAATGTTCGCTTATCAATCTCTAGAGGAGAGCTTCCTTTTAGATAACGAATCTATTGGAGAGATAGAGGTTCAGCGTAACAAAGTTTTAACTTTTCTCGAGATGTTACGGTTTGACAAACAAAAGTATTTACTGCACGAGGAATATGATCTAGCTAATCTCTTGAGCGAAGGAGAAAAACAGAAAATTAGTTTGGCCCGAACTCTGTCTAGAAGCTCTTCCCTGTTACTTCTAGATGAACCAACTTCTTCGCTGGATTCTGCATCTATTAAGCAGCTCAAGAAAATTATAGTCTCCATCTCAAAAGAGAAGATGGTGCTAACTGTAACTCATGATAATTTATTTGATGATGTAGCGAAGGAAATAGTTTATCTAGGAGGTTTGAAATAAACAAAATATTATTTGTTATACCTACCTTAAGGGTTGGCGGTGCAGAACTTTTTTTGTTGCGGTTTTGCGAGAATTTAAGTTCAAATTATGATTTGACGGTTGTAGTTTTGGGGACTAAGGATGGGCTTGGTAATGAATTTGAAAGACTTTCTATTCGGATAATTTATCTTGGCTTGGAAAGAGTAACCCAATTCATTCCAGCTGTCTTCAAGTTGCGCAGGACTTTGATCGAGATTAAGCCTGATTTAATTCAATCTTTTCTTTACTACTCTGATATAGTTACGAGTTTGGCAAAAGTTAGGTTGAAAATTCCTCTCGTCTGGTCAATCAGAGGAACATCTCTGGCAAAACACACTGAATGGCACAAAATTGCAACACAGAGATTAGCTTCGTTTATTTCTAAATTTTCTCCAGATCTAATCATCGCTTGTGGAGAAATACCGAGAAATTTTCATGAATGTTTAGGCTATCCGTCAAATAAGATGGTCGTAATAAGTAATTTTCCAGCCGACTTTACAAAACAAATAAATAATAAGTCCATTTTTAAAGTAGTGGACTCGCCCACGAGTTTTACAATAGGAATAGCAGCAAGATATGATTTAGGGAAAGGGCATCAATCTCTAGTTCACGGTGTAATTGAATTCCTTACGGAATACATACAAGTCCAAGAGATAACGATTAGTTTTTCTGGTAAGGGATGCGAAAGTGCGGGCCGCCTTGAAAGGGAGTTGCTCTCCTCCAAATTAGTTCAAGAGTTTTTGGAAAATCGTAGACTAAAATTTTATTTTTGTGGCCCGTTATTAGGGGATCAGATGATCAAGTGGTATGAATCAATAGATCTATACTTTATGGCAAGCGATAGCCTGGAAGGATTTCCAAATTCGTTAGCAGAATCACTATCAGCGGGAATTCCCAGTCTCTCCACACCGGTCGGCGAAGCTAAAACTTTTTTGCCAAGTTTCTATCTATGTGATGCGGCAGGGTCAAGTGACATATCAAAAACACTTGCAAGAATCTATTCTCAAAGGGCCAAGTCAATTCAATCAGAATTTGCACTAGTAAAGTCCTCAATGCAGCTGCGATACTCAAAGGAAAGTGTTTTAGCAAGTTATAAAGCAGTCTGGAGTGAACTAATTGGAGAGCCTTGCTGAATGAATCCAAATAAAAGACACAACTCTGTAGTAATAGCCATTGCTCAGGCAAAACGAGAACCATGGGAAAAAATCTATCAGGAGGGGCAACTTCCAACTTGGATTTCAAGATTTCAGAATGAAGTTCAAATTGTAAATTTTTGTGGATTAAGCATGAGTCGATTCTGGCAAATCTATGATGATTTCCACGAAAGAGTTAGAGCTTCGAGATTTTGGGGAAGATTTCAGTATCGACTGGACTTACTTTTTATACCCTGGCTAATTAGAAATATTCCAAAGAGTAAAGAGTTGGTTACTAATTCAATCAGCGATATTCAGATTATGACTAATGCTTCCGTATTCTTTTCTGGTAGAAGATGGATAGGTTTAATAAATTGGTTTCTGGAGGAAAATAATCACGAATTTTTGTATATCACAAATTCGTCTAGTCTAATAAATTTCAGACGATTAGAAGAAATAATCTCAGATTTACCAACAGATCAATATGTGTACGCGGGATATGTCCACAAGATCCCAAGTGGTTCATTCATCTCAGGATCTGGAGTTTTACTCAATAGAATGAGTGCAAAAATTGTGATTTCTAAATTCAGGAAATTCCCACATCGCTTGCTCAATGATGTTGCACTTGGGGCTCTTTTATATAAAAATGGGGTGCCAACTCGCAATTTACCCTGGATGCCAGTGAAAACTATTGGTGAAGTATCCCAATTGAGTAAGGAAGACCTCCTGTCCACTTTTCATTTTCGATGTAAGACGTTTTCAGAGCCGAGAAGGGATTCAGAGGTGATGAGAGCCTTGCATAATCGGTTGATCTCGACTAGCGACCAAAGCAAATTTGTCTACTAGCGGAGTCCTGTAGGGTTTTGGCATGGACCTAGCAGAGAATTATTACAACCCTAGGTCAATATGTCCGTTTTGTCCATTACCCACGACAATTTGCTCTCCATTTCGTAGAGATGAGTAGAGGCGGCGACGGTCGACTCTGTAGTACAAACCGGTATAGAAATAAGGGGCCTTAAAAAAGTGTCACTACGTAAGAAATCTGCCTCCGCAGGTCTGAAAGTCTGGACCGTAGCGGAACTTGGTGCTTTCTACACAGAGCACCGTAGTGAGCTCATCGCCCATGCCTCTCGAATCCTAAAAGACAGCGCGAAGGCTGAAGAAGTAATCCAAGATGCCCTGATCAAGGTCATGCTCGCCGCCCCTGAGCTTGAGTCTAAAGATCACGCCCTTGGCTATATGCATAGA
>SXGQ01093784.1_pt1 | contig 12838 bp, 21 predicted proteins | sample 3178371 | NCBI WGS metagenome assembly SXGQ01 (sample SAMN11356859, study PRJNA531348) | freshwater metagenome | isolation source: freshwater sample F1-20 | place: China: Fuxian Lake, Yuxi | collected 2017-12-25
AAGGCAAGATGTGCTAGATCTAAACACAGCATGGTCAGCAATCCTATCCTTGGTGATTGGATTGTTTGGCTACATGATGAATGAAAAGTTTAGGGAGCTTGCTCGTATAAGCATTCTCTTGAACAAAACACGCGAGGAGGTTGCCCGTGATAACGTTACTCAAGCAGAAATTGACCGCATTACGAATCACATTGACCAACGCTTTAATAAGCTTGAAGCAAAAATTGACCAGCTTCTTTCAGCGGGGAAATGATGCCGAGCGTAAGTAAAAAGCAACACAATTTTATGGCTGCGGTGGCTAATAACCCAAAGTTTGCCAAGAAAGTAGGAGTGCCTGTATCTGTAGGTAAAGAATTTAACGAAGCAGATAAAGGTAAGAAGTTTGGTGCTGGCGGCAAAACCCGTCCAGATGTTCAGAAGGTAAACAAGCCAAAAACTCAACACGGGAAAATGGCTCTTTTTAAAGAAGGCGGTGATGCTATGGCTACAAAGAAAATGAATATGGGTGGATACGCAAGCGGCGGCATGCCCATGGTTAATAAGGGCGGCAAAATGGTTCCTAGCTTTGCTGCTGACGGCGTCGGCAAAATGGCTAAAGGCGGCATGGCCCACAAAGATGTAAAGATGGACAAAGGCATGATGCAAAAAGCCGTTAACAAACACGAAGGCCGTTTGCACAAAGGCGCAACCATGACTAAGTTGGCTTCTGGCGGTATGGCTCCATCTAAGATGGGCGCAGTAAAAACTGGTAAAACACCAAATGGCGTTGCTGTTAAAGGTAAAACCAAAGGCACAATGATCACCATGAAACGTGGCGGCAAAACCTGCTAAGGGGATAATTATGCCAATACCACTTGCTTTCCCAATTGGGGCCGCTGTAGGCTCTGGTGCAGGGCTTTATGCGCTGAAAAATACAATTGATAATTCCCCAAAAAAGAAACGCGAAGCCGCAGCCGAAATAAAACGTGAGTCTCGCGGCGTTGAAAAGCCCGCTAATTTTGACGCAATGCAAGAATCTATTCAAGATGCTAAAGACGCTAAGGATCGTAAAAAAATTAGCGACATGGGATATAAAAAAGGTGGTTCAGTAGGCTCTGCTTCTAAGCGTGCGGATGGTTGCTGTACAAAAGGCAAGACCAAAGGCACAATGATTGCCATGAAAAATGGCGGAAAGTGTTAAGGACATATTATGGCAACACGTAAGATGAAACGCTACGCAGAAGGTGACATTGTTGAGGGTGAAAACCCAAACATTGACGATGAAACACGTGCGCGCGCCCGTAAATATGTTGAAGACAATATGGAATCAGAGCCAGTGTCAAGATTTACACCTAAATCTACTACAGCCAAATCTCGCAGCGTTTCTAAGAAAGAATTGGAAGATTCAGGTTTGAGTTTGCGTGATTACATGAACAAACAGCAAGGTTTAACTCGCCGTGGTAGTTCTGCCAATGAGGAAAAATCGCCTAAGCGCACTTTAGTTAAAGAATCTACTACAGATACAGGTGATGAATCTGCCCGTTTAGAAAACCGCTATAAGAAGCCTGCCGTAAAGTACGAAACTCCATATGATCGTATGAACCGTACCAACCGCGAATCTGGAATTGATTTTGACTCTATGGTTGGCAAATTAAAAAATCGTATAGCTGGTGCTTCAGATCGTGGTCAAGACCGCATTCTTACGGGCATCAAAAAGAAGTCCGATGAGAATAAATTCATGGGCAGTACCGGCATGAAGTCTGGTGGTAAAGTTTCTTCTGCTTCCAAACGTGCGGATGGCTGTGCCATTCGCGGAAAAACAAGAGCTTAACCATGAGAGCAAGCCGTGGAATGGGGGATATCTCCCCTTCTAAAATGCCCAGTGCTAAGAAAAAAGCACGTCGGGATGACACGGACTTCACTCAATATAAAGAGGGTGGTAAAGTTAAAGATGTAACTAAATCTTTAAAGCAGGCTGGGTTTTACGGTGCAAGTGAACCCAAACGATTGGCTATTATTAACAAAGTTACAACCAAGCCCCAGCGGATAAAGATGGTTGATAAAATGTTTCTAAAGCAAAAGTAATTAAAGGCTGCATTAAATGAAATCTTCTAAACCCAAAGATGTAAAGATGGCTGGTGGTGGCCTGTACGCCAATATTGCCGCCAAGAAAAAACGCATAGCCTCTGGTTCTGGTGAGAAGATGCGTAGTACAGGTGCTAAAGGTGCCCCCAAAAAGGAAGATTTTGCTAACGCAGCTAAGACGGCTTCTTATAAAAATGGTGGATTGGCACAACAAGCGGCCACTGCTATTGCTATGAAAGCGGCGGGTAAAAAACCAAAACAAATGGCTGAAGGTGGTAAATCTACTGTCAACGCTGCTGGCAATTACACCAAGCCAGAACTACGCAAACGTATTTTTAATGCTGTAAAGGCAGAGGCCACAGCAGGCACCGGCGCAGGGCAATGGAGCGCCCGCAAGGCACAAATGGTAGCTCAACGCTATAAAAAAGCCGGCGGCGGATATAGAGATTGATATGAAAGCCCCACAGAAATCCCTTAAAGACTGGGGCGACCAGAAATGGAGAACCAAAAGTGGTAAAAAATCTTCTGACACTGGTGAAAGATACCTTCCAAGCGCTGCGATTAAAAGTCTCAGTCCTGCTGAGTACGCTGCGACAACGCGTGCAAAACGTGCGGGCAAAAAAGCCGGAAAACAATTCGTAGCACAACCTAAAAATATTGCAAAGAAAACAGCAGGGTTTAGATAATGGCAACCACTACCGGAACCACAGCTTTTAATTTAGATATGAACGACCTTATTGAAGAGGCGTTTGAGCGTTGTGGGCAAGAACTTCGTACTGGTTATAACTTTCGTACAGCTCGCCGTTCGTTAAATCTTTTGACAATTGAGTGGGCAAATCGCGGCATAAATTTTTGGACTGTTGAGCAAGGACAGATTCCTTTAGTTACGGGTCAGGCCATATACCCTATGCCTGCCGATACAATTAACCTATTGGATACTGTTATTCGTCAGAACAACAGCACATCAAACCAGATTGATATCAATATCAGCGGCATCTCTGAGTCTACCTACATGAGCCTGCCTAACAAGCTGGCTCAGGGTCGCCCTATTCAGATGTGGTTTAACCGCCAATCTGGACAGGAAAACCTGTCTACAGTAACGTTAAACGGAAACATTACCAGTACGGCCACATCTATTACAGTGTCTTCAACTGCTTATTTGTCTACGGCTGGCTTTATTAAAATTGATAACGAAACAATTAGTTACCCAAACATTGTTGGTAATCAATTGGTTAATTGTGCTCGTGGACAGAACAATACAACTGCCGCTAGTCATACATCAGGCGCAGCACTGACAATTCAGAACATACCCGCTGTTAACATTTGGCCAACGCCTAATGCGCCTGGTGATCAGTACACGCTTGTGTATTATCGCATGCGCCGTATTCAGGATGCTGGGACGGGTGCATCTGTTCAAGACATTCCTTTTCGCTTTATTCCCTGCATGGTGGCCGGTCTGGCGCTTCAATTGAGTATGAAGCTACCTGACGTAGACCCGCAGAGAATAATGGCTCTAAAGGCCGATTATGAGCAGCAATGGGACATAGCGCAGGCAGAAGACCGCGAGACAGCACCATTGAGATTTGTACCTAGAAATTTGTTCTATGCCTAATCGTTTTGCATCTGGTAAACATGCGATTGCCGAATGTGATCGCTGCTCTGGGCGTTACAAGCTTAAAGAGTTGCGTACTCAAACGGTTAAGACCAAGCCTTTTAGGATTAAAGTTTGTCACGAATGCTGGGATCCTGATCAGCCGCAGTTGCAATTAGGAATGTACCCAGTTAACGATCCCCAAGCTGTTCGAGATCCGCGTCCTGATGTTAGTTATTTAATATCTGGTCAAAGCGGACTTCAAACTAATGACACTAATGGCACAGGTGTGGATCAGTTTGGTTATCCTGAAGCTGGTAGTCGGGTTTTTCAGTGGGGATGGTACCCAGTTGGGGGTTCTAGAAATTTTGATGCAGTATTAACACCAAATAATTTGGTTTTAAGCATAGAACTTGGTACAGTTACGGTTACAACGACATAAGGAGTCGAATATGGCATACACAAAATCAGCAGACGGCATTGCTAAAAAAGGCAAAACAGTCGGTAAGAATTACGGCGACAGCGGCCCTACAGTAGGGATTGAAAATGGTCCCAAAACACACACTGTTGGCAAAACAAATGCTGACATGAAAAAAATGGGTCGCGGTTTGGCTAAAATTGCTAATCAAAAGCGAGGCTAATATGGCTACATACAGCAAAAAAATGATGGGTAAAGAAGTTGGTGATGGCGCTGTTTATGCACCGCCCCACACCATGACCGGTAAAGCAGTCACAGCCTCTGCAACCCCTGGCTCCGGCCCTAATCGCAGTAGTGCAAATACAGTCAATATGTCTGTAGGTAATATTTACCGCGATCCTGAAGGTCAGCCAGCAAAAACTTCCGGCATTAAGATGCGTGGCACAGGTTGCGCCACTAAAGGTACTATGTCTAGAGGCCCGATGGCATGAATTACGCCGCACTCAGCGCTAATATACAAGCGTATACGGAAAATACTGAAGCAAATTTTATTGCTGAAATACCCGTATTCGTTCAGCAGGCTGAGCAGCGTATTTACAACACGGTTCAATTTCCTTCTATTCGTAAGAATGTGACAGGGGTAATGTCCACTGGTAATAAATACTTGGCGTGCCCAAATGATTTTTTGGCCGTGTATTCTATGGCTGTAATTACAAATGTTACGGCTGGAAATTTGAATACAGGAACGTATGAATATTTGTTAAACAAAGACGTTAACTATATTCGTCAAGCGTATCCAGTGCCAAACGATATAGGTGTACCAAAGTACTACGCTTTATTTGGGCCACAGTCAACAAATGCTGCAGAGTTGTCGTTCATTATTGGGCCAACACCAGACGCAAATTACAATGTTGAGTTGCACTACTACTATTACCCAGAGTCAATTGTGACTGCGGGCACTACGTGGTTAGGTGATAACTTTGACTCCGTGTTGCTATACGGCTCTCTTGTTGAAGCATATACGTACATGAAGGGTGAGGCAGATATTATGGCGTTCTATAACACCAAATATCAAGAAGCCCTTGCATTGGCTAAGCGCCTAGGTGATGGTATGGAACGTCAAGATGCTTATCGTTCTGGCCAGTATCGTCAGAAAGTAACGTAATGGCTTTTACTGGTAACTTCTCTTGCAATACGCTTCGTGTGGCCATGACCACTGGCGCAATTAATTTTGCAACCGATTCTTTTAAGCTTGCGTTGTACACCAACTCAGCTACTTTAGATGAAACTACGGCAACGTATACATCGGTAGGTGAGTCTTCAGGTGGAAACTATACCGCTACTGGTCAGGCAGTTACAGCATCAGTAAATTACGCAACAACTACAACTGGCAGTATTGCTTATGTAACGTTTTCATCTCCAGCCTGGACGGGTTCAATTACTGCTCGCGGTGCATTGATATACAAAGTTGGAGGCACGGCCCCTGCAATTTGCGTTCTTGATTTTGGAAACGACAAAACTTCCGTTACCAGTTTTACTGTAACAATGCCATCGGATACTAGTACATCCGCACTTATTAGACTTTCTTAAGGAGCCTCACATGAGCCTGGACAAAATGACCGCTACCGACCAAGTAGCCGCAATTACAAAATACAACACAACGCCTGCTGATGAGATGGCGATTGAAGGCTACTACCATGCTATTTGCTACAGCGCAGATGGCTTTATCAAGTGGGACGAACCCATTCAAAACTTGGTAACGACTGTTGGTAAGAACTTGACCTTGGATACCATCCTTGGTAACTCAGCCGCTGGTGCAGTTGTGATGGGTTTAAAGGGTACGGGTACAGCCTTGGCTGCTGATACACAAGCTATTCACGCAGGCTGGTTAGAGGTGGGTGGCACTAACGCCCCTGCATATTCAGGCAATCGTCCTACACCATCGTTTGCTTCTGCCGCCGCTGGTAGCAAGGCTACGTCTTCTGCCGTGTCATTCTCTATGACCAGCACAGGTACAGTGGCGGGTTGCTTTATTAACATTGGCGGTAGCGCAACTAAAGACTCAACCACTGGTACATTGTTTTCTGCTGGTGATTTCTCTAGTTCTAAGGCTGTTGTTAACGGCGACACAATTGCAGTAACGTACACATTAACATTGACTTGATATGGCGTTAGCTTGGGGTGACGGCGCATGGGGTGATAACGCATGGGGCGGTGGAGAGACTTTCCCCGTCAGCGTTACTGAAACTACCGCATTAGCTGAATCCCAAGCTGCTGGGTTGTTGATTGATGTAAGTATTACGGAGTCGTTGACTGGCGGGACGGCTTGGGGTGAGGATACGTGGGGTTCTGGTTCGTGGAGTGGCACATCAGGGATTCAGGATAGTCAGACTGTAGCTTTGATAATGAATGTGGCGGTGGATGAGTCTGCTGCTATTGCTGAAGCCCAGTCTGCTACGGCGGTGTTTGCTGGGGCTATAACTGAGACTGCGGCTATTGCTGATACGAATGAGGCAATAACCAGCTACAACGTCAGTGTGGCGGATACTCAGACCATAACGGATGACGAGGCCGCACAGACAAGTTATAACGAGAGTGTGTCGGAATCGGTTGGGATTTTGAGTGTAGAAGAGGCAGTTGCTACATTCTTGGGTGATATATCGGAGTCGATTGCAATAGCAGAAGCACAGGTGGCTGTGCTAATTATGGCCATCGTAGAGTCGATGGGTATTGACGAAAGCACGACTGTAGGTACGTTTTACACAGAATTCTTAACTGAAACTGCTGGGATTGCTGAAGTTAATGGCGGGGCGGCAAACTACAATTTGAGTGCGTCAGATACGATGGCAATTACAGAAACAAACGGTGGGCGATATTTGTGGGAAATTATTGATGACACAGAGGTCGCAAACTGGCAAAATATCAGCAATCCGCAAACACCGGGCTGGGGTGCTGTTGATACAACGGAATCGCCCGGTTGGACGCAAATTTCTACACAGTAGGAGCAATAAATGGCAAATACATCGCTAATCGGCCTTCTCCTTCCGGGCACGGGCACACTGTCCGGTCAATGGGGCGGGGCAGTCAACAACGCCATTTCTGAGATTGTTGATGCGGCAGTAGCTGGTACGCAAACACTTTCAACAGACGCTGACGTTAATTTGTCGGTGACTGTCGGTACATACGTCAGCACCGGCCTGACATCTACAAGCTCTCAATACGCAGTTCTCCTGTGTACGGGCGCACGTACAGCGGCTCGGAACATCAACGCTCCCAAACAGTCTAAGACCTACGTTGTCATCAACGATACCTCTGGTGGCTTTGCAATCACGGTGCGCGGTGGCCCAACATCTCCTACGACGGGTGTATCTGTAGCGGCAGGCACACGGGCAATCATTGCTTGGAACGGCTCTGACTTTGTGAATGTGGGCGGCGGTCTACCAGCAGGCTCTAACACGCAGGTTCAGTTTAACAATGCGGGTGCTTTTGGTGCTTCTGCTAACCTGACCTTTGACGGTACGACACTAACGGCCAATGACATCATTGATTCTTCACTGACAGCCAGCAAACCTGTATTTACCAATGGCAGTAAGAACTTGGTTTCTACTGGAACGCTGGGTGTAGACCAAGGCGGTACAGGTTTAACCACTTTGACTGCTAACAACGTGATTCTGGGTAACGGTTCGTCAACACCTAGTTTTGTTGCGCCCAGTACCGCTGGTAATGTTTTAGTGTCTAACGGCACTACGTGGACATCTGCTGCACCTGCGGCATCTGGTGTATCTCAAGCGAGAGCAACGGCTATCGCAATGGTCTTTGGCTTTTAAGGAACTATCATGGCAAATCCAAATCTTTTCGCCGCGACCACAGCGTCAGGCACAACTACATACCTCACACCCGGCGGTACATCCGCAGTGGTTCTTGTTCCTAATGCGGCTTCCAGCGGTCAGGTCTTCAAGATCAACCAGATCGTTGCGGCTAACGTGAACGGCTCTGCGGCTGTTGATACCACTGTGTCTATTTACACCAACGGTGCTGTAGCTCAAGGCTCTGCTCCTTCTAGCGGTACGGCTTTCCCGATTGTGTCTACAGTGTCCGTCCCTGCTGATGCTTCATTGATCGTGGTAGATAAGACTACAGGCTTGTACTTGATGGAAGGTACATCCATTACAGTGACATCTGGCACAGCCAGCGGCATTACATACAGCATCTCGTACGAAGTCATTTCTTGATCGGGGTAGAAGATGTCCCAACGCTATTCAGGCGGGTTCATTACCGCTTCCTATAACGGGTTAAAAGTACCTGATGCACCCACCATTGGGACGGCTACCACGGCTGGAAGTGGAGCCGTATCTGTAACTTTTACAGCACCTGCTAATACAGGCGGCGGAGCCATTACAGGGTATACAGTAACTTCATCGCCCGGTGGCGTTACAGGCACAGGCGCATCTTCTCCTGTTACGGTTAGCGGTTTAACCAACGGCACAGCCTACACATTTACAGTGGCGGCTACAAATATTTATGGGACAGGCGCATCAAGTGCCGCATCAAATAGCGTTACTCCAGTAGCTGGTGTGACAGCAGTCAATTATCTTGTGGTTGCTGGTGGTGGCGGTGCTTCAGCCAGTGGTGGTGTCAATGCCGGTGGCGGCGGTGCGGGTGGATTTAGGTCTGGTACTTCTTTTGCTGTCAGTGGTTCGTTTACGGTAACGGTTGGCGCTGGTGGCGCGGGTCAGTCTGGCCCCGGCGAGGGAAGTGGGACTGGGTCTGGAACTCAAGGTAGTAGTTCAGTATTCTCAACCATTACATCTGCTGGTGGTGGTGCTGGTACTGGTAATGCTGTTGGCCCGAATGCCGCTGGTGGTTCTGGTGGTTCTGGCGCTGGTGGTTCTAGTAATGGTGGCGGCGGTGCTGTTGGCGGTGCTGGAACTACTACCAATGGCGGCCCAGCAGTCGGTACTGGTGGCCCCGGAGCGGCTAATCCAATCGTGGGATCGGTCTGGGGAGAATACTCTGCCCCGTCTTACTATCTTGCTGGCGGCGGCGGCGGAGGCGGTGGCCCTGCTGGATATGCCAATGGTGGTATTGGTGGTGGAGGCAAGGGAACTGGCGGCCCCGGCTCGTTGGCGGGTACTCCCGGGACAACTAACTATGGCGGCGGCGGTGGCGGTGGTACAAACATTGGATCACCTGCTGACCAAGGATGGGCGGGTGGCTCTGGTGTTGTAATTATTGCTTACGCATCAACTTTCCCAGATTTCACATCAATTGGTGGCGGATTAACGTATACCAAAACCACTGCTAGTGGAAATACAATTTACACATTTACAGCCGGTACAGGCACAGTCACTGTCTAAGGATAAGTAATGCCTAATTATTCAGGAATTTGGACATCAAGACAGCAGATGCAAGCTAAAGCGGCTGGCACTTGGCCGGGTCTTTCTGTTGCCGCCAGTTACCTTGTGGTTGCTGGTGGTGGAGGTTCTGGCGGCGGTGCTGGAGCAAATAGTGGCGGTGGTGGTGCTGGTGGATTTAGGTCTGGAACAACTAATATAACTTTAAATACTTCATTTACTGTAACGGTTGGTGCTGGTGGTGCTGGAGCCGCTAGTGGTGCTACTGGTGGTGGAACTAGTGGCAATGACTCCGTTCTTTCAACTATTACATCTGCGGGCGGTGGACTTGGCGCGGCTGGCGTTGCTAACGGTACTGCCGGTGGTTCAGGCGGTGGTGGTTTTGGCTCTGGTGGCGGCGGGTCACTTGGGGGTGCTGGTAATACACCAAGCACTAGCCCATCGCAAGGTTTTGCGGGTGGTAATGGTGGAGGCTCTCCATACTATGGTGGCGGTGGCGGCGGTGCAAGTGCTGTTGGTGCTAATGGAGGATCAAACGTAGGAAGCGGTGGCGCTGGTTCCGTTAATCCAATTACGGGTTCAACAACAGGCGAATTGTCCGGCGGTTCATATTATTTAGCTGGCGGCGGAGGCTCTGGAAGTAACGGCCCAAGCACATCTCCGGGTGGTCTTGGCGGCGGTGGAACAGGCACTAATAATACAAGTGGTAGTGCATTTGGAACTCCGGGTACAGCCAACACGGGTGGCGGAGCAGGTGGATGTACAGGTTCTGCTACCCCCGGCTCTGGTGGCTCTGGTGTAGTTATTATTTCTTACCCATCAACCTTTCAAGACTTTACTTCTATTGGCGGTGGTTTAACTTACGCTAAAACAACTTCCGGTGGAAACACCATCTACACATTCACCGCTGGCACAGGAACAGTTACTGTTTAAAGGAAAAATCATGGCACATTACGCATTTTTAGATTCAAACAACATTGTTACCGAAGTCATCGTTGGTAAAGACGAAGGCGAAGGTGGTATTGATTGGGAGCAACACTACGGTGAGTTCCGTGGTCAAACTTGCAAACGCACAAGTTACAACACTTCTAGCGGCGTTCACAAAAACGGTGGCACTCCTCTTCGTAAAAACTACGCTGGTATTGGCTACACATACGATGCGGGTCGTGATGCTTTTATTCCGCCAAAGCCGTTTGCATCTTTTGTATTAAACGAAACATCTTGTACTTGGGAAGCGCCTGTACCATATCCTAATGATAACAAGCGTTACGCATGGGATGAAGCTACAACCTCATGGGTTGAGGTAACAAATGTCTAAGCAGTATCTGGGTGGTTTAATTACCAAGACCCCCGTAACGCCTAGTGGCCCGTATGAAACAAGTACGGCTTCAGGTATTTGGACACTTGACCAACAAGCCGCTTATGCCAAACAAGGTTTATGGCCTACGGCTGGTAACGTAGAACCTCTTATATTTAACTATCTTGTGGTTGCTGGTGGCGGCGCTGGCGGTGGAAATTGCAATTCAGTCGCGATGACTGGTGGTGGGGGCGGAGGCGCAGGCGGGTATAGAACCGGCACTTTATCTGCTGCTGCGGCTGGTGCGTCTTTTACTGTGACTATTGGCGCTGGTGGCGGCGGTACAGGCGGCGGGAATGGTGATCCCGGAAATAGTTCTGTATTTAGTTCTATAACTTCTGTTGGTGGTGGATATGGCGGCGCTCAACCGGGGCCATATGGCGGCACTGTTCCCGGCGGTAGTGGAGGTTCTGGCGGCGGCGGTAGTTCTACGTCTGGGACAAATGGGCCGGGCGGAACTGCAAGCCCTTCTGGTCAAGGTAATGCTGGCGGAGGCGGAATCTATACTGCACCTAGTTATGGCGGCGGTGGTGGGGGTGGAGCAGGAGTAGCTGGTGTGGCTGGTACTAGTTCGGGTGGAGGCAACGGTGGTGACGGCCTAGCGTCTTCTATTACTGGAACTTCTGTTTACTATGCTGGTGGTGGGGGTGGTGGTCGTTACACCTCTGGCACATTTGGGTCTGGCGGTTTAGGTGGTGGCGCGGCTGGTGCTAGTGGTGGTGAGCCGGGCGATTTTTCACCAAGTTACCCAGATGCTACAGTTAATACAGGCGGTGGCGGCGGGGGTAATGGTGGTATTGTTTCTTTCCGACGTGGTGGTAACGGGGGTTCGGGCATTGTAATCATCTCCTACTCATCAACCTTTGCAAACCTTACATCCATTGGCGGTGGCTTAACCTACACCCTTACAACTGCTGGCGGTCAGAAAATTTATACATTCACTGCTGGCACAGGGACAGTTACTGTTTAAATATGCTTGTTAACAACCTATTCCCAACCCCTGTTGCTAAATTTGAATTGGGGCGTGATTTGTCTGGGGTGGAGCGTGAACATTTGTTTAATCTAGAGACACGTTCCAATCAAGGGAATACTACGAGTGTAGACAACAATGTATTAAATAAACCAGAGTTGAATTCTTTAACAGAGTTTTTAGATGGCGCATTACAAGAATACTTTAATACAGTTTACTCGCCAAAAACCGATGCGGAGTTGCGTATCACGCAATCTTGGGTGAACTACACCAAGCCGGGGCAGTTTCACCATAAACACGCGCATCCAAATTCTTTAGTATCAGGTGTTTTTTATATTCAAGCCGCAAAAGAAACGGATAAGTTGTATTTTTTTAAAGATGGCTTCCAACAAATAAAAATAATGCCAAAAGATTTTAATTTGTACAACTCTGACTCTTGGTGGTTGGAGGCGGCAACTGGAACACTGTATTTGTTTCCATCATCGTTACAACACATGGTAGAGCAAGTTACGGGTGACGACACAAGGATCAGCCTTTCATTCAATACATTCCCAAAAGGGAATATTGGTGAAGAAATAAAATTAACTGGTTTAAATTTGGGCTAACCATGTGGGACTGGGCTGAAGCATTGATTGCGGCGGCCTGTATGGTGGCCTTCGTCATTTTTGGCACGTACGTAATTGCATGGACTTTGGTGTGATAAATGCGTTGGCTGTTGATGCTCTTTTTGGTGTTTCTACCGGGAGCCGCCAGCCAAGATAGGAAGACAGAATATCGCTGTGTGCGTTGGGCTTGGACAGGTGATGTTTATAACCGCAAAGTAGTATGCCTTGAGTGGCAAAAGGTTAGAAGATGATTGATCCGATCACGGCGCTAGAAGGATTGCAAACTGCAATCAGTGTCGTTAAAAAAGCTAGTAAGGTTGCTAGTGATCTGGCAGGTCTAACTCCGTCAATAGCCAAGCTTTTTGATGCCAAGTCAACCGCTACCAAGGCCATGCTCCACGCCAAGCGTACAGGCGGTAAGTCTAACCTTGGTGCGGCGTTACAAATTGAGATGGCTTTGGATGAAGCCAAGCGGTTTG
>SXGQ01291987.1_pt1 | contig 12838 bp, 5 predicted proteins | sample 3178371 | NCBI WGS metagenome assembly SXGQ01 (sample SAMN11356859, study PRJNA531348) | freshwater metagenome | isolation source: freshwater sample F1-20 | place: China: Fuxian Lake, Yuxi | collected 2017-12-25
ACCCAAGGACATGCCCAAAGGCTGGCACAGAGAGTACAACTATATCTATACCGGACAAAACAATGACATCATTGATTTCAGCATTGAATTTGACACTGCTTTTTATACTGCTGTGACCATTGATAGAAATCGTGTGGCAGCTACGCTAGTACAGGCCAGTCCTGATCTTGAAGACACTAGATTCCTAGCACAAAAAGATGAAACACCAGCAGACACTGCTAAAAGAAAAGCTCTAAGCGGTGGCATTCAACCCACTACCATAGTACCAGTGGCTGATAATGTGTCATCAGCATCTCAAGTCAGTAACAGACAGAACAGTGTGTCCATGGCCACAGCGTCATTAGATGAACATGTGATGAGTGGCCAATCAGCAGATCAATTGAACATACGACTAAAAATCATCGGAGATCCACAGTTTATCAAACAGGATGAAATATATTATTCTCCTTCAGCACGTAGGTACAACGAAGAAGCAGCAGCCGCAAATAACTATGTCACAGATCCTAGTAGCAGCATAGCCATGGACAATGGCGAAGTGCATGTAAAACTCAGTTGGAAAACGCCCGTTGACATTGATGAAGAAACTGGCACCTTGCGTATTAATGGCAACTATTTTCAATCTGCTTTCAGTGGAATATTTCAAGTGCTCACAGTAGAAAGCACATTTGCTCAAGGCAAGTTTGAACAGGTATTAGATTGTATTAGGTTGCCAGATCAACCTGCAGACGCTCCTGGTGAAGCCAATCAGACCAACGACATTAGAAAAGACAACTTGCCAAAAGCCAAAAAAGATGGCGAAGGTATTGGTTATCAGAAACAAGACAGTGCATCAGTGGAAGCACTTAAAACCAGTACGCTAACTGCTCTGCTAGAAAACAAATCAACCAACAAGGTTTCAAACACAGCAGGCAGCACCGATGATACTTATTTTAGAGCTGGCGGCAGTCTAGGTGGATATGCACAATCAAATGTGAACACTTCACCAGAGCAGGATCAAACCGGCTACGGCGAAGAATATCAAAACAGCCAGGCACGAGCATTATCCAATATCAATAGAACAGCACCAACAGAAACAGCCAACGAATTTTTTGGTATTTAATTTCAATTACGGACTAAACCATGGGCAGCAGTGATAAAATTTATGGAAACAAAATACCCAAGCGAGCAGATCCTTCGCAGGCTTCGGGCACAGTTCTAAATCCGGGTCCTTATGAAGCAGTGATCAAGAACGTGCTTGACAACACCAGATCTGGTAGACTTCAGGTATGGATTCCAGAACTAGGCTCGGGAGATCAAGACAACGACAACTATTGGTACACAGTGAGTTATGCTAGCCCTTTTGCAGGCACAACTTCACAACCTGATGGATTTGAAAACATAACTTCAAATTTCTATGGTTATACAAAGCATACCTATGGATTTTTTGCGGTACCGCCAGATGTTGGTAATGTGGTGTTGGTGACTTTCATAAATGGTGATCCCAGCCGCGGCTATTGGTTTGCCTGCGTGGTAAACAAACTGGGCAAAAACATGATTCCCGCCATAGGTGGCGGCGACAAATCAAAATTTGACGAAGCAGCTATTGGCGACGAAAAGGTAAAAAAAGCACTCACTGCTGAAAGTGTTTGGCCCTTGGCCGAAACACAAGAAAATGATGGTAAAAATGTACAAAGTGATTTTTTAGATATAAAAAAGCCTCCTCACGAATGGCAGGTACGCAGATACATTCAACAGGGTCTTGATCGCGATGCTCAAAGAGGAGCGGTCAACAGTTCTTCGCAGCGAAACATACCTAGTGCCACATTTGGATGGAGCACACCTGGCAGAAATTTATTTGGGGATCCTGCGGAAAATCCTGAATTGAAAGCCAAAGCAGACCGAGGCGAAATCACACAAAGTGATTTGTTTGCACTGGCCAGAAAAGGTGGTCATAGCATTGTGATGGACGATGGCGATTTTGAAGCCAAGAATCAGTTTCTGCGATTGCGTACCAGCTATGGACATCAACTGCTTATGGATGACACCAATGGCATGACTTATATCATCAACAGTGAAGGTACCTGTTGGATTGAGCTGGCAAAAAACGGCCAGATGCACATTTTTACCAGCGGCGGATTCAATGTGCGCAGTCAAGGTGATATAAACTTTCATAGCGATACTAATATCAAAATGCATGCAGAAGACAAAATTAAAATATTTGCAGGCAATCAAATTGATATCAATACCAAAACATTCATACAGATGAGCACAGATCTTAGCAAGATATATGCTAGCCAAGTGCAGATTGGCGGCAGTAGCACGGTTAATATCAGTGCAGGAGGTATTGGCAGTTTCAAGGCAGGAGAGCTTTTACAGTACACTGGAGGCAAAATTCATCTTAATACCAGTCCTGCTCCAGTGGTGCAAAAACCTGAACCTATACCAAAATTCTTACACAGTGATACCTTGCTCAACAGCGGTAATGGACTGTGGGAAATCACACCAAACAAATTGAACAGCATCGTGAATATTGCACCAACTCACGAACCGTGGTCAAGAACCACAGGCGATAATCAAGCAGACAGTGCTAGTGGAGGTTAATATGGCAGAAGTGAGCGCATTACCAGCCACAGTGATTATTAAAACCGAAGATGAATGCATACCTAACAACGTGGTTAGAGATGCAGCAGGAAACCCTATCCGACTGGCCAATGGATCATTTTTGACTTCAGGTGAAGAAAAACTAGATTCTGGTCCTCAAACAGCCAAGAATCAAACTTTACCTTTGAATTTTCAAGTACAAAAAAGTGTGCTTGTAAATTTATCTACACCTGAGCCTCCGGGAGGCATAGGACGTCTCACTAGACTACATGTGAAAGCTGTGATGATCATGATAGCGAGAGCAGCCAGCGGAAATCTATACAATCTAATTACACCATCAGATTTTGTAGGCAAATATCAACTGTCAGCTATAACCTTGAGTGAACTAGGATATATAAAACCAGAGTATGTGGTCACATACGGATTGTCAACTGTAAAACGTAGAGAAGCCTGGACAGGAAAAGATAGAATAAACAGTTTAGAAACATGGTTTCTCAGTCCTGGAGTACAGGAAGCAGCAATGTTCAACTTCTTGGAAAAAAATTACATCAGCATGCAAAACAACGGTGCTATCAAAGACGAAGACAATCTGTGTACGATTGCAGGTATGTTGTGTGTTGCACATATTTTAGGACCTGACAGTGGCACTGAACTAGCGCCAGGAGCCAAACGTTGGCGCACCACCGGAGGCGGCAAGGATGTCAACGGTAACTATGCTTCAACCTATTTTTTACTTGGCAGATATGCCATTGATGTGCTTGCAGCACCTAGAACACAATAAATACTCTTATGGCACTCTACAACGGATTTAGCACTTACAACAGATACAAAAAGTTCAAGGTCACGGATTTTGAACTGGTAAAACAGGATCTGTTTAATCATTTTAACATTCGCAAGGGCGAAAAGCTCATGAACCCTGAGTTTGGTACTATTATCTGGGGCATGCTGTTTGAACCTTTCACTGATGATGTACGCAAGGCAATCACAGACGATGTAAAACGCATTGTAACCTATGACCCAAGAATAGCTGTGGACAGTATTCAAATTGACGAGTATCAACAGGGCATACAGATACTGATCACAGTTACCTATCTTGTGGAAAACTATACCAGCACCATACTCTTCAACTTTGATCGTGACAGTCGTACACTGAGCACTGGTACCTACGGTAACGACGCCATTTAAAGTAGCATATTTTATTGTGAATAAATACTAGAAATGGGTTATTCACATGGCAGCTACCACAAGACAAACTAATCTACTAATCCAGCAGGACTGGAAAAAGATCTATCAGAGTTTTCAAAATGCAGACTTTCAAAGCTACGACTTTGAAACTCTACGCAAGAGCATGATAGATTATCTGCGTACCTACTATCCAGAAGATTTCAATGACTTTCTAGAAAGCAGTGAATATATTGCTTTAATAGATCTTATTGCTTTTCTTGGACAAAGTCTAGCATTCCGCACAGATCTTAACGCAAGAGAAAACTTCCTAGACACAGCAGAACGTCGTGACAGTGTGCTCAAACTAGCTCGCTTGATCAGTTATAATCCCAAACGAAACACTCCGGCCAGTGGCCTACTCAAAATTGATTCAGTTTCAAGTTCTGAAAATATTTTTGATAGTGCTGGTATTAATCTCAGCAACCTTCCAATTCTATGGAATGATTCTGGCAATGACAACTGGCAAGAACAATTTGCTATTGTGATAAATTCTGCATTTATAAACAGTCAAGTGGTAGGCAAACCCGGGAACACCACTTCTATCAGCGGAGTACGAACTGAAGAATACAGTGTAAATCTATTACCTGGCATTGTTCCTGCATTTAAATTTGATAACATTGTTGAAGCCACCACAATGCCGTTTGAAGCTATCAGTGCTACCACTGTGGGACAAAACTATGTTTATGAGCAGGATCCAAATCCTCAGAGAATATTTAACTTGTTGTATAGAAATGACAACCTTGGTAACAACAGTGAAAGCACCGGCTGGTTTGTGTTTTTCAAACAAGGTGACATTGGGGAACTAGATTTCACGCTGTCAGACAGTTTGCCCAATCGTACAGTGAGTATAAATGTTGACAATATAAACAACACTGATATTTGGTTATTCAAACTGGACACAAACAGTAATCCTACTGAAAAATGGACACAGGTTCCAAATGTGGCAGGATTTAATGTGATCTACAACAGCAGTTTGGAAAGAAATATCTATCAAGTCAATACCAGAGCCAACGATCAAATTGACATAGTGTTTGGTGATGGTGCATTTGCCAATATCCCCACAGGCACTTTTAGAATTTACTACAGAGTAAGCAATGGGTTGAACTACAAGATTACACCTGAAGAAATGCAAAACATTGTGATCCCAATCACCTATGCCAGCAGATCAGGCCGTGCTGAAACTCTTACTATTCGTGCCAGCTTGCAATACACAGTAAACAATGCCAGCTCTCGCGAAACCATTGATGATATCAAGGCCAAAGCACCGCAGCAGTATTATACTCAGAACAGAATGATCACCGGCGAAGATTATAATATTCTGCCTTTTACTCTTTTTAGTAACATACTGAAAATTAAATCCACCAATCGCAGCAGCAGTGGTGTGAGTAGATATCTTGATACCATTGACGTTACAGGAAAATATAGTTCAACCAATGTGTTTGGCGAAGATGGATGTTTATATAGAGAAGAAACAGTTGACACTCAAGATTACACAGTGCCAACCAATGGTGATATTGTTGGCAGTTTGAATCAAATTATAAACAATGAACTGTTTGTAAACAACTATGTGCCTTTCGCGCAGTTCATCTATGAAAAGTTTCCACGTTACGATACCAGAGACACCGCAATCAATAGAACACTGTTTGACACACAATGGGTAAGAATGACAGTGGGCACCAATCAAAGCACAGGGTACTTTACAACTGGTACAGCTTATTCTGACGCACTACTCAATGACACTTTTGCGACGCCGGTCAAGATCGGTTCGGCCAGCTCCACTGCACTCAAATATATCACCAAAGGTTCAATTATTAAATTTAGAGCTGCTATCTCAGACACAGCTCATTTTGATAAAACCAATGATATTAAAACAGGGACTCCTAGTGTCACTGGGGATAGAACTTTTATCTATGCCACCGTGGTTAAAGTGAACAACGATGGAACCAATGGGGGTATCATAAATGTAGGTGACGAAGGTGCAGTGATTTTAAGTACCTTTGTGCCAAGTGGTGCAGTGGTAGAAGAAATTATTCCACAAATTTACAATGTGATTCCAAGTGATATTCTACGATCAGCTGCTACCCTTGTAAACAGCAAGAAAAACTTTGGCTTGAGATTTGATCAGTTGAATCAGACTTGGGCGGTGATTCAACCACAGGATTTAAAACTTACTCAAACCAATAGTTCTTTAGTGAATTCTTCTGGAATCAATGCAGAATTCAACCTGGTTAATTCAGGCAGCACAGCGGCCAGCAGTCTTGACAGCACCTGGTTGATTGCGTTTGCCAGCACATCTCTGGGATACAAAGTTTACTATAGACAAATAAATTATGTATTTGAGAGCAAAAGAGAAACCAAATTTTATTTTGACCCCAAGGTTAGAGTGTATGATCCTAAGAGTGCGCAGGTGATCAATGATCAAATCAAGGTACTACGCAGCAACTCAGCACCTGATCAAACCGGATCCTTTTATGACGATAAAATTTATTTTATCTACAAGATGATCATAGATCCAGACGGCTTTGAAAATACCAACAAAATCTATGTAAAATTTGCTGATAGCAATCGTGATGGAGTGCCAGACAACCCAGATCTGTTTACTGAAGTAGTTGATCCTAACATTAACACTCAAGAAAAAAACATATTCTTTAAAAAAGTTTACAATTTTAGTAACTATATCAACTTCGAAATCATTGACGAAGGCCTAGTGGAAACTTCATTTATCTCGCAGGCTGATATTGTTGATGTTATTGATCAATACAATGATGGACAAATATTCTATGCCAGTGGCGAAAATGTTTTTTATCAACTGACAATAAACACCATAGAAGGAGTTGAAAGTAAAACTCTGACATTGTCGCAGAACGGAGAAAATTACATTCTCAAAAAAGGCAGACAAAGTTTATTTTTTCAATATCGGCATACCAGTCCAGCCAACAGGAGAATTGATCCAAGTCCCAACAACATTATTGATTTATATGTGTTAACCAAACAATATGCCATTGATTATCAAGCCTGGGCACAAGATACCACAGGCCGAGTGGCAGCACCTGAAGTGCCCACCACTGAAGAACTGCAATTGCAATATGGTGTACTAGACAACTACAAAGCTATTAGTGATACCTTGATTTTTGCCAGTGCTAGATTTAAACCATTGTTTGGAGCCAAGGCTGATTCCGCGCTCAGAGCCACTTTCAAGGTGGTAAAAAATCCCAACGTGGTTGTTAGCGATAATGATGTTAAAGTAGCCGTCATCTCAGCGATCAACAACTATTTTGATGTAACCAACTGGGACTTTGGAGAAAGTTTCTTCTTTAGCGAACTCAGTGCCTATCTACATCAGGTACTTACACCTAAAATTTCCAGTGTGGTAATTGTGCCCACGAATAATAGTTTGAGTTTTGGTAATCTTTATCAAATCAATGCTGAGCCAGATGAAATAATGATCAGTTGTGCAACTGTTGATAATGTTGAAATTATTTCAGCTATTACAGCGGCAAGTTTGGTGTAATTTACATTGGTTAAATAATAAAATAGATTGGCGAGAATAAGATATGGCTTCAATAAAAAGTATCAACCTGCTTCCAGAAGTTTTTAGAACAGATACAAATAAAAAGTTTTTGGCGGCCACAGTTGATCAACTGATCTCTGAACCTGATTTCAAAAGAATTGATAATTTTGTTGGTAGAACTTTTGCCAGCACGTTCAAGTACGGTGATTCATATATTGAAGAACCTAGCAAAGAAAGACAAAATTATCAATTAGAGCCTAGCTTTGTTGCACAAGATCAAAATAATAATGTCACATTCTATTCTAGCTATATTGATCTAATTCAAAAGATTTCCTACTATGGAGGCCTTACAAATAATCATAGTAGATTGTTTGAAAATGAAAGTTATAATTTCAATGGTCTGTTTGATTTTGACAAGTTTGTTAACTTCAGTCAGTATTTCTGGGCACCAGATGGCCCTCCTGAAGTAGCAGTCAGCGCCAATGTAAATAACGATATTTTGGAATTTAATGTAGTAAGAGATAGCACTCAAACTGCCTATACTTTTTCAGGAGCCAACACAGATCCAAATCCTATTCTGACCTTGGTAAAAGGCAATGTGTATCGTTTTGATTTGAACCAACCAGGAAAAAAGTTTTGGATCCAAACCGCAGCAGGCAAGACTGGAACTAGGTCAACTGAAGCAGAAGCTCTAATTAGAGATGTGCTTGGAGTAACAAACAACGGTTCTGACACAGGCACATTGATTTTTAATGTACCACCAACAGATGCTCAAGATCCTCTGCGCTTTGCCAATCGCGTGGCCACGGTAAATTTTGCAACTTCTTTAACCTATTCGCAATTGCAAAATCATCTGCTCACAGCAATCAAAAATAATGGTGGAGTTGACGGCGCCTTTTCAAGATCTTTAAACGGATGTACATTAATTTTCCTAAGACCCACAGAAGATCAAGAGGATTGGACCGATAGAGGCAGTTTTGATTTTGATAGATTTGATCAGGATCTTCCATATCCTGTTTCAGGGTTTGAACAAGGCGATGTAGTTCCTGCAGACAAACGCTATGACATTTTTAGATGTAGAATAACAAACGTTGCATCAACCAACGGATTGTTACAACTTGAGCATGTGCAGTCTGTAGACATTGGTGATAAGGTGTATATCAGTGGGGGCAATGCCAATGCTGGTGTAGAGTTTATTAAGAACATTGAAGGCTATTGGGAAAAAGTTGGAAATATCACATCGCCTCTTACAGAAATATATTATCAGGATGATACTGATGATAGATATTCTGGCATAATAAAATTAATAGAACCTGATCAGGCAATAATTGATGTAAATCAGGATATCATAGGCAAAAAAAATTATACCAGTCCAAATGGTGTAAAATTTACCAATGGTTTAAAAATAAGATTTGACGGAACTGCTTCACCGGTTGCCTATGTTGACAGTGTTTATATTGTTGAAGGCGTAGGAAAAAGCATACGCTTAATAAATGTTGGCAGTCTATCTGTTCCGGAAGAATATGCTCTTACTGATCAGCTGGCCACACCTGACTATATCACTGTGTCAAGAGGCAGTCGCGATCTTAACGCCTGGAGTAGAAGCAATCGTTGGTTCCATAGTGAACTTTTTAAACTTGCCGCCGAGTATAATAGAGATCCAAGTTTAATTGAAACCACTGCCTTTAGAGCCACTAGACCTATTATTGAGTTTGAGTCTGATTTATATTTGTACAATTACGGTCAAACAGCCAAGGCTCCTGTGGATGTGCTTGACTACACAGTTACAGACGCATTTAAAGAAGTGGAAGGTAAAGAAAGTTATACTATAACTTTACCAAACAATATATCTCGTCCTCTTACAGCAGGCACTAGAGTGATTTTTGCAGCGGATAAAAATCCTGAAGTGCGTAATCGTATCTATCGCATAGATTTTATTACCACGGCTGAAGGCACCAAGATTCATTTGATCAGCGAAAACACAGAAATATTACCAACCTATAAAGTTCAATCTGCTGCCATTGTTGAAGACACTAATGTCAGTTTTATTGGAGGTAGCCCTGATTTTCCAGCCGAAGCCACGATTGACATTGACCCTATCTCCGGAGAAATTCAAGATATCTTCTTTGCTAATCTTGGAGTGAACTATAGAGACATTCCAGAAATAGCATTTGTAGGTGGCGGAGTTGGTACCGGTGCTGAAATAGAAATTTCTATAATCAATGGATCTATTAGTAACTATGACATAGTGTCTAGAGGATCTGGATACAATGTAGCACCTGTATACAACTTTATTCCTAGTGTGACTTTTAGTGCTCCTGTACCAAGCCTAGGTGCGGTTCAAGCCAAAGGCACTGCTATCATGACACCAACAACACTTGCAAATGTGATTGTTGACTATCGTGGTTTGAACTTTGTTGCTGATCCATTTGTAAAAATTAACACAAGCAAGACTGCTGATGCACAAATTGATCCTGTATACTCTTCATTTAGATATGTTGACCATATTAGAATCACAAACACAGGGTCTGGAGTTGGATCAAGCAGTCTAGCAACCATTGCTAGTCCTAACGCACTTGAAAAAACCGCAGTTTATGCAAACGCTGCGGTGTTTACAAGCAACATATTAGATATCACTAATACCACTGGACTATCAGTTGGGCAGTTTGTATACGGTGAAGGAATCACAGGTGGAACCACTATTGCAGGTTTAATAAGCAGCAGTAAAATTTTACTTTCAAGTCCAGCTGCTATCAAAGATGATAGGAAGTATGTGTTCAAATCTGCTGCTGCTACTGCGGTTTCCTTGCGAGCGGTATATGCAAATACCTCAGTGTTTAGCAGTGATTTAGTCAGTTTTAATTCAGTATCAGGTCTTACTGTTAATGACAGAGTGTTTGGCGAAGGTGTACCAGTTGGTACTGTGATAGAAGATGTGTTTGGAAATCTTGTGGTAAAAATGTCCAAGATTGTTCAGGTACGCAATGATAGAAATTACATTTTTAAACCACCTTCAGTGACAACTGCCACAGTGATCACCACCACACGTAATTCAGATTTGATTTATGTTGACAGCAGTGCTGTGGCAGGTGTAGACATGTTTGTTACAGGCGGCTCCTTGCCTGTAACAATCACAAACATTCAGATTGATAATCCTGTGGTAATAACCACGAGCGACGCACATAATCTTCTTGATGGGGATAGCATAGTGGTTAGAGGAGTGCTTGGCACCACTGAACTCAACAACAACACCTATCGTGTGGAAGTGATTGATATTTTTAATGTAAGATTGTATGCAGACGATGCACGTCAGGTTACACTTGATGGGCGCAACTACACCACCTATGTGAGTGGAGGAGTTATTGCTGCATACACAATAGAACATGGCATTAAAGTCAAAGCACTGTTAGGCGAAAATCTAGTCCAGTTAGACACTCCGGTGAGTGTAAGATTGGGCACTGTGTTGTCATTTGTAGGACGCACGGCCACAGCCACGGTTGCCACAGACGGCAACGAAGTATATGCAATCACAATTACTGATTCTGGATCAGGCTATACATCAGTTCCGTCAGTGTCATTGACCTATGCTGGAGCAGTTGCGCCTACTGCTACTGCTGTGCTCAATAGTAATATTTTAGAATATTTTAAAGTTGTTAGCGGTGGTGGCGGATACGAAATAAACCAAGCATTATCAACAGAAATCATAACCAATGTTGAACTTGAAACGCTGTATTCAACTGCTTACGGTACAAGAGTGCTTACATTCAGCGCCTCTGATGATGTTGGTTATATTAAAGAGGACTGGTTAGCCTTTTTGGTAGTTGAAGACAACCGTACAGTAACCTATACTGATTTTTCATTGGTTCCATATGTGACCAATGATACTACTGGTCCAAATCCAGAAAACTACAAAAATTACATGGATGTGGCACTGACTCAGGCCAATATTTTAAAGGTGGTTGGAGTTGTAGAAATATTAAATGAAAACAATGAAATTGAGTATGAGATTACACTTGACAACGATATTTTGAGTGTGGACTCAGACGGCGAACAAATAGATTTATTAGCCGGAACAAAAATATACTTCACCGCAAAAAATAGATTCTTTACTGATGGTCCTTTTGCTAATGATGATCCAATTGGCGACACAAAAAGCACATTTGAAGTTAAACAACCAGTTACAAATTCATTTGATATATCTTTATTTGATGTAACTGGAATTCAGAAAAACATGCGAGTGCAAGATTTGTCAAACAGCATTGGAGATGATGTAAGAGTAGAAACAGTGGACGTGGTTACAAATAGTATAACTGTAAACAAAAGAATCAATGCAGAAGCAGGGTTAACACTGCAATTTAGTTCTGCTCCGTTAGCCACATCCAGTTTAAGATCTACAAAAATTAAAAGTATTCGCATTGATGATCCTGGCGCGGAATATACATCAGCACCTATTGTTTTTATTGAGCCAGCTGTGCCTGCTGTGGTAAAGATAACCTCAAGTTCTGGCACTAATGAATTACTGGTATCAGATCTAGACGGTATTATCATCGGCATGGAAGTACGAGGAGAATACAATGTAGATGGTAATGGTGTGACCACCGGAGCTGTGATTCCAAAGGTTGTAAGCACAAGAACAGTGCAAACTGGTACAGCAACCTTTGAATATTATGTGGTATTGAATCAAACACAGCCTGTGTTTGAAGGTCTATTAGCTACATTCAGCTATGCGACCAAAGCCATCGCCAACATAAACAGTGCCGGAGAAACCGAAGTGTTCACGGGTGATATTACACCAGACACTTACGAAACTGACGACACTGTGGTAATTGCCCTGCCTACCACTGGACAAAATGCTATCAAACAAAGACAGGTGGGAGTGAATACTTTCAATCAATATTGGTATGATGGCAATGATTGGATTCCAGCACAACAAAAAACCAAATATAATCAAGCTCCTTTATATGATTTGTTTGATGACAACGGTACAAGTATATCTGATTCATCTGTGTATATAGGCACAAAGTTTTTTGGCAGTAAAATATTTTCATACAAGCAAGGCACTGGCGCTAGAGACTCGCAGTTGGGTTTCGCTTTAAGTTATCAAAATTTTCAAAATGTTGGAGACATTGTTTTTCAGAACAATTTTGATTCAGACAGTTTCAGTTATATTAAAAATAGAAGTGAAACGCAGTTACCTTTAAAACAGTTTTATCTAAAGCAAAAAACCAATACCGGACACAGTTTTAGAAATGTATGGACAAAGACAACTGAAACTTCAAAACAATATCAAATTATAACCAAATTTTTTGACGGCAATACCAACTATTTTGAAATTGATATCTTGCCGGAATCCAGCGAGACTATTCCTTACATAAAAGTTTTTGTTGATAATCAATTATTGGTTATGGCTCACAGGGTCATGCCCACGCATTGAACTTGAAAGAAAGTGGCGTGCAGGTTGTTGTTGGATTGCGCGAAGGCTCAAAGTCGGCGGCCAAAGCTGCAGCTGCTGGCCTCACCGTG
>SXGQ01727333.1_pt1 | contig 12838 bp, 12 predicted proteins | sample 3178371 | NCBI WGS metagenome assembly SXGQ01 (sample SAMN11356859, study PRJNA531348) | freshwater metagenome | isolation source: freshwater sample F1-20 | place: China: Fuxian Lake, Yuxi | collected 2017-12-25
GCTCTAACTTCCACCCCGCAATTACTTAATGATCAACAATCACTCTAGTTGGAAATTCCGACAGGTACGCTCAGCGCAACAAGCAGAATTTCATAACTTCTACCGCCAGCATTGGCATCACTAAACATTCGGTGCACTCTGCAAGCGGCTACACCACGCCTACCTTTGCTCCGCCGCGTGTGCCATTACTGCAGAGCAGGATTACCGCCGCCGCACTGCCGCCTGCGCCCACTCCACACATGCTTCATCCACCCCCGCGCTGGGAAATACCAGCCCCTGCCGCCCCTGTGCGCGAGCGGCAATGATACAGGTGAGTGGCGAGCTCGGGATCCACTACTTCAAGTGGACTGGCGAAGGATTTGCAAAGCAGGTGATCGACTGGGCCGTTATTGGCGTGGCCAACGGTTGCGGCAACCACTTTGCTCTAGCTGACCTACGCGGATCAGGCCGCCCAGATCCGGTCGCGCCCGGCAAAGACGGGCTCGACTTTTCTACAACGAAGGGATATGATGGCTGTTATGGGGTATTTCTTGACAGAATCCTTTTTCGCGGCCGGACGGCCCGATACAAAATCGGGAACTGGTCCAACTGCCAGATCTAGTCAAACCGCCCATCACCGCAGTCTAGGCATTTGTTGAGTGTCGCAGTCGCTGTCATGACGCTTGCCTTTAACACAATAATCAGGATTGGCAATCAATTTTTCTTCTAAAAAATCGCAGAACGCCTTTAACGGGACCGTCCGAGACGCCCCGTATCCAAACGGTTTTCTGACAAAAAAGCCGCTCGCAAGTAAGTCTTCCCCCAGCGGGGTATAGTCCTGTTCGATGGGGAAACTATAACCTGATTTCAGGCTTCCGGTGACGGATTCGTATTCCTCCTCTGAGACAAACCGACACAGTTGTTCGACATATGCGCCGCTTTGGTCTGGATTATAAAATTTTTTCAAATACCGGCTGGGCACTTTGACTTTTTCTTCCACATAATGGATAAACGTGCAGCGGAACACGAAATCATTGTGGGCCCCGCCTAAAAGCAAAATATATCCATCGCGTTGCGCAGTAAAACGATACATATGGTCAAACACGGAATTTTTTCCGAAACAGAACCGGCCGTTATCAAACATCTGCTCAATGAGCCTGGCATTCTTATCGTTCTTCAGCGCTGCCACGGCGAAGTTCGGATTGCCTGACCGGACAAATTGCCTGCTTTTCCAGACATTTTTTGAATACGCCCCTATTCCGCCGGGGCACTCGGTGACGTTCGGATCATAAGCCGTCCCGTTGCACCAGCTATAGGTAAAGGAAGGGATAACAAGGAGCCCTACGCTCAACACTTCCGCAAAGGCCTCTGTGATCGTTTCCAGCCCCCTTTCCAGCCGCCCCAATTCCACTAGGCCGGAATGCATAAAAACAAGATCATTCTCTTTAAGGCCGAGATCATTGCGCAGGTGAGCAACCAAATTGTCTTTTGTCGTCTTAAGCATCCTTATCCTTGCGCGAGATTCAACTCAATGACCCCGATATTCTTGATGTAATAAAAAATAATCCATCCGCACTCTTTTGACCCTGACTTCTCCAGCTTTGTCACCTCATAACCCAATTTTTTATCCGCAATGTAGACCTGAACCCTTTCCAATTCCGCTTTATCTTTGACACAGTAACAAACATGGGCAAAGCCGCGCTTTTGATTCGCAACCAACCCTTCCCGGCAAATGTACTCTAAATAGATGTCCAAGTCTTTATCAAAAACAAACAAAACATGCGTCTTTTGAATTTCATCGTATACAAAACTCTTGCCGTGTTTGCGCTCGATGTCCGCCTTCTCTTCCAGCGGTACGACAAACCCCAAATGGTGTGGCTTAAGTTTATCAAACATGATGACAAGTTCCCGCGTTAACGCGGCGGACCAATTCCCTCTGGCCGTCTTCAAGGCTAAACACACCCGAATCTGAGATTTTTAAATGTTCGCCTTCGAGCCCCACGGGAATCGCCAAAAAAGAAGACAACCGCCCCAGATAATCGGTAATTTGCTGTGGGCTTCCATGTGTAAACACATCTGTCAACCACGCGATGCAATCTTCGCGAAGCAACACATCTTCGTCCTTCTCTTCCATGACCAAATCGGAGACGATCCTATTTTCCGTTAAATCGATCAGGAAATCGTCAATCGCCAAATAATCCATGCACCCTTCCAGCAAATGTTCGACCGCTTGGCGGGGTGTGGAAATCGTCGCGATGCCATGCCTGTTGAAACTCGTGTTCAGCACCAACGGCAACCCGGTGATCCGCCTGAAATGCTCGATTAAGTTCCAGTATTTTTCATTGTCCTCCCGGCTTAACACATGAAATCTGGAAGTGCCGTCCACGTGAACAGCAGCCGGGATCAAAGGCCGTTTGCTATTTTTCACGGTAAACGCGATCTGCATGTACGGGGACTTTTGGGGCAACTCCACCCATTCGTCCAGATATTCTTCCTGAATCGACGGGGCATAAGGCATGAACCAGTCCCGCTTTTTCAAGAATTGGTTCACGCGCGTTTTGGAGGACATCGTGCGCGGATCGGCAAGAATGGACCTGTTGCCCAGCGAACGCGGCCCAAATTCGCCTTTTCCCTGAAACCATCCGACAATCTTTCCCTGCGCGATCAATTCCGCCGCCCGCTTGGCGACATCCCTTTCGAAACAATAATTCAGCCGAAAGCGGTCCAATAATTTCTGGATTTCGCTCTGACTATACGAAGGACCAATATAGGGAGTCAGCATCCGCTGGGTTTTCCTTATAGCAAACTTCCTGTCAATGTACAGCGCCTGTCCGAGCGAAAGCCCCGCGTCCGATGGGCCCATCGGAATAAATATCTCGTCGAAAAGTTTGGACTCAAGGATGGCATTATTCAAGGCAACATTCTGAAACAACCCGCCGCTCAAGACGATCTTGTTCAACCTTGTTTCCTTCCGCAGCCGCTTGACCAGCTCCAAAAACGTCGAGCGGAGGATATGCTCACCGGTGGCCGCGATATCTTTCTGCAGATACCCCAAGCTCAACCGGAGTAAATTCGTGTCGCTGGGAAAGTGATAGAAAATTTTTCCGGTCTCATATTCATCAGGCCTGATTTTCTTAAGATTCACCTCTGTAATGCCATATCTCTTGCGCGCAAAATCAATGCCATTCTCCCGCACCGCCAATAGCCCGGAATATTCTTTTCCCAGCTCATCCTGGACTTCTCCATACGCCGCCAAACCGCTGGTCTTGCCGTTATCCCCCCCTGATATTCCTAAAGAGTCCGTCAAAAACGCGTGGAATGAACAGATAGTGTTGATTCCGCGGTGTTCTCTTTTGACGTGATATTCCCCATCCTTGTACTCTCCAAAGATCATGTCACGGTTATCACCCAAATCCCCACCGCCGTCCTGGCAAAGAAAGGCGCATTCCTCGAAGCCGGACGTGATGACGGCGTTGGCCGCGTGGGCTATCTGGTGGTCGACAAAATGGACGTTGGCCCTGAACCATGCCGGAAATTCTTCAAACGTACCTTTAAACGCCTTGAAACGCCACGAAAAAAATAAATACTGATCTTTAAGTTCCACCGGTCTGGAAGGGGTCGGGAAGACCCATTTATCCACAGCCGACGGCAGAATATTAAGCTCCTTAAAACCCATCATCAAGCTGCGCTCGGGGAACTTTACTGTGTTTTCATGCTTGACATTGGTGAGCTTGTCCTCCTCATAGGCATAAACCACGCCGTCCTTAATGATCGCCGCGCTCAGATCGTGGCGCTCCTGAACATCAAACGGGCATGGATAAATGGAAGCAATGATCATCGTCTTGTCCTAATTCGCCAGGCTGAAACTTTCAAAGTTAGAGAATATTTTCAGAATCTGATGGTTGCGGTCTCGGTAGTTCGCGCGCAACCCATCGACGATCTCGTTAAAAAACATGTCGGAGTTGACCAGAATGCTCCGGCCAGGCAATGCGGCGATCGCCTCCGGCGATTTTATGATGAAATCCATACCGCCCACCTGCTTGCCGATTTTGTTTCGGGAAGAATCGACTACTATTTCAATATAGTCCCTCACCGGCCGACACAAATTCAAGAGCAAAGTGGTCCCGCCACCAGCTCCGTAACAAACGATCTTTTCACGGCTAACAGCTTCCAAAAATGCTATAAGCTCACCAAAATACTCGTCCAGTCCGATCCGATACTGCCGGACTTTCCAAGGGACCTCCATATTTTTCTCATAGGTAACGATTTCTCTGACCAGAGGTTGCTTCTGTGCGATGACCCGAATGAGATGATTATCAATCCCGGCATACAGGACTTTAAATCCGAACCTCAATAAAAGATTTCTTAGCGACACCTCATCGAAGTACATGACATGCTGATGATAGAACACCGCAAAAGCCCCCTTACTTCGAATGCTCCCCAATAATTCCGGAACCTCAATGAGCAGTTGTCCCCCATCACGCAGGACATACCGCAGGTCATCCATAAAGTCGGATAAATCGTTAATATGCTCCAGCAAATGTCTCGCAACGACAACATCAAAATGGCTTTGTTCAAAATATTTCCGTGAAAAAAAATCGGTCACGATCCGGACCCGGCTTTCTAAAATTTCCGCGGGAGAGTTTGGGTCGCAGATAACTCCTTCAGCAAAATTCAATTCACAACATGTCAAAACATCATATCCGCCAATATCCAATAATTTTTTGCCGTCCGCCCATCTTTCTCCCAATTGCTCTGAGCAATACTCCAAGAAGCGATTGTTGCGGGCAACTGTCGCCTTAAATTCTCCGGAGGCCACCAGGCCGAACACCTCCTTCGAATACAGTTTCTTGATAAAGGCCGGATCAAACCGATCCAACTGGACCAACCCGCAGCCGGGGCACCAGTAAACCTGAAGGCGTTCATATTCCTGACGCGCACCCTGCTGGATGGGCCAAATAAAAATAGGAAATTCTGGCCACTCAAACAACTTATCCAGTTGATTTTCGTCACAAATTCTGCATCGCGCACTTAGCAAATTCGCAAAAGATTGATCTGTTTTTATGTATTTTTTGATTTGCATATTGGATGATAAGGAACCAGTTGATACGCATCCAACAGACGAAATTTTTCCTTCAAAGGCAACGAATCGAAAAATGCATTCTTAACCCAAGATTCAGAAATTTTCAGGCCCAAAAAGCTTTCAATTTCCAATCCTGCGGCTTCAACATCGCCAAATAATGTATCCGGATTATAATGTTTGACTTGAGGATGACAGAAACCATCCATTTGAAGTGACTTCTCGTAATGGGGAAATAAGACATACCCAAGATAGGAAAAATCTCCTTTGAGGATTTCGAGATATTTTAAGAGCAGATTTTCTTTTTTATTATGCTGTATAAGAGGTCGACGATCGATGCCAAACTCTTTCAAAAAAGCAAATTTTTCGTCATGATCAAAATTGGAGAGAATAATCCTCAAAGATTCCAACAAATATTCCTCACGAAACAATGATTTACCGTAAACACCAAAAATAATTCTCCCTTTAGGACCCAAAATACCAGCAAGTTTCCGAAGGCCTGTCACAGGTTCCGATAAATGATGTATTGCCCCTGAACAAACCACCAAGTCATTTTCACATGACTCCAGCCGTTCGTTTGATGTCAAATCATAATAGGAAAACTTGACATTATCTATACCAAGAATTTTCTTTAGCTTGTTCGCGTAGTCTAAATTAAGATTTGACAAATCACACGCTTCGATTTGTGCTTTTGGAAATGCCATAGCCAACAAACAGGCCGCCTCTCCCATACCACACGCAGCCTCAAATATTCTTCTCGGTTCCTTTATGATCTTGCTATACAGTATTCTAATTCGGCGAATATTAGAACTGTGGAAAATAGTTTTTCTTGCAACTAAAAATACAAATTGTTTCTTTATTCCTTCCGGTAGATTCAAAGCCCGGACTAACCTTCCCGGAAACGGCAATAAATTATAGAACTCCTTGACTTGAGCGGTAATTTCATTCACGCAATCTGTACTCTCAATAAAAGAATTCTGCTTTCATTCTATTTCGAGATTTTTGATCATCACAACTTGCGAGCGCCACAAACTAAAATCACGAAGTCCATCAACATCAGGACCCCAACTGATCGTAAACAGGTTTTCCCTTTTCACCGATATCCAGCAGTTTTCATAATATATTCTGTTCAGAAACAAAATTGACTAGATCATAATATCTGTTCACAGAGTTCTCCGTGTCAAAATAGCCTTGGAAATAAATCTGGTCCCCTAAGACTTTGACCTGGTCGCAGATGAAAACGGTCGAGCAGGTCGAGCAATTATAGACTTCCGGGCCGATATCGGTCTCGTCGAAATCATAGAGCTGCTTGAGCTCCCCGTGCGTGAAGGCCTCTTCCAGGTCAGCAATCAGGATTTCCCGTGCCACTTGTTCCCGAATGCGGAACCGAAAATCGATCATCGAGACCCCCGTGTACGGCACGACCGTGTAATTCACCACAAAATTCTGCGGGCCGATGAAGTCCAGCAGCTTGGGAGCGGATTTTTCCAATGTGCAAAATTTGCGGTTGAGGGTCTGGTTTTCCTGCAAGCGGTATTCCTGGATGTTATGGATGACGTTGACGTCACTATCCAAGATCTTGTACCGTTTGTGTAGGAAATCGGCAAAAGGCACATACGCATTTACCGTGCAGGACCCGTAAGAGATCACCTTGGCGCTGTCCTTCATTTGCTTATGATTAAATCCGTACACCAGCGTCTGGTCGGCGTCCCAGGACGTCGCGGAAATCAAGACCCGTTTGACGTTGTCAGTCAGGTAAAACACGCAATCCTTGGCCACGACGTTCTTCCCCGAACACTCCAAGACCAGATCGGGCTTGCCCAACCATGGGATCTTAAACTGATTCTCGTTGGTGTATTGGATGACGTGCCGCGCACCGTTGGGCTCCAAGATGACCAGGGTGTTGTCCTTGGCCTGAATCTTATATTTATTAAAATGCACGTGTCGGTCTCCGGTGATGATCCGGTAGGCGTCCTGAATGGACAGCATGTCATCATTGATGTACTCAATGACAAAATTGGTTTCTTTACTGCGGTCCAACCAGTATTTGAGCAGATGGAGCCCAAACCGGCCGAACCCGTTGATCCCAACCGCTGATTTAGATATCGGTGTCCCCACTATGCCGGTCCTCTCACAAATTGGTCCTGCTTGACCAGCTCAAGGATTTTTTGGTTCAATGCTTTATCCGAACTCATGACCACTTCTTCCGAAAAAATACCCGCGTCGCGACCCTCAAAATCCGAGACATGGCCGCCAGCGCCCTTCACGATGGGGATGCCGCCCGCGATATCGTAACAATTCGTCTTGTTCCAGATGCGCGCGTTGATCTTGCCCACGGCAATGAGCGCGATGTCGAAAACAGCGCTCCCCGTAATGCGCGTTGTAAAGCATGCCTTTGTGATCGATTCATAAAGGGCGTGAGCCTGGGCCCCCAATTTATAAAACTGGTTGTCATAGCAGATCAGGGCCTCCCGCATCTCTTTGCAGGCGGTCGAGGTCTCGGTCCATGCCCCATTGACGCGGACCAAGGTGGAATGGCCCGGCCCATCACACTTAAGTAGCATGTCGAACTCAGGGATAAAGTTCACCGCGGCGATGGGGGTGTTGGCGGCATCCAGAACAGCCACGGAGATCCCCCAGAACGGCAGCCCGAAACAAAAATTATGCGTGCCGTCCAAAGGGTCTATCAGATATTTCTTTGCGGCCGCGTCGTTTTTCAGCGCCCCCAAATTCTCCATTTCCTCAGAATAAATCCCCGCTGTGGGATCATTATCCCGGATGGCGCGCGCGATGATGTTTTGACAAATGATATCTTCCTCGATCACGAGCTCCCGCTGGGATTTTTCCTTGATCCGTTCATGCCTGAAGTCGCTTAAGTGACTATATTTCTTACTTTCAAAAGCCTTTTGGGCAACTGCCCCGGCCTCGCACACCGCTTCGACCAGAAAGTTCAATTCCACCGCACCGTTGACGACCTCGCGGACTTTGCGTCGCAGAATTTTATGGGATGGCGTCTTAGGCAGCGTGTCCCATAAGAGGATCTTGGTTGGGACTTTGTAATTCGACAACTGCTCCTTGCACAATGCTTTCAGCTCTAGGATAAGCTCCTGCCCCCCGGCGCCGTTTTTCGGCACCACCACGGCCACCACATCCTCACCGACCAGCTTATCCTCCCTTCCCACCACCACGCACTCATGCACCCCGGGGTGCTGATAGAACACCTCTTCGACTTCCATCGGGACGATATTGATCCCGCCTTTGATAATCAAATCTTTTTTCCTGTCAACAAAATAAAATTTTCCCTCCCGTTCCATACCCAGATCCCCGGTATGGAACCAGCCGTCCCGGACCACTTCGCGGTAATGGTTTTCGTTCTTATAATAGCCAACAAAAATATTATTGCCTTTGAGCAGGATCTCTCCGTCCGAGCCGATCCGGCAGGCGTTCACATCTAAAGGCACGCCTATGCTTCCGGGCTTCCAGCCGTCCTCAAGCGGATAGTCGATGTGGGAGGGGCCGGTTTCCGAAAGACCGTACAGGTTACAAACCTTGATCTTGTATTTCTCGATAAATTCTTTTTGCGAAATCAAGGGCAAGGTTGACGAGCCGCAGCCAATATACTTCAAACGACGCAGATCCAACCTGGAAATGTCGATATCCAGCTTCAACAGCATCAACAGCACGGTCGGCACGATCTCCGTGTAGGTAACGCGATACTGTGCCAGGACCTCAAAGAACTTGGCCCGCATTTCCTCGAACCCACGCGAGATATACAAATTCGACCCCGCCATCAGCGCGGGGAGAATATTGTAGTTGATCGACGCGGTGTGCCCAAAGGGCAAGAACGCGAATTGGTTATCTTCAGCCGTGAACCGGAACCCGCGGTTGATCGAGGCGATCAAAGACACCATGTTCTTATGAGAATACAGAACGCCTTTCGGGTTGCCCGTGGTCCCGGACGAATAATAAAGGGCCGCGGGAGAATTCTCATCAATCACTTTACCCGATATCTGGTCAATATTCTCAAAAGGACCGCTGGGATCTAAGATTTTGACGCGATCTTTGTACTTCTCAACGATATCCGCCCTGTCAGTTACGACGCAAACCGGATCGACATACTCTAGGACCTTCCCGAGTTCCTGCAGGCTCATAAAATACGGGATGGGATTAAAGATATTGTTGGACCCGATGACCGCCAGAAGACATTCAATATAAACGATCGAATTGGGTAGCACGACCATGACGATCCTCTGGTCGTGCGCTGCGAAGCTCGCGCGCCGGGCCTGGGCATTGTCCCAAACCTGCCGGAACGTAAGTTCCTTTCCAGTTTCCACCTCGCGCATCACTTTTGACGCGTGAGCCACTTTTTGAAAACAATCCGCGATGGTCATCGCTTCTTCTCGATCTCCCTGACGATATTAGCAACGCTGTTAAAATTGTTGATATTGCCCGCGGTAATGTCGACCCCGAAAGCGCTCTCAACGGCGGCCAGGACCCGCATGTACGTCAAAGAGTCCCACTCTGGATAATCACCCTGAACGGCCGCGTCATCGATCGCTTCGATATTCAACTCATCCTGCAGAATGTTCTTAACTTGCTCGGTCAAGCTCACCGGGTATCCTCTCCTTTGTGATCAGCAATTTTTGAAAAAATTTTCCAGCATCCCAGTGAGCGCCTCAAGTTCCACGCCCAATTGTTCGGCGATCTGGAACACGGTCTTGTCCCATTCCAACTCGTACCTGGTTGCGGTGACGGATAGGAAATTCAAGCACAAAATAACCTGTAGAATATAACCGCTCAGCCCGCACTTGTCGAGTACCAATTTGCGCTAACCTGCACCCCGCCATTGCTTAGAGGTAAACGATCACACTTGTTGGATATTCCGAGGGGTACGCTCAGCGCAACAGGCGGAAATTGCCCGATTTGGACAGACCAGCATCGGCAGCCCTGAACATTCAGTGCACTCTGCCAGCAGCCGCACCACGCCTACCCACGCTGCGCCGCGTGTGCCATTCCTGCAGCGCAGATTTACCAACCCGATGTCTGATCAAACTCCAGCTCCTGGACCGGCTCTGCATCCGCACCCACACCCGCATCAGCCGGGCGCGGCACCTTCACCGGTCCAAAAAGAATTCGGTCACCGTTGACTCTCTTATCTGCGCCAACCGTTGGCGCGCGCTCAAAATCGTACGGCAGATACATTCCCAGCTCAAAACTGCAAGCCCCGGGCTGCAAGCTGCCCAGGACATCCAGCCCGGAGCTGCTGATTATTGTTTCTGTCAGAATTCGGTGTAATGCGCAACATTTTCAGGTTGGCCTTCATCGGTTGTATAGATTACTTCACGCTAATTGGAAAAAAGTCGCACATTGGGTGTAGAACGTATCGTCCTTCTCAACCACCACGCCTGTGCAGATCGTGCCTTCATCCGGCTCGCCAGAAGGGACCGCGATGGCTCGCGTCTCCCAGTGCACATAATCGCTACTGACAAAATGGGCGGCATGCGGTGAATGCAACGCAAAAAAATTAGACATGCCGCCTCATGGAAGAAGGGAACTGAATCACCAAAAGGCCCCTCGGCAGGGCAAAGAAGGGATTTCGTCTAAGAAAAATCGTTGATTTGTGGCTGTTGGTATGCACTTGCTTTTTCACGTTCACCTCCAGGAATTACTTCAAAGCCAGTCCTGTGTTCGATTCGCCGTAATCGGTTCTACGTCACCTTCATAAACTGGTCTCAGAGGCTCGATCAAGGTTCGAGTCTGCTCAAGCCAGGCTTCCGGCAAAACTTGACTTACAGCGACATAAGCTTGGATGGATTCAGGCACGGCAGAAAAGGCCGGAAAGTACCAGAGAGTGATATTAGTCCTGCGTTGATCTGATTGGTTGCCGTAGGCACCATGGAAAAGCCTGGCGTCGCCGGTGATAAGATGGCCTGCCTTGACAGGGACATCGACTTCACCTGCCGAAGGTTCGAAGGCAGCGTAACCCGATTCGGTCATGTGGTTAAAGTCTTGTCTGTGTGCCTCTTCTACTTGTCCATGCAGCTCGTGACCGTTTAGGTAAGAACCAGGGATCGCACGCAAACACCCATTCTGCGGCGTCGTATCGATAAGATAGTACATCAAAAAAAAGCAGGGGCTGGGTTGTGTAACTGACCTGATCATTCCAGAACAGACCATTTTGATGAAAGAACAGGGGTGGTCCATGCGGCGGCTTGCTGATAATATTCCCTCTCCACCATTTGGGATCATCAAACCCGAGTTCAGCCACCGCAGCTAGAAATTGAGGATGTGCAAGGAGTTCTGCCATAGAGGGATGTTGGACGACCGGAATCATATGGCTGTCGAACGCCGGTTTTCGAAATGTGCCGCTTCTTGCTGGGCTAGCACCTTATCGGTGACCGCTCGCAGGCGTTCCACCATCGGGGAAGCGAGAATTTCTTCGAACAGTCAGTAGCCGTCGTAGGTTAGTTGTTTCAGTTTTTCGCTATTGATGTTTGCCATCATTGTTTCGTTCTTGATGTAAAAACTCATTACAATAGAATCGTCTCATATCCTGAGCGACCGCCGTGGTAAATCCGTGGGCGCAAAACGGCTGCGGGTGTCTAAGGAAAGTCCCTCAAGTTGGCTTAGCTGACGGTCGCAGTATTCGCGCAAAATACCGCCACAGCAACCAATGCGTACTGCATGATCCGGGTTGTAAGCATCACAGAACCTCCTTGTGAGGAATGGCTTCTGTACTTGGCAACGGAAAGTCGCCACTACAGGAAGATAACACAATATATGCTATATCACAGACCTGATGATCAGCCTAATGCTTGAGGGAGGCTTGTCGGACTTTCATTAGTGTGACACCCTCCGCGCGCAAAACAATCTTCTTAACAGTCAGTTCGGGGCGGTAAGTAATCATTGTGCGTTGCCCTGCTATTTCAACATCAATCAGTGTGCCTCCAAGCTTGTCACACCCCTTCACAATAACTCGCACTGTGAAGGTCTTGCCAACATTGATGAGATTCTCGATAGCATAGTTGCCTGCGTATTGGGGCGCGCCGCCTTCGCGTAGTGACTTCTCATTGGCCGCGAAGCCGTTCAGTGATCCGGGGCCGAACTGTGCGCGCGAGTTGTCCAGCTTAATCTGTAATTCGCAAGACGCCGCCTCGCCATCTTCTGGGAGAAACGAGATGGCAAACCTGCCCTTGCGATTCTTTGAGGGTGAAACGCTAAGAGTCAACATGAACGCTTTGGAGTGCGCCGGGAACTCAGCTGTTTCCTCAATCGCCGCCGCGATGGGTTCGGTCTTGGCTGTCCTGGGCATTATCTCCTTCATCCATTTCGAGCCCAGTCTGCCATCGGGGAGTTGAAGCAGCTCGCGGATGACAAGGTTACCGCCCCAACCTCTGATGGGAATCCATGCTGCCATCAGGAAACGTCCGCTCGCTATTGCCGCTATGGAAGGTACATTGGAGCCGTCATAAAAGTCCAACCCTTTGCTGACCATGTCTTGATACGCCAAATCCGGCGCTTCTGCCGGTTTCGACCAGAGCCCTGTGAAGCCGCCAAGAATGTAATCGAACTGTCCCCAGCGGAAGAAGAATGTGCAATCGCCACCGGGAGGGAAGCCCGGACTCACACAACGCCAGCCGCCGTCAACCATGTCCGATTCCCAAATACCGTTCGACTGGTAGTTGGCCATCAGTCGCAGTTTGCCGCTAGGGTCGGTATAGACGCTCGGATTTTCACACGGGTGAAACATGATGCCCGACTTCTTGAACCTCGAGACCC
>SXGQ01063226.1_pt1 | contig 12836 bp, 9 predicted proteins | sample 3178371 | NCBI WGS metagenome assembly SXGQ01 (sample SAMN11356859, study PRJNA531348) | freshwater metagenome | isolation source: freshwater sample F1-20 | place: China: Fuxian Lake, Yuxi | collected 2017-12-25
CTGCGCCACGCAAAGTCGTTAAGCCATCGACTTTCCATTGCTCGTGATCATCAGGTATCGCATCAAGCGTGACATACCGAGCAAGCACGGTTGATGCGCTCTTGGCTCCCCAGCCCGGCAACCCAGGAAACCCATCAGCGGTATCACCAACAAGGGCCAAATAATCGGCGATTGATTCGGGGCCGATGCCAAACTTCTCGCGAATAGCGTTTTCATCCAGCACAATATTTTTGCGCCGATCAACTTGAACAACTCTTCTGCCACTTACGCACTGGCCCAAATCTTTGTCGGGCGTCAAGATTCGCACTTGATGAACACGATGATCATCACACGCCACGGCCGCACCAGAAGCCAACGCATCGTCTGCTTCGTATTTTTCCATTGCCCAAACCGTTACTCCCATCGCCCGAAGCGCATCTTCAACCATTGGTATCTGCTCAAGTAGTACAGGCTCCATTCCTTCACTGGTTTTATATCCGCTGTAGAGATCGTTGCGAAAACTTTCAATCACATGATCGGTCGCAACCGCAATATGTGTTGCACCCTCCGCTAGAAGTTGCAGGGTTGAACTCAAAATACCGATGGTCGCTGCAAATGGTGGCGGTTCTTTATCGCGAATCGCTGAGCCATAGTGCTGTCGATACATTTCATAAGTGCCGTCGATCAGATGAACTTGCATTTCACCAACTTAGGCGACTAGCCAAAAACTCCCGGCAGCAATTCACCAACAAATACGCCCACCAGTGTTCCGAGTGCGAGATATGGACCAAAAGCGAGCCTGTGCTTCAACGATCCACGCCGAACAACAATCAAACTCACCCCAACCACACTGGCACTGATACATGCAATAAAAATCGCCCAAATCGCCTCGTCATATCCGAGAAAGCCCAAGTGCAAACCGAGAACCGGCACGAGCCGTACATCTCCAACGCCGAGCCCACCGGGAGTGATTTTGTTGATGACAGCAAACAAGACTCCACCGGCAACAGCACAAATCAACGCCGCAACAATTGAGTCAAAACTATTTGCACGAAATTGGCTGATCAACAAAAATACAACACCAGTTATGCCCATTAAATGTGTGATGCTTCGAACCAAACGATGCGTCAGGGCATCAATCATCGTTTGCAAAATCAATCCAAAACCTAAAATTACAAAGCAAACTTGAAGATCCCAACTTAGAAATCGTGTACGAACCATAGACATCAAAATGGCGCCAAAAAATGCACCAAGCCCAACAAGTTTTGTCTGCGAAACAATTATTTGCGAATCAATTTCAACTATGAATTTTTTAGCAACTATGCCTACTAGCGCACCGACTGAAGCACCGACGAAAATCGTCAGCACAATTATCACGAGTTGGGTTTTATTCTTGGACTAATTCAATCAGCGTGCCGAAACTGCCCTTGGGATGAACAAACGCAACGGTTGTCCCGCGAGATCCCTTGCGCGGCGCGTTATCAATTGGCTTGGCGCCGGCATCAATCATCGACTGCAAAGCCTGCGCACAATTTGTGACACGATAGCCAATGTGATGTAGACCTTCGCCGCGTTTCTCGAGCGATTTTGCAACTGGCGAGTCTGGCCGAGTTGGTGTCAATAACTGAACATAACTCTGTGCAACTTTCAACAATGCCTCTTCGACCCCATCTTGCTCGACAACTTCGCGGTGCGCAACCGTCGCCCCGAACGCTCGCTTGTAATAATCAATCGCAGCCTCAAGATCGTTGACAGCAATCGCCACATGGTCGATCTCGGTCAACAACATTTCTGGTGAATCATTAATGGTGCTCATCTCACTCGTCTCGCTCGGGGCAAACTATTTCGCTCGCCTAAAAATCGTCAGTTTGTCTTCACCAATTTTTGCACGCATCTCTTTGTCTGTGATACCCAAACCCTCTTTTGGTGCGAGACACAACACGCCAAGTTTTCCCTCATGTAAATTTTTATGCACTTGGTATGCGGCCGTGCCAGTTTCATCAAGGGAGAACACTTGCGACATCACTGGATGAATCATGCCCTTGCTGATTAATCGATTTGCATCCCATGCCTCACGATAATTCGCGAAGTGTGAGCCGACCAGACGCTTCAGACGCATCCAAAAGTGTCGATTGTCGAACTCCAACATGAAGCCGCTGGTTGCCGCACACGTAACAACGGTTCCACCACGTTTGACGACATACATTGACGCTCCAAAAGTTGATCGACCAGGGTGTTCGAAAACAATGTCGGGGTCCTCGCCTACAAGTCCGCGAATGTCCTTGCCGAGTCGACGCCACTCGGTTTCGTTGTGCGTATCGTCATCGTTCCAAAATTTATAGTTTGCAGTTTTGCGGTCAATCACTGCATGACACCCGAGTTCGTGAAGAATTTTTGCTTTTTCTGGCGAACTCACGACACCAATAGGTATTCCTCCACCGTTGAGAACATATTGAACTGCATATGCACCAATGCCACCCGTCGCACCCCAAATCAATACGACATCACCTTGTTTCATCGCCGCACCGTTTTTTGAAACCAACATGCGATAACTGGTGCTATTACACAATGCATTGACCGCTGATTCTTCCCACGAAAGATGTTTTGGCTTTGGCATCAACTGATTTGCTTTGAGCACCGCGAGTTCCGCCAGCCCGCCAAAGTTTGTTTCGTATCCCCAGATGCGCTGATTGGTTGCCATCATCGAGTCATCATGTGCCGACGGGTCTTGGTCGTCCAAGTGATTGCAGTGCGCGGTGACTTTGTCGCCGGGCTTCCAGTTGCGCACCGCGGTGCCGACGCGCAAAACGACACCAGCGGCATCACTGCCAAGAACGTGATAATCCAAATCGTGTCGCTTAGCCCACTGACTTTCTCGCGCCAGTCGAGCGAGTGCACCAAAGGTGCTGACGGGCTCAAAAATGGCGCTCCAAACGGTATTGAAATTGATACTGCTAGCCATCACTGCGACCAGGCATTCGTCTGGTGCAAGTTCTGGGGTCGGCACTTGCCCGATATGCACAGTTTTTCTTGGGTCTTTGTCTTTTGATTCAACCCCAGCAAAAATTGTTTCTTCGGATTTCAAAATATGTGCTGCTCGATATGTCGCTGGAATTTTTAAATTAGCGAATGTCTCGCTATCGGCATCATCCATAATCGCCTTCAAGATTTCTTGCATGTATTGAGATTACTAAGCGAAATACCCAAAATATAAACCTAAGAGTCATTTCAAATGAGAAAACTGACCCATTGGGCTCTACTCTTGATTAGCACGATGAGAACGACAATCTAAAAGGGAGTCGCCATGCCAGGTTCATACATAGTCGCGGGAGCAAGAACACCAATCGGAAAAATGAGCGGGGCATTGGCTTCTTTTAGCGCGGCAGAACTTGGAGGTTTTGCAATCGCCGAAGCATTGCGTCGCGCAGGCGTTGAACCTCACGAGGTTGAACACGTGATCATGGGCCAAGTTTTGACAGCAGGTCAGGGTCAAGTGCCTTCACGACAAGCGGCAGCAAAAGCTGGAGTCCCAATGAACGTGCCGAGTATCAACATCAACAAAGTTTGTTTGTCGGGCTTGAATTCGATTTATCTTGCAGACCAAATGATTTCAAATGGTGATGTCGACATCGTGATCGCGGGCGGTATGGAGAGTATGACGAATTCACCGTATCTTGCCATGGGTGCGCGAAGTGGTTTTCGTTTCGGTGATGTTCAACTTCTTGACGCGATTCAACGGGATGGTCTATGGTGCGCGTTTGATGCCTGCCTAATGGGTCTTGGCACCGAGCGATACGCAGCCGGCAACATTAGTCGTGATGCACAAGATGACTTGGCGATGAAAAGCAATCAGCGCGCCGCGGCAGCAATTGCGGCTGGCAGACTTGCCGACGAAATTGTTTCAATTTCGATTCCACAACGCAAAGGTGATCCTGTTGTGGTTAGTGCGGATGAAGGTGTGCGCGGTTCAACCACAATGGAGTCACTTGCATCACTCAAGCCAGCATTTGACAAAAATGGCACAGTCACCGCAGGCAACGCGAGCCAAATAAGTGATGCTGGGTCTGCAATCGTGATGATGTCGAAACGTGCTGCAGAAAAACGCGGTGTCAAACCACTTGGCGAGTTTGTGAGCTATGGCATGGTCGCAGGTCCAGACAACGCATCATTGTTACATCAACCAAGTCGCAGCATTTTGAGAGCCCTAGAACGCGCTGGTAAAAAAGTATCAGATGTCGACTTGTTCGAAATCAACGAGGCATTTGCAGCAGTTGGCATCGCGTCAATGCGCGAACTAAAAATTTCGGATGAAGTCGTAAACGTCACCGGTGGCGCAATTGCGCTCGGTCACCCAATTGGTATGAGCGGCAATCGTTTGGTGTTAACTTTGCTGCACGAATTGAAGAGACGAGGTGGCGGTCTTGGTGCTGCAGCGTTGTGTGGCGGTGGCGGTCAGGGTGATGCGCTGATCGTTCGCGCTAGTTAGCTAATCAACTAGCAAACTAATTTAACCTGAAACTTCGCGCCGACCTTCAAGTGCACGACCAAGAGTGAGTTCGTCGGCGTACTCCAAATCACCACCAACTGGCAGACCACTGGCTATTCGCGTAACTTTTACTCCGAGTGGCTTCAAAATTCGTGCCAAATACATTGAAGTCACATCGCCTTCAGTATTTGGGTTCATACACAAAATCACTTCTTTGACGCTTTCTGGTTCTATCCGCACGAGTAGTTCGCGGATTTTAAGTTGCTCCGGGCCGACACCATCAAGTGGATTGATTGCGCCAAGCAAGACATGATATCGCCCACGAAACTCACCAGTTTTTTCTATCGCCACTACATCGCGAGATTCTTCAACGACGCAAATTGTCGTCGAATCACGACGGTCATCACTACAAAAACGACAAATAGTGTCTTCGGCAAAATTAGAACATCGTTCGCAGAAGCGTACGGTTGCTTTTGCTTTGGTGATCGTTTCTGAAAGATGTTCAACATCATGATCATCGCTTTTTATCAAATGAAACGCGATTCGTTGCGCTGATTTTGGGCCAATCCCAGGCAGTCGAGAGAGTGCATCGATAAGCGCCTGCATCGGTTGCGTATACGCCGAAACCACTACTGGCTACTTTTTATCGTCAATTATTCGCGAACCCGGAAACGCCTTTGCCAAATCATCTATTGGAGATGAGCGAGCGCTCTTTGGTGCTTTTGTCGTCTCAGACAAATCAACTGGTTCTTCTGATTCATCATCGACTAACTCGTCTGAGCTTTTTTTGATGTTTCGACTGCGCTTTGACTCGCCCACTATGAAGTTCAAATTGATTTGTTTGCCGGTGATCGTCTTGAGCGACGTTGATATTGCATCAAGATGTTCTTTTGACTTTGCGATATGCACATCACTCGGTGCCGACAATGTGATTTTGCCATCCCGGCTATCAACCAAGTTCATGGCGCTGTACAGTGCACGAACCATTGGCTTTTGTGCAGCGACAACATCTGGCCAACACCGTTTAATTTCTTCATCACCCAAAACTACAGATGACTCAAATTTTTGTTCAGGCACAACATCTGGCACGCTTGCCAAAGTTCCAGCCGATTTATTGGCCGGTGCCGCAACGGGCGCAATATCCGGTACCACCACAAGTGGAGTCGCTCGTCCACCCAGTTTTGCGCGACCAGTATTTGAATCAACCAAAACCGGTCTTGTGATCGGCCCAGTCGGGTCTCGATTGGCAACAACCCCCGCTTCTAGTCGCTCGATTCGCGACATCAAAGCGGCTATGTCGGTGCTTGAGTTTTGCCTGGTGAGTTTTACCAAAGAAACTTCAAGCAACAATCGGGCATCTGGTGCGTGTCGAATTTCAATCAACACTTCTCCAAGAACTTCGATCGCCCGAACGACACTGCTTGCACCCATACGACGGGCTTGGTCACCCACCAATTCGGCGCGTTCTTTGGGAAGTTGAACGAGTTCCGGTGCCATCAACGATAAAAACAAATCGCGTAAGTTTCTCACGATATCTTCGGTAAGCGCGCGTGGGTCGGCGCCGAATTGTACTGATGCACCAACAGCAGCCAGAGCACGGCCAGGGTCGTGATCAATAAATGCTTCGATAAATTCGTCGAGAGAAATCTGCTCATCAACCTCGCCACCAGAAGCGACTGCGAGTTCAAGTGCCGAGAGCGTATCGCGCACAGATCCACCACCAAGTTTTACGACCCGATCGATCGCATCTTCACTGATTACGAGTTTTGCGTCGGCAACTACCCAGTTGACATGATCTTTCAATTCTTGCATCGGCAACAGATGAAACTGCAAATGTTGCGTACGGCTGCGAATCGTTTCGCTGACTTTTTGCGGGTCGGTGGTCGCCAACACGAACACGACATGTTCCGGTGGCTCTTCGAGTGTTTTCAATAATGCCGCTTCGGCAGGTTTAGAAAGCATGTGAACTTCGTCAAGAATAAAAACACGATGTCGACCGGGGTTTCCGAGCGCGGCGCGTTCAATTAGATCGCGCATGTTGTCGACACCATTGTTACTTGCGGCATCCAACTCAAGTACGTCGTAACTTGAACCGACATCTATCGAAACACACGAATTACATTTTCCACATGGCTCACCGTCTTTAAGTTTTTCGCAGTTGAGCACTTTCGCCAGAATTCGTGCAGTAGATGTTTTGCCCGTTCCACGAGGACCGGAAAACAAATATGCTTGACCTTCTCGATTATTGATCACCGCATTGCGCAGAGCGCGCACGACGTGATCTTGACCTTTCAGCTCGTCAAAGCGGCGTGGTCTGTATCGTCGATAGAGGGATTGCGTTGCCATTTCTTAGCGAGCCTATCTATAGGGTGCTTCGTGCTTGAACAGGGGCTGAAATTAGTAATCTATATATATGTCTCGGGGAATGACCGAATCGCCTCGGCGTAAACGGCTGGTAACGGTTGTCTTTGGGGCGCTGGCTCTCATTTGTTGCTTGGGGGCATCCCAGGCTGGGGCCACCTACGCCCCAAAGACCTCCTCCGGCACAAACATCTTGACCTCTTCAAACCCTGCGGCAAACCAAGTGGTGTCAATGCCGCCAACACAATTGCAACTCATTTTTAGAGATCCACTGACATCACCAGACGTCGCCGCCAACATGGGATTATCGCTCGCCTGCAATGGCACTCCGGTTGGTCTGGGTCAAGCACAACTAGGCCCAGACTTTAAAACCGTTTCGACCGCGTTGACCCAAATTCCACCGGCGGGCCTTTGCGTCGTCAGTTGGTCCCTGCCAGATTTCAGCAGCGGATCATTTAATTTCACTTCGGCAGTGGCGACTCAGACCACGATTGCGGACGCTACCGGTCAAGTTTTAACCACTGATACGACTACTCCCGTATTGATTGGCGAAACAATCGGGGAGCAGAAATCTGCGCCGCGGGTAGGTGGCGTAATCGGCTTGTTGCGAATTCTTGAATATTTACTGATGACCGCGATATTTGGTGGACTTGCACTGGTAATTACCGCATGGCCCGAAGGACCAACTTACGGCGTGATGATTCGCTATATGCGGCTTTCGTGGATCGGATGTGTCGGAACAATGTATTTGATTCTCACTCTCACGACGATGCAACAAACCTCACAAAATTTTTTATCTTCTTTGAATCCATTTGAGTGGTTAAGTTCTCTGACATCGGGCAGTGGCATTGTTTTAATATTCCGTTTTGCATTAATCGCTTCATGTGGTTGGGTTGCCTGGTTCCCAGAACGGGCCAACGACCCTTCAACGCAATTGCCCGCAGTCATGCTGCTCGTGCTGATGATCGCAACTCTTGGTTTTAGTCGGTTGGGTCAAGATGTCGCAATTTTCACTTACATCGTTGGTGTCGCACATGCACTATCGGTGGCCTATTGGATCGGTGGGTTGATGTTGCTATCGCGGGTGATCCTTATTGGGCCTGGCGGAGACGACCTGGTTGGCGCTGTCGTGGCATTTTCAAAACACTCGGTGCTCGCTTTTGGGGTCACCTTATTTACTGGTTTTTTGCAAATTTATCTTCTTGACAGTTCGTCATTATTGAACAGTGGCCATGGTCGGCTTGGATTTTTCAAAATAATTATCACAGTAGCGATGATTGTTATCGTCTTCGCGTTCAAAAATTTTGTTAATAGAATTTTTGCTGCCAATAATCCTCTAAGCCGAAAACTGGCTTGGCGTCTTCGGCGCGCCGTGACAGTAGAACTTGGTTTTGCTATTTTTGCATTATTAATTACGTCGTGGCTGGTTTCGACTCAACCTCCAAAAGCCGTCGCCCAACTCAGTGCGCCAAGTGCGACATATGCATTCAGAGAAGAACTTCGCAACGATCGATTTCGCGTCGTAATCTCATTGACACCTGGCTTGACAGGTACTAATGCGATGCGTATTGAACTCATTGAGCCGCGGCGAATAAATAATTTCACAGTCAAGCTAATCCCACAGGCAATCGGCTATAGCGGAATTCAAATTAATGTTCCGCTCACTCGTCAAGGTGCGGCAATTGTCTCGGGTGACGGCACGTTTATATTTAATGTTCCTGGCATCTGGAATATCGAAATAACAGGCACGGCAGCAACTGGCGAACTAGAAAAACTGGCCACAACAATTGCGATTCCTGAAGCACCCACATTGTCAACAGCAACTACCCTGCCGTCGGTGATCACGCTGCCAACAGCAACAACCGTCGGTGGTTGATGTTCAAGAACATTTGGTTGCTCAAAGATTTGAGTAAGTGGCAGTATCGTTTACCCAATGGTTAGCAACTCAATGGATGACAAACTTGCCGACCTCAAGGCCCGCAAACTCGCCGCTTTCACTGCTGGCTCACCGAGATCGATCGAGCGACAACACGAAAAGGGCAAACTTCTTGCTCGCGAGCGAATTGAGATTCTGCTCGACGAGGGAAGTTTCCATGAACTTGATCTTCTTGCCCGCCACCGCGCACAAGCTGCTGGTCTAGAAGAACATCCATACACCGATGGCGTGATCACTGGATGGGGAACAATTGATGGTCGAAAAATTTTCGTATTTAGCCAAGACTTCACCGTGTTTGGCGGTGCACTCGGCGAAGTCTTCGCCGAAAAAATTCACAAATTAATGGATCTCGCACTCAAAGTTGGTGCGCCACTAGTTGGTCTGAACGATGGTGCCGGTGCGCGCATCCAAGAGGGTGTTGTTTCGTTGGCAAGCTATGGCGGTATTTTTCATCGCAATGTGCAGTCGTCTGGTGTCATCCCGCAGATCAGCGTCGTGCTCGGACCATGCGCTGGTGGCGCCGTTTACTCGCCAGCGATGACCGACTTTATTTTTATGGTTCGCGAAACAAGCCATATGTTCATCACTGGCCCAGATGTTGTAAAGACCGTTACCGGAGAGGATGTAACGCTTGAAGAATTAGGGGGCGCATTGAGCCACGCGTCAAAGAGTGGCGTTGCAACTTTTGTTTCGGCGGATGAAAAAGCTTGTCTTGAAGATGTCCGCTATCTGCTCAGTTTTTTGCCGCAAAATAACATGGCCGAAGCACCATCAATTGTGCCCAGCGACGACCCGATGCGTCAGTGCGAATCGCTTAGAACAATTTTGCCCACATCCGCCAATCAACCCTACGACATGAAAAAAGTGATTACAGAAGTTGTTGACGATGGTGAATTCTTTGAATACTTCCCGCACTGGGCAAAGAGTATCGTCTGCGGTTTCTCACGGTTGGACGGCAAGACGGTTGGCATCGTCGGCAATCAGCCCATGGTTTTGGCGGGCGTTCTAGATATCGAATCAAGCGAAAAAGCAGCGCGCTTCGTTCGCACATGCGATGCGTTCAATATTCCGTTAGTTACTTTTGTCGATGTGCCAGGCTTCTTACCGGGCGTCGACCAAGAATACGGTGGCATTATTCGCCACGGTGCGAAGTTGCTTTATGCATATTGCGAAGCGACGGTGCCAAGAATTCAAGTCATCACTCGCAAGGCCTATGGTGGCGCGTATGTGGTTATGAATTCAAAATCCATCGGCGCCGACTTGGCATACGCATGGCCAACTGCCGAACTTGCGGTGATGGGGCCACAGGGCGCGGTAGAAATTGTTTATCGTCGCGAGTTACAACAAGCCGCAAACCCTGCCGAGCGTCGCAAAGAACTTGTTGCCGAATATGGCGCGAAATACGCAAACCCCTATGCTGCTGCCGAACGTGGATACATCGACGATGTGATTGACCCAGCCGAAACACGCAGCAAACTTATTGCTGGACTGAAAATGTTGCAGTCAAAACGCGAAGAGTTACCACGCCGCAAACACGGCAATATGCCGTTGTGAAAATCCAAAATTCGGTTTCACCTTCACCTACCGCAGACGAGGCGGTCGCAATTAGTACGGCACTTGACTTGTTGTGGCCAAAGCCGCAACCAAACAGTTCGACAACTGTGCAAACATCCTGGCGCTTCAGTGGCCGCTCCTGGACCAATTCGACAATTGCTCGCCGTAACCGACCTAGTTAGTTAAATTAAAAATGCCGGCGCCGCTCAAAGATTTGCGGGTTGTTGATTTATCAACAGTCTTAGCCGGACCAAATTGCGCAAGATATTTAGCCGACTTTGGTGCCGATGTAATCAAGATTGAAAAACCTGGCGTTGGCGACAGCCTGCGTGGCATGGCTTGGCGTGATCCTCGTGATGAAACAGGTTTGTGGTGGAAGTTGGTCAACCGCAACAAACGAAACATTGCGCTTGACTTAAAACTTGTCGATGACCGTGAAATTTTCCTGAAACTAATTGATGATGCCGATGTTCTGGTTGAAAATTTTCGACCAGGCACTCTCGAGCGACTTGGCGTCGGGCCTGATATTTTGCTGAAACGCAACTCAAAACTTGTGATCACTCGCATTTCAGGGTTCGGACAAACTGGCCCATACAAAGATCGACCAGGTTTTGCGTCAATTGCCGAGTCAATGTCTGGTCTGGCTGCAATCAGTGGCGAGCCCGACGGCCCGCCAATGTTGCCACCGATTGCTTTGACTGACGAACTTACTGGTGTAGTCGCCGCATTTGCGACGATGGTTGCGCTGCACAGCAAAGTCGGTCAAGTGGTTGATGTCAATCTGCTCGAGACAGTATTTCAAATCATGGGGCCTTTGATTTCGTTGTTTGTCTTGACCGGTGAGCAACAACCCCGACTTGGTTCACAATTGCCGTACACGGTGCCGCGCGGCGTTTATCAGTGCAACGACAAAAAGTGGGTCGGTATATCAGCAAGTTCAGACACAGTTGCCGCACGAGTTATCGAAGTCTTGGGGTTTGCGGGCGACGAAAGGTTTTTGACTTTTTCTAGTCGCGTAAAAAATCGTGAAGTGTTGCACGACTTGATGACGAAATACTGTGCCAGTCGAGATAGCGCTGCTGTTCTGAAAGTTTTTACCGAAGCGCAGGCGGCGATCGGCCCAGTGCTGTCGATGGCAGATATCGCGGTTGACCCACACTTTGAGGCGCGCCAAGCAATCAAAGTCGTTGGCACAACACCGATGCAAGGTTTGCTCGCCTCGTTGTCGGGCACGCCTGGCGAACTACGGTGGGAAGGCCGAGCACTTGATGCCGATGGTGAAGAGATCCGAAAAAATCTCTGGAAAAATTATTAGAAAGCAACATTTTGTGAAAAAATGGTCAAGGGGATACAAGGTTCTTGCACTCACATCAGTGGGAATCATGTTGGTCTCACTTGACATCAGCATTGTCAATGTCGCATTCGGTTCGTTCGTAGCCGAGTGGCCCGAGAGCCGCCGCACTCTGACTTGGATTTTCTCGGCCTATAACATCGCATACGCTGCCGGTCTATTGACTGCAGGTCGACTCGCCGACGCGTTCGGGCGCAAGCGCGCATTTCTCGGTGGCTTGATGATTTTCATGCTCGGCTCGATTCTCTGTGCCATCTCACCGACCGCAATGTTCATGGTTATCGCAAGAATAATTCAGGCAATCGGTGGGGCAGTCCTCACACCGGCTTCATTGGCACTCGTGTTACCCGAGTTCGCAGTTGAAAAACGCTCAGCAGCAATCGGCATTTGGGGTGCAGTTGGCGGATTGTCAGCAGCCTGTGGTCCGATGATCGGTGGAATTCTGGTCGACAACTTCGGTTGGCACTCGGTATTCGTGGTCAACGTGCCATTCTGCTTGCTGGCATTTCTCATCGGCGTGAAATTGTTGCGCGAATCAAGAGACGAAACCGCACCCCGCACCGTTGATTATCTAGGCGCACTGGTTGTAGTTCTCGGAGTCGGTCTGCTCACTTTGATGATCGTGCAAAGCGACGAATGGGGATGGGTTTCAAACCGCTCACTCATTATTTTTGGCGTTTCTTTTTTTCTGCTCGGCGCTTTTGTTCGGCGCTGCAACAAAGTTGCGCACCCGGTTCTTGACTTGCGCTTGTTCAAATTACCCTTCGTTACCGCCGCCGCAATCGGTGGCTTCGCCTTCTCGATGGGTTTCTTTGCGATGATTTTCATCAACACGCAGTGGTTACAAGTTGTGTGGGGTTACAGTCCTTCGCTGTCAGGTCTTGCTGGTTCACCCGGTCCATTGGCGGCGGCGATTGTCGCTGCACCTGCAGGCAAACTCGCCAATCGCATCGGACATGGCAAGGTTGTTGCGGGCGGTGCGTTGACTATGTCTATTGGCATCGGTTGGATGAACCTTTTCATCTCGCCTGAAATTCATTACTGGGATTTTTACTTTCCGACGATGGTTTTCATCGGCATCGGTGTGGGTCTCTGTATCTCGACAATTTCTAGTTCGGCAACTGCATTTTTGCCACAGCCGAGATTTGCAATGGGCTCGGCACTCAACA
>SXGQ01552024.1_pt1 | contig 12833 bp, 12 predicted proteins | sample 3178371 | NCBI WGS metagenome assembly SXGQ01 (sample SAMN11356859, study PRJNA531348) | freshwater metagenome | isolation source: freshwater sample F1-20 | place: China: Fuxian Lake, Yuxi | collected 2017-12-25
TATTCGCTTCACCAGTCCACCAAGGACTCGGGCGGCATCGAGGACATTCCACGTTCCCTGGATGTTCGATTCGAAGGTGTGTCGCGGCGAACGGTCAGCCGCACCAACAATGGGCTGGGCTCCCAAATGGATGATCGAGTCGACTTCCTGATTGTTGATCGCTCTTTCTACATCGTCGTATCTCTCGAGCCTGCCGTTCACCACGGAAACACGGTTGATGTAGCCGCTGCGGATCAACTCAGACTGCGGGTCTAGATCAGAGACGAATGCCACCGTGTGCGCACCGGCATCCACCAGCCAACGTGTCACCCACGCCCCGACCATTCCCGTCGCGCCAGTGACGAGCACCCGCTTTGTGGCCCAGAACTCTCGGGACGGTTGGTTCATCATCACTGCCACCCCTTCCACGGGGCATTGCCGCTGTCCCACCTCTCGTGCAGCATGGTGTACTCACGGAACGTGTCCATTGGTTGCCAGAAACCCTCATGTCGATATGCCATCAATTGTCCTTCGCTTGCCAGTCTCTCCAGGGGAGCCTGCTCCAGCACACAGTCTTCGTCCAGGTAGTCGAGCACCTTCTGCTCGAACACGAAAAACCCGACGTTCACGTAGTCATCGGTCAACGGTTTCTCCCGGAACCGCTGGACGAGTCCACTGGAGTCAATGTCCATCACGCCGAAGCGAGAGAGTGGACGCACTGTGGTGACTGTGGCGAGCTTTCCGTGTGACTCATGGAAGGCGAGTAGTTTCGTGATGTCCACATCGGCCAATCCATCACCGTAGGTCACCATGAAGCGACCGTTCACATAAGACGCGACTCTCTTGACCCGTCCACCTGTCTGGGTGTGTGCTCCGGTGTCCGCAACCGTGACTCTCCAGTCATCTCCATGACTTCCATGCACCTCAACCCGGCTGGATGACCCCAGGTGGACGGTGAAATCATTGGTTCTTGCCTCGTAATTGAGGAAATAGTCCTTAATGACATCACCGCGATACCCGGTGCAGACAACGAACTCGTTCAGTCCACTGGAAGCAAAGACTTTCATCAGGTGCCAGAGAACAGGCCTTCCGCCCACCTCCACCATGGGCTTGGGCTTGTACTCGGTCTCCTCCCTCATTCGGGTGCCGAGGCCGCCAGCCAGTAGAACCACCTTCATTCCCCTATTCTACGGCACCCGCTATCCGCCAGTAGCGACTGTCTGGTCAAGGTCCGAGTCTCTGCTATCGAGAGAGATAGGCCACACCCAAGGGGGAGATTGCGAGAACCTCGAACTGATCCGTGGGTCTGAGCACGTCGTTGATCAGGGTCCGCTCGTCGGCATCAAATGCCTCGTCGAAGTAGACAATGTCCCCAGTCCGCAGATGGGGCAGGACACAATCGAAACACCTCTTCGACACTCCGAACAGATCAACATCGAACAAGAATGCTTTCGGTCCGATCAAGCTTTCCCTGTTGAGGATTCCCAGGGTTTGCTCCAAGTCATCCACGACCCATTCAACCCTGGAGTCCTCGGTCAGCGGTAGTTCTCCACCTGTGTCACAGGCTCCAGCCGGCATGTCTCGCCAGGAGCAGGGAAGACCCATGAAGCGGTCAAACCCGAAGAAACAAAACGGGGGACTTGAGTTGATCTGTTTGCCACCGCATTCCTTGACCGAAGGCAGCGCGAATTTCACGACTGTTCCGTGTTGCTCATCTGCAAGCCGGGGAAAGATTGTCTGCGGCCACAAGTTCTTGCGGTCGCGCTCCACCATCACGTCATCTTGCCACCGTGCCCTCAAACGACACTCTGCTTACGAACCACCGGTAAGGAGCAGTCGTCCAAGGCGGGTCATCGTCGCGACGGGAGCAACACCCTGGACGGCGAACTAGAGAACTTTGCCCGAGTTGTCATGGCTTATCACCACGCCATCTTCGAGATAGTCGTACTGTTATGTTTGGTCTGGCACCTGAAATGCGAGGACAATCCCGGAGCGCAGGTTTGAATCTATGTTCTTGAACGGCATCAAAACTCGGAGATCTTTGGTCTTTTTGCCCTACCAAAATAGAATTGGTCGTCAGTTAGCACTCCTCGCAGTCGCGGGAATGGTGCATTTGACGACGCGCCTTGATCAGTGGAATCACCCCATGGTCGGCGATGATTTTCTCGGAATTCGCGACTCGCAGATGCCTATTCGAAATGGCTCCTTTATTGAAAACGTCTGGCTCGTAGGCGGTGGAAAATGGCGCCCTCTGTCCACCTCGATACTCCTCTGGCTCGGGCAATCGTGGGGTTATGACTACGCCAAGTTTCAGATTCTCAACTCAATACTGCTCGTCGGGCTTGCATGGGCCACAGGATTTGTGGCGCTCAGGCTGGGAGTGCCGTTTGGGGTTGCGATGGCAATGTCAGGAGCCACGGTCCTGTCTCCATTCACTTGGATGGCACAGACTTCGATCTACGGAATGATGGAATTGCTGGCACTCTTGTTGACCCTCGCCAGTGCGTATTTCGCCATCAAAGTCATCTCCAACCACGCGCGATCAAGATTGAACGTCGTGTTGTCGGTGATTTTCTTGTTTGCCGCCGGTCATGCCCACGAGAGATTCGTATCTTGTTCGTTAGTCCTGACATTGTTTTTCTTATGTCTGAGCAAGTCTCATGACGCCAGACGTTGGGCCTGGACACCGCTCCTCATACCAATCTTCTATGTCGCATCTCGAGCATTTGTTCTTCGACTAGATCCACTGCAGGGCGGTGGAGAGTCCAATCTCGGTCAGAATCTGGGGAATTGGATCATCGCTCACTTCTTCGACGCGATGAGAATGCTCTTTGGCGGGTACTCGGCTACTGGGGTGTTCTACACGGCTAATCCTCTTGCGGACCTGAGGACCCGCAGTGACCTCGACTGGCTTCCAGTTGTCGCCGTAGCGGGTTTGAGCCTGATCTGTCTCCTGTTTCTCAGAGAACACTCTGCCGAAGGCCGTACTGACGAACGCAGACGAAAGCTTTCCCAATCAATGCTCTTACTGTGTCTCAGTCTGTCAGTCCTTCTGCCGGCAGCCACGGTGGCCGAGAGAATCGAAGGGCGTTGGCTGTTTGCTCCCCAGGTCCTCATTGTCCTGGCAGTTGGTGTGCTGTCTTCGAGAAGCGAATCCATCTGGGGCGTTGCAAGTCGTTACTTCTGTCCAGTCTTCTTTTGTCTGGTGGCTCTCTATTACCTTCCCAACTCAGCCGACTACCTTCGATTTCGGGATCAGCCCTCACAAGTGATGTCTGCAGTGGCAGAAGCGGCCCCCGAGTATGGGCCATGGGTACTAGTTATCTCGCAGGTCGATCCTGCGGTACCAACTGAGTGGCAATTCGGTTACGGCAATGCCTTCACTCAACTCCCGAACCCGCCTTATCTAGCGTCGGTGGTCACGGGGCGCAGAAACGATTGCCCGGTCCTCAAGAAACAGATCCCCTGTGTTGTGGTTCGACTCTCCGGACTAGAAGATCCTGGAAAGCCTGCAGTTGTCCTGACGAGAGTCGCCTCAATCTCGATCAACAAATCGTGATTCACCCCATCGTCTCTCGGGATGCCCGAGATGAACGAAGATCAAAACGGCTGCCATCAGAAGCAAGAGAATCCTCAAGGCGGTGCCGTTCAGAGATGTGGACGCAGTACCAAAGACGACTTCAACTTCGGCAAGCTCACCGACAAAATCTTTGCCAGAAGAGCCACCAATCTCAAGATTCGAAACATTGAGAAACACATCTTTCGGCAGGAAGTAGGTATTTGGGCGGGCGTCGCGCACCTCAACTTCTCTGCCATCCACTTCCACCGTGACACTTGGATCTAACGTGCTCACCTTGATGACCAGTTCATGTGACGTGCCCAGTGGGAGAGGGTCAGACAGTTTGACCAGTTGATAGTCATCAACTGCGTCATTCGGTCTCCCGATCGATAAGTAAATGTTGCCGTACTTGTCCGAGGACACTTTCAGTCCTCGTCCAAACCCAACTGCAGTGGAAACCAGGAACGCGTAATCAATCGGCAGACTCCTCTGGACGAACCGGAGCTGAAGAGTCAAATCAGTAGGTCTGCTCTCTGAAGCCGTAATCAGGGAATTCAGAGGCCGGGAGATCTCGGAGTCGTAGGCGAGTGGGCCAAACCGCTGCGCCACCGGTGGCGGGCTCCAAGTCTTCTTCACCCCTGGCTGGACCGCAATCACGATCAGGAGCGTGGCGATCAATGGCAGGAGCTTCAATCGCTTGAGAAAGTGGAGCAGGACGAGAACCCCACTCTTGTAGTTGGCAGCTATCTTTCGCATCACCACATAGTCTTCCAGATGATCAAATAGTCATCAGCCAAACATCATATGAAATTACAGAATCCAACAACGTCGCTTACTTCCAGAACCCTATTCACCCAGTGGCTATTGACAATACAAACACTTGGGTTAGTAGTCGTCTTCGCAGCAATCATGGTTCATGGTTATCAAGGTCGACATTGGACTGCTGTACAGAGTTTTCAAATCGCTTACAGTTGGTGCAAACAAGGCCAAGAAGGACTTGGATCTCATTGCTTCGGTGATTTCGGTTTGCCCTATAATCGTGGCTTACAGGAGTTTGTTTACAGCCCAGACAACTATGCCGCTGCAAATACGCCACTAACAGCAGCGATATTCGAGATCCTGCGCTTGGTCCCGTATAACTATGCCTTGGTCCTGTACATGCTGGCGGTACTTGCAAGTATTGCCATTCCGTTCCTTCTCTATCTGAGGACTGTAAACCTCACCACTCGCTTGCAGCTCATGGTGCTCACTGGTGCGGTTACAAGTGGTGCGATTGCAGCAATTGATCGTGGCAACCATGTGGTGTTGATAGTTCCGTTGTTGGTCGGCTATCTCCTCGCCATCAAGAATGAACAGTGGCGCAGGGCATCTTTCTTTCTGGTACTGATTGCGATGCTCAAGTTTTGGGGAATCATATTTGTCGTAGCTCTTATAGCGCGGAAACAGTTTGCCAAGTCACTTGCCGTCGCAGTTTCTGCTTCTACTGCTTCGCTCGCAATTCTTTTGACGTTTCCACAGTCGTTGGGTGCATCTCTCAGTGGGATGTTGTCAATGGCCGGCAACCGAGACTACGCAAACTCTGTCGCCGGCTTTGCTATCTCTATACAAGGTCTTCTGCGCCGAATTGACTGCTTGTTCTCGGATCAAGAGTGGTGCAACTCGAAACTGTCAGGAGGTGCACTCCTGTCTTCGACATTGATTAGCCTCTTAGTAGCAGTTCTTTTAACCTTGATTGCTTTAATCTTGTGCGCATCTAAGGGCGTTCCTCCTCATATCTCAACAGCTGCAGTAGTCTCTCTTGGCTTCCTTGCAGTGCCAGAAGCTCCGGTGTACAACCTGGTTCTTACTACAGCACTAGTAGTGGTTGTGGTGGCTCAGAAGGAAGCAAACATTCCGCAGGGATGGATGGCTTCGTCTGTCGCTCTGCTCGCGGCCGTATCTGTGTCGACACTTCCCGTGACCCTCTATTCGAATGGTCTAAGTCAATGGGCATCAGGTTCTGGCGAAGGTTTACCGGTGTTTCGTAGCGACTTCTGGCTTGTTCCATTGTCCTGGATCGTGTTCATAAGTCTCGCGATTTTCGACTTTTGGAGGTCACGATCTCTTCAAGACGAGCAGCAGTGAGACACCGAACGGCGGTCGAAATTTGCGAGCGAATCGAATGTCCCATCTAAAGATTATTGCAAGCGCAGAATTCAGCCATCTCGGGACCGAGGTGGCGTCGGCATATGTCCTAGGTGAAGCTAAAGACATCACCTTCATAATCAAGAGGGTTGGAAGAAAGAAGATCCAGTTGAAGTAACACACTTCTTCCACTTCAAAAGACTGCAGATCTACGAGTTTTAAGAGGTTAGTCTGTCGATAGCGCCTCACGTGGCCCGCCCGAACATCGTGCTCGCTCCATAGCGATGCAAAAGCCGGGACAGTTACAATGGCGAATCCACCCGGCTTGAGCACCCGGGCTATTTCGTCCCGTGCATTCTTGTCGTTTGTGACGTGTTCAAGTACATCTGCCGCAAGAACAGCATCAAAACTGGCTGTCTTATACGGCAACTGTCCGGCATCCACAAGAACACCTCTTCCATATCCGGAAGCTGAACAAATCTCCAGAGCTGAAACATCGGCATCCGCTATGAACACTTCGGCGGTTCCTCTTCGAGCAAGAATGTCCAAATTGCTAGCAGCACCTGGTCCAAGTTCGAGATAGCGACATTCATCTGGAACAGGAAGTCGTTCGATAAGTGTTCGAAAGAGATCTCTTCTTCCGGCGATCCACCAGTTGAGATTTCCAGCGCTCTGTTGCTTTGCGAGAATCTCACGATCCATCACCCCACTAGGGACATGAGTCCCTTCTTCACCGTGGCCTGTCTTCATCATTTAGTCTTCCTCACAGCCACAATCATGATCTGTGAACCGCGAGGATGGTTACGCAGCGACGTAAGTCGGGTGATGCGATAGACCACGCCATTCAAAAATCTTGTAATCGGACCGTATTTTCCCGATCCCAGTTTCTCAACAGCAAATTCGCTATTTAGATTCGTCACATATTTGAGAGCGACATAGCCAGGCCATCCCCAAGTTACGGCCTGTTCAATTTCAAATCCCTGACCGAGCAAGGATTGGTCCAGGTCTTCAATTTTGAAGTGCCTTAAGTGACCTACAGCCTGTTCAGTTGCGTGAACTTTTCCGGACTGTGTGGTGAGGATCATTCGTCCGCCGACTTGCACTAGTTGACAGACACTTGCCAAACCTCCCCGCCAGTCGTCCAAGTGTTCTATTACCTCGGTACAAATCACAACATCTGCTGCCGCCAGTTCGCCAAGACTGTAAATGTTGCCGATAGTCCAGTCATGTTCAGGAAACCTGGATCTTGCTCCCTCAATAGCTACGGGTGAAAAGTCCACTCCATGGAAGTGGGCATCTGGTATCTCCTGCGATAGCGCCATTATCGTGAACCCAAGACCACAGCCAACATCAAGGATTCTTGGCGCGGACAGGTTCAGTCGCTGCAATGCATTGATGATAAGTCTCCGACGATGACGCGCACCGGGATTGAAGCGAATGAAGTCAAATAGACGATTCCATTGCTCGTCATAGTCGCCGGAATCAAGCATGCTCTTAACTTAGTCTCGACAGATAGCTCACCTGTTCCTTGAGACCATTCTCAATGTCCACAACAGGACTCCAATTAAGTTGGCTATGCGCGAGACTGGCATCAGCGGATGTTCTAAAGGGATCACCAAGTTCACGTCTCACATAAGTTGCGTAAATCCTGTGTCCAATGCAACGTTGTAACACTTCAAGCAAATGATTCACAGAAATCGGCGATTGGTTACCAACATTGAAAACTCGGGGACCTAGTTGCCCAGTGGTAATGCAGTTAGCTGCGAGAAGATTTGCTTCCACCACATCTTGAATGTAAGTGAAATCGCGTTCCTGCGAACCGTCGCCAAAGATGACGAATTGGGACCGAGTTAGCCCCGCCATAATCATTCGGTGTATTGCCATGTCCGGGCGTTGTCGTGGGCCGTACACAGTGAAATATCGGAGAGACACAGTCGGCAATCCGAACTGCGTTCCATACAGCGTGCAGAGATTCTCTGATGCCAGCTTGGTAACTCCATAGGGACTGATTGGCTTGGGTATGGCGCTCTCAGAAGTCGGAGATTTCTCCGCTGAGCCATAGACCGAAGAACTGCTCGCGGCCACGAATGACTTGAGGGTCTCCACCCTTCTCGCCGCTTCCAGCAGACGCTGAGTGGCCAGGATGTTCAAGCGCACGTATTCACCGAAATCCTGCCCCCAGCTCGCGCGAACACCGGGTTGACCGGCTTGATGGAAGACGTCGGTCACTCCGTCCAAGACGGTTTCGAGTGATTGATCTGCCAGATCAATTTCGTGGAACTTGAAACTGTCGAAGTCTCGCGCCTTCAAGAGGTTTGATTCCTTTATCGAACGCTCGTAGTAAGAAGTAAAGGAGTCAAGACCAATGACTTCATGACCATCAAGGAGAAGCCGATCAACAAGGGTGCTCCCGATGAAACCGGCAGCACCTGTCACCAGTGCCCTCACTTTTCGCTCCGATGACGTACTTGACCGGAGACATTGAGGTTTTGGAAGTCCTCACGGACGGTCGACATGACCGGACTCCTCTTACCAGTCCTCACCAAGGGAATCTCGTCGACGTACTCAAGAATGACCTCAGTGTCACCTATGTACTCTCGAAGATTGAGAAGAATAGATTCCATTGATTGTTCAGTGAAGTTGGTGTTTTGTACAACTTTGAGAGCAAAACGTCCCTTCTCTGACTGTTCAATCTGGAAGAAGCGGATGTCGTTCTCATGGTCTTTGAAGAAATGAGCGAAAAAGGTGCCCGGCAGCCACGCGCCATTGGCGCAGTGAACGATGGCTTGTGTTCGACCCTCAATCTCGCCGATCTGGGAGTGGCCGCGGCCGCACCTGCACTGGTCCTGTTCGACTGCGAGAGCCAAATCCCCTATTCGGTACCTGATCATGGGGGTGGCGCGGTTGAACAAGTCGGTGATGACGATCTCGCCCACTTCACCCGGCTTCGCTGGCCTTCCATCAACCAGCAATTCGAGGATGTAACACTCATCGACCACGTGATGGTGACGATGCTCTGTGCATTCATAGGCGATACCCGAGAACTCCCGGCTCCCGTATTTGTCGAATACCTTCGTGCGAAATCCGTCCTCGATGATTCTTCTGGTGTTCTCAGGGAGAGCCTGTGCAGACGACATGATGGCTGTCGGGGAGAATCCAGGTGAGCCACCTGTCTGAACGTATGTCGCGAGAAAGTTGAGGGATTCGGCGTACCCGTCAACGAGCACGGGATTGTGCTGCCGGATTTTGTCCACGAACTGCTCGATGTTCTCGGGTGAGATCTCAAAGGCGGGTATGAACAACCGTTTCATAAACCACGCATCGACGTGCTCTCTGAACACCTGGCTCCTGGACATTCCCAGCGTCTGATGCCATAGACGTGCCTGGCGGTCTCCGAATCTCCAGCCAGTCCATTCAAGCGCACGTATGGTCGATGCGAATCTGACCTCGAGTTGTGCTTGGTCAGCGTAAATCGTGAAAGGCTGCCCTGTAGAGCCACTTGTGTTGATGCGCAGTCTCTTCTTCTCGCTCACAGCAGTCGAGAGCAGTCCCTTATCAAGATTTGCGCGCACATCATCCTTGCCGAGAAACGGAAGTCTGGTGAGATCATCCAGGGAATTGATGTCCGACGGCTTGACTCCTGCTGCGTCAAGCGAATCGCGGTAATAGGAACTTGTGACGTATGCGTGAGCCACTATCTGACGCAGTCGAGAAAGCTGCAAGGACGCGAGTTCTGCTCTTGACAGGTACTCGGTCTGCTTGAGTTCCAGATAAGCCCTGCGGGTCTGTCTGCCACGAATCATCCACGCGTGAAGTGGCATTGTCGCGAAATACGCCTCAAATCTCAGGTTGCTGAGACCCGTGTATCCCTTCATCTTGTGCTCCTCTTGCGAAATCTTCCGCCGAACTCGCGACGAGCCTCAGGGATGTCACCGATCACCTGTCTCACGACCTTCACTGACTTGCCGGACAGAAACGACAACCCGCTCCTTCTGTCCTCGAATGGGGTGTCCACCTCGATGACCCGAAGCCCGAACGAATGGGCGGCAACTCCAATGAAGGTCTGATAATGGACGTAGTGACCCCGATGTCGAACAATACGAAGCATGTCCTCTCGTCGTGCCAGCACAAAACCACTCTTGTTGTCCCGCGAGGTCATCCCGAACACCAGATTGAGCAGGGAATTCAAGGCACGCGACATGATGACACGGCTGCGAGGTTGAGCAGTGACTGGTCGCCGGACCCCTCGGACAAGGTCGGCACCGGATTCAATCAGAACGTCAGACAGTGCAAAGACAGATTCGGGCGGGTTCTGCAGATCCGAGTCAATCAAGCAGACAAGGCGCCCAGTTGCTGCCTCCACGCCGCTGAGCCAAGCACGGGGAATGCCCTGGTTCGAAGCATGTCGGACGAGCTGAATTCGATCGCCTTTTGCTTCCGCGAGTGCCTCCAGTCTCTCCCAAGTCAGATCAGTGCTGCCGTCATCCACAAAGACAATCTCGACTTCTGCTCCTCGAGATTCAGCTGCTGCCAGGAATCTTGACGCCAAGTGACCCACATTCTCCTCTTCGTTGAGACAGGGCGCCACGAGACTCAACCGTTCTGCTGTCATCACAATTTCTCGACCATCCACTCGTACACCTTTGCCAAGCCATCTTGCAACGAGATCTCAGCCGACCATCCAAAGGAGTCCCTCATGCCTGTCGGATCTCCGGCACGGACACTCCCGGCGGTCCAGTCCGGCGGACCAAAGACTGGGGCAATCTCGTTCCCCACAACCATCAGCATTATGTTGGTCAGGTCCGCGATTGATGTCGCATGGCCACTTGCGATATTGACAATTTTGTGCTCGACATCTGAAACAGCGAGGTTCATGAGGGCTGTGACGCAATCTTCGACAAACACGTAGTCGAGGGATTGCTTTCCATCGCCCAGGATGAGGGGTGGTTGTCCTGCAAGCATCCGTTCAAAGTTCGTCATGATGACGGACTTGTACCCACCCTCTGCATGCTGATGTGGGCCGTAGATAAAAAAGAGTCGTGCGACATTCCAACTGAGCCCCAGCTCCCGGTCCAGTGACCTGAGGATGTTCTCGCCCATCAATTTCGATGCTCCGTACAGGGTGGTGGGAGCAGGAAGATCCTCTTCCGACATGATTTTTGGGCCCATAGAGCCGTACGCGTAAAGCGACGAGGTAAAGACGAAGCGATCTACGTTCGCAAGGGCCGAGGCCCGTACAAGGCGTTCGGTAGCAATGACATTCGCGTTCAACAGTCTCTCAGGAGTCGACTTGGACGAGTTGTACTTCTCGGCTGCGAGGTGGTACACGACCTCCGCACCTTCGAGAAGGCCGGCCCATTCCGTCAAGCCCACGTCGGCAATATCGCATTCGATCTTCTCTACCTCCTCGGGGGTGCGGGACCAGTCACCCGACCGCAACGAATCAATTCCCACTACCTGTGGCACACCGGCGGCTATGAGCCTCCTGCACAAGTGCCCACCGATGAAACCTGCTGCTCCCGTTACGACGACCTTTGTGAGCACGACTTCAATTGACCCTTCGAAAGTGCGGTACCTATCTAGACTAGGACAACCGTCCGAGTAGCTCGATGGACACTCGAAAGGGGCCGTAGTGGCAGGGTCACAGCACCGAATTTCCGTAGTTGGTACGGGCTATGTGGGATTGACAACCGGTGCTTGTCTGGCTCGCCTGGGTCATCGCGTGACTTGCGTCGATATTGATGCGGAAAAGATTGCGTCAATTGAGGCTGGAAGAATGCCGATCTACGAGGAGGGACTCGCAGAGATCGTGCAGTCTGGACAACTTTCTGGACGTCTGACATTCACCACGGACTTGATTGGATCGGTGAAGGGTGCTGAATTTGTGTTTCTGTGTCTGCCGACACCCGCCGACGAAGATGGGTTCGCTGACCTGACCGCAATCCGCAAAGTCGCGCAGGAGCTCAGGGGAAACCTTGACCCAGGTTGCGTCCTTGTTAACAAATCAACAGTTCCGGTCAATTCGGCTCGCATGATCTCAGAACTGCTGGGCAGTGACGACATAGCCGTTGTGTCAAACCCGGAATTCCTCCGTGAGGGATCTGCTGTCCAGGACTTTCTCAATCCAGACCGAATAGTCGTGGGGGCCGACAGTCCGATTGCGGGTGAGAAGGTCGGCGCACTGTACTTGGGCGCGAGATGCCCGGTGTTGGTCACTGACCCGGTATCAGCTGAGTCAATCAAGTACATGGCGAACGCCTTCCTCGCGATGAAGATCTCGTTCGTCAATCAAGCTGCAGAATTCTGTGATGCCGTGGGGGCGAACGTGATTGAGGTCATGAAGGGTCTCGGATTTGACCCACGAATCGGTGCGACATTCCTGAGTCCCGGTCCCGGATGGGGGGGAAGTTGTTTCCCGAAGGACACCCGTGCTCTGGTTGCATCAGCGAGAGCAGTGGACAGGCCGATGACGATGATCGAGGAAGCCATTCGATCCAATGAGATCCACATAGACCGGACTGCGGCTCTCATACTGGATGCGGCAGGTAAAACTGGGAAGTCCCACCCGAAAATCGGTCTTCTCGGTCTGACATTCAAATCCAACACTGATGACACAAGAGAATCGCCGGCACTTGCGGTCATCAGGCGTCTCGTCGGCCATTCCGTCGAATTGGTCGCGTTTGATCCTCTTGCGACAACCGTGAGCATCGACGGCATGACCCGCGTGAGGAGCATCGACGACGCACTCCGGGAGGCAGACGTCGCGGCAATCCTTACTGAGTGGCCGGTGTTCGCGGAACTGAAACCGCATGATTTCAGTGGCCTCATGCATGGGAAAACCATCGTTGACGCAAGGTATCTGCTTGATTCCGAAAGTTTTGCCAATGCAGGCTTTCGGGTGATCTCAATCGGTCGCTAGCGCACGAGTATGGACAACAGATACTCGCCGTAGCCACTCTTTTGAAGATCCGTCGCGAGGCCTTCCAGTTGAGAGTCAGAGATCCATCCGTTTCTCCAGGCAATCTCCTCTGGGCAGCCGACTTTTGACCCCTGTCGTTCCTCGATGACCCTCACATAACTGCTCGCATCGTGCAGTGATGAAAAAGTCCCGGAATCGAGCCAGGCAGTCCCGTCAGGGAGCACCCGGACGGACAACTCGCCACGTGAGAGA
>SXGQ01449961.1_pt1 | contig 12831 bp, 7 predicted proteins | sample 3178371 | NCBI WGS metagenome assembly SXGQ01 (sample SAMN11356859, study PRJNA531348) | freshwater metagenome | isolation source: freshwater sample F1-20 | place: China: Fuxian Lake, Yuxi | collected 2017-12-25
AATGAACTTTGTTCTTTGCGTCCACACGAAGACAAGTTGACTTATTCTTGTGTCTTTCAGATCAACGCCAAGGGAGAGATCAAAGATTCTTGGATGGGAAGAACAGCGATTCACTCCAACCATCGATTCACCTATGAAGATGTTCAGGAAATCATTGATGCTGGCATTGGTTTATATGACAAAGAAATTTTGCATTTGCATGAATTGGCTCAATCATTCAGATCCAAGCGAATGAAAGAGGGAGCCATCAATTTCTCTTCGCAGGAAGTCCGCTTTAAATTAGATGAAAACGGAACACCCATTGGAGTGGTTATCAAGGAGAGCAAGGCCTCACATCAATTGATTGAAGAATTGATGTTGATGGCCAATCGCTTTGTCGCGGCACGTGTTGCCAAGGTAAAAGTTTCTGATAAACCAATTCCATTTCCTTATCGCATCCATGATCAACCGGACGAAGAGAAACTGATTCCTTTTGTTGAATTTGCAAAAAAATACGGGTATCATTTTAAAACAAGTTCACCCGGTGAGATTGCCAAATCCTTTAATGAAATGCTGGGCAGGGTCCAGGGTTTACCTGAACAAAGGGTACTGGAGCAAATGGGCATCAGAACCATGGCCAAGGCCGTATACACTTCAAAAAATATCGGCCACTATGGACTCGGGTTTGAGCATTACTGTCATTTTACTTCACCTATTCGCAGGTATCCAGACATCCTGGTACACAGGGTGCTGACCTCCATACTCGATAACGATCCCAGGGCAGATAAAAAGATGGAGCAAAAGTGCATCCATTCCAGTGAGCGCGAAAGGGCCGCCATGGAATCGGAGAGAGCTGCCAATAAGTACAAGCAGGTTGAGTACATGAAACAATTTTTAGGAGAAGAGTTTGATGCAGTGGTTTCGGGTGTTGCCAGTTTCGGATTTTGGGCAGAGACAGTAGATCATAAATGCGAAGGACTCATCAGTGCAACTTCATTGTTGGATTATGATGATTTTATATACCATGAGGCAGAGTATGCACTCATTGGAAAGCGCTCCGGATGGGCATTTCGAATTGGAGATGCAGTTAAAATAAAAGTCGTAGCTGCAAATCTTTCCAAAAGACAACTTGATTATGAATGGGTCATGGATATTGGTTTTAAACCAGGATCTGTTTCATCCAAAAAAAATAAGCGATAAAGGGTTCATTTGCTATCTTCGGAGTACTGATTTGAATCTATTATGTCGTCTATTGAATCGCTCCAGCAATCATTTGAATCATATTTTAAGCATCGTCACTTTCCGTTGGTGCCAGCTACGCTCTATGATCCGCTCGAAGAGTTTCTAGCCAACAGCGGCAAACGTATTCGTCCTGTACTCTGTTTAATGGGCAATGAATTGTTTGGAGAAATCCATCAGGATGCCTTTCATTTGGCCGCAGCAGTTGAATTGTTTCACAATTTTACATTGGTACATGATGATATCATGGACAAAGCCCCTTTGAGAAGGGGAAAAGCAACGGTACATGCAGTGCACGGCGAATCAACCGCACTGTTGGGCGGAGATGTGATGATGGTGGTTGCGTATGATTATTTAAACAAAATGGATGGCCTGCACCTAAAAAAAATAATACACCTCTTCAATAAAACTGCCAAAGAGGTATGTGAAGGTCAGCAGCTGGACATGGATTTTGAAAAATTAAACAATGTTCAACTGGATGAATACATTCACATGATTCAGTTGAAAACCTCGGTATTGCTTGCTGCAAGTCTGCAATTGGGCAGCATCATTGGTGGAGCAAGTGAACACAATCAGGGTCACCTTTATGAATTTGGGCGAAACCTTGGAATTGCATTCCAAATACAGGATGACTACCTGGACGCTTTTGGAGATCCTGAAAAATTTGGTAAACAGGTGGGTGGGGATATTCAAAGCAATAAAAAAACCTTTTTACTGATACATGCATTGGAAACAGCCAAAGGAACTGATCTTTCAGAACTCAAGCAATTGCTGGAATCAACCTCAACTGACAAAGTGGAAAAGGTATTGTCTATTTATAGAAAATGCGGCATTGATGCTTGGGCAAATACATTGAAAGAAACCTATCTTGAAAAAGCGTATCATCATTTGAATGAAATTGCAGTATCTGCTGTAAGAAAAGAGCCACTGAAAGCACTTGCTCAGTATTTAATCAAACGAGATAAATAAAGTATCCATTGAAAAATATTTTTAGAAAAAAATCACTCGTTTCCCTTCAGGGAGAAGCAGGCATACACAGTGATCAGGAAGGTGGATTGAAAAGGGTATTGACAGTAAGGGATTTGACATTGATGGGTGTTGCAGCTGTAATTGGAGGTGGAATTTTTACAACCATTGGTTCTGCAGCATACAATGGCGGACCAGGTGTTATCCTTCTTTTCATTATTACCGCCATCACGTGCGGATTCACTGCACTTTGCTATGCAGAATTTGCATCACGCATACCTGTTGCTGGCAGTGCATATACTTATTCTTATGTCAGTTTTGGCGAAGTAGTGGCATGGATCATTGGCTGGGCTTTGATCTTGGAATATGCAATCGGAAATATTGTAGTTGCCATTTCTTGGAGTGCCTATTTCAATAATATTTTACATGCCATGGGGATTGCATTGCCCGATTGGCTGGCCATAGGGTACCAGACTGCGCATCTTCAATATACTTCTGCTTTGGCAGCAGGACAAGATACATCCAAGTTGATTTATACCAATGCTCCTCATTTTGCAGGTATTCATTTCATCATCAATCTGCCCGCTTTTGTCATTGTGGCATTGATTACATGGTTGGCTTATGTAGGCATCAAGGAAAGTAAAAAAACTGCGAATGCAATGGTAATACTAAAAATCATTGTTTTGGTATTGATTGCATTGATCGGCTTTTGGTATATTTTCTCAAACAATACAATGGACAACTGGACACCTTTTCTGCCAAATGGCATGACAGGGGTATTAAAAGGTGTTTCGGCTGTATTCTTCGCATACATTGGCTTCGATGCGATTTCAACTACTGCAGAGGAGTGTTCCAATCCACAGCGAGACCTCCCTCGTGGAATGATTTATTCACTGATTCTTTGTACGGTCATTTATATTGTTACCGCCTTGGTTATCACTGGGCTCGTTCATTATTCCGAGTTTCAATACGTAACCGATCCACTTGCCTTTGTTTTTGAAAAGATTAATATGGGTAAAGTGGGATTCATCATTTCCGTCAGTGCAGTGATTGCAGCTTCGAGTGTTCTACTTGTATTTCAAATTGGTCAGCCCCGCATATGGATGGTAATGAGCAGAGACGGTCTATTGCCCAAGTCGTTCGGGAAAATCGACAAGAAATACAAGACGCCAGGATTTTCAACCATTGTCACAGGGCTATTTGTAGGCACATTTGTACTTTTCATTGATGATAAGTTAATGACCGATTTGACCAGTATCGGTACATTGTTTGCTTTTGCTTTGGTGAGCGGAGGTGTACTTGTACTGCCAAGAATCGAAAAGCAAAAAGGTAAATTCTCACTGCCATATATCAATGCAAAATGGATTTTTCCTATGTTGTATCTGGCATTTTTATACTTCTTTCGTGAAAGAATTGCAAATGCTTCTTCGTATTTGTTTGAAGAGGGTTACCAGGCAATATTATTTTTGATCTTTGTTCTTCTTTCAGGCGTACTGGCTGTTTTTACTTTCATGAAAAACTTTTCATTGATACCAATACTTGGTGTTTCATGTTGTATGTATCTAATGGTTGAAATTCCCGCAAACAGCTGGATGGTATTCTTTGCCTGGATGTTATTAGGATTGTTGATTTACTTTTTCTATGGCAAGAACAAAAGCAAGTTGAATGCAGTATGAAATTTCAGGAGGGAGATAAGATCATTGTAATTGCTACCGGCGAGCATGGAGCCGTGGTGGAATGGATTAATAAAAAAATGCTGACGATTGACGTGGGCGGAGTACAATTTCCGGTTTATGCAGATCAAATTGACTTTCCTTATTTTGATGCATTCACAAAAAAGAAATCTGCCCCAACGAAGAGATCAACTTCCATCGAAATTCCAAATAGAGAGAAAAAGCCTGTGCGAAATATTCCCAGAGATGGGGTACATCTTTCTTTTTTTCCGATACTGGATAAAGATGTTTTTGACGAAGATGTATTTTCTCATTTCAGGGTTTATATTTTAAACCATACAGATGATCGATTGATGTTGCATTTTAGAGTGTTTTTTAAGGAGCAAAAGGAATTGGAAACCAAACATGCCATTGCTGCCTTAGAAGATTTGTATTTGTTTGATATGTCTTTCGATCGTTTGAATGACCATCCCGTATTCAACTTTGATTTCTCTCTTGAACAGGCAAACTCCCAAAAAGCATCTCATCACGCTGTCTCATACAAGCCCAGGCCCAAGCAAATCCTGACCTTGTCTGAAAAAACGGTCAAAGAACACAATGCATCCTTTTCCTTTGTGCTTTTTCAAGCTTATCCCGAAAAAGGAATGGAGGTATCGGCAGAACGGACCTCAGATCTAAAGATGGATACAATGGTAGATGGGTCGATTGACCTTTCTCAGTTGCTCAAAGCAGGATTCAAGGTGCAGCGCAAGCGTTGAAATGGCAGTTATTCCAATGGCATGAATATTTCTTAACTTTGCAAGGCTGTAAAAGCTATCGCGTTTTTTATAAACGAGGAAAGTCCGGACAGCATAGAGCATCGCACCGGTGAAGAGCCGGGTCCCGATTCGTCGGGAACAGAAAGTGCCACAGAAAATAACCGTCCGCCAAAGGTGGATAAGGGTGAAAACGTGAGGTAAGAGCTCACGACAATTTACAGCAATGTAGATGGTGGGTAAACCTTGCGTGCTGAAATGCCACATAGGTCATGGCAATGAAAATTGGAGAATGACTCGTTCTCTCCGTAAGGGCCGTGATGGGTAGGCAGCTTGATTCTTCAGGGCAACCTGAAGAACAGATAAATGATAGCATCACACAGAATCCGGCTTATTAAAACAGCAAAAAGCCTTCATCACTGAAGGCTTTTTTTATGTTAGGTTTTTGAGGAATCAGTTATTTTCAACTTGAAACCTTGCATGGATGTCCGTGTCTGCCAAAGAAACATTGGATCGCAGGGTTACAGAATATGATTTTATAAAGCTATTATTTATCTCATTATCAGATAATAATAAAGCTTTACTGATGTTTTGATCTATGTTAGATGCATAAAACTCATTGGTAATGATTTCGTCAGCCTCATGCTCGTTTGCATGCTCAAATTGAATCCTGTATTCATTGAAAAATAGGTTTTGAATGGTTTGATCTGCATCGATAAAAGCAGGCAATTCAAAGCGGAAAAGATAGAGTTGTTTGATCTCATTCGCCATATTGCGGTTGATTTCTCTGTCCGCCCTGTAGAACGATCGTATGCTTGGGAGGGAAATTTTTGTATTTCCAATCTCATCTCCAATTGCAGGAGAGCTGTTCTCTGTGTGTTTATTGCTGTCCAATCTATGAGGGTTTCCCAATGTGGCAAATGTGTGGTTTCCAAATGTTGTAATCAACATAGCGGCAATCAATATGATGCTTTTGATGGATTGAATTAAATAGGAGCCTTGGGTTCTCAGGGTGTCGGTGTTCATGTTAGCGTTTTGTGTTGAGTTCTTCATATAAAACAGTTTTTGAGCTTTTCTCATGAGCAATTAACCGTTTCAGTATTGGATGTCTTCGCAAGCTTAAAAGGTGCTAAGACTTCGTTAAATACGTAGTTTAATTCTGACACAAAGATAGTCTTTTATTCCCGATTTGCAAGTCTATTTCCTTTAATATTTTAAAAAATATTCAAAAAAATAACTGATTTAAGATGTAAATGTTAGAAAATTAATAAAATATCTACTTTACTTAGAAAAAATATAAAATCAGTTGATCTTATTTGATACAAATAAAGATACCCTCAAATATTTTGTAAATATTTGAAAATCAAAATTTTAAACAATAAATTAAATGAGGTCTAATGCTTTGGCAAAAGTAGTCACTACGGGAACTACCGTCAGCGAAACCAAATCAGGAACGAAAAAATAGACAGCTACGGAGAGGGCCAATGAAAGAAAGAAAAGCATCCAGAACAAGTTTTTTTGGCTCTTTGTCATATATCTCTGATTTATAAGCAAATGTAAAACAAGATTCATTGAAGGAAAAAAATTCTTCTGCACAAGCGATTTTTTAATGTGTACACACTACACTTATTTGAATTTCCGTAACTTGTTGCGCTCCAATAGGATAGAATATGTTGCTTAGCCTTTATTTAAGATTTTCAACGAAGCCCGGACAAAATTTAAAGATTGCAGGTAATATCCCTCAGTTGGGAGGTGGAAACTTTGCCGATGCGGTTCCTATGATTTACCATGACCAACAGCATTGGCGGGTGGATATTCAATTGTCCAGCAATGAGATAAAGAAATTTCCATTGTTGCAGTATACCTATATATATACGGACGATCAGGGAAATATTGTTGAAGATTGGGGTGAATACAGAAGGATTGATTGGATGAATACCATGCCCGATACGATCGTATTGGATACTTGGATCGACATGGGATCGATCGAAAATAATTTTTACACTACTCCTTTTAAAGAATTGTATGCTTCCAAAAGGAAAAAAACTTTTAAAAGGTCCAAGTCCAAGCATATTCTTTTAAAGGTATTTGCTCCCTTGCTTGGCAAAGAAGAACAACTGGTTGTAGTTGGAAACAATAAATATTTTGGGAATTGGACTCCAGAGAAAGGCGTTAAGATGAATTATGACGGGGCTGCATGGATTGCACAGGTAGATAAACTGACTGATGCTTCTTTCCTTGAATACAAGTATTGTGTATTGAACAAAGATGGTGCGTTTTTAAGATATGAGCATGGTTCTAACAGGGTGCTGTCTCAGCCTTTGAATGATACCTCCTTCTTGGTTCAAGATGGATTTGCAAGATTGGTTGACAGGTTCAGGGGAACAGGATTGGCAATTCCTGTTTTCAGTCTGAGGACAAAGAAAAGTTTTGGAGTAGGAGAGTTCAATGATATCAAAACATTGGTTGACTGGGCATCCAAGGTTTCAATCAAAATGATTCAATTGTTGCCTGTCAATGATACTATCTCCACCCATACCAAAGCAGATTCCTACCCGTATGCTGCGATATCCGCTTTTGCCCTGCATCCACTCTATGTTTCAATCGAGGCAATTGCTGGTACCAAGCATAAAAAAATAATCAGTAAAATCATTTCTCAAAAATCAGCGCTCAATGAAAGTGAGGGGGTGTGTTATGAGCAGGTAATGCAATTCAAGCTTCAAGCGCTGAATATGTTATTTGATGCACAAGAACACAATCTTTTTGATGATGAAGAATTTTTGGAATTCTTTCAAAAAAACAAGGCATGGTTGGAGCCATATGCGGTCTTCTCTTTTTTGAGAGATCATTACAAATCTCCAGACATTGCCAATTGGGAAGAAGGCAATGTATTCAGCCAGTCGCTGATTAAAAAATTTTCATCTAAAAAATCCCTGCACTATAAAAAAATTGCACTTCATTATTTTATTCAATTCCATCTTCATCTGCAGCTTAAAGCTGCACATGAATATGCCAACAAAAATGGAATTGTTTTGAAGGGGGATATTGCAATTGGGGTCAATCGCAATGGGGTGGATACTTGGATAGATCCATCTCTCTATCATCTTGATATGCAGGCGGGCGCACCACCGGATGATTTTGCCGTCAAGGGACAAAACTGGGGATTTCCAACTTACAATTGGGCCACCATGCGCAAGAATAATTATGCATGGTGGAAACAGCGTTTTGAACAAATGTCCAATTATTTTGATGCGTTCAGGATTGACCATATACTCGGGTTTTTCAGGATCTGGTCTATCCCAATTGATGCTGTTGAAGGTATCATGGGAAGGTTTGTTCCGGCCATTCCGATTGTTCAGAAAGAATTGGACAACAAAGGCATTCATTTAACTGTTGATCGACTCTGTGCACCTTATATCAATGATGCTGTTTTATGGGAAATATCTGGTGGAAATGAGGCTGGTCTGAAAAAGTTTCTGCATCCAACCAGCGATGGATGCTATGCATTCAAAGCCGAGTTCGATTCACAAAGAAAAATTGAAAAACATTTCAATGCTTTAGAGGAGAATGATGAACATACCGAACTCAAAAAGGTACTGTTCAATCTTCACAGCAATATCATCTTGCACAAAGATCCTTCGCGTAAAAATCAGTATCATTTTAGATTCAATGTGCATCAGACACTTTCTTTTCATCATCTCCCTTCTAATGTTCAGCAGTCATTGATAGAATTGTACAACGATTATTTCTTCCAACGTCAGGAACATGTATGGAGGTCAGAAGCGATGGAGAAATTGCCTTCTTTGAAACGAAGCACTGAAATGCTGATTTGTGGCGAGGATTTGGGGATGGTTCCACACTGTGTACCTGATGTCATGGCGCATTTGGGTTTCTTGTGCATGGAAGTCCAGCGAATGCCCAAACAAATCAATACCCAGTTTTTTGATCCTGCGCATGCATCTTATCTTTCAGTGGTTACTCCTTCTACACATGATATGAGTACCATCCGTGAGTGGTGGCTGGAAGACAGAAAATCATCTCAAGATTTTTATAATCAGGAAATGTGGCAGTATGGAGATGCCCCTCATGATGCGAATGTACATGTGGTAAAATCCATTCTCCTGCAACACATTTCTTCACCTGCCATGTGGGCGGTATTTCAAATCCAGGATTTGTTCGCCATGGATGAATCATTGCGTTTATCTGATCCACATCAAGAGCGCATCAATATACCAGGCGATCCAAAACATTACTGGAGATACAGAATTCCTCTAAACATTGAAGATCTTCAGCAGAAAAAGGAGTTCAATGAGTTATTGAAACATTTTATCATTTCAAACGGCAGATAGTGTTATCCATTCAATTTTGGCAAAAAGAATTAGCGTTTGAATTTCCCTTTACCATTTCAAAGGGGACCAAAACACATCAGCCAACTTTTATTGTTGAATTGGGTTGGAGGGGGTGGAAGGGCTACGGCGAGGCGCCTGCCATATCTTATTACAATATCACCACCCAACAAATGGCAGATGATCTTTGCAAACATACACCTGCTATTGAAAAATTTTCTCTGACCGATCCCAAACGGTTTTGGCATTTTTTGCATCACTTGATTCCCGCAAATCCTTTTTTGGTTTGTGCATTGGATATGGCCGCATGGGACCTCTTTGGTAAAATGCGTAAACAATCGCTTGGTACGATGTTACAGATCAAAACATCTCATCGTCCTGTTACTGATTATACTGTTGGAATGGATTCAAAGGAGATGGTATTGCACAAAGTCAATCGCCATCCTGCTCCTGTATATAAAATAAAAGTGGGGGGCATGAAAGATCTGGAAATCATTGAGGCTGTACGAAGGGAAAGCAATGCTGTTATCAGGGTTGATGCCAATGCAGGGTGGACAGTCCAGCAGACCAAGGAAATCTTGCCTTCCTTGACAAGTCTCGGTGTAGAATTGATTGAGCAGCCTCTTCCTATTGAACAATGGGAAGAAATGAAGGAGTTGAAATCAATGTCCTCAATTCCCTTGATTGCAGATGAATCATGTGTACATGCAAAAGATATTGAACGTTGTTCGGAAGTTTTTCATGGAATAAATATCAAGCTTACAAAATGCAGCGGCATCACTCCTGCATTGGATATAATAGCAGCTGCCAGAAAAAAAGGTTTGAAGATCATGCTGGGATGCATGAACGAGTCATCCATTGGAACCGCTGCCATGATTCATTTATCACCTTTGGTTGATTACTTGGATGCAGATGGCCCACTTTTATTGAAAGATGACCTTGCAACTGGATTGGTCATTGATCAACATACCTGGCAAATTCCTTCTGGATTCGGATTGGGCATCCAGATCAAGCATCCATTATAATATGCTGTATGAAAGTCCAATACCGACCGTTCTTGGATTTCCCAAATGAACTGCACCAAACTCATAGGCATAGCTGATATACCTTTTATTTTTGATATTTCTCGCCCATACTGAGATATTCAGTTTCGAAAATTTCATTCCCATTTGCGCATGCAATAAACCATATGCTCGCTGTTCAATGGTATTGGCAAAATCAAAATACTGATTGCCGGTAAATAGGTATTGTAGGTTGCTCCATAGTTCCTGTTTGCCTATATTCTTTTGATAAGTTGCTGAGGCAAATTGTGTAGTTGATGGAGTAAATATTTGTTTTTTATCTTTCAAATCAATCTGCGTGCCATTGCTCACAGCTGTAAAGGTTTTGTAGGTTGCATTGGTAATACCTGCATTGTATTGGAATGTAAATCCCTTCATAGGCTTTGCTGTAAGTTCCCATTCAAATCCATTGCTGCGCATGGTTCCTGCATTCTTGGTAATGGTAATAGCATCCGGCAATACCAGGAAAGGGGTTTGGATATTGTTGACATGGTTGTAAAAAGCAGCCAACGCATATTGCAATGTTTTTTTCTGGTTCATGCCCTTGAGTCCTATTTCATACATATTGGCATACTCAGGCAAGAATGCAGACAGCGGAGCCTGAGAGGGATCGCTGGAGATATTTGTTAATCCACCAGATCTGAATCCTCTGCTGTAAGTAATATATAATAACTGTTGATTTGAAAACGCATAATTCAATCCAATTTTTGGAGAAAAAGCTAGAAAACCTTTTTGCCCAGTTGTATCTGATAAGATTGGGAATGCAGGATAGGGTTGTTTTTCATATTCACTTTTTACAGTGAGTGATCTGTTTTCATAGTCAAATCTGGTACCTGCCTGTAAAGAGAGGTTGTTGTTGATTTGGTAGTTTCCATGTCCATATCCTGCAAAGCCATTTGTATTGGAAAGGTTGTAGGAAATCAATGAAAAATCAGTATCTGGTACTCCTATGAATCCCGCGTCTTTACCAAAAACAGTAGCTTGTTTGGTAGGACTGTTATTGGTGTATTGAAACAATCCAGTGGACCATTTTAATTTGTTATTTTTTACATCAGCTGATTGGATGCGCAATTCATTGGTAAATGCTTTTACATTGTTGTAACTCTGGCCGTAGTTATTGAAAATCCCGATGATAGAGAACTGAGAAAAATCAGCATCCAACGTATTGTCATAATACCTGTAGTTGTTCTGGTAGGATGATTGAAGCGTAATGTTTGTATTGGCTCCTTTATGTTGCAAAATCAAAGAGAGATTATTTGTTTGATCATTCATGAAGGTTGTCTGATTCTGAGACAATTGATATGGATTTTTGAAAGCACTCTCCTTGTCAGCATTCAAAGGGAAAGCTCCATGGTTCTTTCCTGTATAGTTTTTAATGGTTGCTTGCAATGACCAATTTTTTTTCATCAGGTATCGCAATTGCAGATTGGCCAATCGCTGATTTTGCTTGTCATATGAGGCATTGGTATACTCATTTGTATAAAATCCGTTTTTGGCATCGTACAAATATGATGTGCTCAAAAACAATTTATCCTTGATGAGGGCAGATTTCAGTTGAATGCTGGCTCTCTTTTGATCGAAATTTCCCAGGGAAAGATCTGCCTGAAGACTTGGTTTATTTTTGGGAGATTGGGTAATGATGTTGATGACGCCGCCCATGCTATTTCTTCCGTAGAATGTTCCCTGAGGCCCACGTATGACCTCAATGCTTTCGATGTCGTTTAGCTGAGGAATATAGGTGTCAAGATTGAATTGAGGTACTCCGTCTATATAAGTAGCAACCGCCTGATCATAGGAGGTGGTAACGATTCCTCTGATGCTTGCAATATTCCGGTTATCACCCGAATGTGCAAGGTTGAAATTTGGTGCAATGTTTTTAAGTTGATGGATATCCCAAATTCTTAAATTCTGAATCTGGTTTTTATCGATATGGGTAATGGAGTGAGGGGATGATAATAATTTTTGTTGTTTTTTCTCAACACCAAAAATAATTACTTCATCCAATTGTTTTTCTGGATTGATATTTTTTATTGTATCTGTTGGAATCGTTTGTGAAACTCCAAGTGTTGAAGCTAAAAGATAACAGGTGAACAGCAAAAGGGTACCTTTTGGAAGCATGTATGTTTTATTTTAAAAGAGTTTCAATATTTTTTTGGTTGATTTCACAGAAAAACTCAGCAATATTGTCAGTGCATTTTTCGATGAATGCTTTTCCTTTGTCTGGTGTTGATTTCGAAGGATCACCGACACCTGTATCTTTGGTTATTTTTGTCCAAGGCCTTTGGGTCCAGGCCCAGCCTTCCTGAAAACCTTTGGGTGTGAATTTTTTATTGGCCCCATCTCCAGCCATGTCAAGTGGCAGGAGCAATTCAGGGTGGAGGTGCATCATGACGCTCGTTTCCATTTCATCAGCATGATCCCCTTTGTTTATAAAGACATCGTCTTTTTTGGAGGATTGATACCAATTGATAACACTGATAAATAGCGAAGGGAATAATCCAGCGAGTTCTCTGATCATGGCAACAAAATTGTTTGCTCCATGACCATTTAAAATAATGAACTTGGTAGCTCCGTGTCTGACTACAACATCACAAACATCTTTTAATATTGCCAATTGGGTGGATGGGTTCATATTCATACAATAGGCAATATCTAGTTGTCCTGTATTTACACCAAATGGGATGGTAGGGAGTATCAATACTTTTGTTCCTTTTTCCCATGCCTTCCCAGCTGCTTTGTGGGCGATGGCATCTACCTGGTAGTTATCGGTAGCATAAGGCATGTGGTAATTGTGTGCTTCGGTGGCACCCCA
>SXGQ01610816.1_pt1 | contig 12831 bp, 10 predicted proteins | sample 3178371 | NCBI WGS metagenome assembly SXGQ01 (sample SAMN11356859, study PRJNA531348) | freshwater metagenome | isolation source: freshwater sample F1-20 | place: China: Fuxian Lake, Yuxi | collected 2017-12-25
AGCGCCCACGCCAGCCACGAGAGCGGCTTGTAGCGGATGGCTTGCTCGAAGTCCGTGAACATCCAGCGGAGGTTCTCCGCCGTCAGTCCCTGGACGCGCGCGTTCTCGAAGACGTTGATGTCGTCGTCCCAGCGGAGGAACCCTGACTCCAGCGTGCGGAAGAAGACGCCGAACACCACCGCGATGAGCGCGAGCACGATGGCCGTGGTGCGGTGATGCGGGCGCATGACTAGACGTGTTGCGTGTTGCGTGCTGCGTGAGAAAGTCCGCTGCGTCCGTGCGCCCTCGCGCAACACGCAACACGCAACACGCGCCACCCCGCGAAAATATGTCTCGTGTTCATCACTGCTCTCCCACGCTCAATCCCACTCCCACGCATCCGCCGGTGTGAACTGCCCCGTGTTCGGCAGGAACTTCACGCCGAACGCCGCCTCGTTCACCGAGCCGAGCGCGACGCGGCCGCGTTCAATCGTCAGCGTCGGCCAGCCGGCGGGGCTGGGGTGGTAGAGATCGTAGTGCGTGCTCAGGATCTGCCGCTGCACGTCGCGCGGGAACTGCGAGAGGCCCGCGTTGTAGTGGTGACCATTGCGTTCGACGCTCTTGATGCCCAGCGCGGCGCACACGGCGAGGTCTTGGAGCAGCGCGACTGGGCCAACGTTGCACAGGTCTTCGCCGCTCATCAGGAACGGGCGCGCGGGCGATTGCTTCTGACGTTGCGCCAGCAGGCAGCGGTTCGCGACGCCCTTGATGACGCCCTTGCAGTTTTTGTGGCTCGTGCCGTCGTAGCCGAGCGCGAGCGCGGTGGGCAGGCTGTCCAGCTCGCCGTCCGACTCATCAATGATGAAGGGCGGGCGCTCAGGCCAGTCGGCCAGCGCGGCGGCGGCGTCTTTGTTCAGCGCCATGCTTCGGTGAAGCGGTTGCTCGACGAACAGGAGCTTCGTGAGGAAGGACTTCAGCGACTCGTCCGCGCGCAAGGTCTCCCAGAACTGGCGGAACTCGGCGAAGGACTTGAACTGCTCGTTGCCATCCAGCGTGAAGGCGAAGTCCTCGCCGCACTCCGCCTGCAAGACGCGCGCGATTTGCCGCAGCCGCGCCGTGTCGCGCGCGAGGTCGCCGTTCACCTTCAGCTTGAAGTGGCGCAGGCCATAGACGCGGATGCTGGAGATGAGCGATTGCGGCAGGCCGTCGTTGACGTGCTCGCCTTTGGCGATGTCGGCGTCGGTCAGCGGGTCGCTCAGACCCACGGTGTGGCGCACGATGATTTCGTTGTGCGGCTTGGCCGGGAGCCATGCAGCGGGGGAGAACCCCTCCAACTCCGAGTGGAGTTCGCCGAGGCGAATGCCGAAGTCATTGTCGAGCAGCGCGCGATGAAACGGCTTCGCGATGGCGCGGCAGAAGGCATCCATCACCGCGCGTTCCACCAGCGACGTGCCGAAGTGGGCGAGCAGCGGCGGCTTGCTCTCTGCGGTCGCCCACGCGGTTTGCGAGTCGTAGAGGTGCTGCCACAGGTCGAAGACACTCGGCGCGCTCAATCCCTCCGCCGTCTCCAGCGCGGTCTCGATGACATCGAGCATCTCGTGGATTTCATCCAGCACCTCGCGCGCGGGATCCTTCGTGAACCACTTCGGCGGCAGCAGGTCCGCCGCCACGCCCAGCGTCGTGCGGCCGTCCACCTCCAGCGCCACGCGCACGAAGGCCATCGGCATGTGCGTCATCGTCGCGATGCCGTATTTGAACGGCATCCGCGTGTGCAGATTGTGCAGATGTAAGTCGCCTTCGCAGACCCGGATGTTCACGGGCGAACTGTAGCGGGACGAGGCAGGGAGCAGAAGGTAGAAGTCAGAAGTCGGGAGTCAGAATGGGGGAGGCAGAGGTGCAAGTCCGACGATTCCGACTTCTGACTTCTGTCTCCTACGAATTTCCTCCCTGCCCACGGGGTCGAAGCGTAACATCCGAAAAAATCACTCAACATGAAACGCACCTTCCTCGCCCTCGCGCTCCTCGTCGCCGCCCAACTCTCCCCGGTGTCCGCCGCCGAGCTGCGCCTGGGCATTATCGGGCTCGACACATCGCATGTCCCTGAGTTCACCGATGTCATCAACAACCCGCAGAACAAGGCTCACGTCCCCGGCGCGAAAGTCGTCGCCGCCTTCAAGGGCGGTAGCCCGGACATCGCCTCCAGCCGCGACCGCGTGGAGGGCTTCACCAAGACCTTGGTCGAGAAATACGGCGTGAAGCTCTACGACTCCATCGAGGAGATGGTCAAGAACGTGGACGCCGTGCTCATCGAGAGCGTGGACGGTCGGCCCCACCTCGCGCAGGCCATCCCCGTCATCAAGGCCGGGAAACCGCTCTACATTGACAAGCCCTTCGCCGGCTCCCTCAAGGACGTGCTGGAAATCTTCCGCCTCGCGAAGGCCGCCAAAGTCACCGTCTGGAGTTCCTCCTCCCTCCGCTACGGCAAGAACACCGTGGCCGTGCGCGAAGGCTCCGTCGGCAAGGTGAATTACGCCGAAGCCTCCAGTCCCGCGAGTATCGAGCCTTCGCACCCCGACCTCTTTTGGTATGGCGTCCACGGCTGCGAGTCGCTTTTCACCGTGATGGGCACGGGCTGCGAGAGCGTGAAGCGCGGCATGACTGCCGACGGGAAGATTGAAGTCACCGGCAAGTGGAAGGGCGGGCGCACCGGCATCTTCCGCGAGAACAACAAATACGTCGGCCTTGCGAAGGGCGACAAAGGCGAGGCCCCCATCGGCGAATCCTCCGGCTACGCGCCGCTCGTGGCGGAAATCATCAAGGCCTTCCAGACCGGCATCGTGCCCGTGAAGCCGGAGGAGACGATTGAAATCTTCGCCTTCATGGAAGCCGCCGACGAGAGCAAGCGCCGTGGCGGAGCCGAGGTGACCTTGGCTGAAGTTCTCAAGAAAGCCGGGAAGTAGTCCCAGTCCTGGTGCGAGCTGGCAGCCCTCTCGTAATCCTGATCCTCTGTGCCGCTGGGGCGGGACCGACTTAATCCGGAACGGTGCAGTTTACGAGCGCTGGCTTCCAAGTCGGCTTAGGTCGGGACAAGGCGGTTACGAGTGTCGCTCCGTGGCTTTCTGCGCACCGTTTGGTTGCTGCTCGTGGCCGTTGTCAGACTTGGCCCTCACTCCTGCTCACGCACAAAGCCGGCTTGGAAGCCGGCGCTCCAGCTGCATCGTTCCTCACTCCGCCTTACCCACTCGCTGCGCGACGAATGCCGGCCCAGCCTGTCCGTAGCGGCTCACCGCTGTGACGGAGACCGCTTCGGGAAGCGCGCTGGCGGGAACACGGAAGGTGCGGTTCAACTGGCTGCCGGGAAGGAGTTCGGTTCGCCACGCGCCGTTGAAGCGCATTTGCACGAGCCACCAGCCGGGCACAACACCACTCGGCGTCGCCCACTGAAACACGGACACGGTCTGCGCCGCGTCCTGGCCGAAGGCGACCACCGGGCGCTCGGGCACGGCTTGATTCAGCCAGGGCGACGCGGGGATGAGCGCGGGAGTTTGAAAGACCTGGCCTGCGAGCTTGTCGGCAAGGCCGTCGCGATTTTGGTTCAGCGCCTTGATGCTCCATTGCAGGCTGCCGCTCGCGCCGGGTTGCGCGCGGACTAGTTTGATCTGCTGGATGATCTCCTCCGCGTTGCGCCCGGGGCCGATGGTCGCAGCGGAAAGCCCCGGCCAGAGGTGGCGCGCGCTGGGGTTCTGTCCGGCCCACCATTTCAGCAGCAGGGGGAAGCTCTGCTCCGGCGCGTCTATGCTCCAGTATAGCTGCGGCGAGAGATAATCCAGCCAGCCAGCGTGGAACCATTTGAGCGAGTCAGCAAAAATCTCCTTCGTCGCGTCCATGCCGCGAATGCCGGGTGGGTTGCCGGGTTTCCAAATGCCGAACGGACTGATGCCGACTTTAACCCAGTTTTTTTCCGCCTTCACGCTGGCATACAGGCGCTGGAGGAAACGGTTCACGTTGTCGCGCCGCCAGTCATCGCGCGCGAGTTTGCCCCCGGACTTCTGGTATTTGCGCCAGCTCGGCTCGTCGGGAAACGGGACAACCTGCTTGGCAGCGGTCTTCTCGGGGTAGGGATAGAAGTAGTCGTCGAGGTGAATGCCATCCACGTCGTAGCGGCGCACGACATCGAGGATTACACGGATTGAATGCTCGTGGACGGCGGCCTCGCCGGGATCGAGCCAGAGGAGCGGCCCGTATTTGCGGACAAGCTCGGGCCGCGTCTTGCTGATGTGGTTCGATGCGACGGCGCTTTTCGCAGCCGCGTGCCGGGCGCGGAAGGGATTGAACCACGCGTGCAGCTCCAGCCCGCGCCGGTGCGCCTCGGTGACCGCAAAGGCGAGCGGGTCGTAATACGGCTCCGGCGCGCGGCCCATCGTGCCGGTTAGATACTCGCTCCACGGTTCGAGCTTCGAGGCATAGAGCGCGTCGCAGCCGGGGCGGACCTGGAGGACGATCGCGTTGAGCCGGAGCGCGACGGCCTTGTCGAGCAACGCGAGGAGTTCGGTCTGCTGTTGCTGCGTGGTGAGACCGGCCTTGGAAGGCCAGTCAATGTTCCCGACGGTGGCGACCCACGCGCCCCGGAACTCGCGCGGGACGGCAGGTGGAACTTCCTTCGATGCGACGTAGCTGACGCTGGCCGCACACGCCGGCAACACCAAGGCCGCAAGCAGCAGGGCAAGCAACGCGCGGCGGTTCATGGGCGCGGAGGCTAGCGGGCTGAAGCGAAGGTGTCCAACCTGCGGCGTAGTGGCGGGGACAACCTTGTTCCCGAGTCCGTGCTCGAGCCTTGCCTCATCATTGGGGGACAGGAGTGTCCCCCTCACGCCCGCGCGCCCCCGCTTGAAGCTTGTTGCCCTTCCGTCCTTCCGCCATAAGTTTGCCCTGCGATGCTGACTGACCGCGAGTTCTTCGGACTGGCCGTGCTGCTCTATGGGGCGAGCGCGACGCTGTCCTTTTTCATCTGGCGGCGCGGCTTCCGGCAGGACTCGGGATGGCAATACCTTCTGCTCGCGGTCGCGGCAGTGCTGCACACGGTCGCGATGGCCAAGCGCGGCTTCAGCCTGGAGCGCTGCCCGGTCAACAACCTCTACGAGGCCACGACGTTTACGGCGTGGACCATCGTGGCCGCGTTTCTCGTCATCGGCGCGTGGCCAAGGCTGCGGTTTCTCAGCGCGTTTGTATCGCCGGTGCTGTTCGCAATGGGCGTCTTCGCGCTCATGCCCGCGCTTGATGTGAAAGGGCCGCGCCCCGACTTCTCCGGCGGGCTGGTGAGCCTGCACGTCGCGCTGATCCTGCTGGCTTACGGCGCGTTCGGCCTCGGGTCTGCGGCGGGCGTGATGTATCTCACGCAGGAGCACGACCTCAAGTTTCACAAGCTCCGCGCCATCGTCTCCGCGCTGCCGTCCATCCAAGGGCTTGAGTTGGTCATCGGGCGTTTCCTCATCTCCGGCGTCGTGCTGCTCGCGGCCGGCCTGGCGCTTGCGCCGACGCTGCTGAAGCAGGCGCAGTCAGCGAACCCGATGGCCGACGCGAAGGTTCTTTGGTCGTTGTTCGTCCTGCTTCTCTACATCGGCCTGCTCGTCGCGCATTGGAGGTTCTCTCCGGGCGGACGCAAGTTCGCGTGGGGCGCTGTCGGCAGCTTCGCCTTCGTGCTGCTTACCTTCTGGGGCTTCAACCTGCTGTCGGGAATCCACAATCCATGACAAGACGTGACGAGTGGCGGGTGACGAGTCACAAGAGGCGCGACGTGCTTCGCGCGAGCGCCTTGCCACAGGTCACCCGTCACCTGTCACCCGCCTGATGCCCATCGTCGTCCTCGGCCTCAGCCACCACACCGCGCCCGTCGCGGTGCGGGAGCGGTTCGCCTTCGCCGAGGGCGCGCTGGCCGATGCCACGCGGCGGCTGCGCGAGAGCGGCTTGATCGAGGAAGCCGTAATTCTCTCCACCTGCAACCGCGTGGAGCTTTACGCCACCACCAGCGCGGAGCCGCGCGCGGCGTTCACGGAACTGCGCCGCTTCCTCCTCACGCATCACAACTACACCGAGCCGCTCGGCGCAGAGATCTACGAGTTGGGTGAACCGCACAGCGTCGAGCATCTCTTCAAGGTCGCCGCTGGACTCGACTCCATGGTGCTGGGCGAGACGGAAATCCTCGGCCAGCTCAAGCAGGCTTACGACCTCGCGCTGAAGCATCAGCACACCGGGCGTCGGCTGAACAAGGCGTTCCAAAGCGCGTTCAACGTCGCCAAGAAGATCCGCACCGAGACGAACATCCAGCGCGGCAGCGTCTCCGTCGCCTCCGTGTCCGTGGAGCTGGCGGAGAAGATTTTTGACAGGCTCACTGGCCGCACGGTGATGGTCATCGGCGCGGGCGACACGAGCGAGAAGACCGCGCGTGCGCTGCTGAGTCGCGGCGCGCACAGCGTGATCGTGTCGAACCGCTCGCACGACCGCGCCGAGGCACTCGCCAAGGAGTTGGGCGGGCGAGCGATTCATTTCGACGAGTGGCACACGGGGTTTGCGCAGATTGACATCATCATTAGTAGCACCAGCGCACCGCACTACGTCCTCACGCGTGCGAAGCTGGAGCCGCTGCTGGCTCTGCGCGGCAGTCGGCCGCTGCTGCTCATAGACATCGCCGTGCCGCGCGACATCGAGCCCGAGGTCAACTTCCTCGACGACGTTTACCTCTACAACGTGGACGACCTGCAAGGCATCGCCGACGATTACATGAAACTGCGGCGGGAGGAGTTGGCCATCTGCGAGCGTATCATCCAAGAGAAGGCCTGCGCGCTTTTGGGTAATCCCGGTGGCCGCCCGGCTGGTGCCGGCTCACAGTTAGCCTTTGGCCAAGGAAGCTGAGAGGCGCAGATCCCCAACTCGAAACTCGAAACCTTGAACCGAAAACCCATCATCATCGCCACTCGCGGCAGCGCCCTCGCCCTCGCTCAGGCCAACGCCGTGCTCGCCCAATGCCGCGCGGCGTTCCCGAGGCTCCTGTTCGAGCTGAACGTCATCAAGACCACCGGCGACAAGCTTCAGTCGGCGTCGCTGGCGAATCCGGATGCCTCGCTGCCGAAGGGGTTGTTCACCAAGGAACTTGAAGTCGCATTGCTCAACGGCGAGGCCGATCTCGCAGTGCACAGCTTGAAAGATTTGCCGACGGAGCTGCCCGCCGGCCTCGTGCTCGGCGCGGTGGGCAAGCGCGCGGATGTGCGCGACGTGCTGATCTACCGCGACCACGTGACGGTGAGTGCCGCTGCCGCTGCGGCGGCGAAACGGCCAGAGGATTGGGCACCGGGCCAGCGGGTGCGCCGAGGGTTCAAGCCACATCTCAAGCTCACGGCATTGCCGGCGGACAGCATCTTCGCGACGAGCAGCACACGACGTCGCGCGCTGCTGCTCGTGGCGCGACCGGACGCGAAGGTCGTCGAGCTGCGTGGCAACGTGCTGACGCGGCTGTTGAAGCTCGCAGAGCGAAGCGACTTCGACGCAATCCTTCTCGCCGCCGCCGGGCTGGAGCGGCTCAAGTTCATCATCAAGGCGAACGGGGCGCTCACCGGGGAAGGCGTTCCAGCGGGATTGCTGGCCGTGCGTTTGGAACCGGAGGAGATGCTCCCCGCCGTGGGCCAGGCGGCCGTGGGCATCGAGGTCCGCGCGGGCGACGACCGCATCACGTCCGTTCTCGACAAGCTCAACCACGGCAACACGCACCTGTGCGTTCGGGCCGAGCGCGCCTTTCTCCGGGCGATGGGCGGCGGGTGTGCCAGTCCGGTGGCGGCGTATGCCGAGATTCACGGACACCAGATCCGGATGCGCGTGGTTTCCTTTCTCGATGGCACGGCGAAGCGCGCCGAGGCGAAGCGCAAGTCGCAGGAGCCGGAGCAGCTCGGCCAGCAGCTCGCGGCAGAAGTGAAGGGACAGACGAAGCCTTAAGCGAAGGAGTGCGGCCCCCATCTCGAAGGATTCCATTCAACGCGGAGACGCAGAGGACGTGGAGATTGCGCGGAGACAGATAGAAATGCCCCACCTCCGGGCCCATTCGCGTTCTCTGCGTCCTTTGCGTTGAAGCAAGTGCTCCAATGGAAAGTGAATTGCGATTCTACCGGCCACTCGCTAAATTCCGCACCGTGTCCGGCCTCTGCATCCACCGCTGCCGCCCAGCAGCCCGTTTCGTGGGGAAAAGGCGCTAAATGGCTGTCCCGTTGCGCGTGCTGATGGTCGAGGGTGAAGAAAGCCACGCGGCGGGCATCATCGCCGAGCTTAAGCGTGGCGACTACGCGCTGACGACTGAGCGGGTGTGGACGGAGGCGGCGTTTCAGGAGGCTCTCAAGCAAGGCGGCTGGACGGTCATACTCTGCGATTTCGTGTTGCCCGATTTCAGCGGCATGGACGCGCTGGCGCTGCTCCAGCAGTCCGACTGCGGAGTGCCGTTCATATTTGTTTCCGGCCAGATGGACGAGGACGCGGCGGGGGCCGCGTTGCGCGGCGGGGGGGCGGACTACGTGCGCAAGTCGAACCTCGTCCGGCTGCGGCCCACCATCGAGCGGGCGTTGCGCGAGGCGGAGGAGCGGCGCGTGCAGGGCCGGCTGCGGCTGGAGACGGCGGCGCGCGCGCGGCAGCAGGCGGAGCTGGCGGAGTTTGGGCAATGGGCGCTGGCGGGCATGGCGCTGGACGCGTTGGTGGCCGGCACGGCGGAGCGCGTGGCTGAGGCGCTGGGCGTGGAATTTTGCGAGGTGCTGGAGCTGACGCCGGGGGACGAGGCGCTGTTGCTGCGCGCGGGCGTGGGCTGGCAATCGGGCTGCGTGGGCAACATCCGGCTGGCGGCAACAAACGAGTCGCAGGCGGGCGCGACATGGCGCGGTGGCGCGCCGGTGATTGTGGAGAACTGGGCGGCGGAGACGCGCTTCGAGCCGTCTGCGTTGCTGCGCGAGCATGGTGTCGCGAGATCCGCAGGGGTAGCGTGTTCAACGTGCTGCTGCCGGCTGCGCCCAACGCCACGCCCGCCAGTGAGGAGGTCGTCCGCGAGCCGCTGCCGCCCGGCCGGGGCGAGACCATCCTCGTGGTGGATGACGAGCTGGGCATCCTCGGCACGACCTGCAAGCTGCTCGAGCGGCACGACTACAAGGTCCTCCCCGCCGCCGATGGCGCGGAGGCGCTCACGCTTTTCTCCCAGCATCGCAGCACCATCCGGCTCATCATGACCGACGTGATGATGCCGGTGATGGACGGACTCGCATTGACGCGGGTGGTGAAGAAGATGGACTCCGATGTGAAGATCGTCGCCTCCAGCGGCCTGGCGCAGGACGCGAAGTTCGACGAGCTGCGCGCCTTGGGAGTGAATGCCTTCCTGACCAAGCCTTACACAGCCGAGAAGCTGCTCCACGCCTTGCGCGACATCCTCGCCGACAAACCCGAAACCCGCTCCTGATTTTTCCCATGGCCGACACACCTGCCCAACCCCAAGTCGCGACCACCGGCAAGCTGGCACGCCAGCGCCACCAGTGGCACCTGCTCTACTACGTGCTGGCGGCGTTCAACCTCCTCACTGTCGGCTTCACGCTCGGGCTGAACCACCAGATGCAGGAGGCCTTTGCCCGCAGCGTGGAAGCCAGCTCGGCGTGGGAGCGCCGGCTGAAGGATTACGGCGACCTCATCAACACAGCCCAGGCTGTGCAGGCCCGCTGCAACAACCTGTTCATCACGCGCGACGTGGACCGCCAGCGCGACGAGATGCGGCTGGCCTACAACAGTTTCAAGACACGCCTCCGAACCAAGCGCGGCGAGGCCATCATGGCTGTCGAGACCAGCGAGAGCCGCAAGCTCATCGAGGATTTCGACAAGCTCCGCGTGGCCGTGGACAGCATGGTCGAGACGGCGGAGGACCTGTTTGACCGCTTCCCGACGGACAAGCCCGACGAGGCCGCGCGCCGGCTCGTGAACGTGAACCGCGACTACGCCGGCATCATGGCCGTGCTTTCGGAGTTGCGCCTCCGCGTCAGCGGCATCCAGGCACGCATCTTCGACAAGCAGATGGATGAGTTCTCGCGGCTGCGCCGGATGGAGTTCGTCGTCGCGGTGCTCGTGCTCGTGATGCTGGGCAGCACGGTCTTCTACGGCGGGCGGGTCACCCGCCGCATGAACGCCGACGCGGAGGCGCTGGACCGCGCGCAGCACGAGCTGGTGGACACCGCGCGCCGCGCCGGCATGGCGGAGATCGCCACCGGCGTCCTGCACAACGTCGTCAACGTGCTCAACAGCGTGAACGTCTCCGCCTCGCTCGTCGCCGAGAGCGTCCGCAAATCCAAGATCGGAAACGTCGAGCGCGTCGCGAAGATGCTCACCGAGAACAACACCCGGCTCGCCGAGTTCCTCACCACCGACCCGAAGGGCAAACAAGTGCCCGCATTCCTCACCACGCTGGCCACGCACTTGCAGGAGGAGCAGGCGCGCGCGCTCAAAGAGCTCGACTCCCTCACCCAGAGCGTCGAGCACGTGAAGACGATCATCGCGATGCAGCAGAACTACGCGCGGGTCACGGGCATCCACGAGTCCATGTCCGTCGTGGATGTGGTCGAGGACGCCTTGCGCCTCAACGCCATTTCCTTCACCCGCCACGAGATCAAGGTGCGCCGCCAGTTCGAGGCCAAGCCCACCGCCACGATGGAGCGGCACAAGGTCATGCAAATCCTCGTGAACCTGCTCACCAACGCCACGCACGCGCTCGACAAGCCGGAGGTGAATGACAAGACTCTGACCGTGCGCGTCGCGCTGAATGGCACAGACTCCGTCCACATCTCCGTCGTGGACACCGGCTCCGGCATCACGCCGGAGAGCATGGCGCGGATCTTCCAGCACGGCTTCACCACGAAGCCTGAGGGTCACGGCTTCGGCCTGCACCACGGCGCGCTCGCGGCCAAGGAGATGGGCGGCCGCCTCACCGCGCACAGCGATGGTCATGGCAAGGGAGCGACTTTCACGCTGGAAATCCCCATCCGTCCGCCGGAGCCGAAGTCCTAGTCGCCTGATGAACTTTCTCCCTGCCAATCTCCGTGTTGCGTGCTTCGTGTTGCGTGCCCCAAGCGCCCGGAACGCAGCAGCACGCACCACGCACCACGCACCACGCACCACGCCTTAATGCACCGCCTCCTCGTCATAGACGACAACCGCGCGATCCACGACGACTTCCGCAAGATCCTCTGCCCGACCTCGGCGGCGGTCGCGGACTTGAGCGCGGCGGAATCAGCGCTTTTCGGTGACGACCTGCCCACGGAGACCAAGGCCGAATACGAGATGGATTCCGCCTACCAAGGCCAGGAAGCACTTGCGATGGTCAGCAAGTCCATCATGGCGAACCGGCCCTACAGCCTCGCCTTCGTGGACGTGCGCATGCCCCCGGGCTGGGACGGCATCGAGACCATCACCCGGCTCTGGCAGGCTGACCCGAACCTCCAGTGTGTCATCTGCACCGCCTACTCGGATTACTCCTGGGAGGAGATGGTCGGCAAGCTGGGCCGCAACGATCGCCTGCTCATCCTCAAGAAGCCTTTCGACAACGTCGAGGTCAGCCAACTCGTCGTCGCGCTCACCGAGAAGTGGTCGCTCGGCCGCCAGGCCCGCTCGCAGATGCGCAACCTCGAGACGCTCGTCTCCGAGCGGACGGCGCAGTTGGAGAAATCCGTCGCCCTCACGCAGGCCACGCTCGACTCCACCGCCGACGGCATCCTCGTCATAAGCCAGCAGGGCCTCATGGGCGGCTACAACAAAAAGTTTCTCGCCATCTGGAATCTCCAGCCCTCGCTCATCGAGTCGAAGCATTATCAGGCAATGCTCAACGCCGTCCTCTGGCAGATCAAGGACCCCGAGGGCTTCAACAAGAAGTTCCGTGAGCTGAACGAGACGCCGGAGGCCGCGAGCTACGACCTCATCGAGTTCGTGGACGGCCGCATCTTCGAGCGCTACTCGCAGCCCCAGCGCGTGGGCGACCAGATCGCCGGGCGCGTTTGGAGCTTCCGCGACATCACCGAGCGCAAGAAGGCCGAGCGCAAGATTCTCGAGCAGGCCAGCCTCATTGACCTCGCGCAGGATGCCATTGTCGTCCGCGACCTGGGCCATTGGATCACGTTTTGGAACAAGGGCGCGGAGCGGCTCTTCGGCTGGACTGCGGAGGAGATCAAGGGCCGCCAGGTCACTGAGCTGCTCTACCGTGACGCCGCCGCCTTCGAGACGGCGCAGAAAGAATTGATCGAGAAAGGCTCATGGAGCGGCGAGATCCGCCAGCTCACCAAGGCCGGCCACGAGGTCGTCGTCAGCTCGCGATGGACGCTGGTGCGCGACGGCGAGGATCACCCCAGCGCCGTCCTCGCGATCAACACCTACATCACCGAAAAAAAAAGCTCGAAGCCCAGTTCCTTCGTTCGCAGCGCATGGAGAGCATCGGCACCCTCGCCGGCGGCGTCGCGCACGACCTCAACAACATCCTCGCGCCCATCATGATGTCCGCCCCGCTCCTGCGGCAGGGCTTCAAGCCGCGCGAGACCGAGATCCTCATCAACAGCATCGAGACCAGCGCGCAGCGCGGCGCGGACATCGTGAAGCAGCTCCTCGCCTTCGCGCGCGGCATGGAGGGCGAGCGCGTCGTCGTCAGCCTTCGCCACATGACCGACGAGATGGCCAAGATCGTCCGCGAGACTTTCCCCAAGAACATCACCGTCCAGGCCAAGGCCAGCCGCGACCTCTGGCCCATCATCGGCGATCCCACGCACATCCACCAGGTCCTCCTCAACCTCTGCATCAACGCGCGCG
>SXGQ01652482.1_pt1 | contig 12831 bp, 11 predicted proteins | sample 3178371 | NCBI WGS metagenome assembly SXGQ01 (sample SAMN11356859, study PRJNA531348) | freshwater metagenome | isolation source: freshwater sample F1-20 | place: China: Fuxian Lake, Yuxi | collected 2017-12-25
CAGGGTTTGGGGTTGATGTAGGGAGCGAGGCCGAGTTTGAGGGCGGCATCGGCGTCTGACATTTTGCCGAGGACGGCGATTTCCTTTTGTGTCCAGCGGTGCCAAGCCTTGCAGCCGCGGGCGTAGCATTTGATGCCGAGGGAGACTCGCTTGTTATAAACCGTGAGCATGTTGATGTGGAAGGTTTTGGCGATGTGGCCATCGGGGAATTTGCCGAGCATGGCAATCATGGACGGAGTCCAGGCGATGGTCCTGCATGGGCGGGTGCCGGGGATCCCGAGTTTTTGGCGTTTTTTGAGAACGGTGCCGACGGTGAGGTCGAGTTGTCTGGCGAGTTGGGCGTCGGAGATTTTGCCGAGCATGGAGATTTGTTTGCGGGTCCAGTGGTGCCGCTTGCCGAATTTCGGGGTGATCGGGTCCATGGGTTTTGGGGATCAGGGTTTGGGGTTGATGTAGGGAGCGATGCCGAGTTCCTGGATTTTCTGGCAGACGCGTTGTCTGCTGACGCCGAGGTCTTTTGCGATGGCTGCGGCGGATTCCTTGCCGAGGCGGGCGATGATTGGTTTGGTCCAGATGCCGGGTCGGCGTTGGCTTCCGAGGCGGCAGGGAGGGATGCCGAGGGAGATGCGTTTGAGGCGGACGGTGGCTTGGCCGAGGTTGAGGTGCTCGCCGGCTTCCTTATCGGTCATGGTTCCGAGGATGGCGATTTCGCGGGCGGTCCAGCTGTCGATGGGTTTTGCGGGGCGGTTGGTGCTTTTGCGTTTGCGGAAGGAGGGGATTTTGAGGTTCCGGCGTTTGGTGGTGACGGTCATGGTGGGTGCACCGATGCGTTGGGCGATGTTGCGGTCGATATCGGTGCCGAGGAGTTTGATTTCGCGATCGGTCCAGTGGTGCCAGAGTTTGGATTGGCGCGCGAAGCATTCGATCCCGAGTTGGAGGCGTTTGTTGAGGACGACCTTGTATTGGGTGTTGAGGCGGCGGGCGACTTCGGTGTCCGGGAATTTTCCGAGGAGTGCGATTTGTTTCTGGGTCCAGGGGATGACGTTGCGCGGGCGTGAGGAGGGGATGCCTAGGAGGTTGCGTTTCTGATAGACGGTGCCGGTGGTGAGGCCGAGTTGGCGTGCGATGGCGCCATCGGAGATTCTTCCGAGGAGGGCGAGTTGTTTGGGTGTCCAGTTGTGGGATTTCGAGGGTTTGGGAGATTTGGTGTTGGCGGCTTTCATGGCGGGTTGGGTGTTAGAGTTGGGCGAGGGTGCCTTCGGTGACGCCGAGTTTTTCGAGGGCCTGGACTTCGTCGAGGAGTTCGTTGGGGTTGGAGGTGCCGTTGAGGAGGGCCTGATAGGCGCGGAGGGTGCGGCCGGCGGTGGGGGCGTCTTCGTCTAGCAGCTCGACGCGGAAGCGGGAGAGGCCGGTGCGGTGGAGGGCATCGAAGTAGCGGGCACCGGTTTGGGCTTTGCCGTTGAAGAGGGTGTTGCGGCAGCCGACATCGGCCTGGAGGCGGTGGAGTTGGCCGACGCGGTCGCGGAGGTGGACGGTGTGGGTTTCGCAGGGGCGTCCGCAGTCTTTCCAGGTGGTGCCGGTGCTGAGGAAGGTGCAGAAGACGCAGTGCTCCATGTGAAACATGGGCATGTGTTGGTGGAGGGTGAGCTCGAACCAGTGGGGCGGGGCGGTGGAGAGGAGTTCGAGGACCTGGTTGATGTTGAGGTCGTAGGAGACGGTGAGGTGGTGGAGGTCGGCGTTTTCCATCAGGAGGCGGGCTGTGATGGGGTTGGCGACGTTGAGGGAGAAGTCGCCGGTTTTGATGAGGTCGCGGCGGTGTTTGTAGTGTTGGAGGGCGGCGAGGTTGCGGAGGAGGAGGCCGTCGGGTTCGGCGCGTTCGATGAGTTTGAGGTAGCCGGTTTCGCCGGGTTTGAGGATGCGGGGGGTGGCGAGAGAGATTTGAGATTTGAGATTGGAGATTTGAGATTGGGATCTGAAAAGGGAGACGGCTTCTTTGTAGCGGCGGGGGTCTTCGAAGTCGCAGTAGATGGTGGTGATGTTGGACTCGATGGCGGCATCGAGCTGGTCCATGGTGCGGACGAGGACGGTGAGGGTGGGTGGTGCGGGTTCGGTGGGTGGGCGGGGTGGGAGGAGGTCGCGCCAGGTGGTGGTGATGGGGGTGGGCGGGGTGGATTTTTGTTTGCGGAAGTGGGAGTCGAGCTTGGCGACGAGGTCGCGGCGGAGCTGGTTGAGGGCGGAGAGTGGGAAGTGGCAGGGGCCGGTAAGTTGGTTGTCGAGGGAGGCGAGGTCGTAGTCGGTTTCGCCGAGGCGGCCGAGTTGTGCGGTGAGGGTTTCGGTATCGAGGGGGCGTTTGTCGGCGGGCTGGAGGGGGATGGTGCTTTGGACGGTGTGTTCGTTGTACTGGATTTCTAGTAGTTCGCCGGGTGTGCCGCGGACGATGAGGTGGAGTTGGGTTTTCTTTTCCTGGGGTTTGGCGTTTTGCCAGAAGCGGCGGATTTCGGATTCGAGTTTGGGGTCTGAGGTTTTGTAGAGGGTGTTTCCGGGTTGGATGCGGTCGAAGTTGATGCCGCTGTAGGTGCGGTGGAAGATGATGCGGTCGCCTTCGATTTTCCAGATGCGCGCGCCTTGTTCGAGGTCGCGGTTTTCGCCGGCATCGAAGACGACGCCGTCGCCGGGTTGGAGGGGGACGCCGGTGGTTTGGGTGAGTTTGATCCAGCCGTTTCCGCAATCGGCGATGGTTCCTAACAGGGGGCCGCGTTTTTTGCCGAAGCGGCCGTGGGTGAGGTAGGGGTGATTGGTGCCGGCGAGCCAGCCGGTGGAGAGGCCGCGGGAGAAGGTCATTTCAAGGGCGTAGCGGTCCTCTGTGGTGACGGGGGCGGCGGGTTTGCCGATGGCGGCATCGAGGGCTTTCCGATAGACGCGGGTGACGGCGGCGACGTATTCGGGGGATTTGAGGCGGCCTTCGATTTTGAAGGATTTGACGCCGGCGCGGACGAGGTCGGGGATGAGGTCGACGGCGGCGAGGTCCTGTGGGCTGAGGAGGTAGCGGTGTTCGCCGAGGTCGCGGGTGATGCCATCGACGACGATTTCGTAGGGCATGCGGCATGCTTGGGCGCATTCGCCGCGGTTGGCGGAGCGTTGGCCGAGGGATTCGCTGGTGAGGCACTGGCCGGAGTAGGCGACGCAGAGTGCGCCGTGGACGAAGACTTCGAGAGGGGTGATTGGGGATTGGGGATTGGGAGATTGGGTGAAGCGTTGGATTTCGCTTACGGATAGTTCGCGGGCGAGGACGGCGCGTTCCATGGGGAAGAGGGTTTCGATGAAGGCGAGGCCTTCGGGGGAGGTGATGGTCATCTGGGTGGATGCGTGGAGCTCGACGTTTGGGGCGACGGTGCGTGCGAGTTTGGCGAGTCCGAGGTCCTGGATGATGAGGGCATCGACGCGGGCGTTGGCGATTTCGCGGAGCTGGGCTTCGGCGGCTTCGATTTCACCGGAGAAGATGAGGGTGTTCATGGTGACGAAGCCTTTGACGCCGTAGCGGTGGAGGTAGTCCATGAGTTCGGGGAGGTCTTGTGCGATGAAGTTGTCGGCGCGGAGGCGTGCGTTGAAGCGTGGGAGTCCGAAGTAGATGGCATCGGCCCCGGCGGCGACGGCGGCGCGGGCGCAGTCCCAATTTCCTGCGGGGGAGAGGAGTTCGGGAGTGGAATCGGCGGCGTGCATGGCGGATTGAAGCATGAATCGGGGTGGATGGAGAGTGGGATTTGCATGGATTTCCGGGAAGTGGGAGGGAAATCGGGTCTGAATGGGGAGTGTGCGCGTCAAAGGCTTGAACAAAAGGCCGGTATGGAGGCGTAATCGGGCGCGAACCTTCCGAACGACGTTTTATGAAATCACTGACTTATCTTTCCGCCCTTGTCATCAGCTTGAACGCGTATGCGGCCGAGCCGGTGTTCCGCCCGCTTTTCAATGGGAAGGATCTGACGGGTTGGAAGGGGAATGGTTATGTGGTGGAGGATGGAGCGATTTATTGCACGCCGCAGGGATCGAACCTGATGACGGAGGAAATTTTCTCGGCGTATGTGTTGGATTTCGAGTTCCAGCTGACAGCGGGAGCGAACAACGGGTTGGGCATTCATTATCCGGGGACGGGGGATGGGGCTTATACGGGGATGGAGTTGCAGGTGTTGGACAGCACGCATCCGAAGTACAAGGATCTGAAGGACTATCAGTTTCATGGCGGGCTATACACGTTGGCTGCGGCGAAGCAGGGTGCTTTGAAGCCGGTGGGGGAGTGGAACAAGCAGACGGTGACGGTTCAGGGTCCCGCGTTGAAGGTTGAGCTGAACGGGCAGATCATTTTGCGGGCGAATCTGGATGATCTTTCGAAGGCTAATCCGAAGCATGAGGGGGTGAAGCGGCGGTCCGGGCACATCGCGTTTCTCGGGCACGGGGATCGTGTGGGGTTCCGCAACATCAAGATTGCGGAGATGCCGCCTGCGGCGAATGAGGCGGGAGCGGCGGCAGCGGGTTTCAAGAAGATTTTCGACGGTTCCACGTTGACTGGCTGGAAGCATGATCCGGAGAAGACGACGAACTGGGTGGCGGCGAACGGCATTCTCAAGCACACGGGCCAGAAGGGGCCGATCAATGATCTTTGGAGCGAGAAGGAGTATGGCGACATGACCGTGGTGCTTGACTGGCGTTGGGCGGGGCGCGGGCCGATGATGCAGCAGCCGGTGGTGAAACCGGACGGTTCGCAGGAAGGAACCGTGGAGATCGAGGAGCTGGACAGCGGTCTTTATCTGCGTGGGAGCAGCAAGAGTCAGGTGAACTTCTGGAACTGGTCCGTGGGATCGGGCGAGGTTTACGGATACCGGACGGATGCTGCGCAGCCTGCGGAGGTGCGTGCGGGTGTGACTCCGAAGGAGAAGGCTGACAGTCCTTTGGGCGAGTGGAACCGCACGATGATCACGATTCAGGGTGATCTTCTAACGGTGACGATCAACGGCAAGGAAGTGATCAGCAAGGCGAAGCTGCCGGGGATTCCTGCGAAGGGACCGATCGCGTTGCAGCATCACGGCGCGGCGATCGATTTCGCGAACATCTGGATCAAGGAGCTGTGAGATCCTGATTCCCTGATTTTCTAACAGGAGTGGGTCACTCGTTGAAGTCGGTGTTGGGTTTTTCGAGATCGAGTTCGACGAGCCAAGCGTTGCGATAGAGGACCTCGTGGCCTTCGGCCTGGAGTTTGAGGCCGCCGGGGGTATCGGTGATTCCCTTGCCTTCGTCGTTTCCGCCGTCGATGCCGGAGTTTGGCCCGCCCCAGACCTGGTTGATGGTTTGGTTGGTGTGGACCTTTTTGCCGTTGAAGAACATGGTGACGATGGCTTTTTCGGTGAGTTTGCCTTTTTCGAAGCGGGCGGCGCGGAAGACGATGTCGTAGGCGTTCCATTTGCCGATGCCGTGATAGGCGGCGTAGGGGGCGTCGGTTTCGTTGATGACGGCGCCCATGCCGTGTTTGGATTTGTCGCCGTCCTTGATTTGGATTTCGTAGCGGTTCTGGAGGTAGACGCCGCTGTTTCCGCCTTCGGATTTGACGAGGAATTCGATGTGGAGGCGGAAGTCGCGGTAGGCCTTTTTGGTGACGATGTCGGCGGCTCCGTATTTTCCGCCGGCAGCGGCGGGGTCGTGGGTCATGAGTGCGGAACCCTCATCGACGGGATCGGCGACGATTTTCCATTTGATGGGCAGTGAGGATGAGAAGCGTGGTCCTTCCCAGTAGGTCCAGAGGTTGTCGAGGGTTTCGCGTTTTCCATCGATGAGGACCTGGGCGGCTTCCGGGGCTTTCGCGCCGACGCCGATCTGAGCGAAGGCGGAGGAGATGAGGAGCGGGGTGATGGCGAGGGATTTGAGGAGGAGGTAGATGGGTTTCATCGGCGGCATGGTATCAAGCGGGGTGGGTTTGGCGATGGGGAAACCGCGGGGGAGTTCAGCTTTTGCGGCGAAGCGGGATGGTCCATTGGTTTTCCCAGCGGGCGGTGCCGGGTTTCCAGCCGTCGGTTTCGTTGAGGCAGGCGTATTCGCGGATGGTGAGCGCGCCGTTTTCCACCAGGCAGTAGAAGAGGCCGCGATTCGCACCGTGGGCACCGCTGGCGCGGCTGCCGAAGACGGGAATGCCGGTGGATTTTTCCGTTAGATCGTTTTTCGGTTTGCCGTCCCAGTGTTCGGTGCGGAGTGCGTGGAGGTGGCCGTGGAAAATGGCGGTGACGGGGTGGTGTCTAACCGTTTCGTGATAGGCGGCGACGTCGCAGGCACTCCATTCGCCGTTTTTCTCGGAATCGGGTCCGCAGGGTTTGGTGTAGCGGAGGAGGTCGATGTGATGGAAGAGGATGACGGGTGTTTCCTTGTTAGGAACGCGTGTTTTCAGATCGAGTTTGAGGAATTGCAGCGAGTCGTAGGCTTTGTATCGGCCGATGGGGAGGTCCTTGTCATTGTGGCCGACGACGATTCCGAGGGCGATGAAGTGGACGCCGTTCCAGTCCCAGGAGTAGTGGAGGCCGCTCTTGGAGATGTGGGTGACGTCGGGGCGGGATTTGTTGCGTGAGATGATGCCGTTGATGACGTTGTTCTGGATGGAGACGCTGTCGTGGTTTCCGTGGACTTCGTAGATGGGGAACTTCAGGCGGCCATCGTTGCCGGTGAGGCCGAAGTCGGCGGTGAATGATTTCCATTCGGTTTCGCGGCGCTGGATGCTGAGGGGGCTTTCGCCCTTGTCGCCGGAGTCGATCATGTCGCCTAGGTGGAGGACGCCGCGCGGGGTTCTAAGAAGTCCGCCGCCCATGGAATCGGGCAGGGTGGTTCCGGGTAGGGAGTTGAGGAGGTCGATCAGGCGGCGGTTGATGGTCTGGACGTGGGGGTCGAGGGTATCGGGGGCGTTTTCCGGTGCGGTGACGTGGGTGTCCGAGATGATGAAGAAGGCGAGGGGGTGTTGTTTTTCAGGGGTTTGACCGAAGGAGGGGATGGTGGTGGCGGCTGCGGCGGTTAGGCCGGTGCGGAGGAAGGTGCGGCGGTTTGGGTTTGTGAGGGGGTGTTGGGTTTTCATCGCGGTGGGGGTCAGGGTTCCTCCGCGAGCCAGGCATCGATGCCGCCGCTGACGTTTTTGACTTGGGTGAAGCCGTTCTCCAACAGAAACTGCACGGCCCGAGCGGAGCGTCCGCCGGCTTTGCAGTGGACGAGGATTTCGCGATCGCGCGGGAGGGAAGTGAGGTGTTCGGGCAGGGTATTCAGAGGGATGAGGCGGGAGCATTCGATGCGGGAGATTTCGTATTCGTCGGGTTCACGGACATCGATGAGGATGCCTTGGAAACTTCCGGCGAGGATGGTGCGGAGTTCGGAGGTGGTGATGGAGTCCATGGAATCTGAGGAGCAGGAGTGGGTGGTGGTGGTTTCGGGGTTGGAGACGGAGTGGATGGAGGGGTTTTCGCCGCAGAGGCGGCATGATGGATCGCGGCGGAGGCCGATGGTGCGGAATGAAGTACGGAGTGCATCGTAGATCGTGAGTTTTCCGAGCGGGAGGTTGCCGATGTCGAGGAGCAGTTTGATGGTTTCCATGGCTTGGAGCGATCCGATGATGCCTGGGAGCACGCCGAGGACGCCTGCTTCCGCACAGGACGGAACTGCGCCCGGGTCTGGCATTTCGGGCAGGAGGCAGCGGTAGCAGGGGCCGCCGAGGTGTGGTGCGAACAAGCCGAGTTGTCCTTCGAAGCGGTGGATTGCGCCGTAAACGAGGGGTTTTTTCAGGAAGAATGCGGTGTCGTTGGTGAGGAAGCGGGTGGGGAAGTTGTCGCAGCCATCGAGGATGACGTCGTAATCGGCGGCGATTTCCATGGCATTTTCGGGGGTGAAGCGGGTGGGGTGGGTTTCTAACAGGATGTGCGGGTTGATCTCCGCGAGGCGGTGGCGTGCGCTATCGAGCTTGGATTTTCCGATCCATGATTCGCCGTGGAGGATCTGGCGTTGGAGGTTGGAGCGGTCCACGATATCGGGGTCGACGAGGCCGATGCGACCGATGCCGGCGGCAGCGAGATAGAGTGCCGCGGGTGATCCGAGGCCGCCGGTGCCGATGAGGAGGACGGAAGATTGTTTGAGGCGGAGTTGTCCTTCGGAGCCGATGCCTGGGATCATGACATGGCGCGAGTAGCGGAGGAGTTCGGCGGGTGATAGGCTATCGGTCATGATGATTTTCCCGGGCCGAGGAAGGTTTCGACGAACACGCGTGCGGTGAGGGCGATGCCGCGTGAGGATGGATGGCTGCCGTCTTCGACATAGAGAAGTTTTCCGCGGCTTTCGCGGGTTTCGCGGGCCCATGCCTCGCCGACGGGGACCACCAGCAGGTCACCGCATTCGCGTGCGGCGAGGCGGATGCCATCCTTGAGCCTGCGATGCATGGCATGGAAATCATCGTCGGGGAATTGGATAGGGCTATCGAGATCTCCGTCCCGGCGGGCCCATGTCTGATAGATGACGGGGATGGCGCCGGCGGCGCGGGCTTCGTCGGCGAGTTGTTTCATGGGGGGGAGCATTTCCTGTTCCCGCCGCCGGGGCAGCGCGGGCATGCGGCTCAATTCCTGCAGCACGACGATGTCCCAACCGCCTTCACGGATTTTGCGGAGGGTCGGTTCGTGTGCGGCGTGTTGGGCGAGGGACCATCCGCCAATGGTGGATTGTCCTACGCGGACGTTTTGGCCATGGGCGCGGCATTGCCTGCGGAAGACGCGCGGCACCGGGATGCTGTAGCTGTTTCCCACAAACAGGACGGCGGGTTCCTTCTTGCTGCGGAAGCGGGCGATGACTTTCGAGCGTTGTTCGGACGGTTCGACACGGAGGGTGGATGGTGTGAACGTTGAGGAGCACGAAACGGCCAGCACCACCATCCCGCAAAGCGCCACAGCAATCCAGAGATTCATGGCCGACAGCCTGCTGCGGGAGGTGCTTGTTTTGCAAGGATCAACACCGGTCTGGACGCGGTCGCGTGTGCCACTGACACTGGGCGCGCACCAGACATGACGGATTCCCACTGCCACCTTGCCTCGCATCGATTCGATCCCTCCGAGATTCCGGATCTATTGGCGCGCGCCCGTGCTGCCGGGGTGGACCGGATGGTTACGCTGGCGACGTGTTTGGGGGATTTGGAGGCGAATCTGAAACTGGCGGAAATCCCGGGTATCCACGCTTGCATCGGCATCCATCCTTGCGATGTCCACCATGGGCCGGACGATGTGATGGAGAAGCTCGCGGCGCACACGTCCGATCCGCGGGTTTGCGCGATCGGGGAAACCGGGCTCGATTATTTTCATCCCGCGCCGGAGGGCTGGAGCGAGGGGGATTTCCGATCCCGGCAGAGGGATTTGTTAGAAGAGCATTTCCGGCTGGCTGCGGATGCGGGGTTGAACATCGTGATTCATACGCGCGACCGCGAGGGATGCGCGTCGTTTGAGGATGCGTTGGCGATTTACGACAAATATCGTTCGAGGGTGCGTGCGGTTTTTCATTGTTTCATCGGCCCATGGGAGAATGCGGCGAGGGTGATCGATGCGGGTGGATTGGTTTCGTTTGGGGGCGTGGCGACGTTCAAATCGGCATCGCTGGTCCGTGAGACGTTGAGGAATGTGCCAGCGGGCAGTTTCATGTTAGAGACGGATTCTCCTTATCTGAGCCCCGAGCCCCATCGAGGTGGGCGAAACGAGCCGGGTCATGTGCGGCATGTGGCGGAGCGGGCTGCGGCGGAGCGTGGTGAGAGGCTTGAGGATCTGGTCCGGCATACGGATGAGGTGGCCGAGGGGTTTTTCCGTTTCCGGCAGGAGATCGGTTGAACGATCCCCCCGGCGTCCGGCGTTTCATTCCCGGGTGGTGTGCATGGATTCGTTGTGATTCGCCACTTCCCATTTCAGATTCCACCTGCTAAATCCAATCGCCATGACCGCACCACGCCTGCTCCTCGCCTCTTCGTTTTGTTTCGCCATCGTTTCCTGCGCCAACCAGAACGCGGACGATTATGATGTCGCCGACCCCTATGCCGCGCCTGATTACGGTCCGGCGGATGGTGGTGCTCCGCTGCAACCGGTGGCACCCGTGAATCCCGTTTACGACACTCCGCCAGCCTATGAGGACACGGCTGCCGTTCCGACGCCGAGTCCAAGCCCGACCGTCACTCCTCCACGCGCTCCTGCCGGTGCTGCGGCTACGGTGCATACCGTAGTCAAAGGTGACACGCTGTGGGGTCTCAGCCAGAAGTACAAAGTCTCGGTGGATGCCATCAAGCAGGCCAACGGCATGACCAAGGACACCGTTGTGCTTGGTACCCGTTTGCAGATTCCAGCACGCTGAGTGGTATTCATTCCCGACTTCACCGCCTACCATGCGACTTGTTTCCTTCATCCGTGCGATCACAGTGATCGGGTGTGTCTGCCTGCCTATCTGTGCGCAACCACCGGGTGATGGAGACGAGTCGATGGAGGAAATGACGCCGCGGGAGGAAGTGATGGACGTCCTGCTTTCCGAGCGAGGCTCCGAGGAGGCCTTCAACAAGGCCATAGCGAGAGCCCGTGAGATCGGCATTGCAGGACAGGCAATCCTCGAGGCGCGTTTTCTTTTCCACGTGGATCGCCACGAAGATGACGCGTTGGCAGCGATGCTGCCGGAGTTCATCGAGCGGCGTGAATCGTTCAAGCTTTCCGAGTCGGAGATTTTCGCGGTGAAGGAAGACTGGCTCGCGGTGGTTGAGTATGTGCAGGCGATCGCCGCGCTGAAGAAGGGTAACAAGGATGACTTCAAGGAACACATTACGGAGGCTTTCTGGTTGAGTCCGCGCCAAGGTGCGGCCTTCGCACCGCATATCGATCGGTTGCGGTTGAATGAGGCGATGCGCACGGTGCGTGTGGATTTCAACCGCAAGCTCGCTCCTCTCGCGGGAGGAGAAGCGGTGCCGCTCAACCAGATGCTTGGGGCGAACCGGGCGATGGTGCTTCATTTCTGGTCGCCCTGGAGCCGTGAGTGTGAAGCGACACTGCCTGGTCTTGACGAGATCATCACCAGTCTAACAAATTCAAAGATCGGTTTCGCATCGGTGTTGCCGGAGCATGCGCCGAAAGTGTTGGAGAATGCGCGGAACATGGTGAAAGCCCTCGAAAAGCCCGGGCCCGCGTGGTTCATCGATGATGAGGAGAATCCGCTCAATCGCGAGCTGCGGGTGCAGAGCGTGCCGGTGGTGATCCTCGTTTCGCCTGAGGGCCGAGTGTTGTTCAACGGTCATCCGGATGACGATTTGTTCTGGAAGGCTCTTACCGAAGTGAGTCCGGATCTGGTTCGTCCGGTGTTGGATCATATTCCTGATGAACCATGAACGTAGTAATACGGCGTTCATCGTAATTGGCACTAGGTAGTTCCGTTTCCGGATCTTAAGTTTTGTTTAAAATCGTTGCATTTCAACTTGACGGAATTCCGAATTACTAGTTTCATCGTCGCAAGCAACGAGACGTTTCGTTCATGGCGCGACCCACCCATCCATCCAATCTGGAGCTGCAGGCACTATCAGTGCTGTGGCATGAGGGGCCGTCGACGGTAGCCGAGTTGCATGAGTCGCTGCCGGATGGCAAAGAGCGCGCCTACACCACCGTCCTATCGGTGATGCAGAGCTTGGAACGCAAGAGCCTCGTGAAGCGTGTCCGAGTTGGACGGGCTTACTCGTATGAGGCTGCCTATTCGCAGGAGGTCATTGTTCGTCGCGCGACGCATGATTTTCTAACCAACGCTTTTGGAGGACGCCTCGGTGAGGCAGTTCTCGCTATCCTCTCCGCCGGTACCTTAACGCCGGAAGAGAAAACAAACATCGAACGCGAACTCCAACGACACAAAGCCATGGCTGCAAAAAAAACAGCGAAGAAGGCCGCGGCCAAAACCGCGAAGAAGGCCGTAAAGAAAGTTGCCAAGAAAGCTCCGGCCAAAAAAGCCGCAGCTAAAAAGGCACCTGCCAAGAAAGCCCCTGCCAAAAAAGCACCCGCCAAGAAAGCCGTGAAGACGGCGAAGAAGGCGGCCAAGAAGGTGGCGAAAAGCGCCAAAAAGACCGCCAAGAAGGCCGCCAAGAAAACCGTAGCGAAAAAGGCTCCGGCGAAAAAGGCTCCGGCGAAGAAGGCTGCTGCCAAGAAAGCTCCGGCCAAAAAAGCCGCTGCCAAAACGGTCGCTCCTGCGAAAAAGGCACCAGCCAAAAAGGACGCCAAGAAGGCTGCCAAGAAAGCTTCGAAAAAGTAACGTCAGCGGGGTTTGTGAATCGCGGGAAGCGACGGTCAACGCCGCTTCCTTCATTCTCAAGACCCTGAAGTGAATCTATCAAAAAAAGGCGGGAGGTCTCCGGATCTTCCGCCCTTTTTATTGGAATGGTTGAGTTTGGCAGGGGTTCTCCCGGGTTGGCTTGGTTCGGCGACGAATCGATGTTTGATCGATAGTCACGGTTAGGATTGGTGTTGAGTTGGGATGGCAGAGGATGAATGAGAGTGAGGCTCTTTGGAGAGACATCCGTTTCGTCGTCCATCTTCTTGTCGGCTGGTCTATAGCAGGATGCTCGTCGGTCTCCTCCGGCCGGTTTGATGGAGCACTTCCACTGATGACGGAAAAGTGCGGTCGCAAAGCACTGCGACTGCACTTTAGCAAGGTAAGCGGTTAACAGAACCCCACTATCCAGCGAGGACCGGGATTGCTTAGGATGCCCCACCATGTCATCTATCACCCAATCCACTCCGACCCACATCGACAAATCAGACCGCATTGGCCGCACGC
>SXGQ01044761.1_pt1 | contig 12829 bp, 12 predicted proteins | sample 3178371 | NCBI WGS metagenome assembly SXGQ01 (sample SAMN11356859, study PRJNA531348) | freshwater metagenome | isolation source: freshwater sample F1-20 | place: China: Fuxian Lake, Yuxi | collected 2017-12-25
AATGGAACATCGGGGGGCTATTTGTGCCCTGGAACTGTGATAGCATCTGGGGGTGGAACTGGTTTCCCCGATACTGGAACACCTGAAGCATTTTATCGTATTCAGCAGCCGGCGTTAATATCAGGCCTTGCGTGCTCACTGGCTGGAGCTGCTGGAACTGGAAATACGGTGACAGTTCTTGTGAGACATACTCCCTTCGGCGGATCAATCACATCCACGGCGTTTACAGTCACATTTGGCGCCACAGACCTTGAAAAAAACTATTATAATGCGTCTGTGAAAGTAAATACCGGCGATAGAATCCACATACAACTCTCGTATACAGGAGGCAATGGAAATACCGCACACGATCTCACCGTGCAGCTGGATATGTTTTAAGGTGGAGCTCGGCTCCACCCACTCTTCTTTTTCTTTCACCGTAGCAAGCAAATGCGTGCCGTTACATCCGGCCAACAAGTCCTCTTACCCGATGCTACAAAGTCCAAGCGCAAACAGCGCTCCATCACCGTGGCCGTAAATAGTCGCGATAGAAATATCGGCCAGGACTATAATCCGAACTCCTTCCGCTGGTCATTCCGTCGTCCCTTGAAAGACGTAGTTTCTATTGAGCTCGTGAATGGCTCTGTCCCAGCTGCCCTCTATAATATAAATACAGGCTGGAATACATTCACCTTCGGTGAAGAAGCAAATCAAACATGGGCAGTCACACTCACGCCCGGCCAGTATACGGCCACGCAAATGTGCGTCGAGTTACAAACACAGCTCAACGCATTGGTGGGTAAAATCAATACTTATACTATTTCCTATAATACCACTACCATGTTCGCATCGATAAGCGCAGCTGGGGCGGCAGCATATACCTTTTATTTCCTAACAAGCCCATACGCAGATACGCTAGACACATATACAGGGGCCATGATGTCTATCAACTCCCCCGCGCGCTTATTCGGCTTTGAATGGCAAGATTATACATCCAGCGCCGGTGTAGTCAGGCCTCAACATCGGATGGACCCCGATCTCTTTCTCAAAAAGGCCTATCTCTATGTGAACGCAGACAACTCTGTAGAGCTGAATCGCGTAGAAATGGGCGCTGGTCGCAAAGACTGTTTTCACGTCTTATATATGGACCAGGTCACGAGCGGCTATTATTCCCTCAATAAAGATTTACACACACCCGTATTCTATTCTTCGCCCGCACCTATTGCCCGCATGGCCACACTCAATATAAGTCTTCGTGATGAGTTCTATCGGCTCATTGATATCGGCTGGCAGGATTATACGCTGCTTTTCGAGATTACATTCTTAGAATAATGTGAGTGCTCAATAGGATGGAATATAAGGCCGTAGGGAATACGGATACGGAACTTATACAAGTGGAGCGGCCATATATGTCAGCCCATATGAAAATGGATGAGGGAGGCGGCTGCGGCGGCGGCCGTCGCCGAAGCAAAAGAAAGCTCTACACACCCCGGAAATATTTTCAGGGTCTTTCACGCAAAAAGCGCACACGGCGCTTGAAAGAAATCCGCCGATTTGGCTCTAAATCGTGGAAGAATGCGCGGGCTTATACAGGCTTCGCCACAAATAAAGGTGTAAAAACACGGCGCTCGAAATATACGGCCGCATGGAAAGGGAGATTCCCGAAAGCGTCATCTCTTGCTGAAAAGGCGGCGGCCACGGGTGTTCCGCTCAGATATATTCGTCAATGCTATAATCGCGGTATGGCTGCGTGGAGAACGGGACACCGGCCCGGTGCCACACAACAGCAATGGGGATATGCGCGCGTCAACTCCTTTCTTCTCTGCGGCAAAACATATTCTACCACGGATTCTGACCTGGCGCGGAAAGCCAAAGCGAGCTCTGCGGCTGCGCGACGGTGGTGGGCGTCCAAGTGCTAAAATTTGATGTGTACGATGCCCCACAGGACTAGTACAATGGAGGAGATCATGAAGATGCTTACAGAGAGGGCAAGTAGGGGCGACCTAGATACTGGCAAAATTTACATGAAAGTCCAAAATGTAGGTGGAAAGCGCGTAGAAGAGGAGGTCGGCCAGTTCATCAAATCGTATCGCATGGGCTCTGGAGATGGTATGACGCTTCATTGGGAGTTTATGAAGGACGGCAAGGTGATTCGCGTAGATGATGAAATGTGGGGCTCAGTCGATGGCTCGGGGCTCGTCAGCTTTGTGGAAAAAATTGAAGGTACGGCGCCTGGGCGTAGCCTAGTAATCAATGGGTGACTTTCTGCCAGGCTACGTGACGCGTCTTTGTAGTGCCGATTTCGATAAGATTCCAAAGAAGCTTATCGTAATGGGTAAAGAGAATGGAAAGCTGTATTCCGCGTTTGATACGAAGGAGGAGCTCCTGGCCAAGGTGGGTACTAGGAAAAATCGCATGACCATGGTGTGTTATCATGGCGACACGGAGTTCAGCGCGACCGAGCGCGAGTTTCTGTGGAATCAGCGTGTGATTATGATGGATACGGCGCAGCGCGAGCGGATTGTGGCGTCCGTCGGGCAGATGTTTAGCTTGGTCTCGTTGCGTCGATACTAGCGACGCGCAACGCTCTAGCACCAAACGCAGCCGCCATTTCAGAAAAAGAGGACCCTGAAGATCCGAGAATCTCCGAGCACATCGACAGCCCCAAGAAATCCACGAATCCCTCTGTGGTCGCCACTGTATCTCGCCTACCCAGAATCCCCGCCCCTATTAAAATCCGCCCCGGATATTTTTGACGCAATATGATACGCTCTTCCTCGGAGTCTGACGCGAGAAAAAACACCGTTCCGGGTGGATACTCATTAATAGCACGCACGAAGGCCTCTGTAGGTGATTCCTTGATGGACTTCCAGTGGTCCGTTCGTCGAATATGTATTCCTACAGGAGGCGCGGCCAGCTCACCAAAGAGTTTCGTAATGCGCTCCAGATATTTTGTATGGGGTTTGAGTGCGTGTAGCCAATGCTCAAAACGCGGCCCCCTATAAAACTGCGCATAGGATTTAAGATATACAGACCCGGCCTCAGACTTCCCCAGTTGTTGTTCCCAATCGCCCATCGTATGACATATATATTCTGGTTGAGAGGAATCTAATCGCTGGTCGAATGTCACCCATGGAGGTAAAGCGGAAGCCTCCAAATCGAAGAAATCTGTAAACCTTCCTGCGAATGTCGGCTCATAAGTCCACGAAATCTGTATGGGTCGCCCGGCCTCTTCTGCCGCACAGATTCCCGATACAGTCGCACGCAATCGATTCGCAAATCCCGCGCAAACGCGCAAATATATTTGACCAGTCGTCATCTACTGTAGATGGGTATGCGCGGTTTAGCCCCTGATTCGAAAAGCTTGCCGCAAGAGGCGCGCTGGGGATCTGCCATAGGCATATCGCCACCTGCTAGTCTCACCAAACACTTCTCGTATATTACTACGCCCAATCTTATGCTTCGCTCTAAAGGTATTTACTCCGAAGAAATAGCTCCTATGTAAGCGCGCATACTCCTTGTATTCAGTGCTCTGTTTAATGGTACTCAAGCTATTCGCACGAAGTTCACGCAAGGCATTCCGATACTGTGAGGCTCCCTCTTTGAATGCGCGCTTCTGCTGCGCCAAAACTTTTGAAAAAGCGCTACATGCTTTTTTCATCATGGTCCCCGTCTTCTTAATCTGCTTCACCTTCTCGCTATTCACAGGTACACTCAAAATGGTGTTTATATCGACCGCTGACTGATTATCTGAGTTGTAGCTGTAGTTCATATGTGTATACAACGTGTTGTGGCAGCCGCACAGGATTTCCGTCGTACTATAATGATAATGTGACATTGCGACTGCCGCTACATGTTTAATCATACATGTGGTGTGATATACGCGACTACAGCAGGGAACAGTGGCGTGGGCCTGTCCAGAGATATCTTCATTACAGTAATCACAGTTCATTTCTCTTTATAGAGGGCGCCGAGGCTTTATATCTCTGCAATAATAAGATGGCGAATTTCCTTTTCACAGCGTATAATCGTAATCCTTTGCGTTTCCTATTCTGGGCACTCCTTATATGGGTGGCCGCTTGTTACATTTATATCTACTCCACAATGTTCACCAAAGATATCCGTGTCTCGAGTCGCGGTATGTCAGGTGGATATAGGACAACATATAATACGGTTTTAGACGATAAAGGTGTCCTGTATAGGTTCGCGAATAACGGACTTCTTCTACATTACAGCGCGGCTCACGTGGCGGCCACTGTCCAAGACGGCGGCCATTATCGTGTATCCGGATACGGGATGAACTGGCCCGCGCTAGGCATTTACCCGAATATTTTAACTGCCACCAAGATGCCAGCCTGACGCCACAGAGCCTAAATATATTTTGTCATATATAAATATTCAGGACACACTGGAAAAACTACGGACACTCGTTTCTCGTTACGCTTCCCGAAGCAAGGGCGCCTTTTATGTAATGTCACCGCAGCGCGTTACACAGCAAGTAGACCTGTGGAAGAAGGAGCTTCCCACGGTGAAACCCTTCTATGCCGTGAAAAGCAATCCGGATCCCCATCTCCTACATCATCTATACGACGCCGGCCTCGGTTTCGACTGCGCCTCCAAGCGCGAGTTGCTGAGCGTAAAAGAGTTATGTAGACCACACGAGCCCTCTTCCGACCGTATTCTCTATGCGAACCCTTGTAAATCGGAGCACGATATTCTTGCCGCAGAAGATATGGGCTCGCCGCCCACGGTTGTAGACTCGATAGAAGAGCTTAGTAAAGTGGAAAAATATTCGGGTGGCATCTATATTCGTATCGCTGTGGATGACTGTGGAAGTGCCATGCCCTTCTCCAGCAAGTTCGGCTACGATGCGAAAAATATTCTACATATTGGTGAGGCCGCCCGCAGTCTCGATATCGCCATACATGGAATTAGTTTCCACGTGGGCTCTGGATGTCTAAATGGCAGTGCCTATAAACACGCCATTTTCAGTGCCTATAACTGTATTCGCGCACTCTCAGATAATATCCCCTATACACTGCCGCACACGATTGATATCGGCGGCGGCTTTCTTGCCTATACGCCCGACTTTCGCAACAAGGCCCTACATATTCGCGAGACAATGATTCGTGTAAATAAGCGACAGCTTATAGAGAAACTTCCAGAAATTCGTTTCGTCGCAGAGCCAGGGCGCTTTTTCTCGTGCAATAGTTTCGATTTCTTTGTACAGGTCATTGGGAAGAAGGAGTCGACGCACGGCTGGAGTTATACGATTGACGATAGTATTTACGGACAGTTTTCCAGCATTTTATTCGACCAAGCAACTCCTCTGTGGTTCCGTGTGCGTGGCGATGAGGAGGCTCCTAGAGAAAGGAGCAAGGGGGTTATTTTCGGTAGGACATGCGACTCTGTAGATGTGATTGTGCGCGCGGACTCTATGGAGGAGTTGGAAGTCGGTGATTGGCTCTGGTTCCCCTATATGGGCGCCTATACACGTGCGACGGCCACGGAGTTCAACGGATTTCCTCGACCAGAAGTATTCGTGGATGATGAGGCTACAGATTTATCACACCTTCGTTTTTTAGAGGCCATGCCACACGATTTAGAGTATATGGCCCCCGTAACGGCAAAGGCGTTTTGGACTTAGCGAGGAAGGGCTAAAATTGGACAACCAGCCCACCTAAGGCCAGGTATACCACATGACAACTGTTAGTTCTTGCCCTATTTGTCTGGATGACTACAAGGGGAAGAGAATGGTGAAAATCCAGTGCCAGTACTGTGACGCACATGCGTGTCGCGGCTGTCATCAAGCGAGTATTCTGAGCAGCTACGAAGATCCGCACTGTATTGAATGTAAGAGGGGATGGAGCACGGAGTTCATGGCAGCCACATTCAGCCACGCCTTTCGCAACACCACTCTTCGTCTACATCGGCGCAAAGTGCTGTTTGAGCGCGAGAAGGCTCTGCTACCCGCTCTTCAAGTGTATGTGGAATACCGACGGGAATACGAGAAGGCGCGTGAGGGCATGAATGCCGTTTATGAAGAGCTGGGTAACGAGCATGACCAGAGGCCAAGTAACAAGGAGAAGATCGCATTCCAATGGGCTACTGCGAAGGCGGGGCTCGATAGGCTATATAAGGAGCTAGCAGTAGAGCGCCAGGAAATCACGCGCATTAAGGCGCTCATGGCAGACGAAGCCGTGAAGAATAATGCCGAAATCCTCGCGAGTTACACGATTCGTTTGAAAGAAACTCGTAAGGCGCGCGATGCCTTGAAGAAGAACATCGATGAAAAGGGGACCGCCTTCAAAGAGATTCACGAGGCCTATTCGGCAAAGCGTGCCCTGCTGAATGATTTGCGGAATCAGTTCTGGACGGCTAGGCAGCGATATGATGATACTACTGGCTCCGCTGCGCCAGCGCGGCGCGAGTTCATTATGAAATGTCCCGCTGCGGATTGTCGTGGCTTCTTGTCCACCGCCTATAAATGCGGGACATGCGAGGCTCGCACGTGTAAGGACTGCCTCGTATGTCTGGGGACGGGTGATGCTGTAGAGCATACGTGTGCCCCAGACATGGTGGAATCTGCGAAGACGATTCGCGCAGAGACGCAGCCTTGTCCGAAATGTGGGACGCGCATATTCAAGACGGAGGGCTGTGACCAGATGTGGTGTGTGATGGAAGGGTGTGGCACGGCATTCAGTTGGACCACGGGGCATATTGTCACTGGCGTGATTCACAATCCGCATTACTATGAGTGGCTGCGGCGCCAAGGTGGAGGGGCAGCGCCGCGCGAGGCCGGCGATATTCCCTGTGGAGGTATGCCCACTACATGGCAGTTTGTGAACGCCCTTCAACGCATCGATATCCCTAACGAGCTCAAGACGATTATTATGGAGACGTTCCGAAATATGCAGGAGCTCATTGCCATGCGCCTTCGTGATTATCCGGCTCGTATGCCGCAACTAATGAATAAGGAGATGGACGTGGATTATCTGATGAACAAGCTCACGGAGGACGAGTGGAAGCGTGGCCTAGAAATGGCCGAGACGGCCTTCAATCGCAAGAAGGAGATTGGGCAGATTCTACAGACACTTGCTACGGCGGGATCGGATATGATGAATCGGCTCTACGAAAAGGCCATAGAGATGGATGCCGAGGTTGATATAGATAACTTTGTTGGCTGGATTCTGGATGTAGCTATCCCGGAATTCGACCAACTTCGTAGTTTCGGAAATGAATCGTTGAAAGGGTTGTCAAAGCGTGACCGAATGGCCGTGCCCCAGTTTGGAGAGGTGTGGGCGTGGACACGATCAAGGGCTCTGTACATTGTGAAAAAGAAGGTGGCAGCTACGGCTACTGCTCTTGGAACCCAGGAGGTTATGGCTGTTTCATAAATTATTATTCTCTATAAGAAGCTAATGGGTGTCGGTCCGAGCATGCCCAATATATGGGCTCAGATACAACAACAAATAGCGGCACAACAGGCAGCCGCAGCAGCAGCAGTACGGGCACAACAGGCAGCCGCAGCAGCACAGGCCCCGCCGCCACCACCGCCACAAGCAAACACAGCGGATAAGCTCGCCAACCCGCTGCGGGCGGCGGCGCGGTGGGGGCCCGACGCGCCTACCGCAACACCCGCACCCTCCCCACCACCACCACCACCACCACCCGCCGCTACCACAGCAGCCGCTGCATCAGCTAATGATCCATTATGTATTGTAGCAAATGAAGGTGAGACTATAAGTGTTAATCCTCCTGCGAATGGTTATCTAAAAGCTCCAAGTGTGGCATGGTATGCGAGAAATGATAACTTTTCTCCCGAAAATTATATACAAGGTAATTGCAATAGATATCCAGTATATTCTGGTGCTTGGGGCGCCAATACATACGTACTAGATCTCATTTCAGGCTATTCACGTTATGGGCGTAAAACGGTAGGCGGGCAGACTCCTAGATTGATTTTAAATCCCTCACTAACTTTTGGTGGTCTTATAACTGCGAACTGTACCGGGCCCAACCCATCTAATCCGGCGTGTACTAGGGCTAACACATTTGTTGCCGCTTATTCGAGCTATCAATATAAAGATCCATGGCCATATGTAGCCAAGCAGACAGGTATAAAATACGAGTTCGGTTGTAAAGGAGGATATTACCAAACTGGTAATACTTGTTCACTATGCCCTGCTGGTAAATCTTGCGCAGGCGACCAAATGCCTGCAACAATATGCTCCGCAGGAAGAATCGCAGCAGCAGGCGCAAGAACTTGTTCAGAATGTGATGCAGGAACGTCGACTCGCGGAGCTACAGGCGCCACATCGTGTCAACCATGTGATGCAGGAACATACGCTGGCGCCGGCTCGGGTAGTTGTACAGCCTGTCCCGCGGGTACATACTGTGCCGCGGGTGCCAGCGCGCCTACCCCCTGCCCCCAAGGGAAATACTCTAGCGCTACTAACGGTACAAGCATCAATACATGTGTTAGTTGCGCGGCAGGGCAAGTAACCAGAAATGATGCGAATGGTTATCCCACTAGTTGTACAGGTTGTCCACCTGGCTACATTTCGACGGCTGGTAGTTCTACCTGTTCAGCCTGCCCATCGGGTACATATGCGAAACTTTCTACTGCCACAAACACCACTGTATGTGAGCCATGTCCCGCGGGTAAATTCTTCGCTGGTACTGCCGGCAGTAGTATTTCCGTATGTACAACGCCTGGCTCAGGGTTTTATGCCCCAACCGCTACTGCCGCTGTACAATGTCCCGCGGGATTTAGTTGTAGCGGTAACGGCCTTGCAACACCCTGTCAGGCAGGAACATGGTCTCCTCCAGGGGCTACTAGATGTACGGCAACTGGCTCAGGCTATTATTCAGGCTCACAGGCTACAGCACAAACAATATGCCCCGCAGGATATAGATGTCCCACTACGAATACATCACCTATTCTGTGTGCAGCAGGAACCTTCTCTCCCGCAGGACAACTAACTTGCTCCCCTTGCCCCATAGGAACATATTCCCCTAATCAAGGCGCAACAAGTGCTTCGACATGCCAAACCTGTCCAGCAGGAAGTTACTCTGGGGAGGCTGCAAGCTCTTGTTCATACTGCCCCGCAGGTAGATATTCTTCGACTACAGGCGCAACAACCGCTTGTTCATACTGCCCCGCGGGAACATACTCCCCTATAGCAGGTTCGACCACATGTATACAAGCGAGTTCAGGTTATTATACTAGTACCCCTGGTCAAACCTCACAAACGCAGTGTCCTGCAGGCCATTTTTGTCCCACACCACCTCTTGATTACGATAATAACATAGAATATAAAGTAAACGATGTTGTAAAGAAAGACGGTATTGTTTATAGAATGATAAATGGTATTGGTGCTGCTGGCTACCCCCCGCCTCAACCTACTAATTGGCGAGTGATATCATCGGAGGATCTGTTATTATTGGAAACACAACAAGCGATAATAAGAGCATCACAACAACATCTAAGACATCTGCAAGTAGTATCTAGATTACCTCATTACGATGATAACAGAGTATATAGAGTAAACGATGTTGTAAAGAAAGACGGTATTATTTATAAAATGATACATCGTATTGGTCAACCTGGCTACCCCCCGCCTCGAGATGGTAATTGGCTAGAGATATTATCAGCAGCAGAGGTACCACAACAAGCGATAACAGCAACAGTACAATTTGGAGTACCTGATTACGATAATGGAATAGAATATAGAGTAAACGATGTGGTAAAGAAGGATGATATTCTTTATAAATTGAAAGATGCTTTTGGTGTTCCTGGCTTCCCCCCGCCTCGAGTTGGTAATTGGCTAGAGATGGGACCAGCAGCGGTATTACAGCAAGCGTTAACACAACCATCTGCTATACCTGTTTACGATAATGGAAGAGTATATAGACCAACCGACGTGGTAAGGAAAGATAATATTATTTATTTAATGATAGAGAGTACTGGTGGTCGTGGCTTCCCCCCGCCTCGAGATGGTAATTGGCTACCGCTACCGCACAGGGCAGCGCCAGAAGTAGCGCCAGAAGCAGCGCCAGGATCTACACAGGCAATCCCTTGTGCTAGAGGAACATATTCCGCAGCAGGCGCAACTAGTTGTACACAGTGCCCCTCAGGTACAACTACAGGCTCTACATCCGCAAGCAGTGCCTCGCAATGCATGGCATCATATGGCACCGTTACTCCCGCAATTTGTGAAGCTGGATACAGCTGTGTAAATAATGTCAAACAAATATGCCCTCCAAATACATTTTCTCCAGTGGGTCAACCAACTTGTAGCCCATGCCCTCTGGGTACAAACTCTGCCGCGGGGGCTGCTACATGTAATTCAGTTGGCTCAGGTTACTATTGGGACGGCTCAACTAGTTCGCAGAGACCCTGTGAGGCAGGGGTGAGCTGTATAGGGGGTGTGAAAACACCATGTGCAGCAGGAACTTTTTCTCCCGCAGGCTCTTATACATGTTCGCCTTGTGGGCCGAATACATTTTCTGGACCTCGGGCGGGTTCTTGTGAATCTACTAATAATTGCCCAGCTGGACATTATTGTGCAAATGGCATAAAAAATACATGCCCCGCGGGTTATTTTTGCGTGGGTGCGATTTCTGTAGATCCAAGGACGGATAATGGTTTAATGTGCCCCGCAGGAAAATATTCCGAGGCGGGTGCGAGCTTTTGTACGAGCTGCCCCGCAGGCACTTTCTCCCCTACTACAGCCGCAACAAGTGTTGCAACATGTGAAAAGTGTCCACCAGGCACTTTCTCCGCTAGTGCGGGGGCAAGAATTTCTTCAGCGTGTAGAAAATGCCCCGCGGGAACCTATACTAGTGCAGCTGGCTCAGCTACGTGTATCACCGTACAAGCAGGACATTACTCTACTGCGGGCGCAACATCACAAATAAAATGCCCCAGAGGCTATTATTGTAATGATGGAACGGGTCCAAAATCGTGCCCCCCTGGAACCTATAGTGATTCGGAAGGCTCCGCAAGCTGTAAACCTGCTGACCCAGGCTACTATTCCCCTGGTACCATAGTCGCAGGCAGTGGCTCAGCCAGCGGCGTTCCAGCCATTAATCAAACAAAATGCCCGCCAATGTTCTTTTCTTCTTATACACAGTCAACTACGTGTACGCCATGTAGTGCTGGACAATATTCTCAGGAAGGGGCTAACGCTTGTTTGAGCTGCCCCTCAAGCACAGTATATGATAATAACATAAAAAATTGTATAGCTACAAGCGGTACACTTATCTCTGGGGCGCGTGCTGTACTTCTCAGAAATAGTGGCAGTAGTTTAACTACATTAACCGTGGGTACTTCTAGATTAAAATGTATGATAAATAATAGTTACACAAATACTTTCACCCTGCAGAAAATAACTTATGCTAACAATACTAATACATTATATAGCCCGAATAGAAATCCGCTGACCGCGGCAGGCACTATTTCAACAAATTGCGAGATAGTCTCGTAGTCCCCGTAATATAGGAGACTAGCCCCACTTTTTGCCGACAATGCTCTTCATGGTCCGCCGGCCCATAACACACGAGCCCATCGAGTTTAATGGCCTCATTATAAAGCCAATCTGTGGGTAAGAACTCACCGCGGCGCTGTGATTCCGCGAAAGCCTTTAGAACTGCACGCATGCCGCGCTCTCGTAGAACGAGGGCATGTGTTCCCCAAAAGCGATTCACTTTTTTATATTGCGGGGATGAAGTCGCTGTGGATTCGACATATTCGGATGCGCCTAATAAAAGAATATCCCATGGCTCGCCGAGAGTATTGGCGAGATGGCTGAATTTCATTATGTCTTCTGTTGTTATACCGGGTTTCATATCACAATCGTCTTCTAAAATAATAATGCTGGAGTCCTTACGCTTTAGTGCCCCGTGAATGAGCTCAATATGGCTATGTGTACAACCAATAATTCCTTGAGAAACGGGCTGCCTTGTATGCGGATGCGTTTTTTGGATCTGTGGATTCATGGCCCATTCCGACCCATCTTTCGCATGGAAAATCTCGAGGTCAAATATTTCCTTGAGATTTTCTATTAGACTTGCGCGCTCTGTTGCCTTTTCCAAGTGAATCACAGTGGCTTGAAGGGGCATTTGTTACGTGATAATACCGTTTATACTTTAGACTGGCAGTAGTTATGAGTTTGAAACGAATGTAGCCGATGTCGCAGGCACGCCATTTGGACAACATTCTGTGCGCTTGCTTTTTAAGATGTAGGCAAATTGGCCTCCAGGATTTGTTGAATAGCTGATACTATCTATCGTGAATATTCTTGTTTGGTTATTAATACGTATAGAAACTTTATTTCCAACTCTGGCTCTTTGCGCTCCTGTTGGGCCAATAGGAACGGCTGTTGCGTTCGTTGTGATTCTTCCACTACTCGAGCCAAAACAACTGCTCGCACTTGTGGCGCCTGCCGCAGATGTTTGTCCTCTGGGACAGTCTCTACAAGTTAGTTCCCCTGCTCCAGAATATGTGCCTGCTGTACATTGTATAGGCGATGTATTCGATGTTGGGCATCTAAAACCCGCAGGGCACTGTGTTTGCGAGCCTGCTCCTGATCCTGAGTAACGGCCTGATCCGGTCGATATACATGCTGACAGGCTTGTCGCGCCTGTATTAGGAGAGTATGTCCCTGCGGGGCAGTAGAGGCACATTGCTATACTTGTTGCGCCTGTAGTGGAAGAATATGTCCCTACGGGACAGTTTACACATGCGCCTCCGCTCATGTATTTTCCTGCGGGGCAGGCCGATGTGGTACAAGAGGTAGCACCTGCTGCCGATGTTTGGCCTGCTGGGCATGCTGTACAAGAAGCT